>ERZ1066139.3-NODE-3-length-372255-cov-25.948536_pt1 | contig 372255 bp, 332 predicted proteins | sample MGYA00382786_ERZ1066139 | MGnify/ENA primary metagenome ERZ1066139 (study PRJEB33369, sample SAMEA5778369) | biofilm metagenome | biome: Industrial cooling water; feature: Water cooling tower basin; material: Biofilm | place: United Arab Emirates | collected...
AATTTACCGTCCTCAGCCGCTTTCCAGCTTCTTAGTTTTGTCAGTCAAGCAGGCTAGCCGATTCAACGCAGTGAGCCAAGGCTCTGTTTAAAGCAGTGGGGTGCTGGCAATGATTTCTCTGGCGATCGCCCCAACGCTGGAGAAACTGTATTTAATATGACCTATCGTTAAGCCCCTCTCAGAAATCGGCGATCGCCCGCCCGCCTCGTTCCAGCCAGCAACCCGCGCAGGATATAGATGTAACCAGCAATACCATTGGCTTGTCGGAATTGGGGCACGCGATCGCTGCCCTCTGTCAAAAGGAATGTTGCGCTTCGGTGACTTCTATGCCTTTATGCTTTGACACTATCCTTTACAAGTATTTACAATGAAGGCGTAGGTAGGAATAACTCTTGGAGTACTCATTATGCAAGACACTCAAAAGCTCAATGTCGCTGTCGAAGATCGGAACGCCTGGAAGTTTGGGTTCACGCCCCAAGCCGAACTGTGGAACGGTCGTTTTGCCATGATTGGGTTCGTTGCAGCACTGGTAACTGAACTCGTGACCAACCAAGGTGTCTTGCACTTCTTGGGTTTCATGTAGGCTCGGGTTTGCAACCTGACTTTTGTCTTGGTCTAAGTTTTAGTCTCTCCGATTTGAACTAGGTAGGCGGGCCTTCTTGCAGAGGGTTCGCTTTTTGTTTGGGGGATCGGTTGGGTTGCCCCCTTCGGACAGGTGGCCGCGATCGCCCAAAGCCCCCAACTCCCAACCATTCACCAGGCTGCAACCTGAGCGGCCCTGCCTGCGTCAAAGTAATCTAGCCAACAACCGGATCGCGGGAATCGCAAAATCCACTGGTGATTTGGAGCGCCTGAGCGATTTGAGGTATGATGCGATCGCCCAATTGTTCAATTCTTTTTCGCCATTTCTGATCAATATGCAGCACGACGTTTTACGCAAAGAGCAAGAATTCCACGATCGCTGGGCCTCTGTCATTGATGTAGACGGCATCCGAGTCGCGGATTATTTTGAAGCGTGTACTGCGCCGGAAAATCGCTTTATTCTGCAACAACTGGGCAATGTGCAAGGCCAATCTCTGTTAGATTTGGGCTGTGGGGCCGGGGAAAACAGTGTCTACTTTGCGCTCAAAGGGGCACACTGTGTCGCGTCCGATTACTCACCGGGGATGGTGGATGTGGCCCTCAAGCTAGCGGCCAACAACGGTGTTCAGGTGGAAGGGAAAGTCATCAACGCGATGGATATCGATTATCCCGACAACACCTTTGATATTGTGTATGCATCGAACTTGCTGCACCACATTCCCCATCCCGAAGTGACGATTCGCGAAATGCACCGCGTCTTGAAACCGGGCGGCAAAATGTGCTTTTGGGACCCGTTGCGGCATAATCCAGTCATTAATGTATATCGGCGGATGGCAACGGAAGTGCGAACCGATGATGAAATGCCATTAGATATTGGGATCGTCAACCAGGTGCGATCGCTATTTACAGAGACCAATTACGATACATTTTGGATTGCGTCCTTGTGGATTTTCTTGCAGTTTTATCTGATTGAAAAAGTGAATCCTAATCAAGAACGCTATTGGAAAAAAATTATTCTTGAACACGATCGCCTGCGTCCGATGTATCGGCGTTTGGAAGCTTGCGATCGCCTCCTCAAACACATCCCTGGCATGAAGCGCATGGCCTGGAATTTGGCCGTTGTCGCCACCAAATAAGCGGCGATCAGTACTTTAAATATCGGGATAGTACAACCATTGCGATCGCGGCCAACCCCGCCCCGACCACCAGACTCAGCATTCCCGCATCAAAACTGCCCGTAGCCGCCACAATGGAACCGGGAATCAGAGAACCGCCAACGCCCCCCAGCAACACCGCCAACCCGTTGTAGAGTCCAGTCCCAGACCCCACACAGTGAGGTGGCAGCAGCCGCTGGACAATCGCGTATTCCTGGGCACCGTAAGCACTTTGGCAGAAGACCGCGATCGCAAAGGCCGCCACCAACAGCCCCAACTGGGTCGTTGTGGAAGCCAAAAACACCATCACTCCCGCCAGCAAAAAGCCGATCGCCGCCAGTTGAATCCGCCGTTGCAGTTTGTCGCCCCAATAGGCCATCACCCCAATCCCCACAATCCCCGTGGCAAAGATTACCGCCAAGGGCCAGCCGAGTTGGGCAAAATCAATATTTTTAGCGCGATTGAAATAGGTTGGCAACCAGTTCAGCAACCCAAACGCACAAAACGCATTGAGACTACCACCAACCACGGCTAACCAAAATTTTGGATCACGGCGATAGGCAGGGGCCGAAACCACCGCCCGTGCTTCGGCCTCCGTCTGGGCAGACCAGGTTGAGACGGCAGCATCCGGGGGCACCAGCCAATAGACCAGAGGCAAGGAAATGATCATCCCGCCCACCCCCAACACGGCAAAAGTAGAGCGCCAGCCCAAAGCTTGAATCAGCGGAATAATCAAGATCGGCGCGATCGCCGTAGCCACCAAAATACCGCCGCCCCACAGGGCATTGGCCCGCGATCGCTCTCCCGGCAAAAACCACCGACTCGTAATCGCGCTGAGCATCGGAATATGCACCCCCTCGCCCAACCCCAGCAGGAGCCGCAGCACAATCAACGCAACAAAGGAAGCACCAAACAGCGCACTCAAAATCGTCACAATCGAGAAGGCCGCGATCGCCACCATGACACTCCGTTTTGGCCCAAATCGGTCCGCCCAGGGACTCAGCAGCATATTCGACAAGGCATAGGAAATAAAGAAAGCCGCCAAGAGCACTTCTCCATTCGCACCAATTTCGCGATCGCTCCAACCAAAATCCTGGGCTATCCGGGGAATCGCCAACGCCAAATTATTGCGATCTAAATAATTAATCAAAACCGTCAGCGCCAAAATCGGCGGAATGCGCCAGCGCGTTTGCCCAGTCGGAACGTGTGGGGGTTGCATCAAACCTTCGCAGTAGAGTATCCCTCAGTCTACGCAACTCTGATCGACAATTTGCTCTTAACCATAAAAAGCTAATCTTGCAATACTTGAAGAAATACCACTTGTTGCAGCCAAACAAGGAGGTTTACCTATAGCCTATAACTCTGACGCTGTTCTATCTGGCTATGGCAACAATTCACTTTAAGGGCAAGTCCTACGTCCAAAATCACCATCTCACCCTGAAGTACCATCACTTGGTGCCCGATCCTGCTGCCAGCCTGACGGACAAGATCAGCCTCCACGACAACTTGATCATTCACGGAGATAACCTGCTGGCACTGAAGGCACTGCTGCCAACCTATGCAGGCAAGGTGAAGTGTATCTATATTGACCCACCCTACAACACTGGCAATGAGGGGTGGATCTATAACGATAATGTCAACTCGCCGATGATGCAGGAGTGGCTCAAAGCCAATAGCCCGGTTGACAGAGAAGACCTGGCCCGCCATGACAAATGGCTCTGCATGATGATGCCCCGCCTCAAGTTGCTACGGGAGCTTTTGCGGGATGATGGCGTGATTTTTATTTCCATTGATGATAACGAAGTCCATCATCTACGAATGCTGATGGACGAAATTTTTGGGGAACAAAATTTTATAACAACTGCGATTTGGCAAAAAGTTTATGCTCCTAAAAGTAGTGCGAAGCATTTTTCAGAAGATCATGAGTATATTGTGGTTTATGCAAGAGACTCAAATGCATGGGTAGCAGCATTATTACCTAGAACAGAAGAGCAAGACAAGATATATAAGAATCCAGACAATGACCCTAGAGGTCTTTGGCGACCTAATAATTTAGCTGCAAGGAACTACTATAGCAAGGGTACGTATCCAATCAAGTGCCCAGGAGGAAGAATCATTGAAGGTCCTCCGCGAGGATCATATTGGCGGATATCTGAGCAAAAATTGAAGGAGTTGGATAAAGACAAAAGAATTTGGTGGGGCGAGGATGGTAATAATGTGCCTGCACCAAAAATCTTTTTAACTGAGGTGAAACAAGGAAGAGTTCCTCAGACACTCTGGTTTTATAAAGATGTTGGACATACTCAAGATGCAAAAAGGGAACTTCTAGAAATTCTAAATTTTGAGACATCTGCTGATGTTTTTATTACACCAAAACCATCTAGTTTGGTAAGACGAATACTGCAAATTGCTACTGATGAGGATTCAATAGTTCTAGATTCTTTTTCAGGTTCAGGAACGACTGCACAAGCAGTTCTGACATTGAATCAGGAAGATGGAGGGAATCGAAGATTTATTCTGATCGAGATGGAAGATTATGCTGGATCTATAACAGCAGAGCGGGTCAGACGAGTCATACAAGGACTACCAAAAGCAAAAGACGAAGCCCTAAAAAATGGCTTAGGCGGGAGTTTTTCATTTTTTGAGTTAGGTGAACCTGTTGAGATGCAGGCAATTTTAGAAGGGGATAGTTTGCCTGCCTATGAAGACTTGGCAAGGTATGTCTTCTATACCGCTACAGGAGATGAATTTGATCCGGCTAAAGTTGACCAAGAACGAAACTTTATTGGTGAAAACAAAGACTTTGAAGTTTACCTGCTTTATCAGGCCGATCTCAGTTATTTGCGTTCGACCGCTCTAGATCTAGATAAGGCGGAAAAGCTAGGATTACCTGAACCCAACTGTAAAAAACGGTTGGTCTTTGCTCCCATGAAATATTTGGATACTGATACCTTAGAGCGGTATCGCATTGAATATTGTCAGCTTCCCTTTGAAATTTATAAATTCAAAGAATAGCTGGGGTGCCATCGCTATGAGCAAGCGAGAAAAGCTACGTGAACGTTTACGAAACAACCCAAAGAATGCAACATTCTCAGATATTCGGACTCTTTTAGAACAAGAGGGATTTGTACTCGATCGCGTTACTGGGAGTCATCATATTTTCACCAAGGACGAGGTGACATTTGTCGTTCCAGTCCATAACAACAAAGTGAAAACAATTTATGTTAAACGGGTCATCGAATTGATTGAGCAAGCAGATAACCAAACTGATGCAGAGGAGCAACCATGAACTATCCGATTGTGATTTATCCCAGCGAAGAAGGTGGTTATGTTGCAGAAGTTCCAGCCTTGAAAGGATGCTTAGCTCAGGGTGAAACTTTGCCTGAAACCTTAAAAGAACTGGAAATTGTCACCAAACTGTGGATTGAAACCGCAGAACAACATGGACAAGCTCTGCCGGATGTCGAGGATGCAATGCAAAAGGTTAAAGCGTTAAGCTACAGTTCTCGCTGATTATGGAACTTAAGGACTATCAAAAACACTGTATTAACGAGGTCAAGGTTTACCTTGAGCACTTGGCAGAATTCCGCGCCAAATATGAAAAGATTCTTGCCATCGATTCAGATATGGCAGGTGACTTTACGCGAAAAGCCTGGGAAAAAGCGAAAGGGGGCACCACATTTCAAGGAGCAATTCACTATGACAAGAAAAATGGATTAGGAGAGCCACTTCCAAACTTTTGCATCAAGGTTCCGACTGGAGGTGGCAAAACTCTGTTAGCAACTCATACCATTGGCTTGATCAATGCTCATTACTTGAAAAAGCAGACGGGCTTGGTGCTGTGGATTGTCCCTACCAACCAGATTTATCGACAAACTCTGAAAGCCCTGCGTACCCGTGAGCATCCCTATCGTCAGGTCTTGGATCTCAACAGTGGAGGACGTACCAAAATCGTTGAGAAGACCGAGCGCTTCACTCCAGGCGACATTCAAGAAAGCCTGGTCGTTTTGCTGCTGATGTTGCCTTCTGCGAATCGGCAAAACAAAGAAACCTTGAAGATTTTCCAGGATTCTGCCGGATTTGATGCCTTTTTCCCACCCGACGATCGCCTTCCCGATCACCAAAAATTACTGGAACGATTCCCAAATCTCGACTGTTTTGGAGAACAGCATTCCTTTTTCGGGGGGCAAATCAAAACATCTCTCGGCAATACCCTCCGTATCCTCAAGCCCATTATCGTAATTGATGAAGGACACAAAGCCTATAGCCCAAATGCTCAAGATACGATCCGCAACTTTAATCCTTCTATCGTCGTGGAGCTATCGGCGACTCCGCCACCCAATAGCAATGTCTTGATTAGCATTGGCGGGCAGGAACTGAACCGGGAGGAGATGATCAAACTTGATATTCACCTCACCAATAAAGCCAGTTATGACTGGAAAGATTGCCTACGAGATAGCGTCGCTAAACGGGATGAACTTCATCGGCAAGCACTAGAGTATCAAGCCAGAACTGGAACCTATATTCGTCCCATTTGCTTGATTCAGGTTGAGCGTACAGGCAAGGATCAACGGGGTGATATTCACTACATTCATGCAGAGGATGCTAAAAATTTTCTAATCAGGGAATGTAGCATTAGCCCGGATGCGATCGCCATCAAATCCAGTGAGAAAGACGATATTGAGGGAATTGATCTCTTCAGCCAAGATTGCCCGATCTGCTACATCATCACCAAGCAAGCCTTACAAGAAGGCTGGGATTGCTCCTTTGCCTATGTTTTAACGGTACTGACCAACCCCAGTTCAAAAAATGCCATTACCCAGTTAGTCGGGCGAATTCTTCGGCAACCTTATGCTCGTAAGACAAAAGTTCAAGCATTAGATGAATGTTATGTTTTCTGCTTCAAACAAAAAGCACAAGGACTAATTAGCAGTATTCGATCTGGCTTGCAAAAAGAAGGTTTGGGCGATATTGCTGGAAACATTGTTCAAGATGCGGTAGATGACGGAAAAGTAGAGGTTGGCTATCGGCAACAATTCAAGAAATTTGAAGGAAAGCTTTATTTACCTCGATTCGTGATTCAACAATCTCAAGGCTGGCGTGAACTCAGCTATGAAATGGATATTTTGAGCCGAATCAATTGGGGATTGATCAATTTAAATGAGATCAAGAAACTAGCACTCTCCAAAGCAGAAGGAAAAGATGAAACGTCTGCTATTGGGTTAAGCCAATACGAACAAGAAGTCATTGAAAAGAAGGAAAGTCGGATCCAAAAAGCAAGTGTGCAGCTAGATTTAGTCTACGTCACACGTCAAATTCTAGACATCGTTCCCAATCCCTGGATAGCTTATCAAGTTGCTGAGGAAGTTTTCTCTTCGCTTTCCAGCATCTCTGGCAATACAGAGGAAATCATTGCCAGTAATATGGTCTTTATCATTGAAGAATTACGAAAGGTTCTAGCTAAAGAGTGCGATCGCTTAGCGGAACAGGTTTTTCGGGATTTGCTAGACAGTCAGCAACTTTGCTTCTTTTTGGTCGTTGATCGCAGTCCAGATATTCCTACACGAATCAACGTTCGTAAGAATGCACCCAAACTGACTAGAGAAAATAACGACCCAATTCAACGGAGTTTGTTTGACTGCGTACCAGAAGAAGAGTTCAATGAGATGGAAAAGGCGATCGCCATTTACTTAGATGAGCAGGAAAAACTCCTCTTCTGGTATAGAAATGTTTCCCGAAAAGACTATTACGTTCAGGGCTGGAAAAAAGGAAAAATTTATCCTGACTTCATCGTACCTGGAGTCAACTTAGAAAAACCTGATGATTGTGCGACCGTCTATGTTGTCGAGAGCAAAGGATTGCATTTAAAGAATGAGGATACTAGGTACAAACAAACTATTTTTGAAATTTGTAATGAACTTGGTCAAAAGATGCAGTGGAGAGATTTACAACAGGAGTTCTTTGGTTCTCGGATTGAGTTCAAGCTGATCTTTGAGGATGAATGGAAGCGAAATCTTAACGAAATTTTTTAGACTTTTTTTTAGTCTCTATAGTCAAGCTACATATGCATAAATACCTCAAATCCCTGAACTGAAGCGACAGCATAGACAGCTTAGCTTGCCGAAAGAATCATCAACTCACTGCCAACTACTAAAAGACTTTTAGTGCTAGGATACCTGGCACGGAAGCCCAAAACCTTTTATGCTCAACACTGGAGATCTTTTATGTAGCTGGCCTCAATCATGACTGAACCTCGCATCGCTCCCTATGGTTCCTGGAAATCGCCGATTAGTTCAGAGTTAATTGTTGCGGGCACGATTGGCCTGGGCGGGATTCGGTTAGAGGGCGACACCGTATATTGGACGGAGCAACGCCCAACAGAGGGGGGCCGCAACGTGGTAGTACGCCGATCGCCCGATGGAACGGTGGTCGATGTCACGCCTGCGCCGTTCAACGTGCGATCGCGGGTGCACGAGTATGGGGGCGGTGCGTACTTTGTGCAGGGCGGCGCGGTGTATTTCTCCAATTTTGCGGATCAGCGGTTGTATCGGCAAATGGGGGATGCGGCTCCGATCGCTATTACGCCGGAAACCCAGTGGCGCTATGCAGACGGGGGCATGGATGCGGGCCGCGATCGCATCATCTGTGTGCGGGAAGACCATACTGGAGATGGCGAACCCATCAATACCATTGTCGCGATTGATGCGTCTGGAAGTCAGGAACAAGTCGTTTTAGTCTCCGGCTGTGATTTTTATCTGTCGCCGCGCCTCAGTCCCGATGGCTCGCAATTGGCCTGGATCAGTTGGAATCATCCCGATATGCCGTGGGATAATACGGAACTTTGGGTTGCCGCGATCGCCCCTGATGGGACACTCACTGAGCCGCAGAAAGTAGCCGGGGGCACCAACGAATCAGTGATTCAGCCCGTCTGGTCGCCCGATGGCACCTTGTATTTTCTCAGCGATCGCACGAATTGGTGGAACCTCTATCGCTGGACGGCCTCAGGGGAAATTGAAGCCCTCTGCCCAATGGAAGCCGAATTTGGGATGCCGCCGTGGGTCTTTGGCTACATCAACTATGGCTTTGTTGCCAGCGATCGCCTGGTCTGCGTTTATAGCCAAGATGGCCTGTCCCACTTCGCCGCACTGGACACCCACACCAAAGCTCTGACGGAAATTCCCCTTCCCTACACGGAACTGGGCGGCATTCAAGTCGCGGGTCAGCGGGTGGTCTTCCAGGCGGGCACCGCGACCGCACCGGGGGCGATCGTCCAATTTGACCTGGCCACAGAACGCCTGGACGTATTGCAGCAATCCAGCACGGTGGCCATCGATCCGGGCTATCTTTCCCAGCCTCAGCCCCTCACCTTCCCCACCACCGACGGCGCGATCGCCTATGGCTTCTACTATCCACCCACCAACCAGGATTACACCGCCCCGCCCACCGAGCGTCCGCCCCTGCTGGTCAAAAGTCATGGTGGCCCCACTGCCGCCACCTCCACCGCCTTTAACCTGAAAATTCAATATTGGACGAGTCGCGGGTTTGCCGTCTTAGACGTGGATTATCGCGGCAGCACAGGCTATGGGCGGGCTTACCGGGATGCACTGAAAGGGCAATGGGGCATTGTGGATGTGGATGACTGTGCCAACGGGGCCACCTATTTAGTCGAGCAGGGCTTAGTCGATGGCGATCGCCTGGTTATTGATGGGGGCAGTGCGGGGGGCTATACCACGCTGTCGGCCCTAACGTTCCGGGATGTGTTTAAGGCCGGAGCGAGTTATTACGGCGTGAGCGACCTGGAAGTGTTGGCCACGGATACCCACAAGTTCGAGGCCCGCTATCTCGATAGTTTGATCGGCCCCTACCCCGATCGCAAAGACCTCTACATTGCGCGATCGCCCATCCACTTTACGGCCCAGCTCAATTGCCCGGTCATTTTCTTCCAGGGCGATGAGGACAAAATCGTGCCCCCCAACCAGGCCGAACTCATGGTCAATGCCCTGCGGGATAAAGGCTTACCCGTTGCCTATGTGTTGTACGAAGGGGAACAGCACGGGTTCCGCAAAGCCGAAAATATTAAACGCACCCTGGATGGCGAGTTCTACTTCTATGCCCAACTTTTTGGGTTCTCCATCGCCGACGAAATTCAACCAGTATTCATTGAAAATTTGGCCAGCAATTAGGCGCGATCGCCCTTATTCCTGCGCTAATTCAAAATCAATGTTTTCGTAGAGCATTGAGATTTGAAATTGAACATCAAAGGCGTTCAAGCACAGTGTGACCTCCGGATCATCATATTCCGAGAGCAGCCATTGATGCGCCGCTGTCTTAACATAATGTTCCACATGAATACGATATTGATCGATCAGGAGATATTCACAAAAGCTATTCACGGTACGATAGGCAGAAAACTTTTCGCCGTGGTCATAATCTTGAGTAGATTTCGACAAAATTTCAGCAATAAAACAGGGATTTGTCACGGTATCAGTGCGCCCAGCTTGAAGTTGTAAGGGCTTTGCAATCACCATGACATCGGGGTAGGTATAAAGCTTGCGATCGGGTATCCACAACCGTTGATCAGATCCAAAAATTCGGTAGGCTTTACCGCGCAAAGCAAATTTAAGTAGCGATGCCAGATTAATGGCCAATTCGTTATGATCCGGTGTTCCTCCGGTCATGGGGATAATTGCTCCATTGCGGTATTCGCTACGGGTTTCAGAGGCTACTTCCAGTTCTAGATATTCATCTGGGGTATAAATTCGTTGTTCAAGTACCTGTGTCATGATGCAATTTCAACCTTTAAATCTTGAGTTGCTAGATCAAATAAACCGTTAAGCACACAAAATAGTTTTTCTAAATCGGTGATTGTGTAACTAGCTGAATTCTTTGTGAAAATCTGATTGTGTAAACGTCCAAATTCCCATAGTTTGCCATCGGTAACAATGCCGTAAACAGGTCGAGAATGGGAATTGAGGCGATCTGCCGCCACGAGTTCAGCAAGGCACTGTCCCCAGCCTTGTTCAAAGTCATTGCGCTTAGCTTCCACCATGAGTACAAGGGGGGATGCCAAAATCGTTTTACCTAAACTAGATTTTTGGGACAGCATATAGTCGGGTGTACCGCAGAGTTTTCCATCCACAGTGAATGATTTTTGAACCCAGAGTGCGGCTTTATCGGCATACCGCTTATAAACTTCTCGGATAACTGGAAAAATCACTAATTCACAGCGTGCGGCCTTCGAGGAAAAAGCATCCATCGCAGTTATATTAAAGTCAAATTCTTCGCAGAAAAATGCAGATAATTTAGTCCACAATTGAGGTAAAAAATCTTCTTCTTGATACCGAATTTGAAATTCTTGCTGGGCTTGCTCAAGGCTTTTATAGTCACTAAATGCCATACAAATCCTCCCAATCTGAAGACTAATGCTCGACGGTATTAGGCATTTGTTGAATAATTTCCATTGTACCGACGCTGACAGTGCAAACGTGCTGCAATCGGTCGATCGCGCGTTCTTTATTAATCTACGAATTTGTCGGGGTGAAAGAGTTTAGCGATCGCTAGGGTACGTAGAGGCTGGAGTGAATGCGGCTGACATTGAGGGGGGAGGCTTCTTCTTCTTCGGTGGCGCGATCGCGGGTGTTATTCAGGGTTCCAAACCATTCCTGTAGACCTGCGGCTTCCCGGTTCAAGTTCACATTGGCCGCAAATTGAAGCGACACCGCTGGCTCAGGGGGCCGGATTGCTGGGGCTGGTGAGGGCGCGATCGCGGTTGGGGCCACAGCAACCAGAGGAACGTTGGGTTCAGGCCGCACTACCGGCTCAGGCCGACCGGGGGCGATCGGCGGTTGGGGCGGGGTTGGCGGCGGGGCCACTAGATCGGCTTCGGGAATGCTGATTGCCCCCCCGGTAAATTGTCCGGCGAGGGTCGAGGCTTGATTCCGCATGGCCACATGAAACACATAATTCTGATCGGGACTGGTGCGTTTTACCGTCCCTTGCAAGGTAACGAGGCGATTGGTTAGCGTGGCTGTTCGACCGTCACTGAGGGCGATCGCGCCACTCACCAAGCCATTAATTTCCACTTGCCGATTCAAATCCTGTGCCAAATACCGAATCCCCAAATCGCGGCGCGTCAAAGCCGGTAAGGTCAGGGTCAGGGTAGTTGTGCCTAGCGGAGTCAACAGCGCGTCAATCGTCATGGTGGCATGGCCCGTCCCTACGGCATCCTGAATCGTGAAACTGCCTCCAGACACGGGCAAGTTAAATTGCGGGGCGGGGTAAGCACTGAGGCTGGCGGCAGGAACGTGCATCGCGCCCGACTGCACTGTGAAAGTGACCGTTGTATCCCGTTCAAAGTTGCGATTGTAGGCTGTGGGGTCAGTGGTGGGGGTGTAAGTGGTGGGGGCACCCGTGGAGGCGACCGTGGCCGTTGCCAAGCCGCGCACCGTGGCGAAGCCGTCTCCGGTAAACGTCCCGGTGCGGCCATCCGTTAAGCTGACGGTACCGGACAGGTCGGGGAGGAAGGCTCCGGCAGGGGTATCGGTGGTAATGGGGGTCAAGCTTTGGAAGCCGACTTGATTCGCTAGGCCATTGGTAATGCTGATGGTGCCTGCGGGGGTCAAGAAGGTGGGCAGAGTTTTGTAGATGTAAGTGCCGTTTGCTTGGCGAGTCAAAGCAAAATTACCGTTGGTCACTGGAATAGACACAATTTGGGCCTGGGCAGTGCTGGGGGCGGCTCCCCAACCCAGGCAGATGCTCAAGCCAACCCCGCTAACCAGTCGTGTGTACCCGTTCATGCCGTGTTGTCTCCCAAACAATTGCGTTGGTCGGCTTATTGAAACTGTGAAAAGTTCTGAGCAGTGGGGCAAGGTCGCGATCGCCCCCCTGAGCAAATGTCCGGGGCAAGGCAGCGCGATCGCCGTTTTGTCAAAACTAGCAAGCCTGTTCTAAAGTGCCCAATTTGGGGCAGCAGGTAACGGGATTGACCAGTATTTTTTCAGCATAATTTAAGGTTTCAACCTCCAGGATTCCCCATTACCCTGCGCCCCAACCTGGCCCTGTGCCGCATTCCCCCCCTCGGCACACCGCAACCCGCCAAAAACCCACGCTAGAATTGGGGCGAACTTTACTGCCAGCCGCCATGCGTGACCCGATTCAACAACTCAAGCGGCTCCCCTGGCTGACCTTGCTCCAGGTGGCCTTGCTGACCATTTTGTTTGCCGTTGGTAGCGAACTGCTGGTGAGTGCGGCGAGTCAATCGATTCCCGCGATCGCCACCACCGTCAACGTGCTTCTGTCCGATTCTCTGGTGGGCCTGGGGTTCCGGCTTGTCTACGCGATCGGGGTGGGGGCGTTGGCGGTTATTTGTTTAGAGCGGCTGGCCCAATCGCCCATCAATGCGGGGCAACTGTGGGCACTGTTACCGTGTTTATTGCTGTTGATTGCGATCGCCAGCTCCCTGAAACTGCTACCGCTGGGGTGGCTTAATATTGGTGACATTGCCCTGGCAGGCTTGATTATTGGAATTTTTGGGAAAGGGCGACCCTATTGGCGATCGTTCCGCCGCTGGTAAGTTGTGGCCCTAGCCGTAATGATGCCTCATGCGGCATCTGTCCCTTCGATCGCAATCACCAATCGATCCAGCACCTCGGTTAAGCGATCCATCCGTTTCATCGACTCTTCGTGCACTTCTACCATCGTTTGAATCGCATCACTTAGGGCAAAAATTTGATACCCCTGCTGCTGTACTTGGTTGGCGATCGCATCCATCCGTTCTGACAGGCGATCGACCGTCTCCGACGTAGCAATTACAGCCTCCCCCATTTGCTGCATCACGTCTGCCAGTTGAGTTTGTTGAATATCCACCTCAATCAACCCTAATTAGACAATACCGATTTACTTGACCTGAATTTTAGCGAGAATTGTGTTCTTGTAATAGTGCAAAACAATCTGATCGTAAGTGCGCCCCTGCAACGCTAAATTATATGCACCCCATTGACTTAAACCTAATCCGTGGCCAAACCCATAGCCTTTGAGGGTGAAGGCGATCGGCGCTTTGTCTGCTTTGGCCTTGCTCGTCGCCTCGGCATACTTGGGCAGCACTTGAAACTTGGTACTTCTGAGGTTCAGCACATCCCGCAACGTGTCGCCGCTGATGGTGCGAGTGCCCCCATCCCCCACCACGCGCATGGAGATAATCCGGCCTTGGGGGGTAGTCTGCTCCGGTTGCATTGAGAGAATATTCCCCACCCCCGTAATCAAACCACTCAATTCTTCCCGACTAAATTCCTCCGTCCACTCAAAACCAGGGGTGCCCTTATCAAAATCTGGCACGCCTTTCAGGTAAGGCAGCGGGTTGAGCCACACATTTTCAACATTTTCCGTATGGCCACCAGAAGCCGCATGAAACACCGCTTCAATAATCTGGTTTTTGTGGATTAAAACTTGGCCACCTGTAGCATTCACCGCTTGCTGGGTACTGGCCGCCTCATCACCAATGCCCCGATAGACTTGCCAAGTCGTCGTGTCGCCTACATCAAAGACATCATTGGAGGTATTTTCGCGCCGATAAAGCGCATAGGAACGGGCCGCGACGGCTTGGGCCTTCAACGCTTCCAAGGGCCAAGAGGCCGACATTTCTCCGCCCACAACGCTGTAGAGGTATTGCTCTATATCCACATAGTTAACGGCGGTTAAGCCTTTACTGGTGGGTACAACCAGCGTCCGACCACGATACCAGCGATCGCCAATGTAAACATAGCCGCCGCCCGTTGGTTCAATCCAGATTTGGCCGGCTTTCCAACGATCCATCGCCACTGATCCCGCTTGGGGTTGGGCCACAAAGGCATTCATCGCTGCAATTTCACCCAGATCTTTGCCCGCACTATCGCGCACCACCGCCCGCGTCGAGCTACCCACCGTCACCTGGTTCACGCCGTCTTCGATCGCCACCCGCAGTTCTACACTCGCCTGCGCCGGAAGCACCAGGGCCAACCAGAAAAATATCGAAACCAGCCAACCCCGCCGTGTCGTTTGCAGACTCTTTGCGATCGCCGCCGCCACCATGCCCCGCACACCATGCCCGCTCATACCTTGTCTCTCCTCATACAGCACCATCTGGTTTTGTGATCTCCTGCCCGCAGCGGTCACACACCCGTTGCCCGCCTCAAGCCCCTGCCCTCACCCAAGCTCAAGAACAACCCTGGAGCGGAAGCTAAACTGCAAATTGGCTCCACTGGATAGCCTTTCGGTATACTGCAATGCATCACAATTCTGCAACGTTGCTTAATTTAACTCAAATTTTGAGCGATCGCACCCGAAAAAGGGGGCACTCCGGCAACTGGCCACCGCCCCCAACGCCTAAATTAGCCACCACATCTAAGGCCAATCAACCGCCATTGCCACTCAAACCTGCTGATATAGTGTTCCGGGCGATTGGATAAATTTTCACAAAAATTATTGCTTCTCACACCAGCGCGATCCGCCCCGCCCTATGCCCCAACTTCAACCGCAAACACGGATGTCTCGCAAGCACTTATGTCACTATAGAAAGAGGCAAAAAAGGCCGCTGTCAGTCGTCTAGCCACCGCGATCGCGCCACTCAGCAGAACGCAGTTGTCCCCAGACAGCAGTCATCAAACAGTCCCACCTTGTCCCAATCATCCATAGGTCGCACGGTTTGCAAGTCACATTTTTAGGAACCAGTTCCGGGGTACCCACACGCGGGCGCAACGTTTCCAGCGTGGCTTTGCGGTTGCCGCAACGGGCCGAAATTTGGCTCTTTGATTGCGGTGAAGGCACCCAACATCAATTTCTGCGTAGCGAGTTAAGGATTAGCCAAATCAGCCGCATTTTTGTGACCCACATGCACGGCGACCACACCTTTGGCCTCATGGGCCTACTCGCTAGTTGTGGCTTGGCGGGCAATCCAGAACGGATTGATATCTACGGCCCACCGGATCTGCAAGATTACCTCAAAGCCTGCCAGCGGTATTCCCAAACTCGGTTCGCCTATCCGGTCAAAGTGCATCCCGTCGCCCCCGGTCTCGTTTTTGAAGACGACGAATTCAGTGTCCATTGCGAACTGCTGAAACATCGCGTGCCGGCCTTTGGCTATCGCATCACAGAGAAAGACCGTCCGGGCCAGTTCAATGTCGAGAAAGCCACGGCTCTGGGCATTCCGTCGGGGCCAATCTATGGCCAACTCAAGCGGGGCGAACGGGTCACGCTGCCGGATGGCCGCCAGATTGACGGGGCAGAGTTTTGTGGACCAGAGCAACCAGGCCGGAAACTTGCTTATTGTACCGACACGATTTATTGCGATGCGGCGGTGCAATTGGCTCAGGAGGCCGATGTGTTGATTCACGAAGCCACTTTTGCCCACCAAGATGCGGAAATGGCCTATCAACGGTTGCACTCCACGTCTACGATGGCGGCCCAAGTGGCGTTGGGGGCCGGGGTGAAACACCTGGTCATGACTCACTTTAGCCCCCGGTATGCGCCGGGAAACGCGATCGAACTCAAGGATTTGCTGGCCGAAGCTCAGGCAATTTTCCCCAATACCGTCATGGCGAGCGATTTTTGGTCGTTTGAAATTCCCCGTGCTGGGGCGGAACTGACGACGATCGCCCCCACCAAAGCCAAACCGAAACCTAAACGCTAGAACGGAACGAATGGCGCAGGGAAGGCAGCGGGCTATTCCGTCGCTTCTACGCAATCGCTCTGGCGGGAAGCCTCGGCCTCATCATCCCGGTTATTGAGGCGATCGCGCAGACCAGATAGATGATTTTGAGTGTTGACCGGCGATCGGGGCATTGGCACCTCGCTATTCGGCCAGGTCGGCAAATCTGTACAGGGGCACTCAAACTGAGTGGGCATACCCGGTCGGGGGACAGCTATTGGCATCGAACACCGCGCACAGGGGTTAATCTCCCATTCTGGACTCAACAACTCCGCAATGGTTTGGCTGGTGCCCTGCAAATGACAATCCCCCGCCTGCCCAGAAATAATATACTGCCAACTCGCTTCAAACTCCGGGCTATAGGAGTTTCCGAGCAAAACTCGCTTGGGGAGTATCACCTTAGAGCCGTTCTGAGTCACGACCCCTTGACCCAGTTGGAACCAATAGGCCAAGTATTGCCTGACCCGCTCAATTGAAGCCATAGTTTCTGATGGTTGTAAACGTATTGGGCAGGGCTGGCATACCCGATCGCGGTCTGGAAGGGAGGAGGACACAAACACCGAATCAGGCCGCTCAGAAGAATAATTCACACAGTCACCTACGCATCTGCCTTCTATGGTAGGAGGTAAAACGGGCAGATGAAAGCGTAAAACCTATATCACAGGTTAAGTTCTGCGTCTTTCTCAAGAGGGGTTTAAGCCTCTTCCGCCTGGGGTAAGGGAGAAGGTAAACGCTGGCCCAACTGGCTCAAGTCCACGGCATACCCAGCGGTGACGAGATAGACCTGATCGGCGATCGCCCCCACCCGCCGCGTCAGATCCCCCAAGCGATCGCGAAACTGCCGCCCCAAGGGATAGGCAGGCACCACTCCCCAGCCCGTTTCTTCCGCCACCAAAATCACCATTCCTGGCACCTGGGGCAACACCGTCAACAACTCAGATTGCTGTTCTTGCCACACCCCATCCGCCAGTTCCAACCCATTGGCCACCCAGGTTCCCAAGGCATCCACCAGCCAGCACCGGGGTTGGGTTTGTTGGCGGAGAAAATCGGCCAGGGCGATCGACACATGATAAGTACGCCAAGCGGGCGGGCGACGCTGTTGGTGCCGTTGAATCCGGGCAACCCACTCCCCATCGGCAGGGTCAACTTGGGCGGTCGCCACATACACCACTGGCAACGGATTCGCGATCGCCAATTGTTCCGCCCATTCACTTTTGCCCGATCGCGTTGGCCCCGTCACCAAAATGACCTGTCCCATACCACCCCTGCTCCGGTTTGCTCCTTCCCCATCTATCCACGCTCCCGCCCACCAGAGTATTAAAAAATATTGATTTTTCTGCGCCCTCTGCTGCATTTTGGCCATCCGCGTGTTTACTGGTAGCGACCGTTGGCAGACCATTGGTTCAAACTGCGGAGTGTGGTAGGAGGTTGAGGATGAAACCAGAATTGCAGCGGATTGAAGCAGCCCTCCAGCAAGCAGCAAAGCAGCACCTGGCGTTGCGCGAGAGCTTAAACGAGGGCGAACCCCTCCCCAATTTGCCGCCCCCTCCGGCAGTTGGCCCGTTTGGAGAACCGGGGAACCGGGCAGAAGCGAGTTGGGCGGGGCGATCGCCCCAGCACCTTGCCCCCGATACCGACAGCGAACACAGCGCCATTTACACCACCATGTTTGCCAACGCGGTGGCCGAAAAAGCCTTGACCTTGCCAGAATTTACCACCGCCCAAGAAAGTCGGCAGTTTGTGGCCATCACCAATTCGGCCCTGGCCCTTAACCTGATCCAAGATTTGCAAGGCATGGTAGCCAACTGGTTAACCGCCCTGGATGAAGTTGTCCGCAGTATCCAAGCCCTGTATGACGAGGGGCCACTGGTGGATGGCTGGCTAGAAGCTGCCGATGTGAACCATCCCGCCACCTATCGCCTGTGTGGCTTGGAGGCCGATGGCCAAGTGTGGCAGCGCAGTTGTCCGGTGGAGCAGGTGCCCGATGTCAGTTTGGCGATCGCCCGCTATCAACGGTTACAGCTCTTGTTATCGCGGCGGCGATCGCTGGAGAGCCGCTTGAATGTTTTAGCCGAAGCCTTGATTAACCTCCACGGCGAAGTGGCCAAGCTGGAAGACTAAACCCCCTCCGGGCATTTCTAGGGTCTTGTGGTGTCGCCCGTAGCCCTGACCAGAGAGATCCCTTGAGCGTTGGCGGGGTTGATCACCCCACAATCCGGTGGCTTTCAGGTCAAAATGGGCCAGGGCGCGATCGCTAGAGTGACAAATCTGTTTCGCAATAGCCATTTTGGCAGCGGAATGGGTATCATATTGGCCTGAGCGTGTTAACTGGGCCTAAGCACTTTGACCCTGGTTTGAAGAGTTTGTCCTTTGTGCGGCTGCGGCGCTCGTTTTCCTGTGATGCCCTGCTCAATTCGGCTGTTGTTCACCTCCCTGGCTGCTTCCACTTTTCACCCTCGTCGCCATGACTGCTACCCAAGCCACCACCAGCTCCGAACAGGCTGCACCCGACACCGTTCGCACAATTATTCAAGATGCGTGCGATCGCGACGCGACCGCCATCTACCTCCAAGCTGGCCACGCCCCCTTCTACCGCATCAGTGGCAAGCTTTCCCCCCAGCCCCACTTCGCCCACCTGACCCCCGAACAATTCCAGCATTACCTGCAAGAACTCCTCTCCCCCGCCCAATTCAAACACTACATCGCCCACCGCAAACTGGATTCTGAAGTGCGGATTCACGGGTTCATGAAAGGGCGCATCAACTGTGGCCCCACCGCCCAGGGCACCGAAGCCCTCAGCCTCAATGGCATTGTCTTGGATGGCCCCAGCGAATCCCTCCAAAAGCAAGGCACAGTCTACGGCCTGGTGGAAGATGCTTTCAACCAGGGGGCTTCCGATTTGCACCTGCAAGTCGATGAACCGCCCCGGTTTCGGATTCAGGGCCGCATGATGACCCAATCCTCCTATGGCCGCATTACCGCCAAACAATTTGATGAATTTCTCGACGAAGTGTTGCTCCCCGCCCAAAAAGCCCAGTTTAAAGAGCGCCAAGAGCTAGATACCGCCATCCTGTACGAAGGGTTAGTCCGGTGCCGTATCAATTGCGCCGAGTCGATCACGGGCGGGTCAATGGTGCTCCGGCTGATTTCCCTCGCCGTGCCCACCCTCGAAAAACTCAACCTGCCCCCAGTTTTGGGCTATCTCGCGGAAGAACGCCAGGGTTTAATTTTGGTGACTGGCTCAGTGAACTCCGGGAAATCGACTTCGCTGGCGGCCATGCTGCGCCATGTCAACGATACCCAATCGCGCAAAGTGGTGACGATCGAAGACCCCATTGAATATGTCCATGCCTCTAACCTGTCCCTGTTTACCCAGCGGGAAGTGGGGATGCACACGCAGGAATTTAAGGATGCCCTCCGGGCGGCCCTGCGCCAAGATCCAGATATTATTCTGATTGGGGAAATGCGCGATCGCGAAACTGTCGAAACAGCAATCCGCGCCGCGCTCACAGGGCACCTCGTCTTGGGCACCCTACACACCAAAGGGGCCGCCAATGCCTTTAAACGGTTGCTCAATTTTTATTCCGCCGAAGAACAAGACACCGTGCGGTACCAAATTGTTGATGCGCTCAAAGCCGTCATTGCCCAATCCCTGGTGCCCACCGTGCAAGGAGGCCGAACCGCCGCCCTCGAAATTATGGTGAACACCGACACCATTCGCGATTATTTGCTGAAAGGGCAATTTGACGAAATCTATCAACTGATGGAAGAAGGCGTAGACAACAGCCAAACCTTGAACCAGTCATTGTTTGACTTGCATGAAAGTGGCCTGGTCAACACCACCGATGCCCTGGCCGCCTCCCTCGCCCCCGAAGATTTGGGTTATATGCTGAAAAACTTTACGCGCCGCTCTAGTCGCTCTGGCCTGCTCACCAGTGACTACACCAACCGCTCCCCGTCCTAGCGCCTCAGGGTTAAGGCTGTAACCCTGAATGGGTCGGCTCAACACGACTTTTCCCCACAGTTTTCCACAAGCTGGGGGAAAGTTTTCCACAGGTCGGCGGGCTTGTGGAAAAGGTAGGCGATCGCACCAATGACAACTTGATCAGTCCCCTCCGTCCCAAACAGCAGGCAAGGAACCATAGTTCCCTGCCCATGATTGATGCATTACGGAGCGATCGCCCTGCCGTTAGCGTTCGGCAGTGGCCGCGATCGCCGCATCCGGGTTGACCGTTGGGCTTTCTAGCGCCGAGTGCTGAGGATTGAGGCGCTGATCACTTTGCAGCACCGCATACAGCCGATTCAGCGCGTTCACATAGGCTTGGGCCGAAGCCACGATGATATCTGTATTGGCCGCATGACCCGCGAAGATGCGATCGTCATACCGCAGGCGAATGGTCACTTCCCCGATCGCGTCAATGCCCGCCGTCACCGACTGCACCGCAAACTCGATCAATTGATTGGGCACATTCACCACCCGGTTAATCGCTTTGTAGACCGCATCCACTGGCCCCGTCCCGATCGCCGCATCCATCAGTTCGGCCCCGTCGGGAGTCCGCAGCATCACCGTCGCCGTTGGCTTGGCGTGGTCGCCACAGGATACCTGCACCAATTCCAACTTAAACAGATCCGGTGCTTGTTGAATTTCGTCATTGACGATCGCCTCCAGATCGCGATCGGTAATCTCTTTTTTCTTGTCCGCCAATTCCTTAAACCGGACAAACGCTTTATTCAAATCCTGTTCCGACAAGTCAAACCCAATTTCTTTCAGGCGCGATCGAAACGCATTCCGGCCCGACAACTTGCCCAACACAATTTGGTTATCCGTCAGCCCAATCAACTGGGCATCCATAATTTCGTAGGTGAGGCGATTTTTGAGCACCCCATCCTGGTGAATCCCTGACTCGTGGGCAAAGGCATTGGCCCCGACGATCGCCTTGTTCGGCTGCACCAACATCCCCGTCAAATTCGAGACTAGCCGCGAGGTTTTATAAATTTGGCGCGTATCAATATTGGTTAACGGCGCTTCTGAATCTGCCGGACGGCCCAAAAATGGGTTGTAGTAGTGTCGCCGGACATGCAACGCCATGACCAATTCTTCCAGGGATGCATTCCCGGCCCGCTCCCCAATGCCATTGATGGTGCATTCCAACTGCCGCGCCCCATTTTTCACCGCCTCTAGAAAATTCGCTACGGCTAATCCCAGGTCATTGTGGCCATGCACGGAGATAATGGCCTGGTCAATATTCGGGACATTTTCTTTGATCCCCCGAATCAACGTGCCAAATTCCGTCGGGGTCAGATAACCCACGGTATCGGGGATGTTGACGGTGGTGGCCCCGGCCGCAATCACCCGTTCCAGCATTTCGTATAAAAATTCGGGATCGCTGCGGCCCGCATCTTCAGGGGAAAACTCCACATCCGCGACTAACGTCTTCGCCAAAGCCACCATGTCCTCGGCGATCGCCAACACTTCGGCGCGGGTCTTACGGAGCTTATGCTTCAGATGAATATCCGACGTCGCAATAAACGTATGAATGCGGGCATGGGCCGCCGGGGCCAAAGCTTGGGCCGCCGTTTCGATGTCTTGTTTCGTCGCCCGCGCCAGCCCACAAATAATGGGGCCGTCTTCGGTGCCAACGGCTTTCGCAATTTGCTGCACCGCTTCAAAGTCCCCCGGACTGGAATAGGGAAACCCCGCCTCAATCACATCTACGCCCAACCGTGCCAGTTGACGGGCAATGGTAAGCTTTTCATCCACATTCAACGTGGCTCCCGGAGATTGTTCTCCATCGCGCAGGGTGGTGTCGAAAATGATGACGCGATCGCGTTGTGGCTGAGTGTTCATAGGATGTGGCAAAAATCCAAATAATGGCAAAACAGCAGGTTGACCCATAAAAAGCAGGAATATCCCAGCAGGATATTAGATACTAGCCTAGCGTTTTCATCACCAGTCTTCGCACCGCCGCGCCCTTTTTTGTTAATTCCGTAACAATTGTCACCGCGCCGACGCATCCCGCGCCCTGCGCCCTGCTCAGTAATCGGCCTTCTCAATCTCGGAGCGGATCACATTGAGGTCGATGTAATGATCGGTGGCGTTCCGCAGTTCGCGTGCAATCATGCCATCCGTTGAAACCACGGTAATATGGGTGTTTTTGCCCCGCAAGAGTTCGATCGCCCGCTCAAAGTCGCCATCGCCGCTAAACAAGACCACGCGATCGTACTGATCAACGGTGTTGAACATATCGACGACAATTTCAATATCCAGATTAGCCTTCTGGGAATACCGGCCCGAATGGTCATCGTAATATTCTTTGAGGATTTTGGTTCGTACCGTATAACCCAGGCTAATCAACGCATCCCGGAAGCCCCGTTGATCCTGCAAATCTTTTAAGCCTGTATACCAAAAAGCATTGACCAGAACCGTATCGGGATCGCGGGTAAAGTGTTCTAGCACGCGCTTCGGATCAAAGAACCAACCATTTTTCTGTTGTGCATAAAACATATTATTACCGTCTACAAAAATCGAAAGACGGTTTGGTGGTTTTTGCATAGAGAATTAAAGCCTATAAGGAAAATTAATTTGACAGCTAATTGTAGCAAGCATCGCTCAAATGCTGTTATTTACCCACGGGTAACCCCGGTTAACTCAAACAGTAAACGCGATCGCTGGGGGGCGGCATCGGCCAAAAGCAACAAGTCTGAGCATCGCTCCGGCAGCGCGCTTATCTCTCACTTTGCTTCAGTTAATTATGACGAATTCTGGCAACTGGCTACAAGCAAAATCTTAGAAAAACCTGAACAAACAGTGTTCGGATCAGGCCACGATCGCAGTTGAAAAAAAGTTAGCGATCGCAGCTCTCAAATTCCAACCACAGTAATCGAGCAATAATTCCAACCCATTTAAAGCATAATTTCAACTTATTTTACTCACAAAACATAGGATGACTTGACCATTTAATTGAAGCCACTTTAAGCAATTTTCAGACCCATCAAACCATCACCTCGCGGAGGAGAAAAGTGAGAGAGGCAGGCCCACTCCGACCGAATCAAAGTCCCACGCTCTCTGTCGCCCGCCACCAAATTGCTGACCACAAAAATGAGCGGCGGTTTGCCCTGCATCCCACCCCTAGCCCTGCCGATACGAAGCTAGGCTGATTGTCGCAGCCAAAAGCCCATTATCGAGCGGTTAAGCTCCAGCTTGAAAGGCTTAAGCTGCCTTCATTATTACAAATATTGCGAAACATAAATCGCTTTTCCAGATCAGTTCTTGTGCCATTGGTGAGCAAAATGGGCGATCGCGATTTTTGCCATTGCCCTAGCCAGTCAATCGATGCATAGGTTCTAATGGGATAGATTCGCTGGTGATGAGGATGCCAGCGATCGCTTGCAGGGTGTGATTAGCGTTGGTATTTACAGAGGTTGAGGAATGGCTAATACAACTCCCGGCTTGCCCAATAATCAGCCACCGGCTGGCGGCAATCCCACCCCGCAAGAACTTGAGACGGCTACATTTGAGCCAACGGCAGCCCCACGCCAGCCGCCGCGCCCCCAGCCGCAACCAAACCCTGCCACCGAAACCATGGAGGCTGACCCCATGCCCATAGACCGGCGATCGCCCCCCCCGTCGCTTGTGCAAAGAACCCTGCGGCACCTTCAGTTACACCAACGCAAACTACAACGGCTGAAATTTCGGCGGCTCTACTATCAGGCGCTAAATCGATTTGGGGTGCCGGGGGTGGGGCATGTGCTGGTGGGGAGTATTGCCGTAACGGCGGGCCTCCTGACCTTTAACAACAATGACCTGATCCAACTGTGGGAACGCCAAGTCCAAACGTTCTTTTTTGATGTGCGGGGGCCAGTAGCACCACCAGGGTTTAACGGCACCACCAGTGACCCCAACCAACCAGGGGTGGTGATTTTGGCGATGGATACAGAAACGATCAAACAAGGTGAGTTTTATACCTCGTCCCCCCAGGAATATCCTTATCTTGCGCCGATTGAGCGGTGGCCGTGGCAACGACGGGCCTATGCGATCGCCATTGAACGATTGCTGCAAGCGGGGGCCAAAAGTGTTGCGGTTGATGTCGTGTTTGATACGCCCAGTGTCTATGGCCCAGAGGATGATGCCGCATTACAACAGGTGATCAGCAAATATCCAGGGCGAGTCGTCTTGGCCGCGCAATATGTCGAGGCGAGCGATCGCGCCGGGGACAACATCCAATTTCTCACCCCCAATAGCCAAATTGCCGCCGCCAACCCCACCCTGGGTTTTATCAACGTCCCCGTTGGCCCCGACAACCGGATTCATCAACTGGGGCAGGTCTACCTTCAGTCCTTGCAACGCACCTATGGCACCCAGTTGCCCCAGGCGTTGTCCTTTTCCCAAGCCGCCATCCAGAGCGCCCAAATCAACGTCCCAGCCCCCCAAGGCAACGACATCTTTTTCTATGGCCCCACCCAAACCTTTGAGCAGGTCTCGTTTTGGAATGTGTTAGATGGCAGCTATTGGCAGGAATATCATCTGCCCAAACAAACCTTTAAAAACAAAATTGTTGTCATCGGCCCGACCGATCCGCTGTTTCAAGATTTCCACGCGGCTCCCTTTTCGGGTTCGCTGTTCCACCCCAATAAAATGGCTGGGGTAGAGTTGCAGGCCAACGCGATCGCCACCCTGTTGGACAATAAAGCGATCGTCCATGCCTTTCCCAATCCGTGGGTCAAAGGGGCACTGGTGATCGGCCTGGTTGGCTTGGCCGGATATTTACAAAGTCGTGCATTTCGGCCCTCTCGCCGCTTGTTGGCCGCCCTGGCAATCGCGGCGGGTTGGGGGCTAATTAGCTACACCGTTTTCGTCCGGGGGCGGATCTTTTTGCCCACCTCCATCCCCATGCTGGCCATGTCCCTGAGCGGCGTAACCTACCTCTGCACCGGCTTTTTGAGCGATCGCCTCGGCCTGCGCCAAGTCGCCAAACGCTATGCCAGCGCCCCCCTCATGCAAGAATTCCTCAGCGATCTCGTCTCCAAACTCGGCCACCACAGCGATCTCAAACCCCTCCTCGAAGAAAATCACCGTCAACTCACCGACCAGACCCTTGATGGGCGCTATCGCATCCTCACAGAACTGGCAGCAGGCGGCTTTGGGGCAACTTACATCGCCGAAGACCAAAAACGCCCCAACAACCCCAAATGCGTCGTCAAACGGCTCAGCCCCCGCAGCAACAACCCCAAAGTCATCCAATATGCCCGTGCCCGGTTTCCCCGCGAAGCCGCCACCCTGGAAAAACTCGGTCAACACCCCCAAATTCCCCAACTGCTGGCCTATTTTGAAGAAAACGACGAATTTTATCTCGTGCTAGAATATATTGAAGGGAAATCGCTGGAAGAAGAGCTACGCCTCAGCAGCTACCTGGCCCAGCCCTTACCAGAGCGCCTCGTGGTCGCCATGCTGGTCGATCTCTTAGGGATTCTCGACTTTGTGCATTCCCAAGGCGTGATTCACCGCGATATCAAACCCAGCAACATCATGCGCCGCCAACGGGATGCCCAGCTTGTACTGATTGACTTTGGAGCGGTAAAAGAATTCGATCATTTAGAAGCCGACGAAGAATTATCTCAGTTTACTGTGGCCATTGGGACAGACGGGTTCATGGCACCGGAGCAGGCGATCGGCAAACCCCGCCCCTCTAGCGACATCTACGCCGCTGGCATCATTGGGATTCAAGCACTGACTGGCATTAGCGCTATTGAGCTAAAAAATCGCCGCAATGGCACAACCACCGACCTGCAATGGCGAGAAACCGCCAAAGTCAGCCAGACTCTAGCCAATATTCTGGATCGCATGGTGTCTTATGACTATGCCAACCGCTACCACAGCGCCCAACAAACCCTGGCCGATCTAAGGCCATTGCTAGAGAAAAATCAGGTGCGTGGGGCAAGCCCGCTGTCGGCTCCGCATTCAAACTTAGCCCCTGAGGCCGATACCGATTCCGGTGAAGACACCAAATTGTGGCAAGATGTGCTGGATTTGTCGCCAGAGCTACCGGCCCACCATGCCTTGCTCCCCGATTTAGATGCAACCTGCGAGGAAACAGCTCTGCCGCCGGATGCCGCGCCCCAGCCAGCCAGCCAACCGGGGCCAAAGCCCAATCCAGCGAACCAGTTGGGGGCGGCTTGGTCAGATGACCTGGAGGAGACGGCGATCCCACCGACGGATCTGCCACACCGATGATGCTGCCATAGTCGGGTTCAGCCAGTGCGATCGCCCACCCAAAGCGCCCACCCAAAGCGCCCACCCAAAGCGCCAGTCCAAAGCGCCAGTCCAAAGTCGGGCTGGGGGGAGCAACTAGGGTCGATCGCACCCACCACCTGCACTCGCCAGATCGGCACGGCCCGCTGCAATCAACGCCGCGTCCCGAATTCGGCAAGAATCGCACTGCCCACAGGGCACGCTACCCCCTTGATAACACGACCAGGTTAGGGCGATCGGCACCTTGAGCTGCAACGCCAACGCCACAATTTGCACTTTGGATAAATGCAGCAACGGCGCAACCAATTGCGGGGCGTGGCCTTCGATGCCCGCTTTAGAGGACAGGGCCGCAAGCTGTTGGTAGGCCGCTAAATACTCTGGCCGACAATCGGGATAGCCAGAATAATCTACTGCGTTGATCCCCAAGTAAACGGCTTTTGCACCTCTGGCCTCGGCTAAGGAAAGGGCGATCGCAATAAAAATCGTATTCCGCCCCGGCACATAGGTCACAGGAATCACTTCAGTGGGGCTACCCTCCGTCGGCACAGCGATCGCGCGATCGGTCAACGCCGATCCCCCCCAAGCTGCCAAATTCACGTCTACAACCAGGTGTTCTGCAATCCCTAACGCCGCGACGATCGCTTGCGCCGCTTGTAGTTCGCGATCGTGCCGTTGGCCATAACGCACCGAAAGGGCAATCACCTCATACCCATCGGCGATCGCCTGGGCCGCCACCGTGGCCGAATCCAACCCACCCGATAGCAAAACAACCACACTTGCTGGCATAAAGCGCTTTTTTCTCCGCTTAGAAATTGATCCCAACCGTAAGGATCACGCTTTGCATGATAGCGACGAATTCCATTGTCCGGGCAACTTTGGCCACCGACTTATCCGCGATCGCGACCTCAATCAATCCAAACCTTCGCCGCCTCCATCCTTGCAACACAAAATTTCATCACAAAAAAGTCAGGAATCAAATGCGACTCCTGACTTGATGCTGGAATTCACAGCCGTTCTCAACCAAACTTTTGAGCAATTTTGGAAAGCGCGATCGCCTCCAGGTTTACTGGTTAACCATTGCTTTACGCAATAAGGCCCGTTGCTGCGGCGATAACGTAGCCACAACCGCATCCGGCGGCCCCTCCCGCAAAATAGCTAATAACTGCGACAAATCCGCCTCAGAAACATTAGAGTCAATCTTTTCGTCGGCTTCGGGATGCCGACATACGCCCGCATCACAATTCAAACCGAGTTGATGCCAATAAATCGTCGGCACCACCCGCCCCCGCTGATTGAAATATTCGTGATTCAAGAATTGTGATTCTGTGTAAGCTTTTGGTGATTGATAATACTGTAAAGCACGGGGATAGGGCACCGTAAAACAGCCAAAAGCCTTGCGATATTCATCGGAATCAAGGATTGCCGTAATCATCGGAACGGCTCCCTTTTCCATCAAAATAGTGGAATAAAACTTCACTTCATCTTGATGATTTGGTGCTCGACCCAAAAAATGCTTAAAACCCAGCTCCAAAAACTTCATATTTGAAGCATTGTGATAAAAATTATCTAAGTAAACTCTGGAATGCCCCAGTTCTTTGAGAAACCGCCGCACACCAATCTTATCGGTTAAAAAGTCTTTTTCTGCTTTCGCTAGTTCCCCTCGTTCAAACACATAGGGTTGACGTTCTAGAACTTGGCTATAGATCCGGCGTAAGGCAATATGGCGTTCTTCCGGGGTGGAATATCGATTGACAACAACGGGTTCAAGAACATTCATGGCTGTACCCTTTTAATGAGGAGGAACTGTTAGGGAAAAGAAACGAGAGCTTCAAGTGGACACGGATCGAGAGCTAAGTCTACAAACGATGTAGAAAGTAATGATGAGATCAGGTGAGGAGCGACTAAAACAGCAATAAAAAAAGAGCATCATCCCGCAGGCCAGCATGGGGATCATCGGCTGATAGTTAGCTTTTATCGGGCAATCAGCCAACGATTAACTAGGCGTGGGATTGCAAAGATTGAATAATTAAGTCGAAATAGGGCCGGGTAAAGTTGTTGGCGGCAGCGGGAAAATTGGCCGCGATCGCGTCTTGCAAATTTCGGTAAGCCACCACACAATGAGCGTTGCGTTTGTGCGCCAACAAAATGGTATCTAGCCACACCATCATTTGCTCTTTAAAAAATAGTTCATCATCGCGCAAAATAGCGATCGCGATATACCGCAAAACCTCAGTCATATCGTATTTGCATCTTGCGCCATGTTGCTGAATTAACTCTGGGTAAGTTGCAGCTAATTTGCGGAGAGCCGCGACCACCAACTTATCGCCATAGTCACGCAAAACTTGATAAGTCTCGATGCGGGTGGTGTAAGTGTCAATATATTGTTCCAGAGGATACAGTTCATGACTGTCAAGGTAGCGCCCATCAGCTTCGAGGATGCTATTGGAAAGAGTTCGGTTTAACGCTTGCATGAGTATCAAAAACTACTGTTCTGTAATTTCAGACTGCCCTATCGGTCAACCAAGTGAACGGATCGATCAAAATCGCAATATATTTTGGTTTTTCTTCACATTGAGCTAAACGGATAGCGAGAAATCAGCCTGCGGCGTGGTGCGGGGTTTTGGAAAAACTGTCATTCCGCCCAGGCGGCTTTTGCTTAGGCAGCTTTTGCTTGAATATCGGGTTGTAGCCCTTGCGCCTGCGGCGGTGGGCAGCGGTTGTCACTGCTCAGCGGCAAAGTCCGTCGGCGATCGCTGGCCAGCCCCCAATTACTCCAGTCCAGTTACTCCGGTGAGGTTGGCAGTTCAAAATTTGTCCCTCTTGGCCAGTGCGATCGCCGGGTTTGGGCTTATACTGCTGAAAATTGCCTGCTCAAATCTGAAGCACGGAGCTACGTGGATACACGGCCCTCCCCAGACGCAAGCAAGGCACTTGGTGTGTAGGTAGTTCTGGATTGAAATTAACGTGTTGGGCGCTCTGGCATCTCTGACCAGTTCCAAAATTGCGCTAGTCCACGAGTGGTTGACCCCAAAGGCCACTGGTGGTTCAGAGTTGGTTGTGCGCGAAATTCTGAGCTGCCTCGAAGCCGACCTTTATGCGTTGATTGATTTTGAATCCCGCAATCCAGATAGTTACCTCTTCCAGCGTCCAATTGGCACGACCTTCTTACAACATTTTCCCAAAGCTGAATCCGGGGTGCAAAAGTATTTACCCTTCCTGCCCTTCGCGATTGAACAACTAGATTTGCGAAGCTACGACATTATTTTGTCGTCGTTTCATGCGGTGGCCAAAGGGGTGCTCACACGGGCCGAGCAGATGCACGTTTGCTATTGTCATGCGCCACTGCGGTATGCCTGGGATCTCACCTTTGAATATCTCGAAAACAGTCGCCTAGGCCGCGGTCTACCGGGTTGGTTCACTCGCTATCTACTGCACCGCTTGCGCCAATGGGATGTGCAAAGTGCGAACCGCGTTGATTATTTTGTTGCCAATTCTAAGCATACGGCGCGGCGAATTTGGCGGTGCTATCGGCGATCGGCCACGGTGATTTATCCCCCAGTGGACACTACCCGGTTTGCATTTAACCCCCAAAAAGAAGATTTCTATCTCACCGTCTCACGACTGGTTAGCTACAAAAAAATCTCGTTGATTGTGCGGGCCTTCAACCAATTGGGGAAGCCCCTGATTGTGATTGGTGATGGCCCGGAATTAGCTCAAATACGACAGTTGGCCAAGCCAAATATTCGTATTCTAGGGTGGCAATCTAATGAGGTTGTGGAGTCTTACATGGCTCATGCCAAGGGGTTTGTTTATGCAGCATATGAGGATTTTGGGATCGCGCCGGTGGAAGCCCAAGCGTGTGGAACCCCCGTGATTGCTTACGGTGCTGGGGGTACGCTAGAAACTGTGCGCGATGTGCGGCACCACGGGGAGATGGGAACTGGTATTTTGTTCGAGCAGCAGACCGAGGCCGATTTGACGGCGGCGATCGCGGCGTTTGAAGAATATCAGCACCAACTCAAGCCAGACCAGGTGCGATCGCACGCATTGACCTTTAGCCCTGAGGTCTTTCGGCAACGATACTTAGCCCATTTGGAACATTGTTATCAAGCGTTCCAGACCGAGCGGTTACAGTAATCTTGCCATTTTGGCCCTGACTAACTGATTTTTTTACTGAATTCGGATCAAAAAGGGCGTAGAAGTGGTCAGTGGCTTTATGATCAGGACTGTGTGTGGTGTGGATACGCAAGGAGTAAAATGACTGCGGAAAGTCAACTCGTCTCCGGCAAATCGCTTCGTGCAATTCTCAAGCGTGGTATTTTGCCATTCTTGTTAGATTCCCTGCATGGCGAATCTGCCAAGCGACTATTCGATATAGTGTTTTCGTTGACCGTTCTGATTGTTTTTTCCCCCCTTTATCTGTTACTGATTTTGCTCATTGCCTTGAGTTCTCCCGGCCCTGTGTTTTACACGCAGGAGCGAGTTGGGCGGAACTATCGGCGGTTTGACTGCATCAAGTTCAGAACAATGGTGGAGAACGCAGACGAGGTGCTGTTGGAGATTATGGAAACCTCGCCCCGAACCAGGCGGGAGTTTCTAGAAAACTTCAAGCTCAAAAAAGATCCTCGGATTACCTGGATCGGTCGCTTTCTCAGAATTACTAGCCTCGACGAATTTCCTCAATTTTGGAATGTGTTGATGGGGGATATGAGTGTGGTTGGCCCACGCCCCCTAGTCGTCGAGGAATTGCCGAAGTATGGCAAGTACATTGATCGGGTGTTGACGACTCGTCCTGGGATCACGGGCCTCTGGCAAGTGTCGGGGCGCAACAACATTCCCTATCCGCGCCGGGTGCAGATCGATGTGTACTACACCAACTGTCGCAATTTATGGATGGATTTGGGGATCGTCATCAAAACCATTGGGGTGGTGGTGTTTCCCAAAGACAACGGAGCCTACTAACTCACGGCCTTTGATCGAAGCCAGAGCCAAGCAGGGATGGGGGCGATCGCGCAAAGCCGCTCCCATTGCCTGATTTTGCTATTGTGTTAGTCAATTATTGCTAGCACCGGGGAACATTTTGCACTGAGTTACGTCTCCTGGTGCAATTGCTCGTCTGCGGCTCCAAGCCAAGCCCTGTGGCCTAAGCGTGGTAGCGGCGCATTGATGCTGCAAAGTTCCCTCTGGATCGGTCTCAACGCCCCTGGCTCAAAGTGGCCGCGCGATAGATTGCCTCCGTCTAACCACGCAGGATAAACCAGGCGAAGCTCTGACCAGGGCGATCGCCAATTGTCGTGTAGGGCAGCACAACCAGCTCAGACTAATTTATTTTTCTTTAAGAGTAAATCAGTGTTGAGCCGGGGTTCGCTATTGCGACAGATGCCCTCGGCCCAGGCGATCGGGTTAGCTATTAGATAGTTAATTCCAGCGGCCTGATGCGGCGGGGAGAGCAGTTTCTGTGGCCCCAAGCGGGGGTGAACCGCACTGGTGACACCCAGAATTCTGAGAACCATCGTTACGGGAACTGCTGGCTTAGGGCAATCTAACGAGGAAAGGGCAAGACCAATAGTGATTTCGAGAGTTGCGATCGCCCCTTTCAGCCCTCTGGCCAACCAACAGCGCCACTTTGCAGACCGCAATTTTGCAGTGCTTCACATCAACGAGGAGACTTTAACCAATGGCTCAAACAATCAAACGTTCAATGGTGCAAACCCTGGCAGTCGCCACCACCCTAGCCCTACTCACAGTGGGCGCGATCGCCCCCCACGCCACCAGCGTTCCCCTCAGCAACGGAGCCAAAATCGATGGCTACATCCGCTCGTCCTCGCCGGGATACCGCTATCGTGCCAACACCGGGACACGCGGCATGAGCTTGACCGCCCGTGGCGAAGACCATACCTTCAGCGCCCGCCAAGGCGAAACCATTGAAATCACCGTCCAGGCCGAAGATGGCAGTACCCTTCAGCCCATCCTTGTGCTCTTTGACCCCACCGGGCGGCAAGTCGCGATGAGCAACAATCCAGGAGTCTTCCGATATCAAACGACCCAGGCGGGCACCTATCGGCTCCTAGTCTTAGGCCAAAACAACTCCTTAGGGCGATATACGCTAGCTTTCAATGGCATGGCGACTCCTGGCACAACAGGTGCCAGCACAACCGTCCCCAGCCAACCTGTAGGCCAAGCCGACCAAGTCATGAACGACATCCTCCGATTGCGGGTGATTGGTTGCGGCGTACCCCGCGTGGCCAAAATCCAGATCGGCACCGAAGAACGCTGTACTCGCGACATCGAACCCGGTGTTTACAGCTACAACGCCAACACCAAGAGCATTCAGCTTGTGGACTCGCGCCGCGACCTGCTGGCCTCCAAACTCCAACTCACCTTGCTCGAAAATTGCCCCAGTCCGGCCACCTCCGTCGTCCAAATTGTCATGACTGATGCCCAAGACAACCGGGATTACACCTATTGCGCCCAACCAACGCGCTATCTCAAAGCTGGGGCTTATCGGTACAATCCGGCGACAGACAGCATTGCGGCGATAGAAACCTCAACCCCTGTCAATCCCACGATTCCCGTTGACCCCAAGGCCGCGACTCGCAAGCAAATTTTACTGCAAGAGTATGGTTTGAATGTGTTGGATAACTGCCCAGCGACCCGGAGCCGTTTTGTGGTGGTGAATTTTCCAGAGAGCGGGCAATTGTATCAGTATTGTGCGAACCCCAATCGTTTGATTGCCGCCGGAGAATATACCTATGATGAGAATACCGGCGGGCTGAATAAGGCTGGTGCCAACAATACAGCCAGTGACTGTGCGGTCAGCGTGGGTGGCATTTGCCTGCTGAAAAAGTAAGTCAAACGGAATTGCGCGATCGCCCAACCTCGCCCAAGGCAGGCGATCGCAACGGGCATCCATGCCCCCCAGACTGCGGGGCGATCGCGGCAGAAATGGAACTTTTCTCAGGGGAACTGGGAAAACGCGCTAAAACGGTCATCCTCGAATGGTAAGCTAACAGATGCGCCGTAATTATGAATGATAGGACGAGAGTTAGATGACCGGGTCAAGCCAGGTGCCTTGCTTACTGAGAGCTGCTCGCGGTGAAACATTAGAGCGACCGCCCGTTTGGATGATGCGTCAGGCGGGGCGCTACATGAAGGTATATCGCGATTTACGGGAAAAGCATCCCTCCTTCCGCGATCGCTCAGAGAACCCGGACTTGGCGATCGAAATCTCACTGCAACCCTACCGCGCGTTTCAACCGGACGGGGTGATCCTGTTCTCCGACATTCTAACGCCCCTTCCCGGCATGGGCATTCCTTTTGACATTATCGAGAGTCGCGGGCCGATCATTGATCCCCCCATCCGCACCCTGGAACAAGTTAAACAACTGCGCCCCCTCGAACCCGAAGAATCCCTGCCCTTCATCCGCCAGATTTTGCAAACCCTACGCCAAGAAGTGGGGAATACGGCAACCGTTTTGGGCTTTGTGGGTGCCCCCTGGACGCTGGCTGCCTACGCGATCGAAGGTAAAAGCTCCAAAGACTACGCCACGATCAAGAGTATGGCCTTCAACGAGCCAGCCATGCTCCATGCCTTCTTGGGCCACTTAGCCGACTCGATCGCGACCTACGTCCGCTATCAAATTGATGCCGGTGCCCAAGTGGTGCAGATGTTTGATTCTTGGGCAGGGCAACTCAGCCCCCAAGACTATGACACCTTTGCTTTGCCCTATCAGCAGCGGGTTGTCCAACAAGTTAAAGCAACGCATCCTGATACACCGCTTATTCTCTACATCAGCGGCAGTGCTGGTGTCCTGGAGCGGATGGGCCAATCAGGAGTTGACATCGTGAGTGTTGACTGGACTGTTGACATGGCTGAAGCTCGTCAACGGCTGGGTTCAACAATGGGGGTACAGGGAAACGTTGATCCGTGCGCGCTGTTCGGTTCCAAAGACTTTATTCGAGAGCGCATTTTAGACACGATCCGCAAAGCGGGGGGAGGGAAGCACATCATGAACCTGGGGCACGGCATTTTGCCAAATACACCAGAGGAAAATGCGGCTTTCTTCTTTGAAACTGCCAAGCAGGCCGATCAACTGCTTGCCATTCATGCGTAACGGAGTTTGGCAGTTGGTGTCACGGATCATGGCGAACGTTTTGGTATAAGGTAGCGAGGGAAGCACTTGTGTTGTTTGACTCTGGTGGCCTCATGCTTCGTGCGATCGCCCAATGCCCTAACCTAAAGACCCAAATCCTGCTATTCATCCTAAACGTCCGATGACATCCAAACGGATTTTTGTGACTGGAGCTAGTGGTTGTATCGGCCACTATTTAGTCGAAGCCTTAATTCAAGAAACCGACCACGAGTTGTTTTTGCTGGTTCGCGATCCAGGCAAACTCAGAATCGATTGCAGCGTTCGCCCCGGCATTACCGTGTTGCAGGGCAACATGCAGGAGATCGAGCAGTTTAGTGATTTGCTCAAAACCATTGACTGCGCCATCTTAACAGCGACATCCTGGGGAGGGCCGCAGGAGGTTTTTGACATCAACGTTGTGAAAACCATCCGCTTATTGAATTTGCTTGATCCCGCAATCTGTCAGCAGGTTTTTTACTTTTCAACGGCGAGCATCCTCGATCGCAATAACCAGCCCCTCAAAGAAGCGGGGGAAATCGGCACGGATTATGTCCGCTCCAAATACGTGTGCTATCGGCAACTGGCTAAACTGGCGATCGCCCCCAACGTCATCACGCTTTACCCCACGCTCCTCCTCGGTGGCGATGCCTACAAACCCTGGTCCCATATTTCCTCCGGGATTGCCAAAGAAGCCAAGTGGCTGAACCTGCTCCGGTTTTTTAGTATCGATGCCACCTTCCACTACATCCACGCCAAAGACGTAGCCCAGGTTGTGAACTATTTAATTGCCCACCCCGACCAAGTGGACGCATCCCAGCAAGTGGTCTTGGGCAACCCAGCCGTGAGCGCCAACCAGGCGATCGAAGAAGCCTGCGCCTATCTCCACAAACGGATTTATTTCCGTATTCCCCTCACCCAAAAACTATTGGACTTTATTTTTAACCTGCTGCGGATCAAGATCGAAGCCTGGGATCGGTTTGCCATGCGCTACCGTCACTTTGTCCACCAAAACCCGGTCACGCCCAGCACCTACGGCCTGCCGACTTACTGCGCCAGCTTTGCCGATGTGCTGAAGCTCAGCGGTGTGCCGCCCAAACGCCGTCGCCGCTAGCCCCCGCTCCCCTGGTAGTCCCCACTCAATTCGTTACAGCAAAAACTCCGCGATCGCCGCCGCTACCCCATCGTCCTCCACATCTGGGGCGACCCAATCCGCTGCGGCCTGGACGGCGGAAGGCGCATTGCCCATTGCCACCCCAACCCCCGCATACTGAATCATTTCCAGATCGTTGAAATTATCCCCCACCACCATCACATTCTCCGCCCGCAACCCCAAATAGTCTTCCGCCAGATAGCGAACCGCCGTGCCCTTGTTCACCAGGGGATTTGTGGCCTCAAAAAACGTAGCCAAGGATTTCGTCAAATACAGTTCAGCGGGTAAATACCGTTGCCGCAAACTGTCCAGCATTTCGTCAATGAGGGCGCTGTCTTCCGTCAGGGCCAAAACCTTGGTGGGTTCCGTGTCCAGGGTTGACCGTAAATCGCCCACCGCGATCGCCTGAGCCGTCGAGCGGGTCAGATATTCGGCAGTCGCCGGACTCATTTCCCGCACATAGAGTTCGTCGTTGATGTAGAAATGCACCGAGAGGCGATCGCGCAAGTGGGGCTGCTCAAAATAATCCAACAATTCGGCCACAAACCGCCGGGGCACCGTCCAATGGCGATGGATCTGATCCGTGCTGGGGTCTTTGATGAAAGCTCCCTGGTAGGCCATCAGCGGCAGGGTTGCCCCCAAATCGGCGTAAAACCGCAAAGCCGAACGATACATCCGGCCTGTGGCGATCGCCACCTGAACGCCCTTGGCCTGGGCCGCTTTGACCGCCTGCTTCACCGGATCGCGGATTTCGTTAGACATCCCGGCGATCGTGCCATCAATATCCAGCACCAACAGCCGAATATCATGGGCAGAGCGCGTTTGGGGGCGAGTGGCCAGTGGACTAGGAGAAGAGTTTTGCATAAATGGCTGAGGAAACAAAAAACAGCGCGGGGCGATCGCCAGACTGACCCGACCATCCGCCCCGATAGCATTATTGCATTCGGTCAATCGTGCGGTATTGAATCGCCTCCGCCACATGGGTCGCTTGCAAGTGGTCATCCCCCGCCAGATCCGCAATCGTCCGGGCAACTTTGAGGATGCGATCGCTGGCCCGCACCGATAAGCCCAGTTTCCGAATCGCCATCTCCAGCAAATTCCGCGTCGCCTCATCCAACGGGCACCACTGCCGCAACTGCCGCGCCTGCATCTCCGCATTACACCGCAGATCTGTCCCCGCAAAACGAGTTTGCGCCCGCTCCCTGGCCTGTTGCACGCGATCGCGCACAGCGGCAGAACTTTCCCCCGTCGGCTGCTGGGTAATCTCCTCCGGCTTCAACCGATTCACCGCCACTTGCAGGTCAATCCGATCCATCAGCGGCCCCGACAACCGCGCCCAATACTGTTCCCGCGATCGCGGCGTGCAGGTACAGGGTTGCACCGTATCCCCATAAAACCCACAGGGACAGGGATTGGTACTGGCAACCAGGGTAAACTGCGCCGGAAACGACACCGACTGCCGAGTGCGGGAAATCGTGACGTGGCCATCCTCCAGGGGTTGCCGCAAAAACTCCAACACATCCCGCTTGAACTCCGTCAACTCATCCAAAAACAACACCCCCCGATGGGCCAGAGAAATTTCCCCCGGACGCGGAAAACTACCGCCCCCCACCAACGACGGCCCCGACGCGGAATGATGGGGACTGCGGAACGGGCGCGTCGTCACGAGGGAACCCTTGTCCTTCAGCAAGCCCGCCACCGAATGAATCTGCGTCACCTCCAGGGATTCGGCAAAGGAAATCGGCGGGAGGATCGACGGCAATCGCCGCGCCAGCATGGTTTTGCCGCTGCCCGGTGGCCCAACAAATATCAGGTTATGCCCGCCCGCTGCGGCAATTTCTAGCGCCCGCCGTGCATGGGCTTGGCCTTTCACTTCTTGCAAGTCTGGCCCCGCAAACTGGCTCCGTTCCAACTCGGCAAAGCCATTCACCTGGGCGGGCTGGTACTGGTCGGGGGCGTTCAAAAAGTCGCTAACTTCGGCCAGATGCTTGAAGCCAAACACCGCCAAATCCTGCACAACTGCCGCTTCCCGGACATTATCCGCTGGCACAACCAACCCTTTGATGCCCATTTTGAGTGCCGCCGCCGCGATCGCCAGCACCCCCGCCACAGGCCGCAAACTGCCATCCAAGGACACTTCACCGAGAAACAGCAACTCCTCCAGGCGATCGCTCTTGACCTGTTCCGCCGCTGCCAAAATCCCCACACTAATCGGCAAATCAAAACTGGGGCCTTCCTTCCGCAAATCCGCCGGGGTCAGGTTCACCACAATCTTCCGCATGGGAAAGGCAAACCCCGCATTCTTCACCGCCGTCCGCACCCGCTCCTTCGACTCTTGCACCTCCTGGGATGGCAACCCCACCACCACAATTCCGGGCAAGCCCCCCGCAATGTCAACTTCGACCCCCACCTTCACTGCGTCAATCCCAACCAGCGATGCACTCCAAATCCGAGCCAGCATGACGGACTCCCACGATGATCTAGTTCAGAGTACCCAAAGCCTTGCAGGACTGAACGGGCCTTCAGGAAATCACCGACTTGGCGATCGCGGGGTGTTCGCTGGTATTGGCCACAATGGATTGGATCGCGGCAGCCACCAAGTCAGGCTGTTCCAGCATGGACAGATGGCCACAGTTGGGAATTTCAACCACATTTTCGCCGCCATCCCCAAACAAATAGTGAAAGCTGGCCAGATGCCGGACATATTGCGGTTCCATAATCGGGTCGCGATCGCCCGCAATGAAATAAGTCGGCTGGTCTAACTGGGCCACAATTTGGGGCAAGCGATGCACTTCCGGCTCCGTTGTCGATTCCAGCAACGCCCCCAAGGCCGCCGCCGGATGGGCCGCCACAAAATCCAGCAACCGCTGCCGTGCCCACGATCGCGCCAGGGGTTGCACGGCCCCCGCCCGGACAAATAGCAGATCCACCAGGGGCAAATGTTTGAGCCATTTGGGCCGGAGTTTCACAATTTGCCGCCCCGCCGCCCGGAACTGTTCAAACTGTTCTTTCAGATAAATTCCGCCGCCCGCATTTACACAAATCACGCCCTTGACGCGATCGCTCATCTGGGCCGCGCCCCACAGGGCAATACTGCCGCCCAAGGAATGGCCTACCAACCACACCGCCGACAAGTCGAGAGCGGTCAGCAGGTGGTGTAAATCCTCCGCATAGGCCGCAAGGCTGTAGCCCTGACCGGGCTGATCTGCTGGCAATTCATCGGGCAAGGTCGAGTCGCCAAAGCCCCGGAGATCGTAGGCCAAACATTGATGGCGATCGGCCAGGGCTTCAACTACGGGCTTCCAGTAATGCCGACTGAGGAGCCAGCCATGCAAAAAAACCAGCGGTTCAGCCGCCGCCACAGGTAGAGTCAGGTCGTAGGCGCAGGGTACGCCGTGCAAATCGATAGTTGGCATAGCTTGATCCTAACAGGAAGGGGGCCGGGGTTGGCAGGGTTGAGGCGATCGCCCTCCGAGACACAGACGCACCAGACGCACCGGGGACGTTAGGATAAAAGCAGATTTATGGGAGGCAACGGGGAATGCAAACCCTCGAACGGGGCACACTGGCCGCAACTTTGCAGCAACGGCGCGATCGCCTGGCTAGTTTGGTCGATTTTCCGGTCTTGCTTTGGTCGGGCCGCAGCAGTCGCCGCAACTTCCCGGCGAACACCTTTCCGTTTCGGGCCAGCAGCCATTTTCTGTACTTTGCCGGAATCCCCCTGGAGAATGCGGTGATTCGGCTGGAGGCAGGCCAACTGACCCTATTTTGGGATGAACCGAGTCCGGCCAGCGCCCTGTGGCATGGGGCATCGCCCAGTCGCGCCGCGATCGCCGAACACATCGGGGCCACTGCCGCCTATCCCCTGAGCGAGTTAGCCAGCAAGGGACTGGATTGCGCCACGATCGCCGCCCTGGATGCCGCCACCCTGGCCCACCAACACTCGAGCCTGCAACGCGCCATCATTCCCGCCCCCGGTGCCACTGACCGCGATCGCGCCTTGGCCTTGGCCATCGCCACCCTCCGCCTTTGCCACGATGCCGCCGCGATCGCCGAACTCCGCACCGCCGCCCACATCAGCATCCAAGCCCACCAAGCCGGAATGCAAGCCACCGCGATCGCCACCACCGAAGCCGAAATCCGCGCCGCAATGGAAGCCGTCATTCTGGCCCACAACGCCACCACCGCCTATACCAGCATCGTGACTGTCCACGGGGAAGTGCTGCACAACAACCACTATCATCACACCGTGCAACCCACCGATCTGCTCTTGGCGGATGTCGGCGCAGAAACCCCAACGGGCTGGGCCGCTGACATCACCCGTACCTGGCCCATCTCAGGCCGCTTTTCCCCCACCCAACGCGCGATCTACGCAGTCGTTCTCGCCGCCCACGATGCCTGTATTGCCGCCATGCAACCGGGCGCAGAATACCGCGACATCCACCTTTTGGCCGCTCACACCATCGCCACGGGTCTGGTGGATTTAGGGATTCTACGGGGCGATCCGGCGGATTTAGCCGCAATGGATGCCCACGCCCTGTTCTTTCCCCACGGGGTAGGGCATCTGCTGGGGTTAGATGTTCACGATATGGAAGACTTGGGGGACTGGGCGGGCTATGCACCGGGCCGCACCCGCAGCGATCGCTTTGGCCTGGGCTATCTGCGCCTCGATCGCCCCCTGCAACCTGGAATGCTCGTCACCATCGAACCGGGCTTTTATCAAGTCCCAGCCATTCTCAACGATCCCCAACGGCGCGATCGCTACGCCTCCGTCGTGAACTGGGAGCGTTTAGCCGAATTTCAGGATGTCCGGGGCATTCGGATTGAAGACGATGTTCTAATCACCGCAACGGGCACCGATGTTTTGACCGCCGCCTTGCCCACCGCGATCGCCGACATCGAAACCTGGGTGCGATCGTAATCCCTAAAGCTGGTTTTGGGCCGTTGTCCGCGAAGTCGTGAACTTTTCCACACTGAGCCGCACCATCGACAGCACCACAATCAGCAAAAACATCATTAGGCCAATCGTGCAGGCATAGCTAATTTCCAATTCGCCAAACGCCTTGTTATAGAGGTAATACACAATCGTTTCCGAGGCATGATTTGGGCCGCCCCGCGTCATCACATACACCTCTTCAAAGACTTTTGTAGCCGAAATGGCCGAAATCACCGCCACCAGAAATAAGTAAGGCCGCATCAACGGCACCGTAATATCCCAGTGTTTTCGCAACCCATCGGAGCCATCGATCGCCGCCGCTTCATACAGATCGGCGGGAATGGCCTGCAACCCCGCCAGATAAATCACCATGTAGTAGCCCAAGCCTTTCCAGATCGTCACCGCCATGACACTGAAAATCGCCCAGGTTGGACTCGTCAGCCAGGGCACGGCGGGCAGGCGCAGGAGTTGCAGCAGTTGATTCAGCAAGCCCGTATCGGCATAGAGCCATTTCCAGGCAATCCCGGCGACCACCATCGAAATGACCACCGGCACATAGTAGGCCACCCGAAACCAGTGAATCCCCCGCAATTTCTGGTTCACCAAAATCGCCAGGGCCAAGGGCACCGTCACCAATAGGGGCACCACACAGATCAAATACAGCAGCGTATTACGGAAGGTTTGCCAAAAGATGGGGTCTTGCCAGAGGCGCTGGAAGTTTTTCAGGCCGATCCACACCGGGGGCGCAGTCAGGTCATACTCGTATTGGGTGAAGCTGAGGTAAAACGCCCGCAACGCCGGATAAAACACCGTTAGCCCCAACACAATCAAGGCGGGTAACAAAAAGAAATAGGGGGTTAAGAAAGGCCGAATTCGGGGCCAATGTTCGGCGATCCGTTTTAGTATGATCGATTCTGGCACGTTAGGCTTTGTCATCCACTCTGGCACTCTATCTTCGTCATCATACTGGCGATCGCCCCCAGCTTTCTCCCTGACCTAACGTTTTGCCCTGCCCTGCCGCATAAAAAGTTCTGGGTGCGCCGATGAATTGCAAGTGGGCGATCGCCGACAAATCGCTTGAGCCAAGGACAGATCATAATGGGATTCATACGCTATCACGTCCCGCTGGACGAAAAACTGGGAGGCATGTTTGGGCTGGTGCTGGGCTTGGGGCTATATCTCGGCGGGGGGCATTGGGTGCAGCAGCGCATCGCCTACGAACGGGCGAACTTTCGGGAAACCCAAGGCATGATTGTGGACAATGCCAAATGGCGATCGCGAGACAGTGACAACAAAGAGCGGATTACCTACGCCCCCGTGGTGGAGTTCCAAGCCAATGGCCAAACGCTGCAATTCCAAGGTCTCTCCCAGTCCTACCCCAGTTCCACCCAGAAATCGGTCATTGTGCGCTACGACCCACAGCAGCCCACCCATGCCAGCATTGTCGAACCCCTGGAAAACTTGACTCCGTGGGCCATGTACGCGATCGGGGGCTTTGCGGCCCTGTGCAGTGCGGGTTCCCTGTTGCCGGTGCGCTGGTCATCCACGCTGCGCGATCGCCCAGACCAATAAATTCAATCCCTGCTTGGGCTGATTGCGATCAACGGCGGTACTGAGGATTGTGGATTAAATCAAATCTGATTTTGCGGATCGCCCTCCCCCCGTCCCCTTTCCCTAAAGCGTGTTTTAAAACCTTTTGATCCTCCCCAACCCTCCTAAGCCCCTGCGGGGATACACCTGCGGCATAGCAAACCAAACCAAAGGGCTTAAAAGTCCCCCTTTTTAAGGGGGATTGAGGGGGATCTTCGGAATGCCCTTGCTAAACATTCCCGTCTATCCGGCCCAGGCGGGGTCAGGCCGTTGAATCACCGGGCGATCGCGCCAATTGCACCACACAACTGACCAACTCATCCAGATCCACCGGCTTACTGAGATGCATCTGAAAACCCGCCTCCAACGACAGATTGATACTGCGCTGATCCGCATAGCCAGACAGGGCGATCGCCGGTAGTTGCCCCCCCCGGTCTGGCGGCAACCCGCGAATCTGGCGCATCAGGTCATAGCCATTCACATCTGGTAAGCCGATATCGCTAACGAGCACATCGGGCAACGTTTGGGCGAGGCTGGCCAATGCGTCTGCGGCCGATGAAGCCGTCATCACGATCGCCCCAAACTGCTCCAACGCAAAAGCGATCGCGATCGAAGTCATCGCATCATCGTCAACAAGTAACACTTGGCACCCCACCAGATCCGTCAACCGGGCTGGCCGCATCGGCGCAGGTTGCTCCCGCTCAGCGATCGCCTTCGGCAGCGTCACCGTAAACGTCGCCCCCTGCCCCAACCCCGGACTTTCGGCCACCACCGTCCCCCCGTGAGCTTCGACAATCGATCGCACCAAAAACAACCCCAACCCCAACCCCCCCGTTCGCCGGGTATTAGAAGAATCCACCTGCCGGAACCGTTCAAAAATATAAGGCAACTGTTCCGCCGCAATCCCCACCCCCGTATCGCTGACCTGGATCTGCACCTGGTTTGGCTCATTGAGTAACCGCAACGTAATCCGCCCACCCCTGGGCGTAAATTTAATCGCGTTGGTAAACAAATTCGCCAACACTTGCAAAATCCGCGTCGGAGCCAGATTCAACAACGTCGCGCAAGGTTGCAGATCGGTTTCCAGTTCCAGGCCACTTTGCTGAATTTGGGGGCGCACCAGAGCGATCGCCTGTTGCAACAAAGCCGCCAGGTCACAGGCTTCCGGCGCAATCTCAAAGCGTTGTTGCACAATCCGAGACACATCCAACAAATCTTCAATCAACTTCGTTTGCGTCATCGTGCTATCCCGAATTGCCGCGATCGCCTGCTGCGTCTGCGCCTCGTCCAACTGCCCCTGTTCCATCAATTGAATCCAGGTGCTAATACTGGTCAACGGAGTCCGCAACTCATGGGACAACATTGCCAAAAACTCATCCTTACTGGCATTCGCCGCCTCCGCCACCCGCGCCTGATCTTGCAAAATTTGGCGATCGCGCTGCGCCTGAGTCGAAGCAATCATCTCCGACACCATCCGCCCATACAGATCCAAAATCCGTAACTCTCGCTCCGACGGGCGGTGCGGTTCCCGGAAATGGGTCGAAAGCATCCCCAACACCTCACCCTGACGATTCAGCAGCGGCGTAGACTGCACCGAGCGAAACCCCGCCGTAGCCGCGATCTCCCGATGGGGCGCAAACGCTGCATCCGTTTGGACATCCTCAACAATCACCCGTTGCCCAGCCCGGAGCGATCGCCCACAGACCGAACCATGATTCGCCCGCACCACCTGGAAGTAATCCAGAAATTCCGCCCCAAACCCACGATGCGCCACAATTTCCAAAATTTCCTGCTGGGGATCAAAGAGTTGAATATTCCCCATATCCGTCCCCACCAAATTCAGCGTCGTATCCAACACCTGATACAACGCCCGATCCAAATCCAACGACGAAAACAACTGCAAACTGAGATCCTGCAACTGATTCATCGCCGCCAATTCAGTTTCCAAATGCGCTTGGGCGCGGCGCAAACTTTGCTCCGTTTGCTTCAGATTGTCAATATCCACCAGCGCCACGATCGCCCCCGTGATCTGATTATCCACCGTGCGATAAGGCCGAATCCGCAACCCATACCAGTGGCCATGTTGATCCTGCACCTCCGCCTCCACCGGATTCAGCGTCGCCACCACCTCCCGCACCAACGTCTCCAGATCAGAACCCACAATACTAAACCGCAAATCACTGATTGGTCGTCCCACATCCGTCAGGATCAAATTAAACACCGCCTGAGCCGAAGGCGTAAACCGCCGAATCCGCAGATCATCCGACAGCATCAAAATCGGAATATTGACATTGTTAATCAAATTCATCAAGTCATCATTCGCCCGCCGCGCCTCAATATTGCGGTTTTGCAATTCCTCATTCGTTGTTTTCAGTTCCTCATTTGCCGACTGAATTTCTTCCTTCGCCGTTTGCAGTTCCTCATTCGTACTTTTCAGTTCTTCATTGCTCGACAGAATCTCTTCATTCGCCGCAATCAATTGTTGATTCGTCGATTCTTTTTCCTCCACCGTCAACTGCAACAGCGTTTGCGTATCCAGCAACTCCTGGCGATTGCTAGCCAACTCCTGGCGCAGACGACGGATCTCCGGGTTTATGTTCGTGTCCACCGCTGCTTCCGTTTCCACCTCAGCCGCTTCGGTCGCCAGTTCCGGCAACGTCTCAGACACTTCCCGCTCAAATAAAACCAAATAGCAGCGTTCCGCCGAAGTGGAAACCTGAAACGGAATCACCTCCACCGTCAATTCCACGGCCGCCAGTTCCGCCAAATCCTGCATACTCAGCCCCTGGCGACGGATAGCAGTGCCCTGTTGCTTGGCTTCTTCGATCGCCATCCGCAGATCAATCAACAAACTAGGCCGCACCATCTTCAGCAGGTTATAGCTGGGTTCCCCCGCCGGAATCCGCAGGTAAGGGCTGGTATCTCCCCGAAATTGCAAAATTTCGAGTTGCTCATTCACAATCACCCCCGCTGGCCCAAAGCGACTCAACACAATCTGATCGGCCCACTGTTGCAAATTGGTGCGGTTGAGGGTAGCGGAAAACCCCTGCCGCTGCTCCAAATCCGTTTCTCTGGGATAGTAGCTGGCAATAAAGTCAAAATTGAGCCGGGAGGTCACCGATCGCCGGGTGTAGATCCGCGCATGGGCATCAAACGCTTCAAACATATCCGTGGTGTCGCCCAGACTTTCGGAATTGCCCAAAACCAGGAACCCCGTTGGTTTGAGGCTGTAGTGAAAAAAGGACAACACCCGTTTTTGCAGCGCCGGCTTGAAGTAAATCAGCACATTACGGCAACTCAGCAGGTCAATATCGGAAAAGGGCGGATCACTGCTGAGATCCTGGCGCGCAAAAATGCACAGTTCCCGCACCGATTTTTTGATCTGATAGCCCCCTTCCACTTCGTTAAAAAACCGTTGGCGGCGATCGGCGACCATATTTTCCATCAGCGCCTCGCGGTAAAACCCTGTCCGGGCGACCTCGATCGCCTCATCGCTAATATCCGTCCCAAAAATCTGAATGGTGGGGCTAATTAATAGGGATTGCAGCGCTTCCAACAGGCACATCGCCAGAGAATAGGCTTCTTCCCCCGTGGCACAACCAGGCACCCAAATGCGAATGCTAGAGGCGGCATTGGGCCGTTGCAAGAGCAAAGGAAACACCCGCTCCTGAAGCACGGCATACATCTCTGGATCGCGGAAAAACCCCGTCACTGTAATCAACACATCTTGATACAGGGCTTGAATTTCGCCGGGATGGTTCTGTAAAAATTGCAGATACTCACCCAGATTGAGACATTTGTGGACAGCCATGCGCCGCCGCAACCGCCGCTGAAACGTTGTTGGTTTATAGTTGGCAAAGTCTACTCCGGTGTGCCGTTGCAACAGCCGGAAGACATCGATCAGTTCGTCGTCGGCAATGGGCGGTGTGCCTGCGTCTCCTGGCCCCGGAGCAGGAGTGGCCCGCAAATAGGGATGCCGCTTCAGTTTCACCAGTTCCTCGGCAATAGCCGCCGGAGACAGGATAAAGTCTACGTTTCCCGTGGCGATCGCGGCGGCTGGCATATCGGCAAATTCGGCGGAGGCCCGGTCTTGGGCAAAGACAATACCCCCCTCAGTGCGGATGGCTTCTACGCCCAAGGCTCCATCATCGTTGCTGCCAGAAAGGACGATCGCGATCGCCTTGTTCTTCTGATCCGCCGCGAGGGACTGAAAAAATAAATCAATGGTCTTGGTGCGTCGTTGGCCTTGCTCCCAAGGGGCTAAGCGCAACCGTCCCTGGGCGATCGTCATCTGGACATTGGGGGGAATCACATACACATGATTGGCCTCCACCACCATGCCATCTACCACCGTCACCACGGGCATCTGCGTCGTCCGGGCCAACAATTCGCCGAGCATACTCTCTTGCCCCGGCGACAAATGTTGTACCACCACAAACCCCATATCTATACCCGGCGGCAAGTGGCGGAGCAATTCCGAAACCGCTTCCAGGCCCCCCGCAGAAGCCCCGATACCCACAATGAGAGAAACTTGGTCGCTTGAATCTGAGCTTTGCATTTTTAGGGAATCCCCCGTAGCCAAACAAGAAACACTCCAGGGTGTGGCAATCCCCCCAGTGATAAGCACAGATCAGTTGCCAACAGGTGTAGAGTACCCAACTTTACAGTAATTTTGGGCTGCTAGTTCAACTAGGTCAACGATTCTCCAACTTAGTTAATAGTGAGAGAGAAATTGCTGTTTTGTAACATTTGCCCATCAGGATGCCACAGGGATTTTTCCCCAGTTGCGCCGCAGGATGCCACCTCCAAATGATGCCTCATTTTTGTTGCTGGAGTGGCCGCGATCGCCCATTCCAGTGGGGGCGCGGGTCAAGGCTTAAAAGCGATCGGAGGGATCAAGCTGATGGGTGGGAATTTCGATCACAAATTCGGCCCCGCCCTCTGGATTGGTCAAACATTTGAGGGAACCGTGGTGTTTTTCGGTCACGATTTGGTAACTAATAGACATCCCCAATCCTGTCCCTTTGCCAACGGGTTTAGTCGTAAAAAATGGGTCAAACAATTGTTGGCGGACTTTTTCGGGAATGCCGGGGCCATTGTCGGCAATGCGGATAATCACGGAGGATCGAGGCAGGCGATCGCGATCGGGCAACGGCAAAGAAGACAAGGGCTTTAGCTCCGTTTGAATGCGGATTATCGGCGGCTTGGGTGGGTCTTGGCGCTTGGCCTGGGCATCCTCCTCCAAGGCATCGATCGCATTACACAAGATGTTCATAAACACCTGATTAATCTGCCCCGGATAACATTGAACCGGGGGTAAAGCACCGTATTCTTTGATAATTTGCACCTCAGGAAAATGCGGCTTGGCCTTAATCCGGTTTTGCAAAATCATCAACGTACTGTCAATGCCATCATGGAGATTTACCGCTTTAAACTCGGCTTCATCCAGCCGCGAAAAAGTTCGTAAAGAGGCAATAATTTCTCGAATTCGCTCCGAACCCACCCGCATCGAAGTTAATAATTTGGGCAGATCTTCGATCATAAAATCCAGGTCGATCGCCTCCATTGCATCTTGCAAAGTAGCCGTTGGTTCGGGATATTCCAGTTGATACAGTTGGAGCAACCGCAGCAAATCTTGAATGTAATCGTTGGCGTAGTTTAGATTGCCATAGATAAAATTCACCGGGTTATTAATTTCGTGGGCGACCCCCGCCACCAATTGCCCCAAACTCGACATTTTTTCGCTTTGCACCAGTTGGGTCTGGGTTTGTTGCAATTCCATTAGGGCCGCTTCCAGGTCGTCGGCTTTTTGCTGGAGGCGGCGCTCGGCTTCTTCCCGTTCGGCTTCGGCACGGCGGCGCACACTGATATCCTGCACAACTTTGATGATGTAGCGGGGTTCGCCACTGGGCGATCGCATCAAGGACACGGTGGTATGCACCCAAACAATAGAGCGATCGCGCCGCAAGTACCGTTTTTCCAGGGAGAAGCTGGTTAATTTGCCGCCGATCAGGTGCTCAATTTGCTCCAGTTCCCCATCAATATCATCGGGATGGGTAATATCTTGGACGGTCAATTCCCACAGTTCCTCTTCGTCATAGCCCACAATGTCGCACCATTGGGCATTGAAGTGGGTAAACCGACCGCTCAACGTGGAAAACACAATCCCCACAGCCGCTTGTTCAAAGGTGGTGCGGAATAGTTCCTCGCTTTGGCGCAGGGCCGCTTCGGCTTGTTGGCGATCGCGCTCGGCATACTCCAACTCGGCGACCCGTTGCTGAAGCGCCGCCAGGGTGGCCTGCATCTCGTGATACGCTGCTGCATCCAGCATGATTTGGTTCATCCCGTCATCCATCCCCATCCACCTGAACCGCATTGTGATCTTCAGTATGCCCTGCCCCTTTCCCGGATGGGCAGCTAGACCCATCCCGTAACCCGTCTGCCGTGCCTGGGGCGGCATTTTGCTGCCCGGTCTGGCGCAACGGGGCGGCAGTAGCTTTGCCTTCTCATCATATTCTGAACCCAGGATTGGCTGGGTTAAGGGAGACACCCTTTTTGGCCCCCTGGCCCCAGGGGCGCGATCGCCCAACCGCCCCAATTTTTTTGACAGCGTATCCACCCTGCTCAGATAATCCAGTCAGTCTTGTGTGAGGATGGGTTGCAGGAATGAGCGACGGGACAACCATACACCCAACAGCGGTGATTGAGCCAGGGGCGACTTTGGGCCAAAACGTGACGGTCAGCGCCTTTGCCTACATCGAGCGGGACGTGGTGATTGGGGATGGCTGCCAGATTGGGCCACATACCAGCATTTTGCGCTATACGACGGTGGGGGCGGGTTGCCAGGTACACGCCGGGGCGGTGCTGGGTGACATTCCCCAGGATTTTGCCTATCAGGATGCGCCGAGTTATGTGCAGATTGGGCCGGGGTGCATTATCCGCGAGGGGGTGACGGTGCATCGGGGGACGCAGCCGGAAACAGTGACCCAGGTGGGCGATCGCTGTTTGCTGATGGCCCAGAGCCATGTGGCCCACAATGTGCAGGTGGGGAACCAGGTGGTGGTGGCCAATGGGGCGTTGCTGGCGGGCTATGTGGAAGTGGGCGATCGCGCGTTCATTAGCGGCAATTGTTTGGTGCATCAGTTTACGCGGGTGGGGCGGCTGGTGATGATGTCGGGGGGATCGGCGGTGCAGAAGGATATCCTGCCGTTTTGCATGACACGCAGTGTGAGTCCCAATACGCTGATGGGCCTGAATGTGGTGGGGCTGCGGCGGGCGGGGTTTACGGCGGGCGATCGCCGGACACTGAAGCAAGCCCTGAAAATTCTCTATGGGTCGGGGTTGAATGTGTCCCAGGCCACCGATCGCCTGGAACAAGAATTTGAGTCAGCCTTGGTGAAAGAATGGGTGGCGTTTATTCGGGGATCGAAGCGGGGGATTTGTAAATTCTTCAAGCGATCGAGTGGAGACGATGAGGGGGAATAGGGGAACGGGCGATCGCGCTGCCCCCGCAGTCGTGTACTCCCTGGTGTTCATGCAAACGTTGTGATTTCCCATTGCGCTATGCCGTTCTTTGCCTCGTTTCCGGCTGTCCAAGCGGCCCCGCTGCCCACCAGCGAGTTTACTGGTTTGGTCAATACCGTCATCGTGTTGCTGTTGGTGGCGACGGCGGTGGCCCTGTTGACCCGTTGGCTACGCATTCCCTATGTCATTGGTCTAGTGCTGGCTGGCTTAGTCATGACCAAGGATGCCCTACCCGGCGCGATCGGTCTTAATCCTGACTTGATCTTGAACCTGTTTCTGCCCATTTTGATCTTTGAAGCCGCCATCAACACCGATATCAGTCGGCTACGCAGCACCATCAAACCGATTACAGTGCTGGCTGGCCCCGGAGTGATGCTCTCTGCGGCGATTACGGCGGGGTTGTTGCAACTGGGCCTGGGCCTAGAGTGGATTACGGCTTGCGCGGTGGGGGTCATTTTGACGATTACCGATACGGTCTCGGTGATTGCGGCCTTTCGCAGTGTGCCCGTGCCGGGACGCTTGGCCACCATCGTAGAAGGTGAAAGCCTGTTTAATGATGGGATTGCCCTGGTGTTACTGAGCTTGATTGCCACGGTGCAGCTCCAGGGTTCATTTACCCTCAGCGAAGGGATTCGCCAGATTTTTGTGGCGGTTGCTGGGGGCGGAATTTTGGGCCTGGGTTTGGGGTATTTGTGCGTGGGGTTGTTCCGGCAATTAGATGATGCCCTGAGTAATATTCTGTTGACGGTGGCGGTGTCTCTGGGCACGTTTCAAATTGGTCAGGCGTTGGGCGTTTCCAGCGCGATCGCGGTGGTGATTGCCGGGTTGGTGATTGGGAATTTGGCCTTTCGGCAAACTTCGGCCTCCATTAAAGTGACGCTATTAAACTTTTGGGAATATGCCGGATTTGGGGTCAATACATTTATTTTTCTGTTGCTGGGCATTGAAGTTGAACCTCAAGTTGTGCTGGCAACAATTCCGGTGGCCCTGTTTGCCATTGTGGTCTATCAAATTGGGCGCATCTTTTCAATTTATCCGTTACTGTGGCTGCTGAAATTTATCGATCGCCCCTTACCGCTGCGTTGGCAACACGTTTTGATCATTGGCAATGTTAAAGGGTCATTATCAATGGCTTTGGCTTTGAGTTTGCCTGCAACGTTACCGGGGCGATCGCAAGTCATTACCATTATCTTTAGCACCGTATTGCTATCCTTGGTCGGCCAGGGTCTTAGCCTCCCGTGGTTTGTGAAAAAGTTACAACTGGCTAAACCGTCGCCCATGCGCGAAAAAATTGAAGCCTTGCAACTCAATCTCATTGCCGCCAAAGCCGCCCAAGAAGAGTTGAAAACCTTGCTCCAAAGTGGCAGCTTACCGAAGTTTTTGTATGAAGAATTATTCGCTGCTTATCAAGCCCGTATTGCTGCGGCTGAGGGCGATCTGCGTAACTTTTATAATCAACGACTCACCCCCCATTTGAATGAGATGGGAGAGAAAAGTTATTTAGATGGGTTGTATCGTCGGCTGTATTTGGCTGAAAAAAGTGCCGTGAATAACGCCGTTTCAAAAGGTTTGTTGCCAGAAGATGTGACCCGCGCTTACATTCGCACTTTAAACGAAAAGTTGCTTTCGCTCAAAGACGATTAAGGTTCAAGTGGGTGAAGGCAAACAAAGTCCCATAAAATCAATCAGTTTTCGGACTAATTCGGGTTTGGTGACAGCGAGAATGGTGGAACCACTTTCTAACACGGTGCTGCCATTGGGAATGTTGAGATCTTCATGGGGATGGGCCTGATAGCCAATGATTAATGTGCCCACTGGAAACGCCTGATTTTGGGCAATTTCGGCAATGCTGCGGCCGACTACGGCACAGTTGTTGGGAATGGAGAGTTTTAAGACTTCAATTTGGCCTTGTTCAAAATGCATCATGGCATCGACTTGGGGATATTCGATCGCGTTAATCACGCGGTTAATGGCGAGTTCAGTGGTGCTGATGGTGTGGGTTGCGCCCGCCAATTGATAGGGTTCAGCAAAGTCGCGATCGCTCATCCGCACGACAATTTGGGGCACGCCATAGTGTTTACACAGAGTCACAAGGGCCAGGTTGAGGGCATCTTCTTTGAGGGTAGCAATGACGGCATGGGCTTTCTGAATTCCGGCTTCTAGCAGCACAGTTGTATTCACGGCGCTGCCTTCAAAGGCCATCACCCCAATTTTTTCGCGGGCGTATTGGCACATCAGCGGATCGGTATCCACGATGGCGATCGTATGCCCTAATTGAAGTAAGGTTTTGGCCAGTTCTGCCCCCATTTTGCCAACGCCACCGATCAGAACGTACATCGAGTTGTTGTCTCCTCAGCTTTGCCTTTTTATCCTAATCTCCCCGTCTCGGTTGGCGCGATCGATGTTGCTTGGGTTGAGGCAACAATCCCCAGCAGAGAACGGGCCAGGTGACTGGGTAAATTCGGGGGTGGGGTTGTCTTGGGGGCCAATTCCCCTGAGGATGGGGGAGGCCACGCAGATCTAGCTCAAGGCTATTGTCTGGGCCGGGTGTCTCTAGTGGCCTGGAAACTCGGAAAAAAGCATGGGTGAAGCGGTGCGCTGGTGATGGTGGAAGCTCGCATGGATATTGAGACGGTGCTCAAGCCCATTCTGACCTGGTTTGGGCGGCAGGGGTGGGAGCCGATCGCGTTTCAGCGGGAGGTGTGGGAGCGGTATCTGGCGGGGGAAAGTGGCTTAATCCAGGTGCCGACGGGATCGGGGAAGACCTATGGGGCGGTGATGGGGGCGATCGCGGAGATGCTGGCTACGCCCAAACCGGGGTTACAACTGCTGTATCTCACGCCGCTGCGGGCACTGTCGCGGGATATTGAACTCTCGATTCGCCGCCCGATCGCGGAAATGGGCTGGCCGTTGCGGGTGGAGTCGCGCACGGGGGATACCAAATCCTCGCAAAAGAGCCGCCAACTGAAGCAAATGCCGGAGATTTTGATTACCACGCCGGAATCCCTGACGTTGATGCTGTCCTATGCCAAGTCCAGTGAGTTGTGGCGATCGCTGCGGTGTGTGGTGCTGGATGAATGGCATGAGTTGATGAGTTCTAAACGGGGCACCCAGACAGAGTTGTGTCTATCGCACCTGCGCCAACTGTGCCCTACCCTCAAAACCTGGGCGGTGTCCGCCACCTTGGGCAATCTGGAGGAGGCCGCGCAGGTCGCCGTAGGCCGAGACACCACGCCCGCGATCGTCCAAACGGATCTGCAACGGGATACGGTAATTCAAAGCATTTTGCCCGAATCGGTGGACACCTTTCCCTGGGCGGGCCATCTGGGGCTGCGGCTGTTTCAAGAGTTGGTGGATGCCCTGGACATCACCAAATCCACCCTGATCTTCACCAACACGCGCTACCAGGCCGAACGGTGGTATCAGGCGCTTACCTTTGCCCTCCCGGAACAGGCAAATCAAATTGCGTTACACCATAGCTCCATTGATGCGGCAGAGCGGGAGGCGATCGAGGCGGGGCTAAAAGCAGAAACCATTAAATGGGTGGTGTGTACATCGTCCCTGGATTTGGGGGTGGATTTTCAGCCGGTGGAGCGGGTAGTGCAGATTGGCAGCGCGAAAAATATTGCCCGGTTGTTGCAGCGGGCGGGGCGATCGCACCACATCCCCCAAGGCACCTCGGAGATTTTCTTTCTGCCCACCAATGCCCTGGAACTCCTGGAAATTGCCGCCTTTCGCAATGGGCTAACCGCTGGGGCGATCGAGTCTCGCCATCCCCGCCACAAACCCATTGATGTCCTGATTCAGCACCTTGTCACCCTGGCCTGTGGAGAAGGGTTTCGGGCCGAGCCAACCCTGGCCGCCGTGCGATCGGCGATCGCCTACAGCGATTTAACCGACACTGAATTTAACTGGATTTTGGAATTTCTTGAACAAGGGGGCAAATGTTTAGCCGCCTATCCCCGCTATCGCAAACTGATCCAAACCGACGGTTTATATCGCATCGCCACCGCTCAACTCGCCCGCTTTCATCGCCTCAGCATTGGCACCATTACCTCCAATCAATTGGTGCAAATTCGCTACATGAATCAAACCAAAATTGGCACTGTCGAAGAAAGTTTTGTCTCCCGTTTAAAGCCAGGAGATGTGTTCTTTTTTGCGGGAAAACAACTGGAATTTTTCATGCTCAAAGACATGATTGTTTATGTCAAAACGGCAAAGAGCAAATCAACGATCATTCCAGCCTGGGGCGGCGGCAACCTCGCCCTTTCCGATACCCTCAGCACCTACCTGCGCCAAGAAATCGCGATCGCCACCACCACCACCCAACCCCGCCCCGAAATTGCCTGCCTCCAGCCCATCCTCGCCGCCCAAGCCCGCCTCTCCTACCTGCCCACCACCACCGACTTCCTCATCGAAAGCTGCAAAACCCGCGAAGGCCAACATCTCTACGTCTTCCCCTTTGAAGGCCGCTTCGTCCATGAAGGCTTAGGTTTTCTCTGGGCCTATCGCTTCGCCCAACAGCAAGCCGCAACCTTCTCCGTATCAGTCAACGACTACGGCTTCGAGATTTTAGCGCCTAAAGATTATCCGTTCAAAACCCTCTTCTCCGATGCTTTCTTCGACCTTGAATCGTTAGCCAACGATATCAAATCCAGCCTCAATCTTTCCGAACTCATGAGCCGCAAATTTCGCGGGATTGCCCAAGTCGCTGGCCTGGTATTTAAAGGCTATCCCACCGCCAAAAAAACCACCAGTCAACTGCAAATTAGTGCTTCTCTCATTTACGAAGTCTTTAGCAAATATGAACCCAATAACTTATTACTCAAACAAGCCGAATTTGAAGTACTCCACGAGCAATTAGAAGTCCATCGCCTCGCCCAAACCCTCGATCGCCTCCGCCGCTTAAACCTCCACTGGCAAGCAACCAAACGCCCCTCCCCCTTTGCCTTTCCCCTCCTGGTCGAACGCCTCAGTTCGCGCCTATCCAACGAAAGTTTGCTTGCCCGCATCGAACGCATGAAAGCCCAATGGGACAGTAAGTAATTCTGCCGTAATTTATAACCACAGCGCCTAATGAAAGGCGATCGCCACAGGTACACGGAATTTTTTTACCGTATCCCAGCGAACAGCTTTTCCGTAAAATCACACAAAAATATCTTTTCTTCACAACCACTTTACCAACGCAAGACTATAAACCGATAGGTTAGATAAATCAATTCGGCACGGTATTCGCTTGGAGCCACAACGGCTCAATGATTTCAAGCAATTCTCTGGCTGTTCTTGGGGTGCATCACGGCATCAGCCGCCCAGTATTGTCAGGGAGACGATTATGAAGACTTTATTCAAAACAACGGTACTCAATACAACGATAACGACTGGATTGAGTGTAGGCGTTGCCAGCGCGATCGCCCTGGTGGCCCCTGCCGCGATCGCCCAATCCTACTCTATCCCCATCAGCAACGGGAGTTTCGCCGTCACCAACACCGGGAGCGGCAACCAATTCACCACCCCCACCATCACCTTTCTCAGCCCCGCTGGCACCCTCACTGGCCTCACCGCCTCCCCCCAAGTCCACTTCCAACCCGGAGTTACCCTCACCGACCAACCCACCGCGATCGGCGTCTATCTCGAACAAGTCCAAGGTGCCGTCAACCTGAACGATGGCCGGAGTGGCACCTTTGTTGGCGGCGTTGCAGGGCTAGAAACCGAAGCCACCATCAGCGGCGCAACCGCCAACTGGCAACCCGTCGCCAATGGCTACTTCCAAAATGCCACAGTCCCCCTCAACTCCACCGTTAACTTCAACATCCGCAACGGCTATCTCACCTTCCCCACCACCAATCTCAGCGCTTTCCCCGCCACCAACATCAACATTCCCATCACGGGTGGCACCTTTACCCTCAATGCCCCCGCCGGAGCCGCCCCCGAAACCCTCACCCTGACTGGCTTGGTGACTCCCCTCGGCACCGCCAACCTGACGATCGCCAATCCGATTGTGGTCAACCCCCGTAATTTCTACCCCCTGACCCTGGTGGCCGCCGAGGATAACATCTTGCTGGGTGGCGTAGCCAACGGCACTGCCGCCTTGGGCAACGGCGAAACCGCTTATCTCAACAATGCGACCTTTTTGTTCAATGGCACTGCCCAAGTCACCACAGGGGGCACCTATACGCTGCCCCGCGTCTTTACCGATGCCAAAGTCGTTACAGGCCAGTTGGGCCAAGGTGTCATCAGTGTGCCAGTGACCGCCTTGCAAGCCCCCATACCCACCCCCCCGGTTGGGCGACCGGAACCTGTACCGCCGACAGGAAGCGAAGCTGGGGGCAGCGGCATACCGGGAACTGGCACCACCCCCACCGCCCCCGCGATCGCAGGCACCACCCTACCCACTAGAACTGAAGTTTTAGAACGGAGCGCACCAGAAACCACCGATCCCCTATCCACCCGGCCCACCACCACAATCACCGAATCCGCGATCGCCACAGACTTTAGCTTGGCCCAGAACGTCTCCCTCAAAACCGAACCCACCAGCTTTCTGCCCCCCCGCCCAACCCCCCTGGCCATAGAGGAAGAAGACAGTTCCCCCTTATCCCAAAGCCGCATCCACCCAGCCTTGAGAAATTAAGCGCATGGAGAAGTAGGGGCGATCGCTCCCACCACACCCACAAACCCATAACCGTGCTGGATAAACTCCTCCCCGCCGAGCTATCCAGCACTTTTGATGTTTGCTTTCCACAAAATCAGGTATTATCCAACAGCTTTTGACGTATAACGTTGACCATAGATTTGACGTTGAATACATGGCTAGTTGGCAATAGCACACGATAAATGAAGGATGGGATAGTCTTTTCAACCATCGCAGTATTGCTTGCTGTAGCTGCATCTGTACAGCGTGGTTGGTATCTGTTTGCATTGTGGCCATTCCTCAGCTTCGCCATTGTAGCCACTGGTTATTTCAAATTTGGCCCCATTGTCTACGGCAAATCAACGAATGGCAAACTTTGCAATTGCAAACCAATTTTTGTTCCTGCGGTATCTGCGCTACTGAATGTGTTTGGTATACTGTCCGGCTCATAAAGCGCAAATTTGCCGATAGCCAGTTTGCTCAATCCAAATGACTTCTTGTGTGTCTTGGTAAGTCGATGCGCCGAACGATCGCAATGCTTGAGGAGTTATGGATTTGGCCCATGATCGCGGTTGGTAAAGTGCCCTGATAGGATAGAGCAGTATTGCTTATCTCCAGGTGCGAATGACCCCAACTGAGCCAAGTACCGCGCGGCCCAACCCCCTGTTGACCTGTGCCTACGAACCCGCATTAGAACGCTTAGGCGAAGAGTATTACGACATAGTGGCGGCAGCAGACTTTCCAGTGCACCATCTCCGGTTCCGCAACGATGCCCTGCTCCCAACCTTGGGCCTTGAGGCCACCGCCGTCACCGACGATCATTTTGTCGAAGCCTTTGGCCAGTTTCACAATGCGCCCCGACCCTTTTTAGCCCTCCGCTATCACGGCTATCAGTTTGGGGAATACAATTCCGCATTGGGCGATGGGCGCGGGTTTCTGTATGGGCAAATCCGGGGTTGCGATCGCGCCTTGTATGACCTGGGAACGAAAGGATCGGGCACCACACCCTATTCCCGTGGGGGCGATGGCCGCCTGACCTTAAAAGGTGGTGTCCGGGAAGTCTTGGCCGCTGAGTCCTTACATCGCGCCGGAGTCCGCACCTCCCGCTGCCTGAGTCTCATCGAAACCGGAGAAGCCCTCTGGCGCGGCGATGAACCCTCCCCCACCCGCTCCTCCGTCATGATTCGGATGCAACGATCGCACATCCGGTTTGGCACCTTTGAACGGTTACATCGGTGCGATCGCAAAGACTTAATCGCAATCCTGCTCGATCACGTCATCGAACAATACTACCCCCACTTACAGGCCGAACGCGATCGCTACGCCTTATTCTATGCCGAGTTAGTGCAACGAGTCGCCGAACTCGTCGCCCAGTGGATGGCCGCTGGTTTCTGCCACGCCGTCCTCAATACCGACAACATGGCCATTACCGGCGAAAGCTTTGACTATGGCCCCTACGCCTTCATCCCCACCTACGACCCCAGCTTCACCGCCGCCTATTTTGACTACTCTGGCCGCTACGCCTACAGCAAACAAGCCCCCATCTGCCACTGGAACCTGGAAATGCTGCAAGTGCCCCTGCGCCACGTCATCAGCCAAGCCGACCTGGATGCGGGCCTCGCGCCCTACCACGACCACTGCGATCGCGCCTACCACACCCTCATGCTCCACAAACTGGGCCTCCCCGCCACCGCCCCCCCCGCCGCCCGCGACCTGATCCAACACACCCTCGCCTTCCTGCACACCGCCCAAATCAGCTACCACAACTTCTTCGCCGAACTCCGCCGCCAATGGCACCCCCAATGGAGCGAAGACGTAGAAAGCATCTTCCCCACCGTCCACATTGCCAACGACGAACTCAACTCAATCTGGCATCAATGGAAAACTCACTATTTCCATCAATTACTAGCCCTAGAACCCATCACATTAAATCAAGTTGAACAACGCTTACATCAATACAATCCATTCACCGTGCCCACTCGACCTGAAATCGAAGCAGCATGGCAAAAAATTACGGAGGCAGACGATTGGAGTGGCTTTTACGACTTGCTCGATCGCATCCAACAGTAATCACCGCAACAACCCTTTCCGCGTGGTCTCCGCCCATGAATTTTAACCCGCCCAACCTGACCACCGATCGCCTCTTGTTGCGGATGGCCACTCGCGAAGATGTACCCGCCATCCTCGATTATTACTTAGAAAATCAAGCCTTTTTGACCCCATTTGAACCCGCACGGTGTACAGAATTTTATACACCTGGCTTCTGGCGCGAACAAGTTGACAAAGCCCAATTTGAATTCAGTTACGGACAAAGCCTCAAACTATGTCTCTTCACCAAACAAGTCCCCAAAGTCATCATCGGCAAAATCAATTTTCATCAAATCCAGCGTGGCGTAGCCTATGCCTGCGTCCTGGGCTATAGCCTCTCCGCCCGCAACGAAGGTCAGGGCTACATGACAGAAGCCCTCCGCAGCGCCCTAGATTATATGTTTACCGTGCAACAGATGCATCGAATCAGCGCCAACTACATGCCCCGCAATCAGCGCAGCGGTAACGTGTTGCGGCGGCTGGGGTTCGTAGTGGAGGGCTACGCGCGGGATTATTTGCTGATTGCGGGGCACTGGGAAGATCACATCCTCACCAGTTTGCTCAACCCCCACTGGCAACTCCCACCCGACGCTTGAAAACCGTTGCACCGCCGTTCTCCCAGAGATTCGGCAATGCAACCCCTTCAGCTTTAATTTTTACCTTGGCCTGTCAGCAAAAGGCGGTTAATCGCTATAATAGTTCAAAATTACTAAACCATAGTCACAACCGCGATCGCATGAGAGCCAGAATCGAAGACCAAATTTTGTTCCTGCATCAAGATGATGTCCCCCAATATAAAAAAGGCGGCTCTGTAGTGCGGAATAGTTACTTTTGGGCACTGAAGGCGATCGCGGCCTACGCCAACCGCAGCCAAGACTGGGAATACGATGCCGAAGTGTGGGTCGCCCTGCAACGGGTGCTCCTCGCCTTTGCCGAATCGGGCTACCTGGGCCTCAGCGAAACCCAACTCAGCTTTGCCCCCGATCACACCATTCCGCCCATCCTTAAACCCGTCGCCACCTGGGAATAGAGTCCCCCCCGCGATCGCCCGCCCCGCCCCCAATTCAGTCCCCCACCTTAGCCCCTTGATTCACCATCAAAAAAATGTGCCACTTTAGTACCCGGATACTATAATTAAACCAAATTTGGCAAGCGGATAGTCAGTGTGGATACAGCAACGTGAACCCAGCCCACAGAGGAGCCTATGTATTCCCCGCTCATTCCTGGAACTCGACTCTTCAGTGGCTACGATGTCATCGGCCTGGTCGGACAAGGTGAATTTGGCTTGACCTATCTCGCCCATGACCAAAATCGGTTTCGCGAACTATGTCTAATTCAAGAGTTTGCCCCCCTGCACACCAATCTCGACCAACTCGAACACCTGCGCCAACGCTTCCATCACGCCGTCACGCCGCTATACGACTGGCACCACGACCAACTGCCCCACTATCGCCCCCTGTTTCTAGAGCAAGGACGGTTGTATCTGGTTCGCAACTACATCGTCGGCAAAAGTTATGGGGCGCTGTTGGCCGAGCGGCGGGCCGAAGGTCGTGCTTTTTCCCAGGCCGAAGTGGTCTATTTGCTCACCGAAATTTTGCCCATTTTGGGCTGGCTGCATCAGGTGGGGGTCGTGCATCAAAACTTGTCCCCCCACAGCATCGTGGTGCAAGAAACCGACCAGTTGCCCGTCCTGATTGATTTTGGCCTCATTCGGGAGTGGGTAGCCCGGTTGCAGTTGCATCCCGTCGCAGCGGCGCTCCCTCTGGGAACAATGGGCTACATGCCTCCGGAGCAATTACGGGGCAAAAAGGCTGCTCCGACTTGGGATGTGTATGGCTTGGGGATGACGGCGATCGCCCTCTTGTTGGGCAAATCTGCCAGCGAGTGTGGGCCGGAAGGGTGGCGATCGCTGCCGTGGGACAAGTATGTCACCGTGCATCCCACCCTAGGCAAAATTCTTCACCGCATGGTGCAGCCCGATCCCCAACAACGGTGGGCATCCTGTAGCCAGATCATGCAAGCCTTGCAGCCGATCGCCCCCGCCCTCCTGGCCCAAGGCGCAACGCTGCCAGCCCCCCCCCGCATTACGCCCCTCCCAACCGCCAAACCCCGCCTCCAATCCCGTCGGCCAAGGAGCACTCCCTCCGACAGACCCAAGCCCCGCGATCGCCGTTTCCGTTGGCAATGGCCCCAGTGGTGGCCACGCTGGCACCCCCACCCCAGTCCCGATTGGCGATCGTCCGCCGTGCTAGTCATCAGTGTTGCCGTCCTGGTTTCAGTCGTCTCCCTCAAAGCCTTGTCCTGGGTGCAAACCGAGCCAGAGCCAGCCACTCCCACCGCCCCACCCGACACCACCCCACCCAAAGCCTCGCCCCCCGCCAGCCCCTCAATGCCCACCCGCGAGCCACCCACCAGACAGTCACCAGAACCGTCTCAGGGCGATCGCGGCCCAACCAACACCGAATTTCTCGCCAAACTAACCGATGAGTTATTTTATGCCAACCACCCCGAACTAGGCGGCAAACCCTTAGGGGCCGATGCCGCCCCGGCTCTGCGGGAAGACTGGAAAACCACCTACGACGAAACCGCCGCCAAACTCACGCAGCTAGCTCCAGCAGTGCAGGAAAAGTTGGGCCGCTACCAACGGGCAGATTACGATCGCTGGCTCGCCCCTGGCAGTGGCGCAAGTTTGAACGAACGCGAGTTAAACGTGTTGGTCAATCGGCGGTTTGGGCAACTGTTTCCCACCCAAAAAGGCAAAACCCTGAATCCCGACACCTTTGGGCAAGTCTGGTATGCGATCGCCGACGAAGAACTGAACACCCTCAAACCCAAACCCGATTCCTAAACTTCCCTGTGTCACTCTGGCCAAATCCCGCTAGGATTGCGGTGTGGTATTCGCCAACCTAAAACACGCCCATGACTACGCCCAAAATCTTGGCCTTTGCCGGCAGCGCCCGCACCGAGTCCTTCAACAAAAAACTGGTCAAGATTGCCGCCGATGGAGCCAAAGCCACTGGCGCAGAGGTAACAGTGGTCGATTTTCGCGACTTGCCTATGCCGCTGTTTGATGAAGATTTGGAAGCGGCGAACGGCTTGCCCGATACCGTTTTGCAATTCAAAGACCTCATGAAAGCCCACCACGGCTTTTTGATTGCCTGCCCAGAATACAACGGCTCCATCACCCCCTTACTCAAAAACGCGATCGACTGGGCCTCTCGCCCCAACCCAACCCAAGACGAAGCCCCCTTGGCCTGCTTTCGGGACAAAACTGCCGTCCTTATGAGTACGTCTCCCGGAGCCTTGGGCGGATTGCGGGGATTGGTGCACGTCCGGGCAATTTTGGGCAATATCGGCGTTATCGTTTTGCCCGACCAAAAAGCCGTACCCCGCGCCTACGAAGCGTTTGATGCCAGTGGTAATTTGACCGATGAGAAGACCCGCATTGAGGTGTATAACCTGGGTAGCAAACTGGCAACCGTGACGGCAAAGTTGATTTAGCCCAAACTGAGATCAAATCGCTGATGCAGCTCAACCCACGCGCATTTTGGGACGGGAACGACGATCGCGCTGGCGACGGCGGGCAGAACGATTGGCCACAGGGCGGAGGTGATGAGTCGTCCGCTCCGTGCTCACATCTAGAAATTGCTGGGTTTCTTCCAGCAGGGCGCGATCGCTCAAATGCCAATCGACTAGAGTCAACCCCAGCGCCAACAACAACGTCGCCATCCCCAACACAAAACAACCCAGCGCGATCGGAATCAGCCCATTCCAGTTCAACAAGCCCCGCAACGTCAACACAAAACAACTACACACCGCCAAAAACAAAGCATAATAGCCCGTCATCACCCCATAGCGACAGAGCATATACCGTGTCCGAAGCTGGCGCAGCGTGCTACGAGGCGAGGGCAATAGGGGAGTTAGCCCCGGTTCCGCCCCAGACCGCTGGGCCTGTTGTTGCTGAAGTTGTTGGCTCAGGGCGGCGTAACGAGTTGTCAATCCCCCCAGCACCACCGCGCAGGCCACACTCATCAAGACTGAGTTGAGAATGAGCTGGATTAGCTGGGTGGTTTGCTCAACACTCATAGAGACTCCTGATCAATGGCTGCTGGCATCAACGGGTTTGGCAAGAAGGAAGTTTAGCGAGAGGGAATGCTTGGCTGAAGGTGGGGGCAGGTACGCATAAAAAAGCACCGATCGCACAAGATATGGTGGTAATCCTAAACGATCCTGGCCAAAAACTGAAGGATCTTTAGCATTCGGCAATGTTCTGATAGTAGGTTATTTGTACTAAATTCGCAAGGGCGATCGCGACTTCCTGCAACGTTTGTCCCCTCCTCCTTTACGATAAGTGAAGCCCAATTGCCGTCATCCCTCGCGTGTCTCAACCCAACAAAACCACCCGTTCCCTGATTAATATTGCTGGCATCGTCGCCGTCGCCACCCTGATCAGCAAACTGTTTGGCCTCGTCCGCCAACAGGCGATCGCCGCCGCGTTTGGGGTTGGCCCTGCGATCGGGGCTTACAACTTTGCTTATGTTATCCCCGGTTTTCTGCTGATTTTGCTCGGCGGGATCAATGGCCCCTTCCACAGTGCGATCGTCAGCGTCCTCGCCAAACGCAAACGGGAAGAAGTGGCCCCCATCGTCGAAACCATCACCACCTTGGTCATCGGTGTGTTGTTTTTAGTCATGATTGGCCTCGTGGTCTTCGCCGATCCACTGATGCATCTTGTGGCACCGGGTCTCTTTCGCTCTGAACAGGAACTGCGATCGCTCGGAGCCACCCCAGAAGTCATCCAAATCACCTACCAAACCCGCGACATCGCCATTCAGCAATTCAAAATCATGGCCCCAATGGCCGTTCTCGCCGGGTTGATCGGGATTGGCTTTGGCACCCTCAACGCAGCCGATCAATACTGGCTCCCGTCGATCAGCCCTCTGTTTTCCAGCGTCACAGTATTGCTTGGCCTGGGGGGGTTGGCCCTGTACCTGGGCGACAAGATCGTGCTGCCAGAATACGCCGCCCTGGGGGGAGCAGTGCTGGCCTGGACAACCTTGGCCGGAGCCTTGCTGCAATGGCTCGTGCAACTCCCGGTACAGTGGCGATCGGGCTTGGGCGGCTTGCGACCCCGGTTCGATTTCCAGCGCCCCGAAGTCAAAGAAGTCATCCGCGTCATGGGGCCAGCCACTTTTTCCTCCGGCATGATGCAAATCAACGTGTGGACGGACTTATTTTTCGCCTCCTTCATTCCCAATGCCGCCGCCGCCGTTTCCGCAATGGGTTATGCCGGATTGTTGATTCAAACGCCCTTGGGCATTTTGTCGAATGTGATTTTGGTGCCCCTGTTACCCGTGTTCTCCCGGCTGGCCGCCCCGGAAAATTGGCCCGACCTGAAGCAGCGCATCCGCCAGGGCTGGATGATGACCGCCCTCACCATGTTGCCGATGACAGGTTTGTTTATTGCCTTGGCCCTGCCGATTTCCCGCGCGGTGTATGAACGCTACGCCTTTAGCCGCGAAGATGCTTCCCTGACGGCGAGTGTGTTGATTGCCTACGCCGTGGGGATGTTTTTCTACCTCAGTCGAGATGTGTTGGTGCGGGTGTTCTACGCTCTGGAAGATGCAGACACGCCCTTTCGGATTAGCATCGTCAATATTTTTCTGAATGCCTTGCTGGATTTTTTGTTGGTCGGGGCACTTGGGGCACCGGGTCTGGTCTTGGCGACCGTCGGCGTAAACCTGACTTCCATGCTCGCCATGCTGTGGATTTTGCATCGGCGGTTGGGCGGGCTACCGCTGCGGGCTTTAACGCTGCCAACGGTGGGCCTTGCCCTGGCCAGCGCGATCGCCGGAGTCGCAACTTGGGGCACGCTGCAAGGACTGGAACGGTTGTGGGGCAGTGGCAATCTGTGGATTTTGCTGGCCCAGTTGGCGATCGCCAGTGGGGTAGGGCTGGGGGTCTTTGTGGGCCTCGCCATGCAACTGAAACTACCAGAACTGCGCCTATTGAGCGATCGCCTCCTGCAAAAAGTCCGGCGGCGTTAAGCCCACTCCAGCCCGTCTCCAATCCTTAAGCGGGCGCTTTCACACAGCGAGTCGCCTTGCCACCTTCTTGACAATCCTCAAAAGTAATTTTTTTTGCCAAAATCTCTTCCTTGGTGGTAGACACCTTCGCCTGCAAATCCGCCGGGACGGCATCATTAAACTTACCCAAATACAAAATGTCCGGCTCTTCCAGCCCCAAAGTATACACCTCGCCCTTCAGTTCTTTTTTCACCGCCAAGCCAGCCAATTTCGCGATCGCCAAATCAATCCGCTTCACCGCACTGGTCAACACCGCTTTCGGCGCAACCTCCAATTGATCCGCCGTATTCCCAAACGCATAAATCCCCTTTTCGCTTGCCGTTTGCAGGACCGTCGGAGCCGCATTATCCAACCACTGATAAATCACATCCGCCCCAGCCGAAATCAACGCTTCCGCCGCTTCCTTCGCCTTCGCCGCATCGTTCCAATCCCCCGTAAAACTAGAGGTAACAGTGATCGTAGGATCAACCGACTTGGCCCCCAGTTCCAACCCGCGCAACTCTTCCTGCGTCGCCTGAAACTCTTGACCCGCCAAGTAAGCAATCTTCTTCGCCTTGCTCATCGTCGCGGCAATCACACCGCACAAATAACTTGCCTGCAAATGATCAATCCGTAAAGAGGCAATATTCGGGCCAGAAGCAGCCCCATTTACACCCACAAAAAATGTATTGGGAAATTGCCCTGCCACCTGTTTAACCGCCGCATCAAATTGGCCCCCGTGAGCATAGACCAAATTAAATCCCCGTCGCGCAAAATCCGACAACGCTTCCGCTTGCTCCGCCTGACCAATTTTTTCGACATAGGCGATTTCCGCCCCTAAAGTATTTTTGATTTCGGTCAAGCCCGTGTAGCCCGCCTGGTTCCAGGCTTTGTCCGTAATGACTCCCGGCAGGATAATGGCCGCCTTAAAATCCGTCGCTCCGGGGCTGGCGCTCGATGTGGCGGTTGGCTCCGATGAATTGTTGGCACAGGCTTTCAGAAAGACACTGCCCGCGATCGCGGCTGAACTGGTGAGTAAAAAATCCCGTCGATTCCATCGTGTTGTCATTTTAAAGTCACTCCTTGAAGAACCCAAACTCCGGCAGTAGTACGGCCCTATGGGTCATTAAAGAAGGTTTCAGCCAGTCTTTTGTATTGCAAACAACATTTCTTTTGATTTGCCACCAAGCGCCGCGATCGCCCGCCTCCGATCGCCCATGTAGCCCCCCTTTCGCCCAAAATCACGCGATCGCTGGCGTAACATCACACCGTTTACAGATCTCGCTCACGAAAGAAAATTGAAAACACCGCCATGATTAAAAGTGTCAGCCCTCCCAGGATTACCCAAAGGACACCCAATCATGAAACTGGTTTATCGCGGCCTCACCTACACCAGCCCCCCCGCCCACCCCAGTGCAACCGCTGCCCAGCCCCTGAATCCAGCTCTGCAATTGGTTTACCGAGGTTTAACCTACACGCCTCAAGCCAGTGCCCCGGAAGCACCGAACCGCAATATTCAAGGGCAGTATCGCGGCGCACCCCTAACCTTTAAAGCCGCAGCCCCTCAGCCCCAACCCACTGCGATCGCCACCCTCCAGTACCGAGGTGTGCGCTACATGCGCGTGCGCTAATTCCGATTCCGCTCCACTCCAGAGACGCGAGACAACGTTAGGCATCAGCCTGGGGGATTCCCTCCGGGCTTTTTTTATGCCTCGTTACTCGCCACCCCCACAAACACCACAAAAGCGCATCGACCTTGCGATCGACACGCTCTTGGAGTCTGCTTCAACTCATCCAAAGTTCAGCGTTAGCCTAACTTCCCTTAAACCGCAGCCAGTTCGGGCCGCTTGCTATTCCGAATACCCTCGATCGCCGCCTTGTAATCCGGCGCATTAAAGACCGCCGACCCCGCCACGATCGCATTCGCCCCCGCTTCCAAAACTTGCCAAGTATTGTTGGCCTTCAAGCCCCCATCCACCTCAATCCACGGGTCAAGGCCACGCTCGTCACAAATTTGACGCAGCTTCCGAATTTTGGGTAACACCCCCGGAATAAAGCTCTGGCCACCAAAACCAGGGTTGACGCTCATGATCAACACCAAATCACAGACTTCCAAAACATAATCAATCAATTCCAATGGCGTAGACGGATTGAGCACAACCCCCGCTTGCTTACCACATTCCTTGATTTGGCACAGCGTCCGGTGCAGGTGGGGAGACGCATTGTGCTCAGCGTGAACCGAAATAATATCAGCCCCAGCCTTAGCAAAGTCAGCCACATACTTCTCCGGCTCCACAATCATCAAATGCACATCCAAAGGCTTTTGAGTGACCGGGCGCAACGCTTCTACAATCAGGGGGCCAATGGTGATGTTGGGAACAAAGCGACCATCCATCACATCAACGTGAATCCAGTCCGCCCCGGCTGCGTCTACGGCCTTCACGTCTTCTCCCAGACGGCTAAAGTCGGCAGACAAAATGGAAGGCGCAATGACCGTAGATTTCTGAGTCGTCTGAGTCATGGTGGCTGGTCTCTCCTAACTGCGGTGTAGTCTGAAGCTGAATTGTGCTTATTTTAACAATTTATCAATAGGAATTAAAACCTATTGCAAAAATTGGCCAGAATATGTCAAGAAATGGCAAAGATTATCCGTACTGGCAGTGTTCCGGCTGTGATTTAAGTTTACAGGGATCTCGTCGCACTAGCAGCCTAGGCAACAGCTTTCTGCCCTGGGCAAACGCTAAGTTAGGGGGGTTACTGGTGGAGGGGTTGGCGAGAATCGGGCTATCCAGGCGCTCCGGCCAACGGCCAACAGAGCATCCCCACACAATCCATGAGGGGCCGCGTGGGGCGATCGCCCGCTTCTGGATCATCAATTTCTCAAACGCTAGCAAACCAGTGGCTGTTCCTGGATTGACACTGCTGCTGGCTGCGGGGCTACTAGGGGTGGGCGTGGATGGGGGATATCCGCTGGCCCACCAGCACTATCATGCATCGTTAAGTGGAGTAACAGATTGTGGCGTGGCAAGGATGGGGACAATGGGTTGCCAGGATGGGCTGGGTGGGGGCGATCGCGCTCATGGGCTGGCCCCTCGGCATGGGCACCAGCAAAGCCGACGAACTGAATTTATTTGAAGCGCCAGACGCTGGCAAAACCTCCCTCAAACCCTTGCGCTCTAGTTCTGTGGGGCCAAGTGGCATTGATGCCCTCCGGTTGCACGCAGCCCCTTACAACCTGACCGGACTGAAAATCGCGATCGGTCAAGTCGAAATTGGTCGCCCTGGGTTATTTGGAGTCGATAAAGCCGTCGCCGCGAACCACGTTATGGCCCTGGAACGGGTATTTTATCGCAACACCGATGCCCGCCAAAACGCCAATGTTGACAGCCACGCCCAAAATGTGGCCAGCGTCATGATTAGTTCTGCCAAAGCCGCCAAGGGAGTGGCCCCCAACGCCCGCCTGTTCTCCTCGGCAGCGGGCACCCCCCGGCGCTATGGCCAACCAGAAGAATGCCTCTCAGCGCAACACATCGCGATGCAAAACGGCGGCGATATTCGCGCCATCAACCTGAGTTTTGGCGAATCCCTGCGCCACGACCCACGGCCCACGCCCCTGCTGGATGGGCAAGCCCTCCTGACCCTGTGTATTGACTGGTCGGCCCGCGTGCATAACGTGGTGTATGTGGTTGCAGGCAACCAGGGCAAAGGCGGAATTTCCATCCCCACGGACAATTACAACGGCATTAACGTCGCGTTTACGACGCGGGTGGATGAGGTGTTTGCGCGGGTGGATTTTGCCAATCTCGGCGATCCAGCCAGTGGGGCACTCGAAGGCATCGAAAGCAATGTGGGCGGCAGACGGGCGATCGCGCTGGTGGCTCCCGGCAGCGAAATTGCCATGATCAACCCCAACGGCTCCATCGGCGTATCCAGTGGCACCAGTTTTGCCGCGCCCCATGTCACCGGGACTGTGGCGTTGCTCCAGGAATACGGCGATCGCCAGTTGCGATCGCGCTGTTATCAATCCGGCCCCAATTGCCCCCCACCGTGGACTCTGGATAGCCGCCAAGCCGATGTGATGAAAGCCGTCTTACTCAATTCCGCCGACAAACTGCAAGACACCGGGGACGGCCTGCGCCTGGGCATGAGCCGCACCATTTTCGACAAAGCCAATCGCAGTTGGCTCGATCTGCAAGCCGCACAAAATTCAGCCATCCCCCTCAACATCCAAATGGGCGCAGGCCAACTCAACGCCTACCGCGCCTACCAGCAATTTAGCGCCGGACAATGGGCCGCTGGCCCAACCTTGCCCCCCATCGGCTGGGACTATCGCACCGTCACTGCACCTGAGGGCCGCTCCCCCCAGGAACTCACCGCCGGAGCCACAACCGCCCCCTATCGCGACTACGTGCTGGCACAGCCTTTGAAAGCGAATAGTTATGTTTCCGTGACATTAACCTGGCAACGCCTGGTGGAGCTAAACGACAAAAACCAAAACGGAGCCTACGATTTGGGCGAAGACTTTCGCGATCGCGGCTTGAACAATCTGGATCTCTACCTCATGCCCGTAGAGGCAACCGATATCCGCCAAAGCATCGCTGTATCCAACAGCAGCATTGACAACGTAGAACACCTGTTTCACAAAATCCCCACCGAGGGCCAATACAAAATCCGGGTCTATTTCCGTCGCCCCGTCAGCAGCCCAACCCAACCCTACGCGATCGCCTGGTGGACCGTGCCAACCCGCTAAACGCGCCTGGGTTCCGTCAATCCGGCCAAAAGCCCCCACGCTAAATTAGCCAGCCAGTCATGCACAGAATTTAGTTCTTCCAGATCTTACTTAGCAAAACTTCATAACGCTCAATAGACAATTTATAGAATCTCCTTGGAAATACTTACGGTTCTCCAAAACAAAGCGGGCACAATAAGAATGTTTGAGAGCACGCCAGTTGCGTTCTGTTGCGGTAAGCAACACCTCCTGTTGATGACATAAGCTCCCATTCAGTCAATCCCCATTGCCCAAGGTGCGATCTAACACTGTGTTGCATCTTGCGACGCTTGCAGGCTCCGGCTTTTTGCCCAAAGTGTGCTTTTGGCTTATTGGATAACGGTTTATTTCATCCATCCCGTCACTCACCCAAACCCCATGATTGCTGACCTGCTTAAAGGGTTCATTGTTCTTTTCCTTGTTTTCGTTCCCCTCGAACGGCTCTTTCAGCGTTATCCCCAAAAAACCTTTCGCTATGAATGGGGCACCGATGCAATCTATTACACCACTGGATTTTTTGTGGGTCGGTTTGGGACAGTGCTTTGCGGCATAGTGGCCTTATTGCTTGCCCGGACAACCGCCAGTACTCAACTCCAAGCGATCGTCGCCAGTCAACCCGTGTGGGCACAGTTTTTAGAAGCTGTCATCATTGCCGATGTTGGCTATTACACGGCCCATCGCCTACTGCATACCGTGCCCTGGCTGTGGAAATTCCACATGATTCACCACAGTGTTGAAGAGATGGATTGGCTGGCAGCCGTGCGGGTGCACCCGGTCGAGCAACTGTTGGCTAAGTCGTTTCAAATGGTGCCCCTCTATTGGCTGGGGTTTTCGACTCAAACATTTGCCATTTACATTCTGTTTTCTGCGGCGATCGCCTTCTTCATTCATGCCAACATCCGGTTCAATGCTGGCCCGTTGAAATGGGTCATCGCGACACCAGAGTATCACCACTGGCACCATGCCAACCAACCCGGTGTCCGGAACAAAAATCTGGCTGCCCAGTTACCCCTGATGGACTGGCTGTTTGGTACGTTGTATATGCCTGAGGGGCTACAACCTCAGCGGTTCGGGGTGCCATACCCAGTACCACCTGGGTATTTGCGTCAATTGGTGAATCCTTTCCAGTTGTTATCGACTAAATCCACTAAACGGAGAAAAAACCCTGTGACGACCGAAAACACCCAACCCATCCAGAAAAAACCGCTGTATTTGCGTCCCCTCCCCCTCCTAGCCGGATTAGTCTTCCTGGGGGCTGGCGGGAGTTTTGCCTATGCCAAACTAACCAATCAAAGCTTAGCCGTTATGGCCTATGTGTTCGTGGCCAAGTTCAACACCCCCATGATTGCGTTAACCGAATTGCAAGAGGGCAAAGTTAAACCCGTGGTCATGGTTGATGTCCGCCCTGCGGAAGATCACCAGATCGATAGCATCAAACATACTTTTTCTGTCCCCTTAACCGAAATTGAGGCTGGCCCTGGTGTTGAAAAAGTTAAGGCGATCGCCCAACAAGCCGCCCAAGGCAGTGCCGCCAAACCAACCGTTGTGTTGTATTGCCAATCGGGGCCGCGATCAATCAAAGCCTACCAAAAGCTGAAAGACACGGGTTTGAATCTAGTTGTTTTGTCCGGTGGAATCAATGCTTGGCGTGCCTCCATCCCGCCCGCCAAAGATGAAGCGGTGTTAGCACCCATTCAAGCCCACGAGCAAGCAGCTCAAGCCAAGCGTTCCTCCTAGTTGTAGTGCCGCCCATCGGCCCCTTAAACAATTTGGCGATCGCGCCGAGGCCGACTGCCGTTAGCTGTGTGTTCCTGCGAGTTTGCTCCGCTGTCCTCGTACTCCATTCATCTGAAAACCTGTCACTCTATGCCACTGCCATCCTTTATCTCATCCTTTTCCACGCACAAGATCACGGCTCAAGAGTTGGCGACAGGAGCCGTTGGCCCAGTCATTCTCATTGATGTGCGATCGCCCGAAGAATACGCCGATGACCGGATCTGTGGCAGTTTTTCAGTCCCCCTCGAAACCATCCAGGCCGGAGGCGGAGTCCAACAAATTCAAGCCCTGGTTAGCCACATTCACCCAGCCACCCATACCGCACCTCCAACTATTGTCCTCTACTGTTCGGTCTGTCCAGGGGCCATTCGAGCCTACCAAAAGCTACAAGCCGCTGGCCTCAAGATTGCCGTCTTGTTTGGTGGCCTAACCGCATGGCGGCAACAGGTTGCTCCAGCCCAAGACGCAACAATTCTGGCCTCCGTACTGCTTGATCAGCCAGCCACCTTGCCCCTGTATGACTGGCCCCAGGCCGTTTAACGGCACTTGGCATTGAGCACGAGCCACCCGTTTAGTCATCCCCAGCAAGCCTTTTGGCCAGCCCCAGCGATCGCAATCACCACCCGCGCCGCTGCATTCAATTCAGCAGGTTCAGTATACTAAGCAGAGTGTCCTGAGCAGACGGGATTGGCCCCAGCCGCCGAACAGCGATCGCGCTCCCCCAAAAATCGGTCGCCCAAACCGGGATCATGATCATCCCCCCAACCCGCCCTGCTCAGGCGTTGATGCTGTTGCGTGTGAAAAGGACGACTCATTGTGGCGGTTGCGGTTGACCAATTGCTGACTCCAGAAATTCTGCGGCCTGCCCGGTATCTAGGCAACGAACGCGGCGCAGTCCATAAACCGTGGGACAGTGCCACCGTGCGCTGGTCACTGACCTATCCCGAAATTTATGAGGTCGGATCATCCAATTTAGGCCACATTATTCTCTACAACATTATTAACGCTCAGCCCCGCCAACTGTGCGATCGCGCCTACCTCCCCGCCCCCGACCTTACCCAAAAACTCCGAGCCACCCACACCCCCCTCTTTGCCGTTGAATCCCGCCAAGCCCTCACCCGCTTCGACATCCTGGGCTTCAGCCTCAGCTACGAACTGGGCGCAACCAACATTCTAGAAATGCTTGACCTGGCCGGTATCCCCCTCACCTGGCAAGCCCGCCAAGCCCCCGGCCCCTGGCAAGTCGAGGCGGGTAGCCATCCCCTGATTTTTGCCGGAGGCCAAACCGCCACCTCCAACCCCGAACCCTACGCCGACTTTTTTGACTTCATTGCCCTGGGGGATGGCGAAGAACTCCTGCCAGAAATTGGCCTGATTGTCGAAGAAGGCAAAGCCGCCGGCCTGAGCCGCACCGAAATATTACTCGACTTGGCCCAAGTGCCCGGTGTCTACGTGCCCCAGTTTTACGACATGGCCGCCGATGGCTCCGTGCACCCCAATCGCTCCGATGTCCCCCACCGCATCGTCCGGCGAGTGGCCACCCCCATCCCCGCCTATTCCATTGGCCTAGTGCCTTATGTCGAAACCGTCCACGATCGCCTCACCGTCGAAATTCGGCGGGGCTGTACGCGGGGTTGCCGGTTTTGCCAACCCGGAATGCTCACCCGACCCGCGCGGGATGTAGCCCCAGAAGCCGTGATCGAGGCCATCACAGAAGGAATGCGGGCCACCGGATACAACGAATTTTCCCTCCTTTCCCTCAGTTGCTCCGACTATCTCGCCCTGCCCGCCGTCGGGATGGAACTCAAAAATCGCCTCAAAGACGAAAATATTTCCCTCTCATTACCCAGCCAACGGGTCGATCGCTTCGACGAAAACATCGCCAACATCATCGGCGGCACCCGGAACACGGGCCTCACCTTTGCCCCCGAAGCTGGCACCCAACGCCTGCGGGACATCATCAACAAAGGGCTGACCAACGAAGAGTTGTTACGCGGAGTCAAAACCGCCTACGAGCAAGGCTGGGAGCGGATCAAGCTCTATTTTATGATCGGCTTGCCCGGTGAAACCGATGTGGATGTCGTCGGCATTGCCGAAACAGTGCGGTGGTTACAGCAAGAATGCCGCCTCAAGGGTCGCAAGCCGATTAACTTCAACCTGACTATTTCCAACTTCACCCCCAAACCCCACACCCCCTTCCAGTGGCATTCAGTTTCAACCACAGAATTTGAGCGCAAACAAGCCCTCCTCAAAGCAGAATTCCGCCAGATTCGGGGCCTCAAAGCCAACTTCACCGATGTCCGCATTTCCGCAATGGAGGATTTCGTAGGGCGGGGCGATCGCCGTCTAGCCGCCGTGGTGCGCCGTGCCTGGGAATTGGGCGCAGGGATGGATGCCTGGTGGGAAAGTCTAGATCGGGCCTTTGCCGCTTGGACTCAGGCGATCGCCGAATCCGACCTGACCTGGAAATACCGCCAGATTGCCAACGGCGAATGGAACCTGTTTGGAGCAGAGCCAACCCCCGCCCCAGCCACCCCAGCCCCGCCCGTCTACGATGCCCCCTTACCCTGGGATCACCTCGATACCGGCATCGACAAACAATGGCTCAAAGCCGACTTACAACGCGCCTTAGCCGCTGCCACCGTCCCCGATTGTGCCTTTGAGGGCTGCTCCCATTGTGGGGTCTGTGGTCTAGACTTTGGCCATAACATCGTCGTCCCACCCCCACCCATCCCAGACTTTAGCGGCCAATTCGTCCCCAACCAAACGCGATCGCAACGGCTTCGTGTCTGGATCGGGAAACACGGCGACATGGCCTTACTCAGCCACCTAGACTGGATGCGGCTATTAGATCGGGCCATCCGGCGTGCCGCTTTGCCCATCGCCTTCACTGGCGGGTTTCATCCCGGCCCCCGAATCATGCCAGCCAATGCCCTGCCCTTAGGGATGACCAGTGCAGGAGAAATTGTGGATTTTGAACTGACTACCCCCCTCGACCCCACAGAATTTAAGGCACGACTCCAGGCCCAACTGCCCCCCAACCTCCCCCTAGTTCGCATTGAGGAAGTGCCCGTACAAGCCCCCTCTGCCACCCAGACATTGGAACGCGCAGAGTACCAGCTTACCGTGGCTCTGGCGGGGCCAGGGCCAGCTACTCCCGGCCCCGATGCGGCCACCTGGCAACACTGGATTGATCACATTTGGGCCAGCGAAGTAATCGAAATTCAACATCGCACCAAATCCGGCAAAATGCGCCCCGTGAATTTGCGCGATCGCCTCTTTGCCCTGCGCCTCCACCCCTGGGACACCGATCCGCAAACCGCCCACGCGATCGCCACCCTAAGCTACATCGGCAGTTGTCAAAACGACGGCACCCTGCTCAAACCCGATCACGTCATTGCCATGCTGGAACATACCGCCCAGCAAGAATTTCAGCTTCTGAAAACCCACCGCGTTCAACTGTTCCTGGCCAGTGCAGCCCCACCGGCTTGAGGCAATGCCAACCCGCCCCCAGCAGATTTTTGAAATTTCGTGGCGCAATGAACGGCACGCGCTATAATGCTGTTCAATAGAAGCTGTTGTAAGCTGCCGCCTGAGGGGGATGCTTTACAGTCATCGGCGAAGCAGCATGACAGCAGACTTCACTAGATTTTCTACTAATTGACGATAACTTGAGCCTGGTAGTTGGCAGGTTTTTGAGTTTGAAAGATTGGGATTTGGGTGTTTTTGTGTGGCTAATTGTCTTGTTTAGTTTACTCTCCCCTCCTAACATCTAAGACTGCATTGGCTGCCATTGCATAACCTCGCGGCAAGTGACTAATCGGCATGGATTTAAGTAACGCAACTAGGACGGCAAGCAGAATCGCCAGACCTGGGTGCGATCGCAAAATTTTGAGGAAACTGAATGTCAAAACAAATTGTTATTGCAGAACAGCATCGGATTGCGGCGGTTTTTTCCGAAGACCAAATTCAAGAACTCGTTGTTGCAACCGGCACCCATCAAGTCGGTGACGTTTACCTGGGCTTAGTTGAGAACGTCCTACCCGGAATTGATGCCGCCTTTGTCAACATCGGCGACACCGAGCGCAACGGGTTCATCCACGTCAGCGACCTTGGCCCCCTCAAACTGCAACGCCAAGCTGGCTCCATTACCGAACTGCTCAAACCCCAACAAAAAGTTTTAGTCCAAGTCATGAAAGAGCCGACCGGGAACAAAGGCCCCCGGCTCACCGGCAATGTTTCCTTACCGGGGCGTTACCTGGTGTTGATGCCAAATGGCAAAGGGGTCAACCTCTCCCGGCGAATTCGCAATGAAAACGAGCGTAATCGGTTGCGGGCCTTAGCAATTTTGGTCAAACCCGCAGGCATGGGCATTGTGGTGCGGACTGAAGCCGAAGGAATGCCGGAAGAGGCCATCATTGAAGATCTGGAAAACCTCCAGGAACAGTGGGATTCCATCTGCCGCGAGGCAACGGGCACCCGCGCCCCCGCCTTGCTCAACCGGGATGACGACTTCATTCAGCGGGTCTTGCGCGATGTCTACAGCAACGATGTCAACCGGATTGTCGTGGATTCCCATACGGGGTTACGCCGGGTCAAGCAGCACCTGATGAACTGGGGCGGAGGAAAGCTCCCCCAAGGCGTGTTGATTGATCAACACCGCGATCGCATTCCCCTGCTGGACTATTTCCGGGTCAATGCCGCCATCCGCGAAGCCCTCAAACCGCGCGTCGATCTGCCCTCCGGTGGCTACATCATCATCGAACGCACAGAAGCCTTGACCGTCATCGACGTAAACTCTGGTTCCTTTACGCGATCGGCCACCGCCCGCGAAACCGTCCTGTGGACAAACTGCGAAGCCGCGACCGAGATCGCCCGTCAATTACGACTACGCAACATCGCCGGGGTAATCGTTGTAGACTTCATCGACATGGATTCCCGCCGCGACCAACTCCAAGTCCTCGAACACTTCAACCGTGCCCTCCGTGCCGACAAAGCCCGCCCCCAAATTGCCCAATTGTCTGAACTAGGGCTAATCGAACTCACCCGCAAACGCCAGGGCAAAAATATTTACGAGCTATTTGGGCGACCCTGCCCCACCTGTGGCGGGTTTGGGCATATCAGCCATCTGCCCGGTGAACCCGATGAAGCAGAAGAACAGAGCGATCGCCCCGCAGTCACCGCCCTCAAAGACTATCGCCCAGAACGAGGCGGCAATCGACGCGACCTACCCGACATTCCCTTGCCCAGCGAATATCCCTGGGAAGGCGCAGAGGAAGACGAAGAAGACGAAACCAGCAACCACGCCCCCTACCAAGACAGCAACGCCAGCAACCGCCGCCGCCGCCGCCGCCGGATTGGGGATGATTTTGGCCGCGAAAAGAGCCGGGGCAACTGGGACGAGGGCCGGGGAGCCGCAACGCCCACACCAGAACCCGCCCCCTTGCCCCCAGAGCCAGAAACCGAAGAGTTTAGCGAACCCAAATTGCGCTCCGAACCAGGAGCACGGCGCGGGCGCGGGCGCGGGCGGCGAGACACCCCCCCCCTGGAGCGGGAACCGGAATCATTGGAAGAACGGGAAGCCCCAGCCCCAGAATTTGAGGAGCGGCGCAGTCGGGGCCGGAGAGAACCCAAAACCGCTGAACCACCAGAAGTTATCACCGTGGAAATGACCTCAGAAGAGCAGGATGTCTACGCCTGGATGGGAGTATCGCCGCTGGTGTTGGCTACCCAGGAGGTCAAAAATCCTAAGTCGGCAGTGATTTCTGTCGTGTTACCAGGGCAGTTGCCGTTACCCCTCGATCGCGCTGCGTCCCAAAGCACCGTCACCGATCAGCCAGACCCTACCCCCAGCGAACCCGCGACCCCGGCTGTAATCACCAAGGCAAAACAGGTGCCAGCACCGGAGCCAGAATCGGTATCACTGGAGACGATGGAGGATAGCGAAGCCGAGACCGAATCCGCCGAAGAAAATGGGCCAGTACGGCGGCGGCGGCGGCGGTCTTCCGCGAGTTTCACAGAATAGTTGGCCCCTATCGCGATCGCACAAACTCATGGGACGACGAAGCACTCAGCGCCCAGAGCAGGCACTCTTACCGGGGTTCGAGCACCTGGGCGATCGCGCCATTGGAGCAGGCCACGATTATGGGAGAATCGCTGGAGTCGATGAAGTGGGGCGGGGGGCGTTGTTTGGCCCGGTGGTGGCCAGTGCGGTCATTTTGTCCGCAGCCACGGGCGATCGCCTCCGCGCTGCCGGTGTAACCGATAGCAAACAACTTTCAGCGGCCCAGCGCCAGACATTAGCCCAGGAAATTCGGGCGATCGCGATCGCCTGTCGCATCGGCTATGCCTCTGTCCGCGAAATCGATCGCCTGAATATTTTGCAAGCCTCCTTACTCGCCATGAAACGGGCAATTCAACGCTTACACCCCGTCCCCACCCTGTGTTTAATCGACGGCAACCAAACGGTGCCCGGTCTGGTCATTCCCCAACAAACCCTGGTCAAAGGCGATCAACGGTCCCTGGCGATCGCCGCCGCCAGCATCGTCGCCAAAGTCTGGCGAGATGAATTGATCCGCCGGATGGCCCTGAAATATCCGGAGTATCACCTCGCCGCCAACAAAGGCTATGGCACCCAAGCCCATCGCCAAGCGTTATTAACCCACGGGCCAACCCCTTACCATCGGCAGTCCTTCAGCCCGTGCAAGCCCACCGCCGCACCCATTGACCCGGCCAGTCAGCCAGAGCAGCCTTGAAACAACTCAAAGGAAGGCCACCCTATGCCCAAACCCCTAGCGATCGCCTGCCAGTCTAACCAAAACCACTTTAGGCCCAGGGACTTTCGGGCACCATCCCCCCCGGAGTTGGCCGCACCGTTTCCGCTTCCGTCGTCGCCCAGACCTGATAATCCGCCAAAAGCTGATGCATCAAGCGTTGCTTAATCGTCAGCAGCACACTCTTGAGCAGACCATTACCCGTGGCCTGAAGAATGGGCCTTGGGGTCAACAAAAACGGCGGCGGCAACTCCACATTCACCTGCAAATCCGCCACGCCCCGCAAATGGGTCGCGCCACCCACCAAACAGGGCTGCAATTTTCCCTGAAGGTCAAGGGTAAACCGCTGATTCACATACTCAATCCCGCGAATTTTGCAGTCCACCGCACACAAATGCACCGTTCCTTCACCATCGGCCCAAACCCGCATATCCACCGTGGGCTGGAGGGTCAGGGTCATAAAACTCAGCGGCCGCATTTTCACCCGAAACAGGTCTTGACGGAGCGGCTCAATCCGGCTGGAGGCCGTGAGGGCATTCATCAATCGGCGGGGTTGCCGCAGATAGTGCTTAATGGGCACCGGCTGGTCAGCTACGGGTAAATCTACGGACTGTGAGGCGGAAAAGCGAATATCCATCTGAGGAAAAGTCTAAGAACAACAAAGAAATATCGGTAATATCAGGGGAATTGTTTTCTATTTTAAAGAGTTGTTAAAAAGTAGGGATAAGACTTTTGAGATAAAGATAACTATATCGCGATGGGGGGTCGCTCCTCACGGAGTTTTTTCGGCGGGTGGGATAGCAGCAGCCCCCCGAAAGGCGATCGCCGCCCAACCACAGCACGGGGCCAACCCTGGCCAGATGCGTGAATCCTCGGAGAGACATCACGCTGTGTAACAAGAATGAGAAGATGAAGAAGCTGGTTTCGCGGCAACTGGTTTTGCAGCAACGGAGCTAGTCCGCAGCGGATTGTGAAAGAAAGGGCCAAATTATGACTCTATCCATCGCCCATTTGGGGCCACCGGGAACCTACGCAGAAGCAGCGGCCCTGCGCTATGGCGAATGGCTGAAGGCAGCAACCCAGCAAACGGTGCAGCTCTTGCCCTGTGCCAGCATCCCCCAGACCTTTTACACTGTGGCCGAGGGCAAAACAGACCTGGCGATCGTGCCCGTCGAAAATTCCATTGAAGGCAGCGTTACCACCACAATGGATACTTTGTGGAACCTGGATACGCTTCAGATCCAGCGATCGCTCGACCTTCCCATTACCCACGCCTTTCTGTCACGGGCAACCGCGATCGCCAACGTCCACACCGTCTATTCCCACCCCCAAGCCCTGGCCCAATGCCAAGCTTGGTTAGAACAGCACCTCCCCCAGGCCAAGCGCATCCCCACCAATTCCACCACCGAAGCCCTTCAACACTTAGACGACGACCCCACCATTGGGGCCATTTCCTCTCGCCGCGCCGCCGCCCTGTATCAACTGCCGATTTTGGCCTGCCCCATTAACGACCATCCCGATAACTGCACTCGCTTTTGGGTCATTGGCCTGCAACCCTCCCCAGGAGGCCAGCGCACATCCCTCGCCTTCAGCGTCCACGATGTCCCCGGAGCCTTGGTTAAGCCCCTACAAGTTTTTGCCGATCGCGGCATTAACATGAGCCGCATTGAATCCCGACCCAGTAAACGCGCCCTCGGCGACTACGTGTTTTTCATCGACTTGGCCGGAGACTTGCGGGAAGCCAACATGCAACAGACCCTAGCAGAACTCGCACTCCACACCGAAACCCTGAAAGTGTTTGGGAGTTACGACCCAGTGCCCGCGATCGCCGACTAAGCCGCCCACCAGCACCAGGCTTGGGAGGTTATTTCCAACGGCGATACCAACGGGCCAACCGCTGTGGGGAAATGCCCACGGAATAGCCCAGGAGCATGACCTGGTTGATCGCCGTAGTCCGCAAGATACCCAGCTTTTGCCAACGCCGATTAGACGTAATGACCGTCCCTGGAGCGATCGCCAGCTTGCCCCGCCGCTTTAACGCCTGAACAAAGACAAAATCCTCCATGATCGGCAGCACGGGAAAGCCCCCCAGTTGCCGAAACACGGCCCCCCGCACAAACAACGCCTGATCCCCATAGGGCAGCCCCAACCAGCGCGATCGCCACCGCACCCCCCACGCCACCAGCGCCAACCCCAGCCCTTGCCCCGCGATCGCCAAATCAAACGCCCCGCCAACCGTATCTGGTTCGGCCAAAGCCGCGCCAATCAAATCGTCATACCCCGATGGCAACAGCGTATCCCCATGCAAAAACAGCAAAACCTCTCCCTGAGCGATCGCCGCCCCGGCATTCATCTGGGCCGCCCGTCCGCCCCCCGTTGCCAGGACTCGTACCCCCGCTTTGGTCGCGATCGCCACCGTATCATCGGCGCTACCCCCATCCACCACAATGATCTCCACCCCAGAACACTGCTGGGCACTGGCAATGGTAGCCGGGAGGGCGATCGCCTCGTTCAACACTGGAATAATGACAGAAATCAACGTTAAGCCGGTTGCGGAGCGATTGACTTTTGGTAAGCAGGGCGATCGGCCAAGCGTTGTCCATAGCTGGCAACCGCTAGATAGGGACTGACATCAATCTGAAACATCAGTTGCATATAAGCCAAGATCGCCCCCACTGCCACATCCGCCACGCTGAACTGATCGCCCACGATAAACGGCTGCTGTCGCAAGATTTGATCCAGCACCGAAAGATGACGGTCTACCGCCTGGGCGCGATCGCTGCTGTGAAAAATCTCCGGCCCCAGCGTGGCATTCGCGTAGTTAATCCACTGGTTCAAAATCGCCCGTCTGGCCTGGGTCATCTCCGGTTCGCCATATTTTTCCGCGAGATACAGCAAAATCGCCCCCGACTCCCACAGGTTCACCCCCCCATCAGCGATCGCAGGCACCTTGCCCACCGGATTAATCGCCAGATAGGCCGATTGTCGATGCTCTCCAGCTTGCAGATCCAACAACACAAACTCATAGGGAATCTGGAGTTCTTCGAGGTACCACCGCACGATCGACGCACGACTCCGGGCACCACCATAGAGCTTCAGCATAAAGTCACCAGCCTCCCACAAAGGACAGGATACAAAGCAGTTCAATTAGGCGCTGGACTCAATTGCAGCCAGCGGTTACAGCACTTGGTGCGTGTAGGCGTGTTGCTTCACGTTATCTTCGGTACGAACCAGGCGTTGCGAATTCAAGACCCGCTTTCGCTCCGTCGAAAAGGCAAAGTCAGATTTACTCGTACCCGGAGGAATCAGGTGTTGCGCCGCAGGCACAGCTTTATAGGTGCGGGCCGCACAATAGACCCGGTCGGCAAAATCATCGCAAAACTGGGCCGTGGCCGGAAAGCCCGCTGGCAGTTGGGGGGTGGTTTGCTCGGCTCCCAGGACAGCCCCCACCGTCGTCGCGATCGCCAATTCATAGGAAGTCGGAATCCCTTTCATCAACGCTTCCAAAGCCGCCGAAGGGATGGGTTCAATCACTTGCACCTGATGCACTTCGCTGTCTTCCCGGATGAAACAAGCGGCAAGGCCCACCACCACATAATCATCAGCAGTCAGGTCAGGAGCGGCGATCGAAGAAGATACTGTCATATCAAAATCCAGTTTGCTGTCTAAACTCAACGGGTCTGCCCTACTCAAGTCGCGCACAGGCGACACAAACACGACCACCGTTGAATTTTAGCAACAACCCTGGGCAGAACTCCGAGTTTTGGCCCCAGGTTCGTGTTTCTTAATTCGTACTTCTTCAACTCGAGGCCAACAATCCGCTGGGCCAACCCGTTGAAGCCTGTGCTGAGAATTGGGGAACTTGGGGGGGCGATCGCCCGTCTATTGCCCTCAAGCGGGTCGCATTTCGTGGCGATCCATTTCGCTGAAGCCAGTGACCTGAACGTTAGTTCGTGTCCTACACCAAATTTTCATTTTCATTGATGGTGGGCAAATTGTCCGGAGCGGTGCATCGCTGAGCAGAAATCCATAAGAAGGGATTAATTTTGGGCACCCCGACCCACACGGGGCCAAAACCAGAACCTCAGCCCTTGTCCTGAAGTTTCAGAAATCCCTAACCGAGGAAATGTAGTTTTAGGTGTGGTTTTGACCAGCAACATTGCCAAGCATGGCGCTGAGCAGTGAGTTGGAACGGGGGCTGAGTCGCCCATTGCGAAAATCAGGTTTAAGTCTAGACCATTTTCCGCCCATTGACCGCAGCACCCCACCTTCCACCCTGTGGCTACAACCAGTCAACCCATTACCCTGAGAGAGTGGCATGAACCTTCCTTTGTTTCCGCTTCGTCCAAACTCGCCCAAACGCATCCGCCGTAATGGTTCTAGCGCGATCGCTCAGTCTCACAATAGCGGCATAGAGCAGGAACTCACGGAATGGTTGGGCCTGAGCCACAGCGATCGCGCCCTCCTCCTCCGGCAACAAGCTTTTGACCGAGCACAGCAAGGCGATTTAGCACAAGCCATTGACCTCTTCACGTTGCTCATCAGCGGGAATCCCAGCAGTGCGAGTAACTTCAACAATCGCGGGCTGTTGCACTTTCAGCAGGGAGACTACGAGCTAGCCCTAGCCGACTATAACCAGGCATTGCGCCTCAATCCCCAATTAGCCAAGGTTTATAACAATCGGGCGAACTGTTACGCCGCAATGGGCGAGTTGGAAGCCGCAATTGATGATTATGACACGGCGATCGACCTTGACCCCACCGATGTCCGCGCGCGGTTGAATCAGGGCATTACCTTCCGGCAGTTGGAGCTATTTGAACTGGCGATCGAATGTTTTGAACTCGCCATTCAGTTTAGTCAGCTCATCAACGCGACCGATACGATGCGGGTTTCGAGCACCCTGGAGGGGCACCTGTACGCCGAGCGGGGACGGACTTATCATCTGTTGGGAGATTGGAATTGCGCGATCGCAGACTATCACCGCGCCTTGCTGCAACTGCCCTTAAACGGTGAGCGGTTGGCCCTGTCCCAGCGGCTTCGGAAACAGGTTAAAAATTGGATGGAAGAATTGCTTGGCCCTTTGCAACCCGTAGAAGATGATTGGCAGGCTGAGTTTTGAGGGTTAAGTTTTGAGTTGGATAAACTTGAGATCACGCTAGTAACCAAAAAACAGCGGCAATCACCACGCTACACAGCCAGTTCGGCCTAGTCACTGGCACCCTCGCGGCTCTCCACAATTGCCGCAATTTGTACCTTTTTCCTCGCCGTTCCTCCGGTTCTCCGCCAGCAGCGCAATCGCGGACTCCCTCCGCCCAACCGCGATCCACGGGCAGAACCCTGCGATCGCCACAAAAAGCCTGGTCTTTTGGTGAGATAATTTGCGTGAGGCATGGACTAATCCGGCAGCCCACCGGAACGATGTTGAGGAAGGTTTATGAGTGCAGAACTTGACCCTGTAGCGTTGATGAAAAAGCAAGTGGGTGAGGCTGCGGCTGCAATGGTGCAGTCGGGGTCAATCGTGGGGTTGGGCACAGGGTCAACCGCCGCGTGTATGATTCAAGCCTTGGGCGATCGCCTCAAATCCGGCGACCTCAAGGATATTCAAGGCATCACGACCTCGTTTCAGGGAGAAGTATTGGCGCGGGAATGCGGCATTCCACTGACAACGCTGGATGTGGTTGACGCGATCGATATTGCGATCGACGGAGCCGATGAAGTAGACCCCAACTTGAACTTAATCAAAGGCGGTGGCGCGGCCCATTTCCAAGAAAAACTGGTGGAAGCCTTTGCGAAAAAGTTTGTGGTGATTGTCGATAGTGGCAAGCTGGTAGACAAGCTCAACCTCAACTTCTTGTTGCCCGTGGAAGTAGTCCCCAAGGCATTGAACCCAGTGACACGGGCGATCGAAAACCTGGGCGGCCACTGTCAACTGCGGATGGGAGTCAAAAAAGCTGGCCCGGTGGTGACCGATCAAGGCAATTTGATTCTGGATGTCAAATTTGCCAACGGGATTGATGACCCAGCCACCTTGTCCGCCACCCTCAACAACATTCCGGGGGTACTGGAAAATGGGTTGTTTGTAGACATGACCGATTTAGTTCTCGTCGGCGAAGTGATTGATGGCAAGCCATCAGTGCGGGAAATCAAAAAGTAGCCCTTACGGCAGAAAATACCGCCGGAAACGGTCTTAGTCCTGGCCTGGTCAAGCGGAGCGTCAGCCTCGCAGGCTGGGCACCCAGGCAGACCGAATTTTGACATCTCTCGCCTTTGTTCGCAGAATAGCTGGAAGGTTGCATCGTGGTTTTTGTTGCCCAATCACGGTCTTCTCACTTATGAGCAAACTGTTAAAGCTAACCCTCGGCCCTCACCGTCTGGTCAATGCGGTTCAGATTCACTCCGCGCTGGATATTTTGGATGCGATCGCCGCGTTGGAACTACCAACCTCGCGGCCAGTCCTGGTCTTAGTCGGAGGAGCCAGTGGCATTTCGGCTACAACCATGACCCAGTTGCGATCGTTTTTCAATGATTTGTTGGCTCCGCTCGTCGAAGAATTGGGGTTAACCGTCATCGACGGGGGCACTGATGCGGGCGTGATGCAACTGATGGGGCAGGCTCGTGCCCATATTCAAGGCACCTTTCCCCTGGTCGGCGTAGCGGCGATCGGCACCGTTAAACTCCCTCAGGTTCAGGCGATGTTTGCCGAGGCAACCGCTCTAGAACCCAACCATACCCAGGTGATTTTGGTGCCGGGGCGGCAGTGGGGGGATGAATCGCCGTGGATTTCTCAGGTGGCGAGTGAGTTGAGCCAAAGTGCTCCGTCCGCAACGTTGCTGGTCAACGGGGGGCAAATTACCTGGAAAGATGCCACCAATAGTGTGCTGGCGGGGCGATCGCTCCTGGTTTTGGCGGGCAGTGGGCGCACAGCAGACACCCTCGCTGCCATGTATCGGGGCATGCAACCCAATGTACCTGCGGGCCAACTGATGACTTCTGGGTTAATGCAAGTGATTGACCTGGCCCAACCGTTTGGGGCGATCGCGGCGACCCTGCGATCGCTGTATGCCCCCCTCCCGCCAAGCCACTGACCCCTTCACCTGCAACCGCCTTTTCCTCAGCCCTGCATCCAGCCCAGGAAATCTCCGAGGGCCGCTTTGGGGGCGACCGTCTTAAGCTAATCTGGAATTTGTAACATTGAACGCAATTGATAGGAGTCAACCTTGGAACGGACATTTTTGGCCATCAAACCGGATGGAGTCCAGCGCAAATTGATTGGTGAAATCATCCGCCGTTTTGAAGCAAAAGGCTTTACCCTGGTTGGCTTAAAGCTAATGAGTGTGAGCCGCGACCTCGCCGAAACCCACTACGGCGTGCACAAAGAAAAACCCTTCTTCCCTGGTCTGGTTGATTTCATTACCTCCGGGCCAGTTGTGGCAATGGTGTGGGAAGGCAAAGGGGTGATTGCCTCGGCGCGTAAAATTATTGGGGCAACCAATCCCCTCAATTCCGAACCGGGAACCATTCGGGGAGATTTTGGCGTGGATGTAGGCCGAAATATTATTCATGGTTCCGATGCGCCCGAAACCGCCACCCAGGAAATTGCCCTGTGGTTCAAGCCGGAAGAGCTAGTGGCTTGGGAGCCTTGCTCAACCGCGTGGATTTACGAATAGGCGACATTAGCAGAAAGCACAGACGGGGAGCGATCGCCCCTACAGCCAACAGCCCTAACCTGAGAACCTCCTGAATTTGCCCCAGCAACCTGGCTGCAACGGCAAACCTGGGAGGTTTTATCGTGATGTAAATTGTGACGGTCAAGGCGTATGGGTCTTGACTTTGCACCCAAGGCAAAAGCTACCGTTTGGGCTATTTGGTACTTTCGAGCGGGGTTTCGATCGCCTGGGGTGCTTCTGTCGTTGATGCTACGGGAGCGGCAGTCTCATCCGCTTGAGGCGAAGGTTCGGCCTCAGCATCACGCTTGGAAAAGCCCCAGATAAAAATGATCGCGATCGCAGACACCATCAGCCATTCCGGCGGCACCAGCGCATCGTTAATCACCCGGAGCAACAGCCGGAGACCCACAAACGAAACAGTGATGTAGCCCGCATCTTCTAAATGAGTAAATTCATCCAGCCAGCGGATAAATAAACCCGCCATGAACCGCAGGGTCAAAATGCCGATCGTGGCCCCCAGCAAAATAATCCAGGTTTCCTGGGAAATCGCGATCGCCGTCGTCACACTATCCAAGGAAAACGCCAAATCCGTTACCGCAATCATCGGAATGGCATGCCACAGCGACTCAAAGCGAGGGCCATGATGGGGATGGTCGCCAGCATCATCCGAAGCAGACGTAAAATATTGCCACACCAGCCACAGCAAATAGAGCGCCCCAGCCAACTCCACTTGCCAATAGTGAATGACCCAGGTCGCAGTCAAAATCAGCGTCATCCGCAACACATAGGCCAACACCAGGCCAATATTCAACGCCCGTCGCTGGAGCGCAGGATCGTGTAACCCCTGAGTTAAGGCCGCCAGGGCGATCGCATTATCCGCCGAGAGCACCGCCTCAAGGGCAACCAACACTGGCAAGAGCAACAGAGTATCCAGGCCAAAGTTGGGAGAGTAGTCGAGTAATTGATCGATCATTCAGCAGATAGTAAAGCCGACTTACAACAACGTCCCCACTCCATCGGGGCAACAACCTGCGTCGGGCAACCCTGGAATAAAGACTCTTGATTGTGTATATCCTAAAGCCTTCTAGCGTGCCCAACCGGAATTGAGACCGAAATCAAAGCCATAGACCTTGATTATGACATTTTATTGCAATCTACCCCATCGCCTCTCAGCTTTTCCCCCGCCACCTCCAGGCCATCTCAGGCCAGACCAGCCCCTATTTGTGTTGCAACTTGTAACAAGTTGTTCCGCAAACGAGCACTTTCGCTCAGAGTAAGAAACGATAGATCCTTGAGGCATCAGATCCTCGCGGTCTTCGTCACCGCACTAACGGGTCTCTGTGCCACCGGGATTCATCCCAAGTCTCTCGATATTCTCTGAATTGTAATAAAAGGAGCCTTAACACCATGAACCTTTCTGACGCTCAAGTTTTATGGGCTTTAGTGATTGCACTGATACCGGGCATCATGGCCTTCCGGCTATCAACCGAGCTTTATAAGTAAAGCCCATCTTTAAGACAAAAAATTAGCCTGTTTTGCGAAATTAGTCTTACAATGAGCCGGAATCTATCTGGCTCTATCCTACTCGCCAGTATGAGGACGGAGTAAGACGCACTCAATGTTTGCAAAGCGGGCTTTTTATTTTGAGCAAAGCCATTGCGTCTTGCCAGTTTGTCCTGTAGATTGGGTAGATTCAAAATAGGCGTTGCGACCCAGGGTTGCGGCTCCTAAGCCTGAGGCAAATTTTACCGCCTTCGGTTGGTCAGTTTGGATTGCTGGCTTCGCATGACAAGTCCGCACCGTGAGTGCCATGCGCGCTGGTTCTGTTGATTTTTTGGTGTAGAGTTTTTCTACCACCTGTGCCCAAATTGCACTGAGCATCCTATATGTACGCACTGAAGCCCCCCCCGCCCACTCCAACCTCCCAACGTCCACGCCGGACTGTCCGGCGGCTCAAGCAGGTGCGGCGACAAAAAGGGGTTTATGAGGCGATCGCCTATGAAGCAGCGGCCAAATTATCGGTCAACGTCCTCTTGTCCGTTGCGGCGATCGGGGCATTGCTCCATCTCGTTCCTTACCGGGGCGCACAGACAACCAAAATTCATGAACTTGATGCCGCGCTGGAATCCACCAATGAGCGGTTGGGACGGGAGCAAGAAAAATTTAGCTACTACTTTGATTCCTATCAAATGCGGGAAACGATGCAAGAGTTAACCGATCGCATCGATCCAAATCGGCGGCGCATTGTCTGGAAAACCCCGGCAACCCCCGCCAAACCAGCACCATCGGCCTCGTCCTCAGGGCAATAAGGGCACGGCAAGCGAACATTGCCCGCGATCGCCCGCATCGACGGCTTCCAAGCTCCCAGAGGGAAAAGAACTGGGCGATCGCCTGCATCGGCCCAGGCCAACAGGCCAGCGTCTAGATGTTCATAAATCTTTATTCATCTTGATAGAACAAGGGTTACAAGAATTTACCTTTTACAATCAGTTCATGTTGCTGAATTTGACTGTTTGTGGATAGGCTTTATCAATTTGCTCAGATTGGCTCAGAGCAGTTATTGTCTGTGGGACAAAAGGCATATCACCTGAGTCTCGTGCAGCAGCAGGCCTCGATTGTGCCAGGAGTCGTCATTCCCGCCGAATGGTTGAAAACCACGATCGCTGCGATCGATTGGTCAACCCCCTTGCTAGTGGACTTGCCGACCTCTTTGTTGCATTTAGATCTGGACGACGGGCTGCAACTGCGGGCGATCGCGCGGCATATCCGCCAAACCATCGCAACGGCCCCCGTCCCAGATGACTGGGCAACGCAGTTGGATGGGGCGATCGCCCCGTGGGCGGCGACACCCCTGATCTTGCGGCCCTCTTTAGTCGTCGCGCCAAAACCGGGGTATCAGGGGCCAAGCACCCAGCCAGAAGTTGTTTGTCGCACGGCGAGCCTGATCCACAGTCGGTTGGTGTGGAGCGATCGCGGGGCAATTGTCACGGGCCTCAAGCAACTGTGGGGGGATTTGTTTGGCGCAAAAAGCTTATTTTATTGGCAGCAGCAAAACTTGCCGTTGTACCGGGTGCATTTAGCGGTCATTGCCCAGCCGTTGCTCCCGGCGATCGCCAGTGGCACCCTCACCGCCAGAGAAACTCAGCTCGAAATAGCAGCAGTGCTGGGGTTGGGGCACGGCCTGAGCCGGGGAGAAATGCGCCCAGACATTTACCAAATCCAGCGCGAAACCGGAACCGTGATCGCCCAAACCTTAGGCCACCAAACCATTGCCTACCGGGTCGCTCCAGGCACAGCAGCCTTGCCCGCGCCCTGGTTAGAGCCTTATGTGCTGGCAGAAACGCAAAAGGGGCAACCCGCCTTGTCGGCAGCACAGTTGCAACACCTGGCAGAACTGGGCCGACGGGTAATGGAGAAGGTGGGGCCACGGTTTACCCTGGAGTGGCTCATCGTCTCGACTCCGGCGGGCGATCGCCTGTACGTCACCCAAATTATGCCCACCCCCATTACGCCTACCCAAATTATGCCCACCCCACCCACGCCCCCAGGGGCGATCGCGCCCTTGGCCAAACCAGATCCCCCAGCCGGAGCCACGCCCCCGGCCGGGGCACTGTTGCTGGCCCAAGGAGTACCTGCCGCCCCTGGCCAGGTCACGGCCCAAGCCCACGTTCTAGAGGCGATCGCTCCGTCTGCGGCCCCCATCCCACCAGGCCGGATTTTGGTAGCGCCAACCATTCCCCTCCCCTGGCTACCGTTGTTGCAACAGGCCGCCGCCGTGATCACCCAGCAAGGGGGCCAAACCAGCCACAGCGCGATCGTCGCCAGAGATTTGGGCATCCCAGCGGTGATGGGCGTACCGGGAGCCACCGATACCATTGCCACGGGCGATTGGTTGTGGGTGGACGGCAACCAAGGTCAGGTGTATCGCCTCTCCTCTCCGGAGAAACTGAAGTCGCGATCGCGCTTGCAGACCCCAAACCCTCAACCCGATGCAGCCGATTTACCCCGTATCCGCACGCGGTTGATGGTGAATGTGCACCAGCCAGAACACCTGAGTCAGCTTGGGCAGTGGCCCGTCGCCGGCATTGGGTTGTTGCGGTCAGAATTGTTGGCCATGACAACCCTAAACCAGCAACACCCCCGGCAATGGTTAACCACAGGCTCGCGATCGCAGCGGGTGGAAGAATGGGCCAACGCGATCGCCCAATTTGCCCAAGCCCTGCCCCACCAGCCCATCTTCTATCGGTCGTTTGATCTGCGGCGGCACGAGTTCCAGGTTGCCCCACCCCCCCACCCAGAAGCAGGTCATGCCATGCTGGGCATTCGCGGCACCTTGAGTTATCAACTATCGCCGGAGTTGTTTCGGCTAGAGTTGGAAGCCCTCGCCGCAGTTCGGCAGGCAGGATACACCAACGTGCATTTACTCCTGCCCTTTGTCCGCACGGTGGAAGAATTTCAGTTTTGTCACCAGCTAGCACGGCAAGCAGGATTAACGGCGCAGGCGGATTTTCAGCTTTGGATTATGGCGGAGGTGCCATCCATTTTGCTGCTCCTGCCAGACTATGTGGCGGCTGGAGTCCAGGGGATTTCGATTGGTAGCAATGATTTAACACAACTGTTGCTGGGGGTTGATCGGGACGATGCCACCCTGGCCGAAGTCTTTGAAGATCGGCATCCCGCAGTTCAACGGGCGATCGCCCAACTATGCAAACAAGCACAGGAATTAGGCATTCCATGCAGCATTTGTGGAGATGCCCCTGTCCGCCACCGAGAACTCATTCATAACCTCATCCGTTGGGGCATTGACTCGATCTCCGTGCCACCGACCGCGATCGAAGCCGTCTTCTGGGAAATTGTACGGGCCGAGCATAATCTTTTATCCCGCACCCCGCGATCGCCCTAACTCCGGCAAGAACACCCAGGCCACAGCACCACCCTCAGCGCTGGACAAAGGGTTCATAACGCCCGTTTAACCCTTCCACGATCGTCTTGGTGTTGGCCATCAGCAATTTGGGATAGGTATCTGCCACCGAACCGGGTGCGCCCAAGCTGTCAGAATACAAGGGTTGCGCGGCAATTTGGGTTTGGGCATTGCGGGCAACCGTTTGAATCAGTTTAGGATTGACCACCACTTCTGCAAAGATGGTCGGCACTTGGGCAGATCTGACTTCATCTACGAGGGTTTTTAGGGTGGCGGCGGTGGGTTTTTCGTCCGTGCTTAAGCCTTGCAACACACCTGTCACCGGGATTTGATAGGCATTGGCGTAATAGGCCATTGCTTCGTGGGTTGTGACTAACTTGCGCGACGAGGTGGGGATGGTGGCAATTTGGGATTTGATCCAAGTATGAATCTGGTTAAGTTCAGTTTGTAACTGTGTTGCAGCCTGGGTGTAGCGATCGCGATGGTCGGGGGCGATGGCTGTAAGTTTGGCCTGAATGACCGCCACCATGCGTGCTCCGTTCGCCGCATTTTGCCACACATGGGGATCGGGGACAGTGCCCCCCGGTGCTGCCGATGGGGAAGGATCGCTGGGGGCCGCATCGCTGTGGGCCTCGTCTTGATGCGGCTCCTCCCCGTGGTGGTCGCCAGGGTGGGCAGCATCGTTGTGCTCGTCATGATGGTGTTCTGCCCCCATCAGCGGTTTGGGCACAGCCGCCTCAGCCACCGCAACCTTTGGCGCGGCATTGGCGGTAGACTGAATCAGCTTGATCAAACTGGGTTCTAAATTGTAGCCAGAGTATAAAATTAACTGGGCGGTTTCGATCGCCTTGCGGTCAGCGGGGAGCGGCTCATACACATGCATATCGACTCCCGGTTTTAACAAACACGTCAGATCCACGGTATCGGCCGCGATCGCCTGCACCATGTCACATAGGATGGTGGTCGTCGCGACAACACTGGGTTTGCGGTTTGTGGCGGTGGGCGCTTGGGTCGTTGGGGCTGCACAACTGGCGAGGCTAGCGATCGCCCCTAGCATCAGCACGAGTGGGCATCTACGGAATGAAATCATTTTGCGTGAGTGCAATGGCGAGAGAGTAAGATTAGAATGAGTATCATTCTCATTTGCGAAACCCTATGTTAGAGGTTCAACAACTGGGTGTCAATTATCGGGGGTTGCGCGGGCTAGACTCTGTAACCTTTCAGATCCAGCCAGGGCAATTGGTGGGGGTCATTGGGCCAAATGGTGCCGGCAAAAGCACCATGTTCAAAGCCATGCTGGGGTTAATTCCCCACGATCGCGGCCTTGTGCAGTACTGTACCTGTCCATTGCACCAGCAGTTGGAGCGGGTGGCCTATGTGCCCCAGCGATCGCAGATTGACTGGGATTTTCCAATTTCCGTATGGAATGTGGTGTTAATGGCCTGTACCCGGCAATTGGGCTGGTTGCGACGGCCCGGACGCAAGGCCAAAGCCCAGGTACAACAAGCGTTGGAACGAGTTGATTTGCTACCGTTGCGCGATCGCCGGATTAGTGATTTGTCTGGTGGGCAACAGCAGCGGGTGTTTTTGGCGCGCGCCCTGGCCCAGCAAGCCGATTTGTTTTTCTTCGATGAGCCGTTTACTGGCGTTGACACCACCACCGAAAGCATTATGCTCAATGTCTTCCAGGAGTTACGGCAAACAGGGAAAATTTTGCTCGTCAGTAGCCACGAATGGGGGCGATCGCTCAATCAACTGGATCGCCTGCTGTTGCTTAATCAGCGCCTGATTGCTGACGGTAAGCCCACCCAAGTCATGACCCCAGAAAATCTGCACCAAGCCTATGGGGCCACGCTGCAAATCCCCTGGCATGAGGATGGCGACGGCAATTTATTTTGTTAGTCGGGCGAAGACACAGGGCCGATAATCGAATCACAAGGGACATGGGGCATGACCGGACTGCTGGAACCACTGAATTATGAATTTATGCGCCACGCGATCGCGATCGGGCTGATCGTCGGAGCCTTGTGTCCGGTGGTGGGCAGTTACCTGATCGTGCAACGGATGGCGCTTTTAGGCGACGTGATTGCCCATTCAGTCATGCCGGGATTATCGATTTCCCTCTTCCTCGGCACCGATTTGATGCTGGGGGCATTTCTATCGGGGATTTTGGGCGCAATGACCATCGCCCTGATTCGATCGCAATCCCGCGTCAAAGTCGATTCGGCAATGGCGTTGACCTTTTCCAGTTACTTCGCGTTGGGCATCTTGCTGATTACGGTGCTGGGCAACACACTGGAACTGGAGAGTTTTCTGTTTGGCGATATTCTCAGCATCGCCCTGACCGACATTTACCGCACCTTGGCGATCGCCATCGTCATTCTGACCACCGTCATTTTGTTTTACAAAGAACTGCTGTTCTTCGCCTTTGACCGCACCGGGGCACAAGCCGTGGGCCTGCCGGTCAACGCCATCTACATGGGGTTCATGGTCATGATCACCCTCACGATCATCGCCAGTATGCAAGCAGTTGGGGTCATTCTGGTGATTTCCCTCCTGGTTGGCCCTGCCCTGACGGCCTATTTGCTAGTGCGAGAACTCCATCAAATCATGCTGCTGGGGGCGGGCCTGGGGATGGCAGCCAGCGTCACGGGGGTCTACCTCAGCTATGCCTACAATGTGCCCTCTGGCCCCGCGATCGCCCTGATCACCTCTGGGTTGTTTTTGCTGGCGCTGCTATTCAGCCCGACTCAGGGCATTTTGACCCGCCCAGAACTCGTCCGCCGCCTCACCCGGTTGGGGTCGGTGCCCCGACAGCCCTAGCCAAAACCTTTGCCCGGTGCTGGTTGCGCCCAAACCAGGAGTTCCCCCGCCTGCCCACCCGCCGCGAGATAACGCCCCTGGGGATGCCAGGATAAAGCGGAAAAGCCACTCGGTGCCCCATCCAACACTTGCATCAAGGTTTGGGCTTTGTGCCAGAGACACACCCAACCATCTGCCGCCGCCGAGGCCAAGAGCATGGTTCCCGGCTGAAAGGCGATCGCCCGGACAATGCCCTCGTGGTCTTCCAGAATTTGGTTGGCCCACCCCACCGATTCATCCCCATCCCGCTCCCAAACGGCGATCGCGTTGGCACTACAGGCCGCCAGCAAGGGGGCACCCGCCGCCGTCAACGGTTGCGACCAGGCCACCTGCCGCACTTTAGCCGGAAAACCGCGCATCATCCAGGGGCTTTGGGGCATGGCCCACTCAATCACCGTCAGCGTATTATCCAGATTGCCATCCGCAATGTAGCGACCATCCGGCGACCACGCGATCGCCACACTGGCCGAGGGAATCGCCAACGTCACCGGCTCCTCATCCCAATCCGTGCCATCCCACACCTTGGCCCCCTGACTGCCACACAGCGCCAAATAGGGCCGAGTCGGGTGCCAAGTCATCCCCAACACCGTGGATGCCTCAAAATTTAATGTCGTCACCACGGCATCCGTCGCCACATCCCACACCTGGACATAGCGCCCCAGGTTAAACGCCAGGTGGTTCCCGGTGCCGCTCCAGGCCAGTTGGTCTACCCAGGTGCCAGGATGCTCCAGGGTCGTTACCAGTTCCGCGATCGCCCCCACCAAGCGCCACACCTGCACCGTCCCCTCTTGCCCCCCTGCGGCCAAAAACTGGCCATCCGGCGACACCGCCAAACAATCAATCGATCTGTCCTGGGGCAGTTGGAGGGTCTGGGTTGTGCCCGTCAGAGGGTCGATGCGCTGGATTTCGCCTGCCCCCGTAGCTACAAACAACGCGACTTGCTTCGGCATCCAGGCGATCGCCGTGACATATTCCGCCACCGCCCCCCGCCAGACCCCGCTCAACTCCGAGGGCACCGTCACACCAAACACTCCTGAAATTTGGCCTGCAACGCCGCCGCATCCAGATTTCGCCCGATAAATACCAACTCATTTTTCCGTTCCGCCTCCGATTGCCAGGGGCGATCGCGCTTGCCATCAAACAACATGTGTACCCCCTGGAACACATAGCGGCAGTCATCCCCCGCAATATTGAGAATCCCCTTCATCCGAAAAATATCTGGCCCCTGCGTCCGTAATAATTCGCCAATCCACGCAATCAGTTTGTCTTGGGCGATCGCCCCCGGTTCCACCAACGCCACCGAATACACCGATTCATCATGGTCGTGAGCCAATTCGTTTAAAAATTCGGGATCAAGGGTGAGCGCCCGCTCCAAATTAAACGCCTGCACCCCCAAAATGGCCTCCATCTCGACCTGGGCCGCCTGGGTACGGTAGATTTTCGCCATCACATTCATCCCACGGATTTTTTGCTCCAGGGCATCCAGTGCCGCCGCCGTCACCAAATCCGTCTTGTTCAGCAAAATAATATCCGCGAAAGCAATTTGCTCCTGGGCTTCGTCGGCATCCCAATGCTGGGCGATATGCTTGGCATCCACCACCGTCACCACCGCATCCAAGCGCGTCTGGCTCTGCACATCCTCATCCATAAAAAAGGTCTGGATCACCGGGGCGGGATCGGCCAACCCCGTAGTTTCAATGACAAGATGGTCAAATTTATGACGGCGCTTCATCAAATTACCGATAATCCGAATTAAATCCCCCCGCACAGTGCAGCAAATACAGCCGTTATTCATCTCAAAAATTTCTTCGTCAGCATCAATAATCAATTGATTGTCAATGCCAATTTCACCGAATTCGTTCACAATCACAGCAACCTTCTTGCCGTGTTCGTGGGTGAGGATGCGATTCAACAGGGTGGTTTTCCCAGCGCCCAAATAGCCCGTGAGCACGGTGACAGGGACGGATGAATTGACTTCAGCGATCGCCATAGGACAAGACGGCCAGAGCAGAAACAGCAAAAATGTTCTCACATTATAGCGATCGCAGTCCGGGGGCGATCGCCAAGCCACCCACCAGCAAGTCTGTGATTGCCGTCACACCCATCCACCCCAATGATCACAAAAGGGCATCCAGAATCATCACCCTTCAGACAGAAGTAAAAAGGGATACTTAGACTAATTCGCAAGACAGATTGCATCAGATACAGTGTTTGTTAAGCTTGACTTAAGATTGCATCCGTATTTGTTCGTATTTCAAGCGCATCTGCATCTACTGCAAATTAATTTTTCACCTTTACCCACTTAAACAATTGGCACAAGACATCATGGAAGCGAAAAAGTCTCAATTAACGCACTTTTTGCAAGAAGAACTCCAGCTATCAGACGACGCGGTGCAAATGGTGCTAGGGCAATGCAAAACCCTGAAGCGTTTACCTGTCATCCTCTGGCAAGAAAAATTAGTCTCCTTTAGTCAGCTAGATCGTTTGTTTGATTGGCTAGAAGGCCACCTGACACGGGTTGCCTAGAACTTTTGGGCGACTAGCAACCAGCATTGATCCAACCAGCAACGCCAGCGCATCGGTTTGCACATGACGAAGGGAAGAATCAGGCTGCACGGTGCCACAGCCCAAGGGCGGAATGGCCTTAGCCTGACTCTCGTTTGAGGGGATAGTTTTTTTTGCGATCGCCCCACATGCCACGCAACAACCGGAACGAGGACAGTCACCCCCTTGCTTCCCGGCCCTGCGGCGCGATCGTTAATCTTGTTTTTGTTCAGCCCCCAGGGGGGCGATCGCCTTGGTTTAGACACCAGCCCTCAGTGCAGCCTCCAGCACCCGGCAACAGGGATGCAGTTTGGGTCAATCAACACACCAACACATAAAAAACGGGCTAGCCTATGCAGCCAGCCCTCAGGTCGATGGCAATGTGCGATCGCGCTTCTTAGTTAGAGGAGTTAGAGGTTGTGCTGGCCGTTGGAGCAGCAGTCATACACTGAGTCAAAACGCGGACAAAGCGCTGTTCAACGTAAGCCTGGTTATCCTGAATTGCCAACAGCGTGTTGAGGTTGGCATACTTCTTCCCATCCCGCGAATCGACGTACAGCAACGTCATTTTTTGGCCCGTATCAAACTGGATCTGGGCCTCACGGGGTTTGAGCGCCACTGTAAACGAATGCCCTTCTGCACATTGAAAACTGAGGCGTTGGGCAGGGGTTTGGGCCGCCACGGGCAATGGAGCGATCGCGGCCAGCAGGGGGAGCAGCACAGTACCAAGCCAAACAAGTTTCATAGACGTAGCCTTAGGTTGTATTGAGTACCCACATTGTTTAGAGTACCCAACCCCTTTCGGAATCCGCAGGCATTTCGGCTGAACTTCAAGTCCTATATCCCTTGCGTGAAGATACCGTGAATTTACTGACCACTGGGAACTAACGCCTGAAGAGGGCGATCGCGCCCAATCGACCTCTTCAGGCTGCCCCCACAATTAAGGTGCGCCCCCCGCCACCACCTCAAATTTGCCCTGACTTGCCATACGGAAAACATCAACCACCTTAGCCACTTCCGCCGGAGTTGGTGGCGGCGTATCCTTCAGTTTGTAGTCATAGCCCAACTCGGCCCACTTGTATTCCCCCAATTTGTGGAACGGCAACACTTCTACCCGCTCCACATTGTTCAGCGTGGCCACAAAGTCAGCCACCCCTTGCACATTGTGAATGGGATCAGTCAGGCCAGGAACAAGGACAAAGCGAATCCAGGCTGGTTTTTGGATATCACTGAGGTAGCGAGCAAACCGCAGGGTCGGCTCAATCGGTACCCCTGTCACATTCAGATAAATTTCTGGATCAAAAGATTTGATATCCAGCAGCACCAGATCCACATAGTCCAGTACGTCTTGGGCCACGTTGAGGTTGCAGTAGCCAGAGGTATCCAGCGCCGTATGAATCCCCAAATCATGGCATTGTTTGCATACCTCCCGGACAAAGTAAGGTTGCATTAACGGTTCGCCGCCGCTAATCGTTACGCCACCGGGGGGCCGAATGTAATACTGATAGGAATTAATCTCGCTCATGAGCTGTTCGATCGGCATCGATTGGCCGTTGGCCCAGTAGCGACAATCCGGGTTGTGGCAATATTGGCACCGTAGCGGACAGCCTTGCATAAAAACCACAAACCGAAGCCCTGGCCCATCCACCGTTCCACAGGTTTCGATTGAATGGATGCGCCCAGAAGTAGATGTGGGAGTGGTGAATGTTGTATTCATAATGGTTGCGACTATTGAATTGATCGATCGCCCAGCGTTGCCCAATCCCAGCAGGGCGATCGCCGCTCAGACGAAGCAGCATAATTTGACCATACCGCGCCTGGAGACGCTTTGATGCTACTGATAATACTGATCTTGGCGGCGATCGCAATCAAGAATCGTGAAGTTCGCCGCCGGTAAATTTAGCACGGCGATCGCCCCGGTGGGAGTTGAAATGGACCGAAGCCAAAAGAGAAAGGGGAAGGGCCAAGGCTCCTAGGGGCGGTCAGCAGCTAGTATACTGAGGCGCAATGTCACCCACCCTTTCTGTTCGTCATCGGTCATATAGCCCTGCGGGCATTCAAGAAACGTCACTCGCAAATGACTAATGACCAATAACTGAGACAGCAACGGGTAGACCCACTGACACCGTAACCTACTAGCGATTCGCAGCCTTAACAAGCAGGGGTTTAGCGCGGGCTGGTCAACCAAGCTGAACGCAGTCCCCCTCAGGCTTGCAGGCTTTGATCCGAGTTGATGCCACGCCCCAGAACGGAGGAGATGGTCTTGCGAACAGAGGCAGTGCCGGAGCAAGGGGTTGGAGATCAGCTTGTGTGGCCCCATCTTCCATCCAGCGATCGCTGGCCCTTGCAGACACCTCTGGCGCAGAGTGAGCCTTGCCCTTGCCCACAAAAGTTACAAAAGTTGCAGACCCAGTTGAGCACGACTTGGGGCTTAGATATGTTCGTGGAAGGTGCGGCTGATGACATCCAACTGTTGGGCACGGGTCAGTTTCACAAAGTTAACCGCATAGCCCGAAACCCGAATGGTCAGTTGGGGGTATAGCTCTGGATGATTCATCGCATGGAGCAGCGTCTCGCGATTTAGCACATTCACGTTGATGTGATGACCGTGATCGTGGAAATAGCCATCCAGCAACCGGGCCAAGTTTTGGCTGCGATCGCTGACTGCTGCGCCCCCATTCCGCCCCAAAGCACCGGGCACAATCGAGAAGGTGTAGGAAATGCCATCCTGAGCGTGTTCGTAGGGCAATTTGGCGACAGAGGTGAGGGCTGCGATCGCGCCTTTGGTATCCCGGCCATGCATGGGGTTAGCACCGGGGGCAAAAGGTTCCCCCGCTTTCCGGCCATCGGGGGTGCTGCCGGTTTTCTTACCGTAGACCACGTTGGAGGTAATCGTCAGGATGGATTGGGTGGGTACGCTTTGACGATAGGTTTTGTTTTGCCGCACCTGGTTCATAAAGTTTTCTACCAGGTCAATCGCAATGCCATCCACGCGATTATCGTTGTTGCCAAATTTAGGAAAATCGCCAGTCGTTTCATAGTCTACAGCGAGTCCACTGGCATCCCGAATTACCTTCACTTTGGCATATTTGATGGCAGAGAGAGAATCGGCGACAACGGATAACCCAGCAATGCCGCAGGCCATCGTGCGATAGACATCGCGATCGTGCAGCGCCATTTCCAACCGCTCATAGCAATACTTGTCATGCATGTAGTGAATGACGTTGAGCGTGTTGACATAGGTACGGGCCAGCCACCGCACCATGATGGCAAACTTATCCATCACGTCGTCATAGTCGAGATAGTCGGCAGTGATGGGGGCAAAAGCGGGGGCAATTTGTTCGCCAGTTTTCTCATCTTTGCCGCCGTTAATGGCGTAGAGCAGGGCTTTGGCAAGATTGACCCGCGCCCCAAAAAACTGCATTTGTTTCCCAATTCGCATCGCCGAGACACAACAGGCGATCGCATAATCATCGCCATAAATTGGTCGCATCAAGTCATCATTTTCGTACTGGATTGAACTCGTATCGATAGAAACTTTGGCACAGAACGCTTTGAAATTCTCTGGCAGTTGTTCCGACCACAAAACGGTGAGGTTGGGTTCGGGGGCTGGCCCCAGGTTATACAAGGTTTGCAAAATGCGGTAGCTGGTTTTGGTAACGAGGGGTTTGCCCTGTTCATCCATGCCGCCGATGCATTCCGTGACCCAGGTGGGATCACCAGAAAACAGTTCGTTATAGTCGGGAGTCCGCAAGAAGCGCACCATCCGCAGTTTCATCACAAAATGATCGATGAGTTCTTGCAGTTCGGCTTCAGTGGCGGTGCCGTTGGCCAAGTCGCGATCGCAGTAAATATCCAAAAAGGTCGAAACCCGCCCCAGAGACATGGCTGCACCGTTTTGCTCTTTCACCGCCGCCAAATAGGCAAAATAGAGCCATTGCACCGCTTCCCTGGCCGTGGCAGCCGGTTGCCCCACATCAAAGCCATAGCGAGCCGCCATTTCCTTCAATTCAAACAAGGCGCGAATTTGGTCAGAAATCTCCTCTCGCAACCGAATCGTAGCTTCATCAATGGTTTCCAGTTCTAAGGATTCAAGTTGAGTCTTTTTGTCGTCAACCAAAAAGTCAACTCCATATAACGGCACGCGGCGATAGTCACCAATAATGCGGCCACGACCATAGGCATCAGGCAGTCCGGTAATGATGCCAGAGTGACGGGCTAACCGCATTTCCTTGGTATAGGCATCGAATACACCGTCGTTATGAGTTTTACGATATTTTGTGAAGATTTCTTTGGTTGTTGGATCGAGTTCATAACCATAGGCGTTTAAACCTTTTTCTACCACTCGGATGCCACCGTAGGGCATGATGGCGCGTTTGAGGGGGCGATCGGTTTGGAGGCCCACTATTTGTTCGAGTTCGGCGTTGATGTAGCCGGGGGCATGGGCGGTGATGGTGGAAGGCACTTTAGTATCCACATCCAAAATGCCTTTTTCCCGTTCTTGCAGCATTAGTTGGCTGACCTGTTCCCAGAGTTTTTGGGTGCGATCGCTCGGCCCAGCCAGAAATGTTGCGTCATCAATATAAGGTGTAAAGTTAGCCTGAATAAAGTCTCGCACATTTACAGTTTGAGTCCAGGCACCAGCTTTAAAGGATTTCCATTGGGTCAACATACAATCTCCTCCGTCGTTAAAGTGGGTCAACAGTAGGTCTTGATGAAGCGAAATAACACTCCTAAATGAATTAGGAGCAACCTACCGGGCGGTTGGGATCAGGTCTAGATCCGCCGTCACAACTCCATCCGCCAAATAGTTGTGAAGCTGAAAGCCTTGTTTTTGGCACAAATGCTCCATTGCAGAATTTTCCGGTAACATTTCGGCAATCACATGGTCAATCTGGTGGGTTTGGGCAATGTAAAGCAACCAGCTCAACAGGCGTGATCCCAAACCCTGATGCTGGAAGTCATCACTCACGATCAGGGCAAATTCGGCAGTGTGATTGTCTGGTAGTTTGTTCAATCGGGCCACAGCCACAATTGCCGGGGGGGCGGATTGAATTGAGGGAACGGTGGGCGGTGGTTCCCATTCAGCCACAAACACCCATTCTCGATCGCCCTCAGTTGTACAAATGCGGCGCAGGCGATCGTGATCAATCCGATGGTTCAGTTTAATCAAATGCGAATAGCGCAAATATACACTTTCTTCCGACAACGACCGATGGAACGCAATCATGGCCATTTCATCTTGGGGACGAATGGGCCGTACTGTCACCACTGCCCCATTGTGAAGCGTCCAGCGCTCGACCAGTGGTTCGGCGATCGCAGCGGGGGCGGGCACGCAACCCTCTGTGGGAGGCCAAAATACTGCCCCCAACGGCAATGCAGCCTGCATCGGTGGATCTAACTGCGGTTTGGGAGTCGGAACTGGATGAAAATTGTGCATGGTGCCCTCCGTGGCCCTCTATCTGCATCTTGTCCGAGTCCCCCACTGACTACAAGATAGTTACTTGCCCACCACCCAGTCACCAAAAAGTAACTTTTGTGGCAGTGCAAGCCTTTACGAGACTTATGAAAGAGTGTTAAGTCTCATGAAATGTTATCTAGGAGCAACTCATTTGGAGGGAGATCGCGCAGAGTGAAAGAGTAACGGAAGGGGCGATTGACTCATGCAATCGAATGAATCTACGGTAGAAACCTGTGTAGAGAGCCAGTGCCCAATCCAATATGTGTTGGATTTAATTAGTGGCAAATGGTCGATCTTAATCTTGCGGGAATTATTTTCGGGCGATCGCCGCACCCATGAATTGCTCGATGCCCTGCCCGGACTCAGCACCAAAGTTTTGATGCAACGAGTTCGGGAGTTAGAAAAACACGGCCTGATTCAGCGCCACGTTTACGCCGAAGTGCCACCCCACGTTGAATATTCCCTCACCGCCAAAGGGCAAGAAATTCAGCCCGTTTTGGTGGCCCTGCGGGCAGTGGGTTTGCAGTGGTTGCAACAAGATCCGTGCCCCTGTCCCCTGACAGCGGCGACCAAGCCCCCACAGCCAAAGCCCCCGGAATCCTAAAACGGGCCTCCGGTGGCATAATTAAGCCCCAGGGAATGAGCACCCACCCAAGCAGCGACCAAAGAATTGCAGAAATCCCGCAGTTAAGGCTACGCCCAGCCAGAGATGTGATAGAGTGGGAAAACTGCTGTCGGGATGTAGCGCAGCTTGGTAGCGCACTTCGTTCGGGACGAAGGGGCCGTGGGTTCGAATCCCGCCATCCCGATTTCACCCCATAGAGCGTTAACTCTGGACGGGTTCCCAAAAGTTTTGTAACAATTAAGAGGGCACGCCCCGTTGGAAGCAATTGCCGTTGCCCAGGGTTCGATCGCCGGGTTAGTTGCCTGTACCCAGAACGGGATTGATCTGCCAGCTTCAGGGGCGATCGCAGGTTAGCCTTCCGGGACGCGCAGTTTATTTTTAGTTATAAGCATGACTTTGAACGCACAGACACAAGCTGACTTGCCGCAAGCGCCGACCGGGGAAGACACGGCAACCCCCGAAAAAATTTTGTGTCCCCACTGTCGGCGAACAGCGACCAACGGCATCAAATGCAAGGGTATCTGCGTGGCGGATAGCGATTATTAGGCAGGGCAGGGAAAAATGGGTTAGCGGCCTGAAGGCGGGGCTGGAAAGCCTGGGCAGAGCGACGGAACCCGCGATCGCCATCGGGCCAACCCTGCCGCCAGGGAGAACGGCGATCGCGGGCGCACTCGCTGCAATGGCCAGTCAAGTTGTGCCGTTAAGGATCTGGCGTGTGGTCAAGTTGGCAATAGGGGCGGCTGTAGCTCAGGGGCAGTTCCAGGCCATATTGGTCGAGGAGCGCGGCGTTACTGAGCAGGGCGTGGGTGCTGTCGTCGGCAATGATGTGGCCGTGGCTCAGGAGGATGGTGCGATCGCATAACTCCAGGGCCAGATCCAGATCATGGGTGGCGATGAGTTGCGTTTGGGGCAGGGAGGAGAGCAGGCGGATGAGTTGGCGGCGGGAGAAAGGGTCTAGTTGGGCGGTGGGTTCATCCAAAAGCAACACCTGGGGATTCATTGCCAGAATACCCGCGATCGCCACGCGCTTTTTTTGACCGCCGGATAAATGATGGGGCGATCGTCCGGCCAAATCCTGCACATCAGTTAAGGCCATTGCCGTCCGCACTCGCTGTTCCACATCTTCTGGGGGCAGGCCCATGTTCCGAGGCGCAAAGGCCACATCATCCCACACCGAGGCAGAAAACAGTTGGTCATCTGGATTTTGGAATACTAACCCCAGATCGGGCCGGAACTGCCCCGGCAGCACCGGTTGGCCGAGGACGGAGAGTTGGCCTGCGGTGGGGGTTAACACGCCAGAAATCAACCCAAAAAAGGTAGTTTTGCCGCAACCATTGGCACCCACAATGCCCACTCGTTCACCGGGATAAATAGTGGTGGTGATGTTGTGCAGGGCATGGGGACAGTCGGGATAGGAAAAGCTGAGAGCCTGGATGGCGATCGCCGCCACACCACCGGGCCAAGGGTGGGGATCAGGAGCGGGGGCCGCATGGGGAGAAAAATGCTCAGTTAAAGTCATAGATTTGCGCTAGGAGCCAACAAAACGAAATGAGTAAACAACGAACAGGCAACGGGTTGGGTTAGCGGAAAACAAAAGGGACAGGGGCCACACGGCTGATGGTGGGAGCGGGCCGCGCGGCGGGAGTTAGGGCTGGGGCAAGCAGAGTTCGGCCACGACAAAGCTGAGGGCGATCGCGCCAATGCCCATTAACGTGAACCAACTGCTGAGGGGAATCGGTGAGCGGGCGATCGCCCCCGTCGTCGCCGGATGCCCATAGCCCCGCAATCGCATGGCTTTGTAGACCCGTTCCGATTGTTCATAACTCCGAATCAACAGAGTGCCCAACAACGCCGCCACATGCCGCAACCGCGACCACCACCGGGAACGGGGAGCCGCAGGGGATAGCTCGGTGCCCCCCCGCAGTTGCATCGCCGTTTGCATCGTAGCGAGGTTCTCCGTGACATCATACAAATAGCGATAGGTCAGCATCGTCATATCCGCCAAAATAGGGGACAGGCCCAGCGATCGCAACGCCTGGAGCAAACTCAAAAACGGGGTAGTTCCCACCAGGATGAGGGCCACCGTCAAAATGGAAAAGAAGCGCGTCGTAATGAGTAAAACCGCCTCCAAGCCTTCTCGATACACCGTGACCTGCTGCCACTGCCAAACCACCGTTTCGCCGGAGACAAATGGCACCAACGCCACAATCCCCAACAAAAACAAACCGGGATACCGTAAACGATGGCGCAAAAACGACAGCGGCAATCTGGAAAAACTATAAAAGATCAGCGTCACGCCAATCATGGCCGGCAGCAGCCACAACCGTTGCACACAGGCAAAGGCCAAAATCAAGGCCATACAGCCCACCAGTTTACAGCGGGCTTCCCAGGTATGAATGGGCGATCGCCGCTCCACGTAGGCATCCAGATCCAGTCTCATAGAACGTGTGTTTTCCTGCGTTGGTTTAAGAGTTCGGGCTTCACTTTCTCTAAAAACAAAACCAATAAAGCCGTAAATATGCCTTCGAGCAGGGTCAACGGGACATGGGCCACCAATAAGGTTGTCAAGGCCGCCTGTTCCGCTTGGGCATTCAATTCGGCGGGCAAGTTCAGAATCACCAGGCTATAGAACAAAAGCGCCGCCAACCCAACCCCGCACGCCCCCGCCAAAAATGCAAATACCCCAGTCAACCACCGAGCGTGGGCCTGCGCCGGAAACAGGCGATCGCGACTCCGAAACAGCGCCGCCGCCACCAGAGCCGGAATGCCCATAATCACCGCATTGACACCAAAGGTACTCAACCCCCCGTGGCCAAACATAATCGCCTGCAAACACAGCCCCACCAGGATCGCGGGAAAAGCATAATACCCCAACACAACCCCCAGCAACCCATTCAAGACAAAATGCACACTCGCCGGGGGCAGCGGAATCCGGAGCAGCGAAGCCGCGAAAAAGGCCGCCGTCAAGAGGGCCGCCCGTGGCACACCTTCTGAGGGATTGGGAGTCCGATTAATTTGCTTCAGCGAAAACCAAGCCGTTAGCCCCGTAAGGGCATAGCCGCCAATACAAATTTGGGCTGGCAAGATCCCATCGGGGATATGCATCTAATCTTTCCTCCGTAGACAAAACAGAGCCGTACCGACACAGCCCCACGCGATCGCCCCCACCATCACCCCCTTTTGTAGTGGCGTGTAAGCACTATGCCCTCCCACAGACGCGAGATTTTGGGGCGTTGCCGTGGCGGCGGCAGGGGAATTGGCCGCCAGGGGAATGCTCACCATATCCCCGTGGCCGCCAGCCCGCACCTTCACTTGCCAGGTACCGGGTTGGGCCGGGTCGGGCGTGAAGGTAAACTGGCCTTGATTGGTAGTTTGTCCGGTTTGGCTGGGGGTGTCACTATTCGGGGGATAGATACTGACCTGGGCTTGGGCAAACGGCTCGCCGGAATCATAGGTAGCGCGGATTTCAACCTGAGGCTTAATTTGGTAGTCCATCACAACTCCGTGGGCGATCGCGGCAGGAGGGCGACCCCCCACCCCCAGGCACAGTGCGCCGCTGATGACCCCCAACTGCGCCCAAACAGCGGCTCGCCCTGGCAGCAACGGCAATGGTCGATGCATAAAATGGCTCATGACTCGTTCGCGGTTAACATGGTTGCTTGACAGTGACCTTCACCAACATGACCCAGACTGGGCAAAATCCGAGAAAACTTTTCAAAGTCTTCGGATGAGAGAGTCTGTTTAAGCTGGGCCAGGTTGGCGGCAACTTTGCCATTTTGAGCGATCGCCGCCAGCGGCCCAAACCCCAACGCCTGCTGATTCAGTTCATCCTTAGGCGGCAATGTGCCATCCCCAAACAAGTGATCGAAATGAAACGTCAGTTCCAGATCTGCCGTCCCCTGGGCCGTCAAATTCCCCTTACGAGTCTCCCCTACAAACTCGCCACATTGGTAGGCCATCGGCTGATCTAAGTTCAGCGTAAAAGCGATCGCGCGATCGCCTTTCGTCGCCTGACCCACTAACAAGATCACACTGTCTGCCGCTTTCCCTGTAGTCGCCCGTGGCATTTGCCAGGACACCGCATTGTACCGGCCGGCCGGTGCCGCCACCGTGGCCACCAATACCGGCTCGGCCTTGGCATCGCCAGCCGCCAGGTCAACAGTTTGCACCTCAGCCAGAGTCACTTGGGGCGCAGCAGTCAGCGGTTCCTTGGCAGTCGCGTCGTAAGGCGGATTAGTTTGATAAGCCCCGATCGCAGCCAACGTCACATAAACATGATCAAACGTAATTTTCCACCCATCTTGCGAAAGAAATCCCTGGCGCACAAAATCTTCCCCATTCGCCCGAATTTCGAGGGTACCCGTGCCACTGGGGTTGGTGGCAGCCTGGGAGGCCGTAGGCGAGGGCGACGCAGCCCCTGGATCGCCAGGACGACTAGCACAACCGGCCCCCAGCACCAGCAAAGCCAGACCGAGCCAACGCCCCATACTGAAGTAGCGGCGGCATAAACTATTCTGCATAAAGTTAGAACCAAAAAGCGGTGAAGTGCAGGCAAACAGAGCAGACCGAAAGGATAAGGATAAAACGCTGGAGCGCGACTAAGTAAAAATCACTACGAACTTTGGATGTTAAGCGCACTAATTTAAGTCCAGCCTCAGTAAGTATGTCGATTTCTGGACAGATGACAATCCTCCTGAGGGGGATGCCCCCGCCCCCAGCGCCCCACTCCCCAATTTTTCGTCAAGGCATTTTAAGATAGCGCTAGACTTCTTCCCCGGTCTCAGGCTAACATTGAAGACTGTGAAGTTTTTACCTACGCCGATGAACGCTCAGGAGATCATCCGCTCAATCGAAGCGGAACAAATGAAAACGGATCTACCCGTTATCTATGTCGGAGACACCGTAAAAGTCGGTGTGCGTATCCAAGAAGGCGGCAAAGAGCGCACACAGCCCTACGAAGGTGTTGTGATCGCCAAGCGCGGAGCCGGAATTAACCAATGCATTACGGTGCGCCGGATTTTCCAGGGAGTTGGCGTTGAGCGGGTCTTCCTGCTCCACTCCCCCCGGATCAGTGGCATTACTGTGTTGCGGCGGGGTCGTGCTCGGCGGGCCAAGCTTTACTACTTGCGCGATCGCGTCGGCAAGGCAACCCGCTTGAAGCAGCGGTTCGATCGCCCACTATAACGGTTCTAGCAGCCTCAGCGATCGCCAAAACTGCGGAATCAACACCGAACATCCTCATTAGCTGGTACACTAAAGTTAATCCAAGATGTTCGCTGGCGCTCTTAGTTCAGTTGGTAGAACGCAGGTCTCCAAAACCTGATGTCGGGGGTTCGAGTCCTCCAGGGCGCGTTTAAGCTAAAGTCCAATCTGCGATGATCGAAACCTCGGTTTTATCCAGCAGATTTCATCCAGCAGATTGATCCTTGGCCCAACCCGTGCCCCGTTGCTTCAGCGAATGTGGGTGAACTTGTGTGTTTGCAAACTAATGCGCCACTCCGGGTGCTGGAGCACATAGGCCAAAACTAGCCCGTAACTATCGGGATTGCCCCATTCCGGTTGCAAAAACTGCTGCGCCTGCGCCGGTACCTGGGCAGCGTAAGACTCGGCCTCAGCCAAATCGGCAGCAGCCGTCACGACCACTTTCAGTTCGCTGACCTGAGCATAAATGCTTGCATGGGGCGGCTTTGTCGGCTTCGGAGAAAAAGTCACCCAGTCAAAACTGCCACTAAACGGATGGGCACCAGAGGTTTCCAGATGCACCCGCAGGCCGCTATTTCGTAAACCCTCGCTCAGCAGCGTCAAGTCGTGCAGCAACGGTTCGCCCCCAGTCACCACAACGATCGCGGGGGCAATGGCGATCGCCTCTGCCACCAACTCCGCCACCAAACGCTGTGGATGGTGCTGCTGTGGCCACGACTGTTTCGTATCACACCAGGGGCACCCCACATCACACCCAGCTAACCGAATGAAAAAAGCATTTGTCCCCGTCCAGGCTCCCTCTCCTTGAACCGAATGAAACGTCTCCACAATCGGCAACGTTACCGCTCCAGCAGGGGCGATCGCTGACGTTGACTTGATCTCCGTCATAGCTCGTCCTCGTCCTCGTCCTCATACTCAGCCCAGGAATCCGGCGTTTCCGAAACCGCCACCCTGAGCCGCACCCCAAGCGGTAACTCCTTTTTAGTCTTATCGTAAATATACTGGGCCAGCATCTCCGCCGTCGTTTCGTAGCCCTCTGGCAACACGTCATTCAGCACAGAATGATCAAGCCCACCCTTCAGCAAATCCCGCTTGGCCCATCGCAAAGTCCGAAAATCAGCCACCATCACCGGGTGCGGACAGTATTCCGAAGCATGGAGACGGGACGCAGTTGCCTCCATCCGCACGCGATAGGTATGCCCATGCAACCGACCACATGGCCCGTTGTAATCCCGAATTGAGTGAGCGGCGTTAAACGTAAACTCAGTGGTCAGTTTCCACTTGGGCATTCAAATTAATCCTTTCCTAAGCAGATAGCGAGAAACAATAGCCCCATTCTAGCCGCAGCCGCAAAACTTGACGGCGATCGCACCTCACGACAAGATCAGCTAGGCTATGCGGTTAACCCTGCTTGTAGACAGCTTAAAAAAGCTACCAATTTGAGCACCAGACAAAACTACAAGTTTACAAAATAGTTCAAAATCTTTATTGCTTCCAGTCACACCATTACGCATCAAGTTTAGAAGCAGCCAAAAAAGTAACCGAAGAAATACAAGCTAACATGACCTATCAAATATTACTCAAGCTGCTGAATTCAAAGCATACCTATAATCTAATTTTATTTTTTCCTCGTTGATAACGTATACAGCTATACCTACAGATGGTTAAGCAGATGTCTCTTCCGAGAGACGGAATTAAGCGACGAGTTACTTATTCTGAGAGCAGAGTTCGATTTGGGCAAAATTCAAAGGTCTAATTCAGTCAAGAAAATTGCCCCATCGCCCCACTAACTACTTACAGATTTGATGAGGTTCGAGATGGTATTAAACAAACAAAAACGACACATTTCTATCAAATATAGTGTAGTTACGATCGCGGCAGCAGCCCTTTTACTGCCTGCCTGCGCTGATAATCAACCTCAAGCAAATAACTCTGGCGAACAAAGCCAGCAAGTCGAAAAAGCGAACGAGCAGAAAGAAGAAAACCTGGAAAAAGTCGCTGATAAACCCGAACAAATGGTGGGGAAAACAGTTACAGTCAAAGGCAAAGTAGACCAGGTTTATTCTGCAAGATGACGAATTGTTCGGCGGCGAGAAAGTTTTAGTCATCAATCCTACAGCAACTCAAGCAGTACAAGATGACCAGCAGGTTGAAGTGACTGGCCAAGTGCGGCAGTTTGTCATCACTGAGTTTGAGCGGGATTACAAACTGACCTGGGATGGTGCCTTGAAGCAACAAATTGAAGCGGAATACAAGGATAAGCCTGTAATCGTCGCCCAGTCTTTGCAAGCCAGTGCCCCTAAAAACGCGCAGTAAGATGTAGCCAAATTCCACTGAATCCAGTTAAATTCCTCGCGATCGCCCAGTCAAGCGCGATCGCGAGGAATTTCTTAGTACAATTGAAGTCTTAGCTCAATTCAAATCGAGTCTACATTTAGCGTTGTAGTCGCTGATTGTTTGGCTTCACTCTCAATTCGTTGTTTCTCCGCATAGAACTGACACGCCAGATAGCCAAGACCGTAGAGTAACGCAGCATCGCCCCCCGCCCCAATCACAGTGCCCAAGCCGGGTAAAAGTTCGACAACACTCAGGCCCGTTTTGATGGTACTGGAACCAGCAGTCATCAACCCCCACAACGCCAAAACTTCGCCGCGACGGGCCGGATCGGTAGGCGAAAACCCATAAATTGTGGCGATCCGATAAACCAAGTTCGCTTGTAGAGCCGAAATCGCCCCTAGATCCACCGCAAACAACATCAACGCCACAGGGGGAATGACATTCGTCGCCAGCCCAATGCCTGCCGCTTTCCAGCTTGTTTCCGCAATCAACCGTTGCGCGAGTTGTTCTGGCGAGTCGGCCGGGTAGGTGCGCTGGAACTGGGCCACTTCCTTTTCTACTCGGTCTACATCCACTTGACCAAGGGCCGCCAACAACCAACTCACACCGGGCACTTTTGTCGCCAACCGGACAAAAGGATGTTCGGCAATGGGAGTGACAAACCGTCCCACTTTGTCAGTATTTTGTTCAACCCACTGGTAAAGTTGAGAACCAAATTTTTCTCCAGTCGCAGTGGCAGTCGTTTTGGCATAGTCAGCGATCGCTTGAGCTACTTTCATGCCATTGGCGATCGCGTCATTCAAACCCTCAGTACAGGCCGCTGCTTTCTCTGAACTAGTCATGGATTCAGTGTCACTCCAATTGAGTCATTCCTTTTTTACTGTAGAGAATTTGCTGACAAGAAACACGCTGGGAAGAGTCGTGAGAACCCATCTTCACATGGTGCAAATACCGGGCATCAGATCCGACAATTTCAGGTATTCAATCGGCTGAGAAGAACTTCTAAATTTTGCCGAATTTTTCTGTGCAGAAAGAGCACTGATGGCAGCCATTTAATCGAGCAAGCTGTCGAATAAGCAAATTTTGATAACGCCGTTTGGATAATCGCCGCAGATCCTGTTACTCGCCACAGCCTTGGGGTTGAGGAAGTGAGACCCAGGCGTTGGTTGTTTTCGCTACAAATACAATGCCGCGATCGCCGTACAGTGCATCGATATTTGTACTATTTGCGGCATGATTTTGGGTGTGTTGCAAACATAGGTTGCGGAGCGTGTATGTCCACTGAAGTTGATGAGCTAGAGTCACGGCAAAAACCGTCAGGGCCGGAGTACACCGGGTGGCAGGCCAAAGTTGCCGATTACTTCAAATTTGACTTTTATCAAACGAATTTTCGGACGGAGACCTTTGCCGGAATTACCACGTTTATGACGATGGCCTACATCCTCGTGGTGAATCCGCTAATTTTGTCCGATGCCATTTTTTTGAGCCAACCCAAAGATTTATTTGCCGAACAAGTTTTCGCCACCGCGATTTCCGCCGCGATCGCGACCCTGGTCATGGCCTTTGTCGCCCGCTATCCCTTTGCCCTCGCTCCGGGGATGGGGCTAAATGCCTTCTTTGCCTACTCCGTCGTGCTGACGCTGGGGTTTGACTGGCGGCTAGCCCTCTCGGCAGTCTTTGTAGAAGGCTTGATTTTTATTCTTTTGACCCTAACCAACGTGCGGAGTCAAATCGTCAATGCCATTCCGCTGTCCCTCAAATCGGCCACAGCAGTGGGCATCGGCATGTTCATTGCCTACATCGGGTTATCCGGCGATCCCAAGGTGGGCGGAGCCGGAATCATCATTGCCAGCGAAGTCACCAAAACCACCCTCGGCAACTTTGGTACACCGGCAACCCTGCTCGCCACGCTGGGTATCCTCATGACTACGGCGTTAATGGTCAAACGGGTCAAAGGTTCCTTGTTGTGGGGGATATTGGCAACGGCGCTCCTGGGCTGGATTTTTGGGGTGTCCCCGTGGCCCAAGGGATTGCTGCAATTTCCGACCTTTCCCACGGATTTATTTGGCCAGAGCATTATCGGTTTTACCAAAATCACGGGCAGCAATTTCCTGGATTTTGTGGCGGTGCTGTTGGTCTTTCTGTTCGTCGATATTTTTGATACGGTCGGCACCTTATCCGGAGTCGGTATGAAAGCGGGGTACATACGGCCCGATGGCACCTTGCCCCGCGTGAATCAGGCGTTGTTTGCCGATGCAGTGGGGACGACGGTGGGGGCGATCGTGGGCACTTCGACCGTGACCACCTATGCGGAGTCAGCGGCGGGAGTGTCTGAGGGAGGCCGCACCGGCTTCACGGCCCTGGTCACTGGTCTGTTATTAACCGCTGCCATTTTCTTTGTGCCGCTGTTTGAAGCGATCCCGGCCTATGCCACGGCCCCCGCCCTCGTCATCACAGGTGTATTAATGATGACTGCGGCCCTTGATATTGAATGGGAAGATGTTTCAGAAGCAATTCCTGCTTTCCTGACGATTTTCTTCATTCCGTTTGCCTTTTCGATCGCCTCTGGTTTAGCGATTGGGTTTATTGTTTACCCCTTTGCCAAAGCGTTCCAGGGACGAGCCAGGGAAGTGTCGATCGCGACTTGGCTCCTAGCAGGGCTGTTTATCGCGCGGTTTGTGTTTATGACCCTGCGGTTCGGCAGAGCGGAATAGCGTCAGTTTCCTTGCCACTGGTGGACTGGGCCTTGTGGTCCAGTCCTTTTTCATGGCGTTTGATCAGCACGGCTGGCCCCCAGTTTGTCTCTGAGGCCCAAACACTGCCCCTAAAACTGATATACCATCCGCATAATCCACTCAAACACCGTCCCCGTAGAGCGATTGTTGGGATTGGCCACCATTAACAACGCCGGACTCACACTGACGCGATCGTTCAACTGAAAGCGGTAATAGCCCTCCAGGTTGAACTGGGTCGCCTCCCCAAAGTCGCCCTCCACAAATGGCTGACCGATCGCCAACCCCGCCACCGACCCCGGAATCCCAATATCCCGCACCGTTACCCCCGTGGCCCAACTCAACGGCGAGAAATCAACCTCCCGATCCAACAACCGATTAAACCCCTGGTAGGAGCCAAGACCCAACCGCCCAAAAAACGCAATCTGGCGATTAAGCAGCCATTCCACATTCAAGCCGCCCGCATTAATCGCCATCCCATTCACCGTCGCCGCCGTATACTGCCAGCGCGTGATCAGGGTTTTGCTCACCGCATATTCCACTTCCACACTGCCCTGATTGCGATCGCCAAATAGCCCGCCGCGATCGCCCCCATTTGGCTCCGCCCCATCCGCCGCCACATACAACCCCCGCACCGCCAACGGCGAATTCGCCCCCGGTCGCCATTGCACCACCGCCCCCGCCCCTCCGGGGCGATCAATTTGATTTGGCACAATCAGCGGATTGTTCATGAAAAAACTCGACGAAAAGTTTTCCAACGAATCATTCGCAAACTGATTTTGGTCAATAAAATCACGGGGATTAATCTGTGGCCCCACCGTCACCCGCACATTCGCCGCCGGATTAAACGAATAATGCAACTTGCTCAGACGCAGCGTGGACGGCACTCCAGCAAAATCCAGCCCACCGCCATCCGCCAAGCTGCCCTCCGTCCCCAACGCATTTGGCCCCCGCGTCCTTTGCCACAGATCGATCGCATCCCCCCCGTTATTGCCCGCTTCCAACTGGGTTTTGAGCAAATCCGTCCCGGTGAAACTGGTATCCAAATCCAACCGCACCCGCGCCACCACCGAAGCCCGCGCATTGGTGCCATCGGTCAACCCAAATACTGCCTGCCCCCGGAGCGTCGTCGTCGTGGAAAATTGCTGCCCTTCCAGTTTGGCCACCGCCGCTTCCAGGGCTTGAATGCGATCGCCCACCGTGGTCAGATTCTTGCCATAGGAAGCTTGCAGCCGCTTGATCGTCGCAAAATCTTTGCGTAACTCGGCATAATCCCCCGTATTAAACAACTGCTCGATCCGTTGCATGACCCCACTCAGCGCCGCCGCAAACTCATCACGGGTCAACGGGCGATCGCCCCCAAACCGCCGCTCCGGGGTACCCACAATCACCCCATACTTTTCCACCAAAGATTGCAACGCTTGATAGGCCCAATCGCTCGGCTGCACATCCTGCAATTCCTCCACCGAACGCACCTGCTCCAAGCTGTCGTCACCCGGCGCACCAGCACACAGCAGCGGGTCAGCAGCATTGCTGGGCAGAAGGGGATCAGCCGGACAGGGGTTGGCCGCGATCGCCCCCCGTTGCGCCGCCATTGCCCCAGGCCCCACCGACCAAGGCTGAGGATTGGCCCAGACAGGAGCCAACGGGCTGCCAAGCCCTTCCACCAGGCCCACCCCGGCCAGTAGCCAAACTACTTTTTTCACGCGCGATCGCTCCTTCCCCACACTCACTTTCCTTAATAACCTGTCAAATCATCGAACGCAAGCCACCCAGTCCCCTTCAAGGCTGGCCCCCTGGCCCCAAGCATGGGCGTAACTGCGCGAACAACTGCTGCACCCTGGCCAAATCCTTATCCCCTGGCGATCGCTCCACCCCGCTGGATAGATCAATCCCATCCGGTCGCACCGCCGCCAACGCCGCCAAGACATTCTCCGGAGTCAGCCCCCCCGCCAACAACCAGGGACACCGGGGCCGAAAGTGCTGGAGCGATCGCCAATCCAGAGTCTTGCCCGTCCCCCCCGCCAAGGCCGGATCATAAGCATCTAGCAACAACGTATCCACCCACGGCTCAAAGGTTTGGGCCAGGGCCAAATCGGCAGCAGTCCGAATTCGCAAGGCTTTGATCAGTTCCACCGTGGGCAACCGTTGGCGCAATTGCTGGCACAGGTCAGGGGATTCTTGCCCGTGGAGTTGGATGCCGCTGAGTTGGCCCACGATCGCCGTTTCCACCATCGTCGCCAGGTCGGCATCCACAAACACCCCAATGCGATCGCCCTGCCAAACAGCCCCCGTCGGCGACTGCGGCAACACGGCCACAATGGCCGCAATTTGCTCTGGGGTGACATAGCGAGGCGATCGCGGCGCACAAATAAACCCCAACGCCGTAGCCCCTAATTGGGCGATCGCGTGGCCCTGTTCCGGTTGGGTAATCCCGCAAATCTTGACCCGCAATGGCGTTGAACGAGAAAAGCTTTGATTCGTGTCGTGCTGTGCTTTGTATCGATTCATGAATATTTTTATTGAAACATATAACAAATTGAACTCAAGTTGCCGATCTGGGGGCGATCGCTTCCTATAATCCTCCTACAACCGTCGCCACCCCAGGCAAATTGTCTGATCCTCAAATCCCTCTGAATCATGGCAAGGAGTCATCGGTGAAACGGTTGCTTATAAAAGTATCCCTTTAGAGCGAAATGGGCCTAGTTGATTAGGTCACAGCGAACGTTAAGCGAAGCACAACGGGAGGTAAACCCTTGTTTGAAATGTCTTTGTTAGCCATCACGGCCAGAACCTTTAACTGGTCTCCGGGTGTCGGTATTACGATGATTGCCTGTAATGTCTTAGCGATCGTCATTGGTCGTTATGCCATCAAAAACCGGGGCGTTGGCCCCAAGTTACCCGTAGAATTTCCCGATCCGTTTGGCGCAGAATTTGGCCTCCCAGAACTGTTGGCCACCGCTAGCTTCGGTCATATTCTCGGTGCTGGCATGATCCTGGGCTTAACTAGTGCCGGAGTTTTGTAGTCTCTCCGAACCAAAACCCAACGAACCCAGTAACCCAGTGAGCGATCGCCGCTCCTGGGTTTTTCCATGCTGCGCTTAGTCCCCCTTAGTGCAATGGCTGCGTTCCAGGGGCACAGGCCAGGGTGCGATCGCCATACTGGGGCGGCGGGGCTGTGGGCTGATCCGTATCCTCTGCTTCACACAAAATTGTTTGCAGACTGACAATATCGCCCCCTGGTTATACACCACCCCCGTCATGCCAGCGTAGGCCCGCACCTTGGTAGTCTTGGGGTTGGCGTAATGGGCAACATAAGCTGGCCCCTGCGGATTCACCGTCAAGGTATAGGTATAATACGGGCGATCGCCGATTGACATCGCCAGAGACTCAAAATCCGTCGCAAAGGCGTGATGTTCGGTGTAAAACGCTTGCTGCGCCCGGTTGAGCTGCCCCATCAGCGTTTTTGCCTCGACCTGTTTGGCCGCATTGGCCCGATTGAGAAAGGTCGGAATCGCGATCGCCGCCAAAATTCCCCCAATGAGAATTACGACCAGCAGTTCAATTAACGTAAACCCAGAACTGCTGAAACCAGAATTTGGGGTAGGTCGGGCGGATGCCCCGCGCCACGGAAACTTCGTCACCACAGTCACTTCTCCAACGATCACCTTGATTGGCCCTCCCAACGCGGGGAATAGTCCTCTCTTCGATGCATCGCGCCGCCGAACCGGATCAGTCTGCCGTTGCGCCTATAAAGTTCCTGTAAACTTTCCCTCAGGCCGCGATCGCCCGCCAAAGCACACCATTAACGCGAGAAGCGATCGCGATCGTGGGGAGCCGCAAAATCAAGCAATGGCCCCTTAGGCACAATGCGCGTCGGGTTCACCGCCGTTTGGCTCATGTAGTAATGCCGCTTGATGTGATCCAAATTGCAAGTTGCTTGCACCCCCGGAAACTGATAAATATCCTTGAGATAATTCCACAAATTGGGATAGTCAACAATGCGTCGCACATTGCACTTAAAATGCCCGTGATACACCGCATCAAACCGAATGAGCGTTGTAAATAAACAAATATCCGCTTCCGTCAATTGACCGCCACACAGATACCGTTGCTGGCCCAACACCCCTTCCCAATAATCCAATGCGGCAAATAACTCCGTCACCGCTTCGTCATAAGCCGCTTGGGAAGTCGCAAAACCAGACCGATACACCCCATTATTGATCGGGGTATAAATAGCATCCAGGGTTTGTTCAATGGTTGCTTGCAACGCCGCCGGAAACAGGTCGAGATCAGTCTGGGCGATCGCGCCAAACTCCGTATCAAACATCCGAATAATTTCCCGCGACTCATTGTTCACAATCGTCGCCGTCGCCTGATCCCACAACACAGGCACCGTGACCCGGCCCGTATAGTCAGACCGGGCCTTGAGGTAAATATCTTGCAAATATTGGGCGTGGTTGACTGCATCAGGAATTGCTCCAGGACTCTCGGAAAACTGCCAACCCCGATCACTCAAAACTGGATCAACAATCGACAAACCAATCGCAGCATCCAATCCCTTCAGACTACGCATAATAACCGTTCGATGTGCCCAAGGACACGCCAACGACACATATAAATGATACCGGCCAGCTTCCGCCTTAAACCCACTGGAGCCGTCCGCCGTGATGCGATCGCGAAACTGCGTCGGCATTCGGTTAAACTTCCCCGTGCGATCGCGCTCCGTCCATTCCGTTGTCCATTGGCCATCCACCAACATTCCTAATGCCATAGCAACCTCCTGATCAATTCGATTAAACGCCAAATTAAGCTTCTAGATGAATCTCGACAAACCGAACCCTAACACTTCATCTGAGGTGTAAATGCATCATCAGCCATAGATTAAACACCTCAGACATAGCACTGATTATTGTGCTTAGGTACCACCATTAGACTGAGAAATGACCTTGAAGTAGATCTAAACTCAGACTAGATTTTGACCTACAGTTTAGCGTGAGTTCCATCACAAAAAGGCTTATTCTCACTGTATTTGCAATTGCAGAGCGCGACCCGTTTCGGCTCCGTCAGTTCAAACTTGATGGGCGTAAACTCTGACCCCGCATGGGCACCGTTACAAAACGGCTGATTTTGCGATCGCCCACAGCTACACCAAAAATAGGTTCCCGGCTCCAGGTCTAAAACAACGGGCTTTTTATCCACAATCACGGGTTCGCTCATGGTGTTCTCCTTTGTCGAAATAAACAGTTTGGCTATAAACAGTATATTTATAAGACTATTTGAAGTCAAACTATCTAACCTAAATTTAGCTGGGCGCAACAGTCCCTCCGCCATCCAACGAAGGGCGATCGCCGCAGGGGCCAAAATCATTACAATCAGTATTGGTTGACAGCCGACGGGGTACACATTACGGTGTGTGCCCTTGGGACTAGGAATAGGCTGTTTAGTCAGAATGGCGCGGGTTGATCAGGTCGCCCAAGCCCTCCCCCAGCAGCGATAGCCCCGTCACCATCGTCGTCATGGCCAAGCCAGGAAAGAGCGTTGTCCACCACACATCGCCCGTAGATAGGCCATCTAACGCTTGTTTCAAATCGTGGCCCCATTCCGGGGTTTCCTCAGGCAGACCCAGCCCCAAAAAGCCCAACCCGCCCAAAATCAGCACCGCATCGGCAATGTTCAGCGTCAACAACACCGGGACACTTTGCACCACGTTGAGCAACAGATAACGGGTGAGAATGCGCCAGGTGGAGGCTCCCGTGGCTTGGGCCGCTTCCACAAACAACTCGGTTTTCACGCTAATCGTCTGGTTGCGAACGAGGCGGAAATACTGAGGAATGTAGGCAATGCTGAGGGCGATCGCCGCATTCACCACGCCCCGCCCCAGCACAAAAGCCAGCGTCACCGCAATCAGCAAGGTCGGCAACGTATACACCGAATCCATCAAAAAAATTAGCATTCGGTCCAGGCGACCGCCCAGATAACCACTCACCATGCCCAGAGGCACCCCCAGCCCCACGCTAAACAGGGTCGCCAACAGCACCACTTGCCACGCCGCCTGAGTCCCAAACACCGTGCGAGAAAAAACATCGTACCCCAGGCGCGTTGTCCCAAACCAGTGGGCCGCAGAGGGGGCCTGTTGCACGGGGTTGTCGAGAAATTCGGTGGGGTCTTGCAACCAGCCTAACGCCTGCAACACGGGAGCCAACAGCGCGATCGCCAAAAAGCAAAGAGTCATCGCAAGGCCAATTTGGGTCAGCCGCACCGACAAACTGGGTTGTTTGGTTAGCCATTGGGGCAGGGGCAAGCGCAGAGTCATGAATTTTCGCCGACACAATTTGCTCTTCAAGAATACGATCTTTCGGGGAAAAACCCGCCAAGCCTATCCAGAGAAAGCCAGACTCATCGGGCGATCGCCAGTAATTGCTGCAAAACCAGGCTAGTTTTCGCCAAAACTTTACAAACTGTACCTCAATCACCCGTAAATCTGCATAAAACTGGGGAGTTCCACCGTAGAAATCAACAGCCCCCTAGATTAGGTCACTCGATTATGAAACGCTTTTCTACTGTTGCTGTTCACGGATTGCTGTTGGTTGCATGTGTCAGCTTGTCGCCCTTCGCCTTCGCCGCGATCGCCCCCTCAGCCCAGGCTGTGCCCTCCCCAACTGGCAAACCAGGTCGCCTGGAACCCGGTGGTCGCCGCGCCTTGCAGCCCGCCCCAGTCCCCTCGCTCCAACGGCCCTAGAGTCTTGCTCGTTTCCAGGTTTCCTCAGATGCTTGCGGCGGATGCTTGAGCCGATGCCCGCCGGGATACCCTGAGTGCTTTCCACCCAATCTTTTTTAACTTAACCGATGCCCGCGATCGCGCCCCTTCTTTGCCCGTATGCTTCCAAATCTCTGGCCCTCTCGCCATCCAATCAGGGTGCGGCTTGGGGTGCTGCCTCTGGTGGTGCCACGGGCGATCGCGCCGCGTCCAATTGGCGCACCTGGGCCAAACACTGTGCCACGGTCACGGCTTGCGGTTCGACCACCACATTTTGATGGCCCGCCGCTTGCAACAGTTGGGTCACGACGAGTTTGGCGCGATCGCTCGCCCGCTCCAAAATTCCGGCCTCACAGGCGGCAGTGGTGATCGTTAGCAAAGCGGTTTGTTGCGCCAGAGATTGCAAGGCTGGCCCGGTATCTGGCCCCAGACCCAGAAAACCGCGATTGTAGTCATAAACCTGGGAGCGGTTGACATCAATTTTTTGATCCAAAACCTGGGCGATCGGCAATTGAATGCGGACACCGTTGACCGAGCCATTGTCCGCTTCGGTGGCCCTGAGCTGGATTTGGGCCGGATCTAACCGCGCCAGGTCAACCCCCGCTTTCACTTCTCCGTGGGCAATGTAGAGCAATTTGGTCGTACCGAAGACAAAGCCGCTCACGGTGGCATCTTGTTGCGCGGGCACCACGGCTTGCATGGTAAAACTGGCGGTTGTCAGTTCGCTGGATTGCCGAATTTGCTGCACAATCAGCGATCGCACATCCACCGTTGGTTGCGGTTGGGGTGGGTTGAGCCGTGCCCCGATGGACTCAAACAGGCGATCGCCCAGTTGCAAGGTGCTATGCCCAATCAACAGCGCCGCCGCGATCGCCCCCCCGGACACCATCCACACCGCACTATTTAGCCAACTCAAGCGCCGCTGTTCTCGCTCTTCCATGATTTCCGCCACCGCTTACGAACCATCCAACCACCAACCCGGCCAAACCCTGGCCAAGCTGGCCCCATCCACCGGACTTCCTTCTATCTTACGCAGGCTGGCCTACCGACGGCGGACTTTACTGACCATTTTGCGAGACAGGCGGAGGTGCAGATTTTCATTCGTCGCCCAATCCTGCAACAGCCGAAAGAACGTGTGGCGATCCTCAGCCTTGAGCACCGCCGTTTGGTCAGCGGTTTCGATCGCGTAGGGATAGCCACCACCGATGATAATTTCGCCCCGCACCCAATCCAACACGCGATCGGCCCTGCCCGCCTCATACACCCACAGCGGCAGTTCCAACCGCACCGGATAGCCATCGTGGGCTTTGAGGTAGGTAAACGTAATTTGGTCACGCATAGCCGTTGGATAGTGCTTCAAGATCCCCAACCGCCGACACCGAAACAGCGGTGTGCGATCGCCCCACTGCAACCACCGATTCAACAACGACGCATCATGCAAAGCGGGGGCATCGGGCAAACCTTCCAACCGTTGCAGCATCACCGTCAGATCCCGCGCAAACGTCGTGTCAATATACCCCACCAACGGCACCCGATGGGTTTGGCTCGCCTGGAGCAACCGCACCACACACTGCACATAAAACTGGCGCGTCTCTTCATCAAACGCTTCCGCAAAAGTCGCCACCAGAGAACCATCCAAAAAAGCCAGCGAGTTGGGATCGTCCGCGTGGTCTTCCATGTATTGCACCAGGCGCGTCGTTTCCATCTCAAATCGCCGCATATTCACCCGCCGATCCACGGGTTCGCCCCCGTTGCTGATCTGCAAATCTCTGGGAGTCATGACATCAATGGCAATGTCCTTTTCGTAGCGCCCATCCTGGTGAAAGTTTTCAAACCAGCCAATTTGCACCAGGGCAATGGGAATAGACAAATCCTTGCCGGGATAAATCTGGGAGCCATCAACCGCAAAGGTGGAAACCCCCAGCAGGCGATCGCGCACCCATTGGTGACTTTCCTCCCGACTTTGCCACTTTAGCCCCGCTGGCATCACCCAATTTTCCCACAGGCCCAAAGGTTCCAGCGGTTCCGCCCCGCGATCGAAGGTGTTTAACTCTTGCAATCGTTCCAACAACGCCTGTTCCGTCGCCTGGGAAGCCACTTTGAGCGCAGTTTGATACAGTTGCAGGGATTTCCAGGTGGCTTGCCCAAATTGCTCAAAATCAGATCGTTTGGCATGTAGATGAGATAACACTTGCGACGGTTTCAGAGTCATAGCCACATTCGTCGGTTGCGTTCCCCATCCTAATACATCCGCATTAAATTAAGTGCCGTTTTCTTGGGGCTAGATTTTCTCAGGGCTGATTTCTGGAGTTTCGCGATCGCCCCTACCCACGGGCCTGATTAGGAAGATAGATTGTCAACCGCTTAACCAAGCCTTATATCTGATAACGAGCTAGATCAGTTTGCTCATCCACTTCATTGATTAGGATACTATCCATGAGCCGCTCTATTGGTTCGCCGGATTACCGCGATCGCCTCGCCCAATGGCTCTTGAAAGAAGAGCGGGCCAGCAAAAAACACAGTCAACAGCCCTGGTGGAAAGTGATGTGTTTAACGGGCGTAGATTACTTTTCCACCTTGGGCTACCAACCGGGAATCGCAGCCTTAGCAGCCGGAGCCTTGTCCCCCGTCGCCACCTTCATTCTCGTCTTGCTGACCCTGTTTGGAGCCTTGCCCATCTATCGCCGCGTTGCCGCCAACAGTCCCAACGGCGAAGGTTCGATCGCCATGTTGGAGCACCTGCTGGCCAATTGGAAAAGCAAAGTGCTGGTGCTGTGTTTGCTGGGGTTTGTCGCGACAGATTTCATCATCACCATTACCCTCTCGGCAGCAGATGCAGCCGCCCACATTACCGAAAACCCCTTTGTTCCCGCCATTTTTGACCACCAAGAACTGCCGATTACCCTGGCCTTGGTCGTGCTGTTGGGGTTGGTGTTCCTGCGGGGGTTCCACGAGGCGATCGGCATTGCGGTGGCGTTGGTGGCAGTCTTCTTGCTGCTCAACTTGGTGACGCTGGGGGTGTGTTTGGGTCAGGTTTGGCAACAACCCCAGGTGATTGGCGATTGGCGATCGCTGCTCTTCACGCAATATCACAACCCCCTGCAAATGGTAGCCGTATCGGCCTTGCTGTTTCCCAAACTGGCCCTGGGCTTGTCTGGGTTTGAAACGGGGGTCGCCGTCATGCCTTTGATTCAAGGCAGCAAAGCCCCCGCCCAACCCCCACCCCCGGTACAAACCTGGCCCCCAGACAGTCCCTTGCCCCTGCCGCCCACAACCGCCCAGGCCGATGGCGTAGCCCGGAAGCGGGGCCGCATTCGCAATACCTACAAGTTGTTGACAGCCGCAGCCTTGATCATGAGCTTTTATTTGTTGCTCAGCAGCGTTGTCACCATTTGGTTAATTCCCGCTGCCGACTTTGAACGGGGAGGAGCCGCCAATGGTCGCGCCCTGGCCTATCTGGCCCATCGGTACTTGGGAGACGGCTTTGGAACGCTGTATGACTTGAGTACGATTTCGATTCTGTGGTTTGCGGGGGCTTCGGCGATGGCGGGCTTGTTGAATATTGTGCCGCGCTATCTGCCCCGGTATGGCATGGCCCCGGATTGGGCGCGGCGGGTACGGCCTTTGGTGCTGGTGTATACCGCGATCGCGATCGTCGTCACCGTGATCTTCAAAGCCGATGTGGATGCTCAGGGCGGAGCCTACGCTACGGGGGTATTGGTGCTCATGAGTTCGGCCGCCTTTGCCGTGACATTGCTGGCCCGTCGGCAGCGCAAAACGAAGAGTTTCCTGGCTTTTTGCCTGATCACCCTCTTGTTTTTCTACACCACCATCATCAACGTCATCGAACGGCCCGAAGGCTTGCAAATTGCCTCTTTCTTCATTGGCGCGATCGTAGCCACCTCCCTCATTTCACGGGTCTGGCGATCGACCGAGTTACGAGTAGAGCGGGTCGAAATGGATGCTTTGGCACGCCGCTTTATTGCCGAGGCCAACGGCGAAGGGGTACAGATTATTGCCAATCGGCTAAACACAGGCGACGAGCAAGAATATCGCCAGAAAGAAATCGAAGTCCGGGAGGATAATCGCCTGGGGACAGAGGTGCCCATTGTGTTTCTGGAAATTACTGTGGATGATGCCTCAGAATTTGCCGATGTGGTGCAGGTGGAGGGGGTTCAAGTTGGGCCATATCAAATTCTGCGGGCACAAGCCTCTGCCGTTCCCAACGCGATCGCAGCAATCTTGTTGCATATTCGGGATCAAACGGGCACCATCCCCCATGCTTACTTTGGCTGGATCGAAGGCAACCCCATTCAGTATCTCCTGCGGTTCATTTTGTTCGGCGAAGGAGACATTGCGATCGTCACCCGCGAAGTCCTCCGCAAAGCCGAACGCAATCCAGAGCAGCGCCCAGCCATCCACGTTGGCGGTTAATCGGCGTTCCATCGTTCAAGCTTGAAGCCATTAGGCAGTTTCTAGCATTTGCAAATGGTACAGGCTGGCGTAGAGGCCACCTTGGGCCAACAGTTCCTCGTGGGTGCCCATTTCCACCAGTTGCCCCCGTTTCAGCACCAGGATGCGATCGCAATTCCGAATCGTAGACAAACGGTGAGCAATAATAATCGCCGTGCGTCCCACCAGCAAACGTTCCAGCGCATCTTGAATCAACGCCTCCGTGCCCACATCCAAACTCGCCGTCGCCTCATCCAACACCAAAATATTGGGATTCCGAATCGCCGCCCGCGCAAAGGCCAACAGTTGCTTCTGCCCCCCAGACAAGTTCGTGCCCCGCTCCCGCAGCAAGGTGTCGTAGCCTTGGGGCAACTGCTCGATCAGGCCGTCGATATTGGTCTCCCGCGCCGCCCGTTGAACCTCGGCCAAGGAATAAGTATCCCCCAGCGCAATATTACTTTTCACATCCCCCGCAAACACAAACCCATCTTGGAGAATGACCCCCAAATGCCGCCGCAACTCCTCTTGCGACAGCTCTCGCACATCCACCCCATCAATCAAAATACGGCCCTGACTCACCTCATACAACCGCGTCAGCAAGCGGATAATAGAACTTTTGCCTGCCCCCGTCGGCCCCACCAGCGCCACTTTTTCACCGGGCCGGATGGTAAAGTTCAGGTCTTTGAGCACGTACTCATCGGGTTTATAGCCAAACCAAACCTGCTCAAACCGAATTTCGCCCTGGGCGATCGCGGGATTGTTCGCCAGGGCCGTGGTTACAGCCGCGTCGCGAATTTCAATCGGCTCTTGCAAAATATCGCTCACCCGTTCGATCGCCGTTAGCCCCGCTTGAATCGCCGTAAACTTTTCAGCAAACTGTCGTAGGGGATCAAACAACCGCTGAGCATACAAAATAAAGGCCGAGAGCGTCCCAAAACTCAGGGTTTCAGCCAAGACCAACTTGCCCCCCAACCACAGCACCCCCGCGATCGCCACCAACGAAATCCACTCCAACGTGGAAGAAATCGCCGAATCGTGAAAAATGGTGCGATCGACCTCTTTGATGTACTTCCGGTTAACCTGGCGAAACTGCTGGGCGTTCACCTGTTCCCGCCGAAACAACTGCACCACCCCAATCCCCACAATATTTTCTTGCAGCATGGAGTTCAGCCGCGATAGCTCATCCCGTGCCCGATAGTTGGCTTTGCGGTATTGCTGCTGAAAGTACACAACCAACACCGTCACCGGCACCAACATCACCACCAGCAACAGCGCCAATTGCCATTGCAGAAAAAACATCACCACCCCAATCACCGCAATGGAAAACAAGTCTCCCAGGATGCCGATCGCCCCCGTCGAAAACACATCCCCCAACGCCTCCACATCGCTGGTCAACCGCGTAATCAACCGCCCCACAGGAGTCCGGTCAAAAAAGCGCATTGCCAAGGAAGTGACATGGAGAAACAAATCATTGCGAATATCAGCCGTAATTTGCTGGCCCACCTCTTGCACCAGAAAGCTCTGCCACGCATCTAACGCCGTCCGCACCACAATCGTCAACAGCAGCAGCCCCGACAGCAGTTGTACGCCCGCCTGGGTGCCCACCCCCGCCAAAAAGGGTAACGCGGGCTTTTCTTGGCGGATCAGGGAAATGGCATCCCCCACCAAAATCGGCTGAATGGCCCCCGCGATCGCCACAGGCACCAATAACACCAACGAAAACAGCAACAATCGACTGTTCCGCAACCCATAGGGAATCAACCGCCGAAACAAACCCAAGTCGGTTTCCTTTTGGGCACGATAGGGGCGAGCAGAGGCAGGCACAGGAGCAGTCATGTCAAAATCCACAGACAAAATAGGCTTTCCCACTGTAACCCGCAGGCTTCCCCCCTGCCATCCAACTCCTGGGTTGACCCACCCAGCCCAGACTTAACAGCCTTGACCAGCAGGGGTGTCGCCGTTCCAGGTTGGGCCGAGGCTGGGCTTAGGGCGCTCCGGCGCAGGTTTGGCCTGGAGATGATTTCGCACCAGTTGCAACAACGCTTGGGGATCGGGGGGTTTGGTCAAAAAATCGGTGGCTCCGGCCAGTTTGGCGCGGGTGCGATCGACAATGCTGCCCTGACTGGTCAAAATAACAATGGGCGTGTGCTGAAACACGGGCGTTTTGCGGAGAAAGCTGCACAGGTCATACCCGCTGGCATTTGGCATTACCAGATCCATAAAAATTAAATCAGGGCGATGTTGGGTCAAGGCAGCGACCCCCAGCAACGGATCTTGAATTTTGAGCACTCGGTACCCCGCCGGTTCCAGGATAGTCGCCAGAAATTCCCCCACCGTCGGACTGTCATCCACATAGGCCACCAGCGGACGATACCGCGATGAGGGGGCCAACGCCGCAGGCACCACGGCTTTGGGCGGGAGCAAGTCGGGAATGTCTTCCAGCAGAATGGCCCCTTGCTGAATCCAGGGCAACAAAAAGCGGGTAACGGTGGTGATGGGGCGGCGGGCGTAGGTGGCAATATCCCAGAGGGTGTGGCGACCCGTCAAAAACGGGCTGAGGCCGACGAGATTTTTGGGGGTGCTGCCGGAATCCGATCGCAGGGCCGGCTGCAAAATTGGAGATTGATACGGGTTCAACGCTTCCAACTCCAGGTATTTCCATTGTTTCCACAGCAATCTGGCTTGCTCCAAGACCTGTTCCACCTCTGTCCCAGAGAGCAGCAAACTCAGGGCTGTGTTGTCCTTAAAAGAAAAGCACTGCTGACTCGACCACTCCGTATTCAGCAACGGATTCCGCACCCAGGAAAATAAGACTTCTTCCAGGCTGGTTTTGATGACGCTTTGGGCTTGGGCGACGCTTAACTGCTGCTGGGCAAGGCTTTGGCTCAGCAGGTCGTATTCCCACGGTTCGCCATCCGGGGCGATCGCCCAATGAAAATCAGGACAGTGCCGCTTGACGGCGCGCTGCCAGCGGCGGGTGCGATGGACATTCCCCGTGGCATAGAGCAAGCGCCCATGAAAAAAATACAGTTTCCACCGCTGCTCACCTTGGCCCAGGGTCAGTTCCCCAGTGGCGCGTTGCTGTTGAATCGCAGCAAGAGTTCGGGCCGTATTGGAATAAGCAATTGAATTCAATGACATTGCAGGAGGAACCCCGATGAAACAAAAATCGGCCAACAAACAGGGATGCGATCGCCCAAGGAGAGCGGGATAACCTCAGACTTTAAGCGACTGATCCACCGGGACGCAGCCGCCCCAGATCCGTAGCTTTTCTGTATATTGTTTTACTCTCGCTCAAGGCTTCACAATCTGTCCAAAGAGTGGAATCTGTTTAGTGTTGTTTAGTAGAGCAAGTTTTTGCCAGCGACCCTGCGGCCCCGGATAGGCTGGGCGATCGCCACCAGGGTTGTCCAGCCGGAAACAGCCCAGTCAGCCGCAGGCTAAACCCCGTTGAGGCCAGACCCCAGCCAGGGCAGGACACCGAGAAGGAGCAGCCCCTCCTGTGGGGCGATCGCCCACTACCCACCGCCCGATCCCCCCAGCCCCCGCCACCACTAGGATAGAACTTTCGCGGCTAGGATGGGTAGCCCCTTCTGACCAGGGTGGGGGCCAAGCCCCTGCAAAGCAGCCAAGCCCTATAGGACGAATCAAGCAAGCCCCCAAGTTTGGGGCAGAAAATTGAAGTATCATTGTCATCGTGTTTTTGTCGTAAGCGGAAAACAAATTGCTCAGTCAAATTACAGAGATAATTTGGGTAGATTGAAAATAAGGGATTCATCCTGAGCACAGCGGCATTAGGTTAGGGAATTTGTATGAAAGATCGGATTGAGCAATTAACACAAAATCTAGCTCAGGTGATTGTTGGTAAACACGATGCAATTCGGCTAGTTCTGGTAGCTCTAATCTCCGGTGGCCATACTTTGTTAGAAGATGTGCCCGGAGTCGGGAAAACATTACTGGCCAAATCCCTCGCGCGATCGATTGATGGCAAGTTCCAGCGGATCCAATGCACCCCTGATTTGATGCCAACAGATATTACCGGAACCAATATTTGGAATCCTCGTACCGGTGAGTTTGAATTCATGCCGGGGCCAATTTTTACTAACGTATTGTTGGCCGATGAAGTCAACCGGGCCACACCCAGAACTCAATCAGCCTTGCTCGAAGTGATGGAAGAGCAACAAGTCACGGTGGATGGCTTGTCTCGTCCGGTACCCAGCCCCTTTTTCGTCATTGCGACGCAAAATCCGGTGGAATACCAGGGCACGTTTCCCTTGCCAGAAGCCCAAATGGATCGGTTTGCGTTGTCCCTATCGCTAGGATACCCAAGTGCCGACGAGGAACTACAAATGCTGGAGCGGTTACAAGGAAATTTGAACAAGCAGGAGTTGCAACCGTGCATTTCTTTGGCGGATGTGCAGGAGTTACACCGGCTCAGTACGCAAGTGAAGGTGGCGCGATCGCTCCAGGAGTATATGCTGCAATTAGTCCGGGCGACCCGTGAGCATGATGAGGTGACGTTGGGGATTAGCCCCCGTGGCACCGTCGCCCTCCACCGCACCACCCAAGCCTATGCTTACCTCGCAGGCCGAGATTACGCCATTCCCGACGATGTGAAGTACCTCGCGCCTTATGTGCTGGCCCATCGCATGATCCCGACTGGGGGCCGCCGCGCCAAGACCATCATTGACGACCTCTTGAACCAGGTGCCGATTCCCTAACGGGGCTGGCCAGTGGCGGGGCAATCGCGGGCTAAAACAGTTGCCAGTCTGGCGATCGCAGCAGTCGCAGTTGGGCCAACCATTGCTGAAAATAGAACTCATCTAAGCGGCTGTAGTTGTAAAACATGGCCTGGTTGATGGAGATTCCCCACGCCCAGATCAACGCCGTTTGGGTTAACGAGCGCAACGCGGTATATTCAAACTCCATTAAGGGGGCGATCGCTTCGTAGCCCATCGTAAAAGCTTTACGTACCTTGGCAGGCAAGCCCGACATCATCGACACTTGCAGAAACTTGGCAATCTCAAAGCTCCGCCACCCATAGCCACACTGATCAAAATCAAATAACGTCAGTTGGTTGTCTTCTGTAAAATGCACGTTGCCGCTGTGCGGATCGCCCCAGCAAATGCCCCAAAACGGCTCCTCCTGGGGAAACTGGCTGATTTGGGCTTTGATCGTGGCGATCGCGTCCAGTACATAATCCCAGTTAGCGGGTTGGCGTTGCAAAAATGGGGCGATCGCCGTGAGCGATTCATCCAGCAAATACTCCAGCGTCAGGGGTTGGCGCTGAAACTGGGACTGAAAATTTTGGGTTATCTGGTGCATCTTCGCGACCGTATGGCCCAAGAGCCAGCTTTGCTCCTGGTTCAGATCGCCCACTGCCACTCGTCCCGGCGCATGGATAAACAGGGCCGCATAGCGTTTGCCCTCCAGCGCGTTAATTTCGATCGCTAACCGTCCGTCTACGGTGCGTAACGGAAAGGCCACGGGCAATTGCTGCTGGCCCAAAAAATCAAGCAACTCCAGCTCAAACTGCACATCCGCCTGCGATCGCCAATGGCAATGAGAAACCCGGAGGATATACTGCGTCGCGATCGTTTCAACCAGGTAAATATCACTGAGTCCCCGGTGCCAAAAGCGGCAATTGGCGACTGGCTCAATCGCATACTGAGACAACACCTGGGCGATCAACGCATCCGCTGCAAGTTTTGAATAAACAACTGGAAAGGTAGTAGCCATGCATCATCTCACTTCCTTGCCAAAGCCCACACCGAAACCCTTTACGTATCACTTTACTCGGAAGTACCAACTTCCACAGCGATGCGTCAAGACTTGTTGACAAAAGGCTGAAGCCCGTTTGAGTGCGTCGGTTTTCCTCAGGCTCAAACCTAGATGGCCGAACCATCAGGGCCACCCCATTCCGCCGCCCAGCAAGCGCCGCCGCGATCGCGCTGCCTCGCCCATCCCCACAAGGCCATGAACCTGACAGCTAATTTAGCTCACTATTCAAGTTTGCGCTTTCAGCATCGCCGGAATTCATAAAAATTGATCATTCAAATGCAGTAAAAATGACTATGCTAAATTGAGCCATTCTCAATGCTTTCAACGGACTAAGTAGCATCCAAGATCAGGCGTGAGTTGAGCAATGACTCGCTATTTCTGCTCAGGTACCATCTATGCAATATCGACACGAAATTGATGGTCTACGGGCGATCGCAGTTCTAGCCGTCATCTTTTCTCATGCGGGGTTCCGATTTTTTCAGGGTGGATTTATTGGCGTTGATATCTTCTTTGTGCTCAGTGGCTATTTGATCACGACAATTATTGTAACTGAGCGATCGCGCAATACTTTTAGCTTAACTAATTTCTACGCCCGTCGGGCCAGACGGCTCTTGCCAGCCCTATTTTTTGTCATGCTATCGTGCCTTCCCATCGCTTGGTTGTGGATGTTACCCAATCAATTCAAGGATTTTTGTAAAAGTATTATTGCCGTTTCCTTTTTTGCTTCCAATTTTTCCTTTTGGTTAGAAAGTGGCTACTTTGATACAACCGCCGAACTTAAACCCTTGCTGCATACCTGGAGCCTTGCAGTTGAAGAACAATATTATTTACTATTTCCCCTATTTATCCTCATTACCTGGCAGTTGGGTCAACGTAAAATTATTACGCTCCTAACTGGAATTGGGCTAATCAGTCTGGCGATCGCGCATTGGGGAATTCACTATTATCCCAGTGCAACTTTTTACCTTTTACCCAGCCGAATTTGGGAATTTAGCCTTGGAGCATTTATTGCGTTTTACTTACTAAAATATCCCCGCCAAGAATCAGCAAAAAATCCGTTAAGCAGGCGATCGCAAAGCTTAAGCTTATTTGGTTTATGCCTCATTGGTTATGCCATTATTTGCTTTGATACCCAAACCCCAGTACCCAGCCTTTTCACCCTCATTCCCACCCTTGGCACCGCCTTAATTATCCTGTTTACCACCCCGCAAACTATCGTTGGTCGCCTCTTAAGTCATCGCCTGCTCACAGGAATTGGACTGATTAGCTACAGTGCCTATTTATGGCATCAACCCCTCTTTGCTTTTGCCCGGATTCGCTCCAATCAACAATCCACTCCCGGCACAATGCTCTGGCTCACTTTGGGTACATTCGTCCTGGCTTATTTCACCTGGAAATATATCGAACAACCTTTGCGTAATCCCAAAATTCTGGATCAGCAGGAGGTTTATTCTGCCGCCGCCATTCTATCGGTTATTAGTATTTTGATTGGGGCAGTTGGCTATGCCAATAATGGCTTTGAGCCAAGGGCGATCGCCAATACTATTCCTGAATATGAACAAAACTTCATTCAAAACATTCAGCCTTCAGGGAATTTGAGCCATCTCTGCGAAGACATTTTGAGTACTGGCGAACCCTGCCCCTCTAACCCGCTCAGCCCAGTCATTCATCAGTCTAATGTGGGCAGCAAATCAAGAGAGCCAAACCCCGCGATCGCCAGTGCTAACTTAACCGATCGCCTGCGTATCAATCTAGGCTTAAATCCAGTGTGCGAAGGCCGCCTACTGACGACAAGCGCCTGTAGCACCGCCCCCGATCCAGAAATTGCCGTTTGGGGCGACTCCTTTGCCATGCATTTAATTCAAGGCATCATGGCCTCGAAACCCGATGTCAAACTCATCCAAATTACCAAAAGTGTTTGCGGCCCCATTTTAGGAATTGCGCCAACCAATCGAGATAACCCTCCGGCCTGGGCTAATGGCTGCATTGAGTTTAATAATCGCGTCTTAGACTGGCTCAAAACTCATCGTCAAACTGTCCGTTACGTAGTTTTGGGTTCTCCTTTTCAACAATATCTCACCGCCTCATGGCGGCTCAAAACCCCTGACAAAATTATTCCCGTTGATGCGACTTTAGTCCTAAAACAAATGCAATATACCCTTGATCAAATTAAGGCAATAGGAATACAACCTGTTATTTTTGCGCCACCGCCTTCAACGGGAATCAACATTGGTCATTGTTTAGCAAGAGCCGCCTCAGCAAACCAAAATCTAGCCCCATGCAATTTCAAAGAAAGCGATTATCACACCTATCAAAAAGATGTCATTCAACTTCTAAAGCAACTTGATCAAACCTATCAGGTTATTTGGATTGGGAATGAAATTTGTACTAATGGCGAATGTCCCGCTAGTGTGAATAATACTTTTCTGTATACCGATCAAGGGCACTTTTCCCATGAAGGTTCCGCCGCAGTGGGCAAAAAACTGAATTTTTATCACCGGATTACCACGAATGTTCAGCCAAACCAGGCGAGTGCCCAGTAGGCCACGGGAGTAGGTGTAGCAATAACCGCATCCGCGATCGCGCCTTTCTAACGGATAGAGTGAAGACAAAGGGAATTCGAGTCTGCAAAGATAGATGGATTCTGCCATTTGCGGTGTATTCATGTCTCAGTTCGCCTCTGTCCCGGCTTCTAGTTCGCCCCATCCGCTGACCCGGTTACTGCGCTATGGGCGGGAGCAACGGCGGCAAGTGTGGGCCGCGATCGCCTGTTCCATCCTTAACAAAATTTTCGATCTTGCGCCGCCAGTGCTCATTGGGATGGCTGTGGATGTGGTGGTGCAACAGCAGAATTCTTTGATTGCAGCATGGGGCATCCGTTCCATCTCAGGGCAGCTTTTGTTGCTTTCTGTGCTGACTCTGGTGGTTTGGGGGCTGGAGTCGGTTTTCCAGTATGCCTACGATCGCCTCTGGCGCAATCTGGCCCAGACCTTGCAGCACCAACTCCGGCTTGATGCCTATGGCCACTTGCAGGAATTGGAAATGTCCTTTTTCGAGGAGCGCAGCACAGGGACATTGCTATCCATCCTCAATGACGACATCAACCAGCTTGAGCGGTTTCTAGATCAAGGCGCAAATGACATTTTGCAATTGATCACAACGGTCGTGGTGATTGGGGGCGCGTTTTTTGTGTTGGCCCCCAGTGTGGCCTGGATGGCGATGTTGCCCATGCCGTTTATTCTCTGGGGGTCGTTTGCCTTTCAGCGGCGACTGGCTCCCCGCTATGCGGCAGTCCGGGAGCAGGCGGGTTTGGTCAACAGTCGGCTGGCCAACAATCTGACTGGGATGGCGACGATCAAAAGCTTCACCGCTGAGGATTACGAACAAGAACGGGTCGCTGTTGATAGTGAACAGTATCGCCGTAGCAATCGACGGGCGATCGCCCTGAGTGCCGCCTTTGTCCCCCTGATTCGGATGGTGATTTTGGTGGGGTTCACGGCCACGCTATATTTTGGCGGGTTGGAAGCGGCCAATGGGCAAATGGCCGTCGGGACGTACAGTGTGCTGGTCTTCATTACCCAGCGGTTGTTGTGGCCACTGACCAGTCTGGGCAACACGCTGGATCAATATCAACGGGCGATGGCTTCCACCCAACGGGTCATGAATTTGTTGGATACCCCGATCGCCATTCACACTGGCACCCAGCCCTTACCCACAGCGACAGTACGCGGGGCCGTTACCCTCGACCAGATTGCCTTTGCCTATACGCCTGGGCATCCCGTGGTGCAAGATTTATCGATCCACATTCCTGCTGGCAAAACGATTGCGATCGTCGGTTCCACCGGATCGGGCAAAAGTACACTGGTCAAGCTGTTGCTGCGGTTTTATGAAATTCAGCAAGGCCAAATTACCCTGGATGGCGTGGATATTCGGCACTTGCAATTGCGGGATTTGCGGCGGTGCATGGGTTGGGTCAGTCAGGATGTGTTTTTGTTTCATGGGACGGTGGCAGAAAATATTGCCTACGGGACGTTTGCCGCCACTCCGGCGGAGATTGTCCACGCGGCGAAACTGGCGGAAGCCCACGACTTTATTGAGCAATTGCCGCAGGGGTATGACACGATTGTGGGCGAACGGGGCCAAAAGTTATCCGGTGGGCAGCGGCAACGGTTGGCGATCGCGCGGGCCTTGTTGAAAGATCCGCCCATTTTGATCCTGGATGAAGCGACCTCAGCGGTGGACAACGAAACCGAAGCCGCCATTCAGCGATCGCTGGAGCACATCACCCAAAACCGCACCACCATTGCGATCGCCCATCGCCTCTCCACCATTCGCCACGCCGACCAAATTTATGTGATGGAATACGGACGGGTCGTAGAACAGGGCAAACACGACGAATTGCTGGCCCTTAACCGGGTCTATGCCCACCTCTGGTGGATTCAGTCTGGGGTGCGATCGGAGGCCGCACGGCATTAAGCATCGGCCTGAGGGCAGCAACATAGGAACGGAGCAAGACAGGGATGGCAAGTATAGAACGGCTGGATGCGATCGCCACGGGGATTTTGGGCCTGGTGGCGGGTGGGGTGGTGTTAGCCCTGACTACGGGCTTTACCTGGGACACCTGGCAGCAATTGCGCCGCCAAACGGATACGACTGGTGTAGTCATCCGCCTCGAAAAGACTCAAGTTTGTCAAAATATCGGACGCTCAAATCCCTGGCGCTGCGATCGCAAAATCACCAAACAATGTCCCATCGTGCAATACCAACCGGAAACCGGCGCACCCCTGCCCCTGAAAGCGTGCCATCTGACGCTAGCGGTGGGCGATCGCATTGAGGTGGTCTACGACGAAGCCGCCCCCGCCGATGCCAAAGTCATGCAGCCCGGAGTCCCATCCTATGATTGGGCACCACTGCTCATTAGTTCGGTGCCCGTTGGGGTCGGCTTGATGCTAGTCGCGATCGGGGCCGCCAAACTGTGGGAAGGCACCCACCCCGACCAAGCTTAGGGCCAGCCAAGCCAACTCAGCGATCGCCCACAAAGGCATCCCCCGAAAATGGTAGGCTGATGAATCGTTTAGGCTCACCGTTGATTGACTCAGGGCAAAATCCTGGTTGAATGCAAGACAATCCTTGGCCCCCTTGCCGTTTTTGCTTGCGTAAATCAATGCTCTTTTCAAGAATGCTCTTTTCAAGTTTGATATCACTATGAACATCCTGGTCACTGGCGTTGCCGGTTTTATTGGGTATCACTTAGCAAAACGCCTGTTGAGTGACGGGAACACCGTTTACGGGATTGACAACCTCTCCACCTATTACGACGTGGGGTTGAAAAAAGACCGCTTGGCCCAACTGCAACCAGAAGCGGGCTTCACTTACCAATTTCTCGACATCAGCGATCGCGCCAGCGTCCTGCACCTCTTCCAAACCCAGACCTTTGATGCGATCGTCCATCTTGCGGCCCAGGCTGGCGTGCGCCACTCCCTCAAAGATCCCTGGACGTATATCGACAGTAACCTCACTGGCTTTGTCAATATTCTGGAAGGATGCCGCCTCCAAACCGTGCAACACCTGGTGTTTGCCTCCTCCAGTTCCGTCTATGGGGCCAATACCAAAGTCCCCTTTTCCACCCAAGACAATGTGGATTACCCCGTTTCCTTGTATGCCGCCAGCAAGCGATCGTGCGAACTCATCGCCCACACCTACAGCCACCTCTACGCCATTCCCGTCACCGGCTTGCGGTTTTTTACCGTCTACGGCCCCTGGGGTCGCCCCGACATGGCCTATTTCAAATTCGTCCAGGCCATCTCCAACAACCAACCCATTGAGGTCTACAACTTCGGCCAAATGAGCCGCGACTTCACCTACATTGACGACATTGTAGAAGGCATCGTGCGCGTCTTGCACCATCCACCGCAACAGCCCGTCATGGCAGAATTCCAGGCACCCAACGCCCCCCAAAGCCAAGCTCGCTACAAGCTCTACAATATTGGCAATCATCACCCGGTGGAGTTGCTGTATTTTATCGAAGTCGTGGAAAAAGCCTTGGGCAAAACCGCTGAAAAACGCCTGTTGCCCATGCAAGCGGGGGATGTCCACACGACCTATGCCGATGTGGCGGAGTTGATGCAGGATGTGGGGTTCCAGCCTGCGACCCCCATCGAAACCGGAATTGCCCAGTTTGTGCAGTGGTATCGGGCTTATTACGGCGAGTCCTAAAGTTGCGTGGGTCGTCTGTGGGCCAGATTGCGTAAGATGGGAGGAAGCAATGGAAGCAATTCTTTGCGCGTTAAACTGTTTGCTTGTGAGGGTTTAGGTGTCCATGTCCCCAACGCCGCCGCCAACTCGTCCCCCGAAGTCGTTGCTGGGTACTGTGACCCAGGCGTTTCAGTCTGTTCAGAGCCAGACTCAGGTGGTTTTGAACAAGCTGAAGCTGAACCCCAATGCACGGGTGCCAGAGTTGTGGATTCAGGATGCCGGGACAGAGCAAGCCGATATTCATCCGTTGTTGGGCGATCGCTACTTGGTGGGCCGCAGTTCTAAATCCTGCGACATTGTGGTGCGGAATCCCGTGGTGAGCCAGGTGCATTTGTCGCTGAATCGGGATAAACAACCACCGGGCTTTTTGAGCTATTTTTGGCGATCGCCCTTTGTCCTGCGGGATGAAGACTCTACCAATGGCATTTACCGGGGCAAACGGCGCATTCGGAAAATGGTCTTGCGGCATGGCGATGTCTATACCCTTGGCCCATCTGAACTGGCAGATGCGGTGCGGATCAAGTACAACGATCCCCCGCCGTGGTTTGTCAAAGTCTTTCGGTATGGGGTGTATGGCGTGGGCGGCGTGTCGGCGATCGCGGCGATCGTCACCCTGGTGGAGTGGCAAAAATTTGAGGTTTATCCGCTGCCCAACTCCGTGCAAGGCCCAGTGATGATTTTGGCACGGGACGGCGAAACCACCCTCAGTTCCCCCAATACCCGCGCCCACGCCGAGATGAAAACCTTGAGAGAGTTTTCTCCCTACATGGCCAAAGCGGTGATCGCCTCGGAGGACTCGCGGTTTTACTGGCACATGGGCGTTGACCCCATTGGCGTGTTGCGGGCGATCGTCGCCAACCTCAAAGGTGGCACCATTCGCGAAGGAGCCAGCACCCTGCCCCAACAACTCGCCCGCAGCGTCTATCGCGGCTATGTGGGCACCGATGATTCCGCCGGCCGAAAGTTGCGGGAAGCAGCGGTGGCGCTGAAACTAGAAACCTTCCACAACAAAGACTATCTCTTGCTGACCTATCTCAACCGGGTGTATTTGGGATCGGGCACCTTTGGGTTTGAGGATGCGGCCCAGTTTTATCTCGGCAAGTCGGCGAAGGATCTCGATCTGTCGGAAGCGGCGATGTTGGCGGGTATTTTGCCTGCGCCCAATCGGTTTAACCCGGTGCGGGATTATCAAAAAGCCCTGGAACAACGGAATGGGGTGCTGCAACGAATGCAAGATTTGGGGATGATCAGCCCCGATGAGGCCCAACGGGCACGGCGATCGCGCATTCAAGTTAATCCCAAAGCCAAGGAAGCCCTCAACAGCATCCGCGCCCCCTATTATCACGATCAGGTCTTTGCGGATTTGGAAGAGTTGCTGGGGGCAGAAGTCGCGGGCGAAGGCAACTTCATCGTTGAAACTGGGTTAGACCTGCGGATGCAGCAAAAAGCCGAAGCCGCGCTCCGCAACGAAATCGAAACTGGGGGCAGCAGTGGCGGCTTTACCCAGGGGGCGATCGTCACCATTGATGCCAAAACTGGGGAAGTCCTGGCCATGACTGGCGGCAAAGATTACAAGCAAAGCCAGTTCAACCGGGCCACCCAAGCCTTTCGGCAACCCGGCTCCACGTTCAAAATTTTTGCCTACACCGCCGCACTGCAACAGGGCATTTCCCCCGGCGCAAGCTTTTCCTGTGCCCCGCTCAATTGGGAAGGCCAATACTTTGAAGGGTGCCGTGCTGGTGGGGGCAGCGTGGATATGTATACCGGGGTGGCCCAATCGGAAAACGTGGTGGCGTTGCGGGTGGCCCAGGAAGTGGGCCTGGACAAGGTGATCCAAATGGCCCGCCGCATGGGCATTCAGGGCGATTTAAAGGCAGTCCCTGGCCTAGTCTTGGGGCAAAGCGAGGTAAATTTGCTGAGCCTGACGGGAGCGTTTGCCGTGTTGGCGGATGGCGGAGTCCGCAATGCTCCGCGCACAATTCGGCGGATTTTGGACGGGAGCGATTGCAAAGTTAAGGGCGATCGCAAAAGTTGTCGGGTAATTTATTCCGTGGAGGACGACTCAGAATCGAATCAACCCGTGATCGATCCCGCCGTCGCAGAGACGATGACCGATTTATTGCGGGGTGTCGTCACCAGCGGCACCGGGCGCAATGCAGCGATCGGCCAGGGCGAGGTGGGTAAAACCGGGACAACGAACGACAACGTGGATCTGTGGTTTGTGGGCTATGTACCGGGGCAGGCGATCGCGACGGGGGTTTGGCTGGGCAACGACGACAACACCCCAACCTACGGCAGCAGTGCCCAGGCCGCCCAACTGTGGGGCGACTACATGAACCAAGCCCTGCGTTAAGAAAATTCGCACCAGTGTCGAACCAAGCACCGGGGCCATTTCTAGATAAAAAGCGGCTTCCATCGCTCTCAAGCTAGATGAGCAGCCCGCCTACCCTTCGCTAGAATGAAAGACTCACTGGCCTGTTGCTTTGGTTGCTTGTGGCTTTCTGGCTGAAGCAACGGCTGGCTTTGCAAGTATTTTGGACAGAGCAATGGTAAAACAGGGCAGCAAGCAGCAATTCCAGACCGCCGCCACCAATCCAGGGTTGACTTTTGGCGAATATGCCCATCTCGTCATCGCAACGCAATATCACGCGATCGCCCAACAAATCACTGCCGTCATCGCCGACAAAGATCCGGAAAACCTCCATCAAATGCGAGTAGGAACGCGACGGTTGCGAACTGCCCTTCAGGTTTTTGCCCCTGCAATCCAACTGCCCAAAGCGGCTGGGGAAAACGCCATTAAAGCTTTGGCCAAAGTCTTGGGGCAACTGCGGGATCTGGATGTGCAACTGGCCGACCTGACCGAAACCTATCGTCCCCAACTGGACAAAACGGAACGCAAGCTATTAGACGGCATGATCCGGAAACTGCGGAAAAAACGTCGTCATGCTTACAAGGCGGTGAAGAAAACGCTGGAAGGCAAACGCCTGCGATCGCTCAAAACCGCCTACGAAACCTGGCTAGAAACGCCCCAATACACCGCGATCGCCCAACTCCCCCTTGCGGATATCCTCCCCGACCTCCTCAGCCCCCTCCTCGCCGAACTCCTCCTCCATCCCGGTTGGCTCATCCCTGCCCCCGCCGCTGCCCCCGCCGCCGAAGCGTGCCTCCACGACTTGCGGAAAGCCTGCAAACACGTCCGCTACCAAACGGAATTTTTTGTGCCATTCTACGGTGATTCCTTCCAACGTTGGGTCAAAGAAATCAAAAGCCTGCAAGACGATTTGGGCAAACTACAAGATGCTCACGTTTTGAACGACTTGCTGCGGCAGCACTTACCCAAAAAAGCCAAAATGCCCACCCTGCAAGCGCAAATCCAAAAAATTCGCACTGACTTGTTTCGCGATTGGGACAGTATTCGCGGTCAATACTTAGCAAAAACCTATCGCCAACAACTGCATCAAATGGTGTTAGATTCCAAGGCCGCGATCGCGCTAGATACCGCTTTAGATCAAACAAACGGTACAGGGATGCCCAGCGCAAATTTCAATAAAACTCCAGTCGCCACAACCGCGATCGCTAGCCTTGAAAATGCCTCAGAAAAAAATGTCCTTAGCAGCGATCGTCCAACTCCCACAACCGCAGGTTGATCAACACTTTCAATCTTTTTCTTAACCTTCCCCAGCAAGCTCTGTAGTGTCGGATTCACCCTATTCTTGTTAACCATCAAGAACTAGAATGATGCTCAACCCAATCTACAGCGAGGGGCGATCGCGCTTGAAAGTTTGATAGTTAATTTATTTAATTGGGACTAGCGACTTAATCAACTATTGAATTTATTTAATAATTAAAATGTCATAGGTACTAAACCTATGACACTATCTGACAAATATATCTTGTTGTGTTTATTGGTGTGAATTAATTTCACCAACCTTTATGTTTTGCGTACCAAAACGACAGCAGTCAAGATAGTTATCAATAACCTAAAAAGCCTTATCGAGCGTTTACAGACTCATTATCAGAGGTATAAGCTTCGGTAATTTCATCAAGATTCAATTTCTCTTTCAACGTCTCACCCAATGAGCTTGACTTATCCTCCTCGTTATTTGCGGCTGAAACTTTACTTTGCCACTCACGGCGCTGTTCTTTCAGTTCGTCAATATTCTCATTCGGCAAAGGCTCTGTGATACCGGGAGCGGCACCTGGTTTAGTTTGAATTTGAGAAGATGCTGCCAATGCTACAGTCTGAGTCAGGCTGAAAATCACTACCACCCCAACGACAAGCATCACCAATTTTCTAGCGATCGCTTTAACTGAATGAAACAAATTAGTTGCCATAATCTTTACCTCTCAATTAGTCGGCTATGCGGCGCTATACTTTCCACTTAGAAAAGTTCAAATAATCTAGCTTTCATCTATCTGCACAAGGCTAAGACTAAAAGCTGCCTTTATTTGCATCTCGATCGCCCGATTTAATAGCGCCTGTTTTCCAAGTTTTAATAGGTTAAACAAAAGCCAGAGATCTTCCGTCTTCCCTTAGAAAGAAGACGAAGTAACATGCGTCACAGCAAATGTCTGCCCTAAACCAAAAGATTCAAATCTGCATTTTGCCAATGCGATCGCGACTCGTGTCGGTTGGGTTTCCTCGCATTAGCCTTAACCCACCGTTACTGGTGCAAACACGCTTTTAGCAGCGATCGCGATTACAATCACAAACGGGCACACCCATAGCCCGCAACCCGTCAGACTTCAATGGCTCACCCCCGCCGAAGTTTGAACTGACGCTTTCAGCCTTCATGGTGCATCTCGGAAAAACTCAGGTCAACCCATCCCACCAGTCCCGTCAACGCCGGAGGGTAGAGTTATGGCGGTCGAGATTGACCAAACCCACGCTGCAATGGGATGACCGCTTGCCCCTTTCTCCAAAAATCCATGACCAACAACACCCGCACCGAACTCCAGCGTTTGCTGCAACTCCGCATTGAGTACCCGGAACGATCGCCGGAAATCGACCAACAAATTCACGCCACCTTCGACTGCACCTGCGCGATCGCCGTTTTAGACCTGTCTGGCTTTTCCCGACTCACCATTCGCCACGGCATCATTCACTTTCTCAGCATGGTGCACCGGATGACCGCGATCGCCACCCCCATCGTGCAGCAGCAGCAAGGGCGCGTCGTCAAACAAGAAGCCGATAACCTATTTGCCGTCTTTGACTCAGTGGAACAAGCCGTAGAAGCCACTACAGAGATCCTGAAAGCCTTCGCGATCGCCAACATCAGCCTCCCCGATGAGCACGATCTCCACGCCAGCATCGGCATTGGCTATGGCACAGTGCTCAACATCGACAACGAAGACCTATTTGGCAGCGAAATGAACCTGGCCAGCAAATTAGGCGAAGACCTGGCCCGTCCCGGCGAAATCTTGCTCACAGAGGCCGCTTTTCGTCAACTGCCCCAGCCCACGACCCAATGGCAATCCCTGGAATTATCCATTTCTGGGATGACCCTGATCGTCCACAAACTCAGTTAAACCCATCACTTCAGGCGCAAAATCCCCCCTTTGCGGGTTCGGTTCTGCCCACTTCGCGCTTGCTATCAAGATTGTTACAGTGTGATTACGAAACATTAAAGCAGCTTGAGTGAGGTTTCCATCGTGAACAACCAAGAGCGACTCCCAGAATTCCTAACCAGCGACACCGAAACTGGCAACTCCTTATTTCAATACGTGCAGTCTCTTAGCCCAGAAACCGTCGCCAAGCTTTCCAAGCCCGATTCGGCGGAAGTGTTTCAAGTCATGGAGCGAAACATCATTGGTCTACTCGGCGCATTACCACCGGATTCGTTCAACGTAGCCATTACGACAACCCGTGAAGACTTGGGCCGTTTGCTGGCCTCAGCCATGATGAGTGGCTACTTCCTGCGGAAAGCCGAACAACGGATGGATTTTGAACAATCGCTGGCGTTAACTGATGCCGATCGCGACTAAACTGGTGAGCCAGGAACCCTAACCGGAGTGTGGCCCTTGGTAAAACCTCAATCTCCCCCGCGATCGCCCCAGCCCAAACGGCAGCAGGCATCTACCCAATCTTTAGACAGTCAACTTAGCTCGGTGGGCGATCGCTCATCGAGCTTTTTGGCAGCGTTGCCCGGATCACCCCCAGTCCTGCGGCGTTTACTCTTAACCTGGTATCAGCAACACGGCCGCAGCTTGCCTTGGCGGCAGACCCGCGATCCCTACGCCATCTGGATCTCGGAAATCATGCTGCAACAAACCCAGGTCAAAACCGTGATCCCCTACTACGATCGCTGGTTACGAGCCTTGCCCACCGTCCACGCCTTGGCCGCCGACCAACAGACCGTCCTCAAACTGTGGGAAGGATTGGGCTACTACGCCCGCGCCCGCAATATCCACCAATCCGCCCAGATCATTGTGGCAGAACACCAGGGCCAGTTTCCGGCCACCTTGGCCCAGGCGATCGCCCTCCCCGGCATTGGCCGCACCACCGCTGGCGGGATCTTGAGTGCCGCCTTTGACCAACCCCTCGCCATTTTGGATGGGAATGTAAAGCGAGTCTTGGCCCGCCTGGTCGCCTTGCCCGTCCCCCCCGCCAAAGCGATCGCCCACCTGTGGCAATTGTCCGCAACCCTACTTGACGCAGCGCACCCCCGCGACTTTAATCAAGCAGTAATGGATCTTGGCGCAACCATTTGCTTACCCAAACAACCGTTGTGCGATCGCTGCCCCTGGCAACCCCATTGCCGCGCCTTTGCCCTGCACCTTCAAACCACACTCCCCATGACCGAAACCCGTACCCCCATTCCCCGCAAAGTAATCGGTGTAGCCGTCATCTGGAATGACCAGGGCCAAATTTTGATTGATCGCCGCAAGCAATCGGGTCTGTTGGGTGGCCTGTGGGAATTTCCGGGGGGCAAAATTGAACCGGGGGAAACCATTGAAGCCTGCATTCAGCGGGAAATTATGGAAGAACTGGGCATCGAAATCACCGTGGGCGATCGCCTGATCACCGTTGACCATACCTACAGCCACTTCCACGTCACCCTCAACGTCCACCATTGCCAATACGTCAGCGGCGACCCCCAACCCATCGAATGCGACGAAATCCGCTGGGTCACGCTAGCTGAAATTGACCAATATCCGTTCCCAAAAGCCAACATCAAGATCATCGAAGCCCTGCGATCGCTCCCCGCCCCCCGCCAAAGCATTTAGCGGCCACCCGTTGCCCCCAAAAGCCCTCGCCAAGGGGCCGCGATCGCCCTGGCCAACCCAGCGCCTTTCCCGCCGCCTGTGACCACCCAGGAAAACCCGGCCATGACTGCTCTGCAAACCGCTTCAGCCAGAGCCACCGATCAATCCGGCCTTCTCCCCTTTACCAACTCCTGGTTTTTCCTTTAGACTTGATTCCTTCAGAGCTTCGTTGTTTCACCCAGTTGCAAGCAGGGCATCCCACCTGGCTCAGGAAGCCAGAGCCACAGCGTAGGCCATCTCAGATCGCCTGACCGTGGGCCTGAGGGCATCGCCATAGCGGCTATGGCGATCGCGGCCATCACAGGATCGAAACAACGGCATCCGAACAGCGGTGTAAATCATTACCCAATGGGGGCATCTATGGTACAGGACACAAACGGCTCAAAACCTAAACACATCGTTCTCACCTCCCACCCTGCCCGCTTCGGCCCCAAGCCGATCGCCGTTCACTGGGGCAAAGCCGACCCCCATCAGCGCGGCCCCATCATTGGCACCCTGTCCAACGCCGCCCATCGGAATGTGATCGGCAGTCATTCCGGTTCCTACGGGGTCTATCGGGCCTTAGCCGTGGCCAGTGGCCGCTTGCAATCCGACCATCGCGCCGACCTCACGAATACGTCTCCGGCGGAACCCATTGGCCCCCACCCCGCCTGGGGTGATCCCACCAAAATCGTCTCCCTCGATCCCTTTGGGGCACTGGTAGGTGAACTCTTTGCCAATCTGTGCAACCAGGGTTATGACATTCGCCCCACGATCGCCATCACCAAAGCCCACATCAACATGCCGGAACTGGTGGAAGCGGTCAACCAGGGTCGCCTGCTGATCGATGGCACGATTATGAAAACCAGCGGCGATCTAGTCGTCACCAAAGCCGCGATCGAACCCGTGTGGTACTTACCCGGCCTTGCCACCCGCTTGGGCGTAGGAGAATCGGATTTGCGTCGCGCCCTGTTCGAGCAAACGGGGGGCATGTTCCCCGAACTGGTGACACGACCTGATTTGCACATCTTCCTCCCGCCTATTGGAGGAGCCACCGTTTACATCCTTGGCGATCCCGCTGCCATTACCGATCCCGATAAACAACTCACCGTTCGAGTCCACGACGAATGCAACGGCTCCGATGTGTTTGGCTCCGATATTTGCACCTGTCGGCCCTACCTCGTCCACGGCATCGAAGAATGCGTGAAAACCGCGCAAAATGGGGGCGCTGGGGTCATCGTTTACCTGCGGAAAGAAGGACGGGCCTTGGGCGAAGTCACGAAATTCCTGGTTTACAACGCGCGGAAACGGCAAGTCGGGGGCGATCGCGCCGATGCCTACTTTGCCCGAACGGAATGCGTTGCGGGGGTGCAAGATATGCGCTTCCAGGAACTCATGCCCGACATTCTGCACTGGCTAGGCATTACCCGCATCGATCGCTTTATCTCCATGAGCAACCTGAAATACGACGCGATCGTCCAAACTGGCATCGAAATTGTGGAGCGAGTGCCCATTCCCGACGACCTGATTCCCGACGATGCCCAGGTAGAAATTGAGGCCAAAAAAGCCGCCGGGTACTACACCAACGGCACAACCCTGACCCAAACCGCCCTGGCCGGAGTCAAAGGCCGAGGCTTGACCGAGTAGGCCAGCCCAAACCATCCTGGGGCGCGATCGCGAGTCTGGGCCAGCCAGCAGTTGCCTACTCAACATTTGCGCCCGCCCCATCAGCCCGCCGCCCGCTTTCCGCTATCCTTTGCCCTTACCCGGTTATGGTGTCTCCAACCCAGTCGGCGCTTTCACCAGAAGCAGCCACCCAGATTGCCTATTTGCGATCGCCCCGTGCCATTCGCGATCGCTGCCAGCAGTTGTTTGACCTGGCCTGTCGCGATCGCTTGGCCCATTTTCGTTGCGATCTCAGTCAGCTAGAGGCCACCGCTGCTTATGTCCTCCACGTCACCCAGCAAACCTACCCCGACCTCAACGTCCCCTTTCATAGTCGCTGGCGGCATTTTGAAGGGGGCGATCGCCTTGCCTACCTGGCGAACCAACTCGCTCCTTTATCTCCCCTGGAACAAGCCCAGGCCAAATTCGATCTCGCGATCGTCAGCGTCTTGCTCGATGCGGGGGCTGGCCCCACCTGGGCCTATACCGAACCGGGCAGCGGCCAAGTTCATCACCGTTCCGAAGGGTTAGCCGTAGCCAGTTTTTGGATGGTGGCCCAAGGCTTATTTTCTAGCCAGCGCGATCGCCCCTGGCAAGCCGACGCGATCGCCCTCCAAGCCCTCACCCCCGCCCAACTGGCCACCGGCTTCCAGGCCACCCCCACCAATCCCCTCGTCGGCCTAACCGGACGCGCCACCCTCCTGAACCAACTAGGTCACTGCCTCACGCACAATCCCCAGCTATTTGGGCACGATCTCCCGCGCCCCGGCCATCTGGTGCCCTATCTCCTGAACCAAGCAGTGGAGGGCAAACTGGCAGCGGCAACGGTTCTAGAAGCAGTGCTAGCGGGTTTTAGCGATATTTGGCCCAGTCGGCACACGCTCCACGGGGTCAATCTCGGTGATGTCTGGCCCCACTCCGCCCTGGCCACCGACTCCCCCTTTGCCGCCTTCGTGCCCTTTCACAAACTCTCCCAATGGCTCACCTATTCCCTGTTGGAACCCCTGACCGAGTTGGGCCTGGAAATTACAGGTCTGGATGAACTGACGGGCTTACCAGAATACCGCAATGGGGGGCTGTGTCTCGATTTGGGCCTGTTGCAGCCGAAAGATCCTGCGATTTTGCAGGTGGCCCATGCCCCCAGTTCAGAAGTAATCGTAGAATGGCGATCGCTCACCGTGATCCTCCTGGATGCGATCGCCGCCACCCTCCGCCAACGCCTGGGCCAAACCGCGATCGAGCTGCCCCTCGTCAAAGTGCTCCAAGGGGGAACCTGGGCCGCAGGTCGCCACCTCGCCGCCCAACGCCGTAATGGCCTTCCCCCCCTCCAGATTGAGAGTGACGGAACCGTTTTCTAAGCGTCCGCCGCCCCACTGCCTTCGAGTTTGCTAGCGGCCTTGATTGCGTCAATCACAACCTGTGGCTGGGAGAGCAGCAGCAAATGGCTAGCCGCCACAGAACTGACCCGCGCCCCCATGCGATCGCTCAATTCTTGTTGCAACGCCAAGGGCACCGCCCGATCCTCCGTCGCCACCACATACCAACTGGGTTTTTGCTTCCACGCGGGGGTTCCGGTCAGCTTCGTTTCTGGTAGGGCGACGCTGGGTGGGGTTTGCGTGGCATGGATCAGGGCCACCTCTTCAGCCGTCAAATCGCCCGCCAAGACCTCTTGCACCCCCGCCTGAGTAATCCACACAACCCCATCCTGCGGCTGAAAATGGGGCGATGGCGTACCATGCCGACTCATCAAATCCACCATTGATTCATCCGTATCGGGGGCGAGGGCCGCTAGATAGACCAACGCCGCCACGCGATCGCTGTTTCCCGCCGCCGTAATCACCGTCCCCCCCCAGGAATGGCCCACCAGAATCACCGGGCCAGTCAGCCGTGCGATCGCCCGTTGCGTCGCCGCCACATCCTCCGCCAACGAGGTCAGGGAATTTTGCACCGCAATCACGTTGTAGCCTTCTGCCACCAAGCCCGCAATCACGGCCCGGTAACAGGACGCATCCGCCCAAAATCCATGCACCAGCACAATATTTTGAATCCCCATCCTACGCTCCTCCCCACAGGCACCAACGACAACCAGGCGCTTACAAATTCAACAGTTGCTTCACCGCATTAATCAGATCCGGGGGATGGTAAGGCTTGGTGATATAAGCATCAGCCCCCTGTTTCATGCCCCAATAAATATCAAATTCTTCACTTTTACTTGTACACATCACCACAGGAATATGCTGGGTTGCCGGATTATTTTTAATCCACCGTGTCAGTTCATAGCCATTCTTGCGCGGCATCACAATATCCGTCACCACCAAGTTGGGAGTATGGGCTTGAATAGAGGCGATCGCCGCTTCCCCATCTTCGGCCTCCAGCACCTTGAACCCACTCTGACGCAGTTGACTGGATACCATTTCGCGGGCAGTAGGGCTATCGTCAACGATAAGAATAGTCTGCATAATCTCCCATAAATGCGCCAGATGCTGGGCCTGTAGCAATACACCGTCACCGATTTAGCCCCCCCCCATCGAGCCAGGGCCACGCACTGCTCATAGCCTGACGCGCGGAGTGGAAAACACCCAAACGCCACAAGCCGGGGGACTGACTAAGAAAGGCAAATCAAACAACTCCGTTCATTGGCAACCCTCACCCCGCCTACAACTTCCCTCTCCTTGGGGAAAGGGGGCGGGGGCCAAGGCAAGCGGCAAAAGCAGATTCTATTTAATTTACGATCCTAAGTGCAGCCTTGTCACAGGCCATTCGCTCCGTCACATACGATGCTGCACCGTTTGAATATTATCGCGTTGCCCCAAAAGATGAGAACACAAATCCCGATTAAATTCACGAAGTCAGGCCGGACTTCGCAGTTGGCCCAGCCACCACATGGCCCCGGTAGCCTGCCCCGCCCAAAGAACTGACGACTTGAGCAATTGCGACCCGGAACCACACCAACCACCGCCCCCTGCGGCCCGATCGCCCTTACCCCCAGTCGTCATCTAAATTCACAGACGCGACCCGCAACCAGACCCAACCGCGATCGCTGATGACGATCTTGTTCTGACCGTGCTATGACAGGAATATCCCATCAATTGCGACAACCTGGGCTAGGTGAAGTGAATCGCTACGGCTCCCCCCCAGCTTGAATTGAATGTATCGCCCTAGGTTCTAGCGATCGCGATCGCGGCATTGGCTTCAGCGACAACGCGATCGCCAGCGTTGACCAATTCAATTCATTGAAGCAATTCAAGCTGTTTACTATCCAGTCTTTCGCCCACTTTAGCGTTCAACTTAAGCGTTACGAATCAAGTCAATTCGTATTAACTTGATCAGTTTTTATTGAGTTAAAACTCAAAGCAAAGTCGAATTCTAACGTTTTGCATCAACCGATTATTATGGCTAGGTCTGGCATTATGAGCATGACTAAAACCGTTGAAATCAAGGATTTAACTTGCATCCATCCGACCAGTGGCATCGAAATTTGCCCCGTCGATCAAGCCGGGATTACAGAGTACCGGGTGCCCTCCAGCCATGAAACCAATTTGGTGTGTGTGGCTCCGGGGACGATCGAGGATCTGTTTGTCCATCATTACCAAACCGATCAATTGCTGGTTGTCAAAGGTAAATTAGTCCTCGCTGTCTTGCTGAATGGTCGTTACCAATACATCGTGATGAGCGATCGCCAACCCCAAGTCGTCAAAATTCCCCCAGGAGTGCCCCACGGCGGCTTGAACTTGACGCAAGCGCCTTGTATCCTCATCAACTCAGTGATTCGCCACGGCCCCGCCTATGCCAAAGATTATCAACCCTTGCCTCAACGGATTCCCTACGATTTAGACTATGTTCGGAGTTTGCTGGCCATAGAGGATTAGCAAGGGCGGCTCGCTAGTGGATAGACTGTGAATTAAGATCAACTCAGCAATGCAGCACCTGAGGCAATGATTTAGATTCAGCCAAAGAGTGGCGATCGCACAATCTAGCCATTAAAAAGGAGCCTAGTTAGACCAGACTCCGACTCTATTCTTGAGTTAGTTAAAACGCCATCAAGCCAAGAATGAAACCTGGGAGTGCGTGGTTTCCCACAGTTTCATAATCAAAAACTCGGCAATATCCGACAAAGCCGTCACGAAGATACCTTCTTCAGCATTGACGGTTTCGGCGATCCAACTGCCTTGCACAGTGACTTCTACAAAAGCATGATCCACGGGAGTAATCACCGCATCCAGACTTTGTTCCATGCGTAAGCTCCGTTCTAACTGGGCCAAACCGGGAGTGTCAGCCCGCAACAAGAAAGCAGCCTGCCCCGGTTCAATATGTAGCCGTTGGCCAGTCCGCAGAGCCAACAACACGCGCTGAGCAATCAGTACGTCTAACGGAGCTACGACCCGCTCCATGTGCAGTCCATCCTCGATATACGTCAACTTCAACATGGTTTTTGCTCCAAAAAAATTCCCCCGCCTCTGAACTCAGGAGCGGGGGAATCATGACTCGATATGGGGTTCCCTATGTGGGTATGGCAGGGTGCCGATACCAACCGCTCTGTATGTTCCTAATCGCTTCCGATCGCCGCTCAAGATTGCGATCGCGTTGGCCCAAAGCCATTTCGCCTAAAATCAGATTGCCAAAGAATATTCCACCAACCGGGGCGCTGGGATTCATGCCAGGAGACGATGCACCCCGCCCTGCACCCAGACCACTCCACTGCGCGATCGCACTCAGACTGGTTCCAGTCTGGCGGCGGCAGTAATCGGAGAGGGCGAGGGAGAACATGGAAGACATGAGTTCAAGCGATAAAATTACTTACAAAATACTACAGGATGTAGTATCGTTTTGTCTACAGTTTGGTCAACAACTTGAGACTGTGCGATTCCGGAGAAAACGCTAATTTTTTTGGCTGTGGGTGAAACTGCTGCTCATTTGCCCCCACAGCAGCCCATAGAATCGCGGGGAGACAGCGGAGAGTCAAGGCGCAGGGCAGAGCGATCGCGAGGGCAAAACCGGCTCATGACCCATCCCAAACTTTAGTCCACCAGTTTGAGCTTGCCCAGCCGGACTGCTTCCAGAATATGGTTGATTTGGCCACGATCGCGATCGCTGACGTTCTGATCGGCCAACAACGCTGTCGTGAGATACAAATGCTCTTGGCGGGTCACTTTGCCCGCATTCAAAATTGCGTCGATCTCAACTTGGGCAAAACTCCTGGCTTTGCCAAACCCCGTAGAAGCTGCTTTCATTTGTGTATTACTGGATGCACCGTGTTTATATTTTATTTAGTTTTGGGCGAGTTGGCACTAGACACGGGGCACCACACCCCAGCCTGAGTTCCCAATAGGCGTTAACTTTTATTGCAGCCCCAGTTTAATGGCCGTGGAGAAAACGTTGAACAACCGCTTCGCCCGTCCCCCAACAAGTTTTTGGCCTGAAACCCGGTCGCTTTTTAGAATTGAGAGGCGGGGCATTTAACGCAAGGACGAAACTCTATGCAGATTTACCGAATTCCGGCTTTGTCTGACAACTATATTTTTTTGCTGTATGACCCCAACCTGAAGGTGGCGGCGGTGGTTGATCCGGCGGAAGCGGCCCCTGTGTTGGCGCAGTTGCGATCGCTCCAGGTGCCGTTAATCGCGATTTTGAACACCCATCATCATGGCGATCATGTGGGGGGCAATGCCCAACTCTTGCGGCAGTTTCCGGCGGCGGTGGTATATGGTGGGGCGACAGACGAGGGGCGGATTCCGGGGCAGCAGGTGTTCTTGCACGGGGGCGATCGCGTGACCTTTGGCGATCGGGAGGCCCAGGTTTTGTTTGTCCCCGGCCACACGCGGGCACACATTGCCTACTATTTCCCGCCAGCACCGGGGGAAACAATGGGCGATCTCTTTTGTGGCGATACCTTGTTTGCAGGGGGGTGCGGGCGACTGTTTGAAGGCACACCGACGCAAATGGTGCAATCCCTCAGCCAGTTGCGCGCCTTGCCAGACACAACGCGGGTGTGGTGCGCCCATGAGTATACGCTGAAGAATTTGCAGTTTGCGGTGACGGTCGATCGCCAGAATGCGGAGTTACAGCAACGCTTGGCAACGGTCAAAACGGTGCGCGATCGCCACGAAGCTACGATCCCATCCAATTTGGGCCTCGAAAAGCGCACCAATCCGTTTTTGCGCTGGGATGCTCCGGCCCTCCAAGCGGCAACAAAGGCCAGCAACGAAATCCAGACGTTTTCCCGGTTGCGGGGCATGAAAGATCAATTCTAAGCCAGGGGTAATGCCGCCGCGATCGCGCTCAACGAAAGGCTTAACCCCGCGATCGCTCCCCCAGCCCCACTGACCTAATCGAAGTAAAAGAGCGTGACAATTTTCCGCAACTCTTCCGCTTCTTCACAGGTTTTCAGCAGTGTCACACTGTCATGGAATGCAAAACAGATTAATTGCTGACACCGAGAAATAATCTCCTGGTTACAAATGGCACTCGCTTCGGCCAACGACAAGGTATCGTTGTCAGGATTCTCGACCAGATGCATGACCTGCTCAAGCTGTTCTCGCGACTCCCGGGGCTGCCGACTCAGGCTTTGGGGCAAAATCACCGTCAACAAAGAGGGATCGGCCCGCATTGCCCCCCGGATTGCCGCTAGATTGGTGCCGGTCGCCCCCGACGTAATTAAGCGATTTCCTTCTAACACCAGGGCATAGCTCATCACCTCAATCAGCTTCTGGTGGGTGATGGGCACATGACGAGAGCCGAGCAACGCAATCCGCTTCGAGCCAGTTTGCTGGATAGTCGCTAACTCTTGAAGAAAATCATCAACTTTAGGAATATTAATAGACTGACTCAACGATGCTTCCCGGCTGAACGACGCAGATATTTTAACAGAGAGTTAAAGCCACTCAGGCATTTTTGCTGCAAGTCTTTGCCAAAACCCGCTTAAAACTGATCTTAGCGATCGCGCGGCGGGAGCACTGCGATCGCCACTGTCGTATGTAAAAATAAATGGTTGGTCTTAAGCAACTGAGAAATCAATGGCAGAAACCCTTCTCTTCAATGCCCTTCGGGAAGCGATCGACGAAGAAATGGCAAAAGATCCGACCGTCCTAGTCATGGGCGAGGATGTCGGGCACTATGGCGGCTCTTACAAAGTCACAAAAGATTTGTACAAAAAGTATGGGGAACTCCGCCTGCTCGATACCCCAATTGCCGAAAACAGCTTTACCGGCATGGCCGTTGGGGCGGCAATGACTGGGTTACGGCCCATCATTGAAGGGATGAACATGGGCTTCTTGCTCTTGGCCTTTAACCAAATTGCCAACAATGCGGGCATGTTGCGCTATACCTCCGGCGGGAACTTCAAAATTCCCGTCGTCATTCGGGGGCCAGGGGGCGTGGGCCGGCAACTAGGGGCCGAACACTCCCAACGCCTCGAAGCCTATTTTCAGGCCGTCCCTGGGCTCAAAATCGTAGCCTGCTCCACGCCCTACAACGCCAAAGGGTTGCTTAAGTCTGCCATTCGCGATAACAACCCGGTGCTGTTCTTTGAGCACGTCTTGCTGTACAACCTCAAAGAAAACTTGCCGGACGAAGAATATTACTTGCCTTTAGATAAAGCGGAAGTGGTGCGATCGGGCAAAGATGTCACCATCCTGACCTATTCCCGGATGCGGCACCACGTGATGCAAGCGGCAAAAACCCTGGAAAAAGAGGGGTACGATCCCGAAGTCATTGATCTGCTCTCCCTCAAACCCATTGACTACGACACGATTGGCGAGTCGTTGCGGAAGACCCATCGCGTGATCATCGTCGAGGAGTGTATGCGGACGGGGGGAATTGCAGCCGAAATCAGTGCCTCGATCAGCGATCGCTTCTTTGATGAACTTGATGCCCCCGTTGTGCGTCTGTCTTCACAAGATATTCCAACGCCCTACAACGGGTTGTTAGAAAATCTCACGATTGTGCAACCCCCGCAAATCGTCGAAGCCGTTCAAAAAATTGTAGAAAAGCAGCTCTAAGCTGCACCACCAAGGTGCCTCAGCATGGGAAGACAGCGTTTACTCTTGCTCCTGATTGCCGCGTTAGTCGTCGGAGCCATTGCCATCATCTGGCGAGTCCCCACTCAGTTGGGGCTCGATTTGCGGGGCGGCTCGCAGCTTACGATCCAGGTGAAACCCACCGAAAAAGTTAAAGAAATCAAATCTGACGATCTGAATGCCGTGCGCCGCGTGATCGAAGGACGGGTAAACGCATTGGGCGTTTCCGAGCCGTTGGTGGTCACCTCTGGGAATGACCAAATTATTGTGCAACTTCCCGGTGTCAACGACCCGATCCAGGCGGAGCGTGTTTTGGGGGGAACGGCCCAACTCGATTTCCGTCGCCAAAAACCGGGGTCAGATCCCCAATTTCGGATTGAACAACAACAGTTACGCGAAAAATTGGAAATCCAGGCCAGCCTGAGAAAGTCGAACGATACCGCCGCGATCGCCCAGAATAAGGCCAACTTAGACAAAACCTACGCCGCGATCGCTAACCTGTTTGAAAAAACAGAACTCACCGGCGAAAACCTCAAAGATGCCTATCCCAGTTCCCCCAGCGGCCAAACCACCGCTCAAAGCATTTGGGATGTGGCCCTGGAATTTGACCAGCGCGGCGGCGAACTCTTTGCCGAACTCACCAAAAGCTTGGCCGGCACCGGACGCACCCTCGGCATTTTCTTAGATGGCATCCCCGTCGGCCCCAACTTTGCCTATTCCGTGCCCGTGCAATATGCCGAAACCGGGATCAACGGCGGGCGGGCCGTCATCGAAGGGCGCTTCGATCTGGAAACCGCACGGGATCTCGCCATCCAGCTCAAAGGTGGAGCCTTGCCCTTCCCCGTTGCCGTCGTCGAAAACCGCACCGTTGGCGCAACCCTGGGCCGCGATAGCATTCAGCGCAGCATTTATGCCGCCCTCTTTGGCCTCGCCTTAGTGCTCGTCTTCATGGTGTTCTACTATCGCCTGCCCGGAGTGCTGGCCGATATTTCCCTTCTGGTCTATGCCATTCTCACCTTTGCCGCCTTTAACCTCCTGGGCGTGACCCTCACCTTACCGGGGATTGCCGGATTCATTCTCAGCATTGGGATGGCCGTCGATGCCAACGTTTTGATTTTTGAGCGCACCCGCGAGGAACTGCGGGCGGGCAAAAGCCTCTATCGCTCAGTCGAATCCGGGTTTTATCGCGCCTTTTCCAGCATTTTGGATAGCAACGTCACCACAGTCATTGCCTGTCTGGCGCTCTTTTACTTTGGCGCGGGCTTAGTAAAAGGGTTTGCCTTGACCCTTGGCATCGGGGTCGTGATTAGCATGTTCACCGCAATTACCTGCTGCCGGACATTGTTGCTCTATGTGTTGGGGATTCAAAGCTTGCGTAAACCAGAATATTTCTGCCCCAAGCTGCCAGCGGGGACTAAGTCGGAGGCATCGGTGATCTCATGAAATTGCAAGTCATTCAACAGCGCAAACTGTGGTGGACAATTTCCCTTGCTATCATTTTTGCTGGGATTGTAGCCATGATTCTGTCCTGGCAAAAATTTGGTGCGCCGCTCCGGCCCAGTTTGGACTTTGTTGGGGGGACGCGGTTGCAATTTGAATTAGATTGCACCAAAGCCAATAATTGCCAAAATCCCATTGACATTGCCAAAGCGCGATCGGTGCTGAATACAGAAGGACTGGGGGGCAGCAGCATTCAAGCCATTACGAACCGAGAGGGCAAACAGGTCGGCCTCACCATTCGGACAGCCCCGCTGGATGGGGAGCAACGCACCAAACTCCAAACGGCATTAAGTCAGGCGATCGGAACCTTTGACCCCGCCAAGACGCAAATCGACACTGTTGGCCCAGTTCTTGGTCAGCAGCTATTTAGCTCTGGGTTAATTGCCTTGCTGGTTTCCTTTGCGGGAATTACGGTCTATCTCAGCCTGCGGTTCCAGTTTGACTACGCTGTGTTTGCCCTCGTGGCCCTGTTTCACGATGTGCTGATTACGATGGGCATTTTTGCGATTATGGGCCTGGTTTTGGGCACCGAAGTCGATTCTTTGTTCATTGTCGCGCTGCTGACGATCGTGGGTTTTTCGGTGAATGACACGGTTGTGATTTACGATCGCGTCCGGGAAACCATCGTCCGCAACCCCGGTCAACACATTGACAGCATCGTTGATGCAGCGGTTAACGAAACCCTCACCCGTTCCATCAACACCACCCTCACAACCCTGTTGAGCCTGGTTTCCATCGTTCTGTTTGGGGGCGAAACCCTGAAAAACTTTGCCCTAGCTCTGATTATTGGGTTTATCGCTGGGGCATACTCCAGCATCTTCATTGCCAGCACCCTGTTGGCCTTGTGGCGCGAGCGGACAGGCAAGGCGATCGCGGCAGTAGCGGAGGAACCCGTCGCCCTCTCCTCCGATGAAGCCTCACTGTAGTTAAGATTGGGGTTGAGCCAAAGCCGGGGCGATCGCGCCAAGGGGACAAATCACCATCCCCCTGCCTCCCCGGCCCAGCCCGCGCAGTCATCCAGCAAACGATGGAGGGCAGTGGCCACACGCCAGGGATTGCGCCCCTGGAACGGAGCCGCCAAAACAGCTTCATAGGGGTTTCTACCCTGCTGCCGGACTGCCGCGATCGCCGTCGATCGAGAAAAGCCCCGGCCCGCCACCAACCACGCCGCCAATACCTGGCCCGTCCGGCCAACGCCCCCCGCACAATGCACCACAGCTTTGGCCTGGGCCTGATCCGCTTGGCACAAAAACGGCAAAATTTGCTGCCTTAACAAGGCCGGTGAGACTAAGTGAAAATCGGGGATGGGTGCCCAGCAGACCTGCCCCACCCCAAAGGTTTGGGCATACACCGAGAGCAAATCCCCATAGCGCCGCAACTCGGCCTCCGCCAGCAAACAACACACCCGCTGAATGCCACGCGCCTGCATAAAGTCGAGCCATTGCCGAACTTGTTCATCGCGATCGCCAGGACGCGCCGCCCCAAACACAATCAACTCCTGCGCTGAAGCCGCCGCAAACTTGTACATCATCAAGCCCCCTGTAGGTCGAAGGATTTTTTGGTTAGGATCAACAGCATGATGGGACTCAACCAGCAGCACACCCGACCATGATGAAACATCTTGCCCAGCCCGACAGCGCCGACGACAGCCCCAAAGACAGTCCGAAAGACCCGACGTTTCAGCAGCAAGTTCAGCGCTTACACGAGCTAACTGTATGGGGACGCTGGCTGGTGGTACTGGCCGCATGGCTGGTTTTGGCCCCACTGTGTTTGTGGCAATTGCGCTACCCCATCTCGCTGATCTTGGATTATTTCACCTGGGCGGCGGTGTATTACGGATTGTATTTCCAGCCCTGGCCCGCGTTGGGTTTGGCCTTTTGTGTGGCCCTGACCACCGCCGTATTGGTTTGGCAGAGCCGCAACATTTTGTTTGGGCTGCCCCCCCGCACCCAACGTCGCCTCGAACGCCAGGTACTCGCGATTCGGCGACAGGGCAAGAGCCATCCCCTGTGGCGCTTGGTTTGCGAGGACAAGCCGCGATCGCCCACCCTCCGCAACCCCTAGCCCTCACTTCACCACTTTAACCGCCGTCCCCAAACTAACCTTTTTGAACAGTTCTTCAATATCTTTGTTGAACATGCGGACACACCCGTGGGACGCAGCCTGCCCCACAGAACCAGGATTCGGCGTACCATGAAACCCAATCCAGTTTTTGCCATCCGTCCAAAACCCGATCCAAAACTTGCCTAATGGGTTCTCCGGATCGCCACCGGGAATCTCAATCCCTTGCTTCAACGGATGCACCCAGGTCGGATTCCGAAACATCTGCCGCACCGAATAAGTGCCTACAGGCGTTTCCCAACCCGGTTTGCCCACTGCGATCGGATAACTTTTGAGCACCGCATTACCGCGATACACCGTCACCCGGCGCTTACTTAGCTTAATCTCTAGCCACACTGGAGGTTCTTGAATATAAGCGGGTTGGGGCGGCAACGGCTCAACAGCGGGGAGAGAAAAATCGTAGCGGGGGGCGGGCGGTACGGGTTGCACATCGAGGTCGTAGGCCGTGGGGGACAGGTTTGGAACGGCGGCCTTGCGGTCTTGCACCGTCGTCATGGCTGGGGCCGTCTGGGCGATCGCCCCCAGCGGCATCAACACCAACACCCCCACAGCCGAGAACAACCAGTGACGCATCATCGTTTTAGTGCAAACTTTCTCCTCACCTCCACTATAGGCGAAGTTTTTTACCCCTGAACAGATTCTTGCGGCCCAGCCCTGCTTACCCGCCTGAGCAACTACGTCATGGTGCGGCCCCATAGGTGTATTGCACCCCCAGATGCTCCGCCACTTTGACTAACAGGGTTTGGCGCTTAAACGGTTTCAGCAACAGGTCATCACACCCCGCCGCCTGCACCCGCTCCGTATCGTCCTCAAAGGCTCCGGCAGTCAGCGCGATGATCGTTGTCCGGGGGCGATCGCGGCCCTTGGCTTGCTGTTGGGCTTCTTGGGCACGAATCTGGCGCGTCGCTTGAAACCCATCCAAACCGGGCATTCGCATATCCATCCAAATCAAGTGCGGTTGCCATGCTTCCCAAATGGCGATCGCCTCCTCCCCATTTTGGGCCTCCTGCACCACAAACCCCGTAGACCGCAACAACTCCACCAACAACTTCCGGCTCGTCCAGTTATCCTCCACCACCAAAAGGCGATAGGCCATTTGATGAGCCGCCAACCCAATAATCTTGGGAACAGAGCCAGTTGGCCCTATTGGCGCGGCTTCAACGTGAACCTGAATGTGGAACTGCACCTGCGTCCCCCCCCCTGGCTGACTGGTGAGCGTCATCTCTCCCCCCAACAACCGCGCAAACTGACGACTAATCGCCAACCCCAACCCCGTTCCTTCCTGGGTCTTCCGGCCTGTTGTCGTTTGCATAAACGGTTCAAACAACGCCGCCTGTTCAGCCGCCTCAATGCCCTCTCCCGTATCGGTCACAGTAAAGTGAAGCTGACACTCCGTTGCATCGGGAATCGGAGTGGCCATAACTTCCAGGGTCACGCCGCCAACCTGGGTAAACTTCAACGCATTGCTCAACAAATTCAACACGATCTGCCGCAATTTGCCCGCATCCGTGTAGATATACTGGGGCACCTCCGGCTGCCAGTTGAGCGCCAGCGTCAACCCTTTTTGGGTCGCCCGCAAGTGCAGCATATTCTCCAATTCCTTGAGCAAGGCATACAGATCAAAGCGACTGGGATTTAAGGTAGTGCGGCCGGCTTCAATTTTTGACATTTCCAGAATGTCGTTGATCAAGTTGAGCAGGTGTTCCCCGCTGCGATTGATGATGGTGAGATATTCGTGGTAGTTCGGCTCTGGATGGGCTTTTTGGCTCAACAGTTGGCTAAATCCCAGGATGGCAGTGAGGGGAGTCCGCAGTTCGTGGCTCATGTTGGCGAGGAATTGGCTCTTGGCCAGGTTGGCGGCTTCGGCGGCTTCTTTGGCGGCCCGGAGTTCAATGGTGCGCTGCTCGACGCGATTTTCCAGGTCGCTCTTTGCTTGAAGCAACGCGGCCTCAGCCTGCTTGCGATCGCTAATGTCTGTATGTGTCCCCAACATTCGCAGGGGTTGCCCCGCCCCATCCCAGGCCACAATCTTGCCCAAAGACAAAATCCACTTCCAGTCGCCGCTGTGGGTGCGCTGCCGAAACTCCACCCGGTAAAGCGGGATTTGTCCGGTGATGTAAGCACGGTAAGTGGCGGCCACCCGATCGCGATCGTCGGGGTGGAGGCGGTCAAGCCATGCCGCAGTGGTTTCACGGAATTCCGCCGGATTGTACCCCAGCATCGTGGCGTATTCTGGACTGACGATCGCCACCCCAGTTTGCACATTCAGGTCATACAAGCCTTGATTGGCGGCAATCATCGCCAAGCGCAACCGTTCTTCGCTGTCTTGCAGAGCGGCCTCCGCGTGTTTGCGATCGGTAATATCAATGCTGGTGCCAATCAAGCGATGAACTCGCCCTTCCCCGTTGACCAACGGAGTCAGACTGGTGAGCCACCAGGTCGATTTCCCGGTGAAGGGCAAATTTTCCTCATAGGTCAGCCGCTGGACTTGCTGCACACACATCCGAAAGCGCTGAATGGCGGGTGTGGCCAGGTTGGCGGGGAGCAAGTCATCCAAGGTTTTGCCCCGCACAAAGGCCGCAGGCAACCCGGTGAGCCGTTCGTGAGCCGCATTACAAGCTGCAATCTGAAAGCGCCCCCCCTCCAACACATCAATGACAAAGATGGAGACATCCATACCGTCGTAGATGCTGCGGAGGAATTGTTCTTGGAGTCGCAGTTCCGCTTGGGATTGGGCGAGCGCCTGGGTGCGTTCGTGAACTCGTCGTTCCAGTTCTTCGTTCAGTTTTTGGCGGGCGTGTTCCGCTTGTTTGCGCTGGGTAATATCCCGCACAACGAGCAACGCTTCGGTGTCACCGCAGGCTAAAACCCGGACTTCTTCGATTTGGAGATGGTCAGCAAATTCAATGGTTTGTTCATATACCTGAATTTTGCGGGTGGCGAGGGCTTGCTGAATCGCGTTCATGCGAGCCTCGGCCAGATGTTTGGGCAGACTGTCGTAGACGTTAGTGCCGACTAGGGCTTTGTCTCGTTCTAAAACGTTGAAGGTGTCTGTGGTGTAAAAGTCGAGATAGGTGCCGTGGCGATCGACCCGCAGCACCAGATCGGGCAGGGCTTCGATGAGGGCGCGGTGTTTAGCTTCGCTCTGGCGGAGGTCGGCTTCGGTTTGTTTGAGGGTGCTGATGTCGGTGATGAGGACGTAGTAGCCTTGAATGCGATCGCGGTTGCGGGTGTCGGGAACGAGGATGGCGGACACATCGCGGGAGGCACCGTTCAGCAGGCGCATTCGGGTCTCGAAGGCCACGGTTTCTCCGGCGAGGGCCTGGTCAATTTTGGGTTTGGCGCAGCGGTAAGCGGCTGGCCCGATGAGTTCTTCGACGCTTTTACCGAGGATAGCGGCCCGATCGCACTGGAACCATTGCTCATAAGTCCGGTTGATGTAGCGATAGCGGCGATCGCAGTCCACGTAGGCAATTCCACCGGGTATGGCATCGGTAATCGTTTGGAGTTCGTGTTTGCTGGCGGAAAGGGCCGCTTCGGTATGTTTGCGATCGCTAATATCGGTCAAACAACCGACAAAACCAGTTAGTTTTCCTTTGGCATCGCGATGGGGCACGGCCTGCCCAAACACCCAAACAATCGTGGCATCCGCATGGACAAACCGACATTCAATGTGATATTCGGCGGGTTGGCCTCGCTGAACCTGGGCCACAAATTCTGTCCACTGCACGACCACCCGATCGCGATCGTCGGGGTGCATCGTTGTGGCCCACCCATCTCCCAGAATCCGCTGCGCCGTTAGGCCCGTTAACTGCAAGACTTTTTCATTGGCATACAGACAAAGCCCCTGAGCATCGTTGTAAAAAATCCCCCCCGGATTAGCCTCTGCCAGCAAGCGATAGTTAATTGCCGCGATCGCCTTGGTCAAGCGCAGGTGATGATACAGTCGGACGAGGGCCACTGCGATCGCCCCCACCGCGATCAAGCTCACCCATTTGAGCGATTGCAGTTCCAGGGGCATTGGGGAGGATAATGGCAACGGTAGACCGTGGGAGTCGATAGGCTTAGCAACTAGACTTTGAGAATGAAGCCACTGCTGCTCGGCGAGTCGTTGGGTCAAGGGTCGTAGCCCTGCCTGTGCGGGCACGCTTGGGAGCAATATCGTTCCCGCTGGGGCTGGCTGCGGGAGCAGCAGAACTCTAGGCGGCAGGGCGATCGCGCGATGCATGACTCCAGCGATGAGCAGACCACTCGCCAATAAATAGGCACTAATTTTTGGGACGGGGTGCTTCATGCAAGCGAAGTACGAATCCAAATCTGAGGCATTGGGCCAAGGTCAGGCAGGGCAGCCATAACGGTCGGAAATCACAATTTAGCAAACCACCATTCTAGGTGTTCCAGGCTTAACCTAAAAGGATAGAGCATCAGAGCGAGGGGCCAGGATGCCCATTCCCCGCACTCCGCTCACCGCCATGAACAATTAAGCCAAAATTGTCTATCCAATAATTTTATTATGTCTGAGCCATTATGTCTGAGCCAAAGAATAGGCAGCAGACTCAGGGGATGGTTCGCTGTTGCAGCAGGAGGGAAGCGGCATTAATGGATAGCAGGGGCGATCGCTCCCATGCGCTGATCGCCCCTACCATCGGTTTTTTCCTGGCCCTGGTCTATGCTTCCGGTGCGTCGGGGTCAGCCTCCTCTAAGGTCGCCGTTTCCGCGATCGCATCCACTGCCACATCAGCCTCAGCCGCTACTGCCACGACTTCTGCCAGTTCATCCGTCAGTTCATCGGGCAGTTCCGTAGACTCTTCATCCGACTCCGGCACCAACGCCACGGCAACAATTTCATCATCCTCATCCAGGCGTTGCAAACGCACCCCAGAAGCGGCCCGCGACTGACACGAAATCGCATCCACCGATTGCCGGATGATAATTCCACGGCTGGTAATCAGCATCAACTCCGTGCCCGCATTCACAATGCGGAGGGAAGCCATGCGATCGCCCGCCTTCCGGAACTTCGTCGCCACAATCCCCATGCCAGCCCGATTTTGGAGCCGGAACTGAGACACCGGCACCCGCTTCCCATAGCCCCCTGCTGTCACCGTCAAAATCCACGGCCCCGCTGGCGCAACGGCATCGGTCATTTCCTCCTCCGTGCAGACCTCCTCCTCCGGATTGCCCAAATCGTTGGGGACATCGCCTTCGAGGGCGGCGGCCAGATCATTCACAATCTCGCTGGGCAAAATGTCGAGGCCAATCAGGCGATCGCCCTGTCGCAAGTTCATCGCCCGCACCCCCCGCGTGGCCCGCCCCAAAGGCCGCAACTGATCATGCGTAGCGCGGAAGTGAATCGACTTCCCTTGACTCGACCCAATGATAATCGTATCTTCGGCTCTAGCCCGCCGCACCCACCGCAGCAAATCTCCATCTTCCAGAGAAATCGCAATCAAACCATTGGCCCGAATGTTACTAAACGCGGCCAGCGCCGTTTTCTTGATGTACCCATTACAGGTCAACATCACCAAATACTCATCCTCACTGAACTCCGTGACGGGAATAATGGAGGTAATTTTTTCGTCTACGGGAATGGGCAAAAGCTGCACCACCGGAGTTCCCCGCGATGTGCGCGACCCCACCGGGATTTGGTAGGCTCTGAGGCAATAGACCACGCCGCGATCGCTAAACATCAAAATGCTATCGTGATCCCGGCACGCCAGGAAATGATCAATCCCATCATCCTCCTTAATCCGCGCCCCCGCCTTACCGCGTGTCGCCCGACTCTGAGCCTCAAAGGTATTCACCGGCATCCGCTTAATATAGCCCTGTTCCGTCAACAGAATGACCGCCCGTTCGTTGGCAATCAAATCCGCATCCGCCAGTTCATTTTCCAACTGCTCAATTACCGTGCGGCGGGGCGTGGCATGGGTCGCTTTCAACTCACCCAATTCCGTTTCGATAATTGCCAGAATCCGCTCTCGTCGCGCCAGAATATCTTGCAAATCCGCAATTTGACGCTGCAAATCATCATGCTCCTGATGAATTTTTTCCGCTTCCAACGCGGTCAACCGTCGCAATTGCATTTGCAAAATGGCATCCGCCTGCACATCGGACAGCCCATACTCCTCAATCAAGGATTGGCGAGCAGTGGGGGCATCGGCAGCGTGGCGAATCAACTCGATAATGGCATCCAAATTGGCCAGCGCAATCAACAACCCCTGCAACAAATGATCCCGTTCTTCGGCTTTTCGCAAACGATACTGCGTCCGTCGAGTAATCGTTTCGATGCGGAAGTCCAAGAAAACATTCATGAACTCGCTGAGGGTCAACAGTTGGGGTTCGCCATTGACCAGGGCTAGCATATTGGCCCCAAAATTGGCTTGCAGGGGCGTTTGCTTATACAAGTTGTTGAGCACCACGCGGGGATAGGCATCGCGCTTTAGTTCAATCACGATCCGCATCCCATCGCGATCGCTCTCATCCCGAATATCCGAGATGCCCTCCAGCCGCCGCTCGTTCACCATCTCGGCAATCTTTTCAATCAATGCCGCTTTGTTGGTTTGGAACGGGAGTTCAGTGATGATAATAGCTTCGCGATCGGGCCGTCCCCGGTGTTCAATCGTTTCGATGCTGGCCACCCCTCGCATGACAATCGACCCGCGCCCCGTCGTGTAGGCTTCGCGAATCGCCGTCGTCCCCAGGATTTGGCCGCCAGTGGGAAAGTCTGGCCCTGGAATATACTGCATGAGTTCCAGAGAGGTCAATTCGGGGTTGTGAATCAACGCCACCATCCCATCGATCAACTCACCCAAGTTGTGCGGCGGAATATTCGTTGCCATCCCCACCGCAATCCCCGAAGACCCATTTAAGAGTAACTGCGGAATTCGTGCCGGGAGTACAATTGGTTCCTGCTGCGACCCATCAAAGTTGTCCGAAAAGTCAACGGTATCCGCCTCAATATCTTGCAACATAGAGTTGGTCGTTAGCGATCGCAACCGACACTCGGTATATCGCATTGCAGCGGGCGGATCATTATCCACGGAGCCAAAGTTCCCGTGACCATCAATCAGGGGCGATCGCATGGAAAAGTCCTGCGCCATCCGCACCAACGCATCATAGACCGCCGTATCCCCGTGGGGGTGGTACTTACCCAGCACTTCCCCTACAACCCGCGCGCACTTCCGAAACGGCCGTTCTGGAGTCAACCCCAACTCGTGCATGGCATATAAAATCCGACGATGCACCGGCTTCAAGCCATCTCGCGCATCGGGAAGCGCCCGCCCCACAATCACGCTCATCGCGTATTCCAGGTAAGACTGCTGCATCTCGCTCCGTAAATCGGTGGGGATGATCCGGTCTTGCGGCGATTCCTGGGAAAACGTCATATTGTCAATAACTCCAAATCGATGAGCAATGGATTGCTAAAGCCCCGACTTCAGCAATGAAGAAAGGCAAACAAAACACGATGAAAATGCTAGTTTACACACCCATTCTTCAGCCTATTGATTGTATCACAGATAAGGGCAAAATGTGGGCCACTTCCCTAGGGCGATCGCAGGCGCAAAACCCTCTCAATTCCACAGCGCAGTCATCCTTACAAATAGAGTTCTTTTTTCTTAGTTCAAATAACTGAAATCTAGCTAAATTATCGTTTTACAGTCTGGGATTCAGGAATCTATTTACCCACTTAAACCAAGCAGTTCTTGTCATAGCAAACAACTTAAATTCTTAGTTTTATCTTTTGTTCAATCTCACTTCAAAACGATTGATTAGATTCATTGATTGAAAAAATTTTAATCAACACATTTAAATTAAATTTAAAGCTAAAACAAAACCATTAAATAATGACTGTTTTTTTCTAAGAGAATGGTTTCATCGCCTCTAGCCGCTCCAGAGCATCAATTGGGTAGATAGTGCTTCTCAGGCAATCTGCCGCGATCGCCAGACAAGGCATTAGAAAACTGGGTGAATCTAGCATTACCTAAACCCCGCGATCGCACAGCTTATAGAGCGCGATTGATTGAGCAAAATCCCAGAAACCACACCTAGATTTGAATTTTAACTCTTTGCCAAGAAGGCCATCTTTTGTAATTTCAGCCATTTTTTAAAATGCATTGTTACTTCCTGCAACTAAAACATTCAGCAACTTAAGCACAATCGTTATAATTAACAGCAGCCCAAGCTTCATTTCATCCGCCCAAGTCATTTATGCTCGCAGTCATTTATTCAGATGATTTTTTACTTCATGAAACTGGTTATTTTCATCCTGAGCGGCCAGAGCGATTGACCGCCATTCGGGAACACTTGAAAACGGTGCGTTGGGCAGAGCAACTCACTTGGCATAGTCCTACCCCGATCGCCCAGCGTCCCGTCCTGGCCGAGATTGAACGAGTCCACGCGGCAGACTATGTTGACCAGGTGCGTCAGCTTGCCAACCGGGGCGGCGGTTATTTGGATGCGGATACTCCCGTTTCCCCCCGCACCTTTGAAGTGGCTCAGTTAGCCGTCAGTGCTTGGCTAGATGGCGTGGATCGGGTGGTGCAAACTGGAGAGCCAACCTTTGTCGCCGCCCGCCCCCCCGGTCATCATGCCCTCAGCGATCGCGGAATGGGTTTTTGTATTTTTGCGAATGCCGCGATCGCCGCCTACTATGCCTTAGAGCATTTGGGGCTAGCGCGCGTCGCAATTTTGGATTGGGATGTGCATCATGGCAACGGCACCCAGGCAATTGTCGAAACCCACCCTCAAATCGCCTATTGTTCCCTGCACGAATCGCCGCAATATCCCGGAACCGGGGCCAGTAGCGAAACCGGATTTCACCAGAATGTGTTGAACGTGCCGATGCGATCGGGGAGCACATTCGCCCACTATCAACCCGCCTTTGAACAAGCTGTTTTGCCGTTTCTCCGTCACTTTCAACCGGATCTACTGATCATCAGCGCCGGGTATGATGCGAATCAGGCCGATCCCCTCGCCAATATTGGCCTGACTCCCCCTGACTACCGTTGGTTTACGGAACAGTGTTTGACCGTAACGCCGAAGATCTTGTTCGGGCTGGAAGGCGGTTACGATTTGGATGCCTTGGCGCAGTCCGTTGCTGCCACGCTCCAAGCCTGCGTAGAGTCCAAACCGATGTAATGGTGGGCGTTAGGAAGTAGACCGCGATCGCCGCCCCCAAGCCAGCCCACCACCAATCGCTTAGTTATTTTTGGCTTCCAGCGCCTCCAAGCGGCTCTTCAGGTCTTGATTTTCCTGCTTCATCTGCTCCAACTCTTCCCGCAATTGCTTAATAGCTTTGTCCGCGCCGATATTTTTCTGCACCCGTTGCACTGCTTCTTCCGCAATCCGCCGAACTCGTCCATCCGGAGTGTGGTTTGCCAACGCTTGCAAAATGGCGATCGCCTTCGGCGTTTCCATCTGCCCCAAAGCAAACACCACCGCCACCTGCGTCAGGAAAAAGCTTTCGTGAGCCAACACCTTTAGCCGTTCCAAAATCCGTTGGAGATCGGTAGGCGTTTGGCCAGTAGAAATCGTACCCAGGGCGCGGATGGCAGGCAGGCGCAACGCTTGGGGCGTGCCCAATTCGGTATAGTCCAAAATCAGATTGAGGGCACTGTCCGAGGTTTTCATTTGGCTCAGGGCCGCGATCGCCCCCGCCCGCACAATCTCATTCCACCCCTGCCGTTCTTTCAACACCGTCTTCAACACCTTCAACGCTTTGTCCGCTTTTTCGACCATCAGGTTGCCGCCGACCACTGTCCCCAAAGCCCGAATGGCAGCGGCTTCCGTGTAGTAACTGGCATCGCCTTTTTCCGCGATCGCCTTCAGCGCCTTGTAACTCGCCAGGGTTTTGATGTTGGCCAACGCTTCCACCGCCGCCCGCCGCACCCGTGCATGATCATCTTTAAGACCCAGCACAATGCCATCAAAGGCTTGCTCCAGCTTAATGCTGGCCAAACTCTCCAAAATTTCGACCCGCACCCCCCAAAACGGCTCCTGTTGCAAAGCCTCGGTCAATGCCTGCACCGCCGCCAGCCCACCTTTTTGGGCGATCGCCGCCGCCGCACAAATCCGCCCCAACGGGTCAGGATCAGCAGTCAGTTGGGCCTTAAGTTCCGGTAAGGGATACTCCAGCTTGACAGTTTTCAGCGTGTGATTGCCCACATCAAAACTCACAAAATCGGGTTTTTGCGCCAAAGGAAAATAAAAAGCTTGCTCCGGCTCCCGTATCCGCACAGTCACCACGTTTAACGTTGGGTTGGTGCCCGCCTGCAAGTAGCCGAACCCAACCGGAATTTTCAGGTCAAACAGGTCTTTGCGATCGCCCGCGTTCGCCTGAGTTTGCGTGACCGTCAATTTCGCCAGGTTGCTGTCGCCATCCCAGCTATAGGCCACTTTATAATCCGGGTGGCCACCCCGAAAAACATACTGATCAAACAAAAACAAGAGATTGCGCCCCGTGGCTTTCTCGATCGCCCGCAACAGATCAATCGTCTCCACCGTGCGATGGGCATTGTCATTCACAAACGTCGCGATCGCCGCCCAAAATAACTCATCCCCCAACTCTGCCCGAATCATGTGATACACACACGCGCCTTTTTCGTACAAGTGGCGATCGTACAGTTCGATCGCCTCCCGATACACATGGGTCACAATGGGTCGCCGATACCGCGATGCATCCTCATCCAGATAATTCCGCGCCTCACCCAATCGATAGTAAGCCGCCTCTTCATCCCCATATTCGTGGGCTGTCCACAACACTTCGGAATAGGAAGCCATCCCCTCTTTTAACCACGCATGAGACCAATGTTTGATGACCACTAAATCACCAAACCACTGATGGGCAAGTTCATGGGCGACTAAACTTTCGGTACTACGATTATCGATCGCCGCCCGTGCATCAATCAAACAGCGATCAGTCAACAAAGTCGTTGAAGTATTCTCCATCCCACCAAAGATGAAATCATCCACGCACACTTGCGCGTACTTCGGAAAAGGATACGGATAACCAAAGATTTGACTAAAAAACTCAATCATCTCTGGCGTTTTGCCCATACTAATCCGGGCCTCAGGTTCCAACCCTTTTTCCACATAATAGGTCACGGGTTTACCATGCCACTCGTCCCGCAGTTCAGCAAAATCCCCGATCGCCAGCGTCATCAAATAGGTCGGGTGAACTTCCTTTTGCGCCCAGTGGTAAACCTTGCGATCGCCCTCCGCCTCCGTGCTGACCAATTCCCCATTGGAAATCGCCATCAACCCTGTCGGAATCCGCACCCGAATTTCCGAAGTCGCCAACTGGCCGGGATAGTCAAAACAGGGAAACCAAAACCGCGAATCCTCATCTTCGCCCTGTGTCCACACTTGCACTGGCTTGTTGGGATAGTGCTTATCAGGCGCAATGAAATACAAACCCCGCTGGGGCTGCACGACATGGTAGGCGATCGCCAACGTCATCGGCGTTCCGGCCACCGTCGGCGCACTCAATTGCACCTGCAACTGCTCCCCATCGTAATCAAACGCTTGGGGCGTTTCGCCAACCTGCACCCCGTCGATCGCCAAATTCACCGCATCCAACGTCAACCGCTCAATCCCACTCCGCACCGGATTCAGCCGAATCGAGCACGTCCCCCGATAACTCTGCTGCGGAATATCAAAATCCAGATCCAAAAAAATATGCTCTACCTGACCGGGGCGATCGGGGTTGTAGTGAGGTCGTGCTCCGGGCAATTCAAAGGAGCGATGACCATTTTTTTCGGCATCAAAAAGAGAATTCAGCATAGGGAACGGGTGATGAGTCGTCCGTAAAAACTAACATTCTAATCCCTGACTGCAAGGGAATTCTAGTTTATTTGTCACATCTCGGCGCGATCGCCCCAACCCCCACGCCCCAAAACGGCCCGCCCACCCATCCGCGATCGCCCAGCCCATGAGTTTACCGGATACGACAGCATTTTTTGTCTCGGTACGGTGCGAGGCTCCTTGCCAATTTAACCGTTTTACAAACAACTTTTCAGCATAGAAAGGTAAAGACCACTGTATGGCAATCCTCCTATCACGACCTCTCAGAACTCAAAGATTCAAGCAAAGTCTTCTACCGTATCCTACAATTATTTCCATTCACTCATTTTTAAGCATAAAAATCACAAAAAAAGGGCGATCGCAATGACCGCCCTTCATGCCATGAATTAAATTAAGACTAGAGTTGAAATGCCAAATTCATGGATTAGTCAAAGGTTAGATAAGTCGCCAACTTTTCGTATTCTTGCCAGGTTTTTACCCCAACAATTCCATCAGCAGTAAGTTTGCGATCGCGCTGAAATGCTTTAACCGCGTTTTCAGTATTTTGACCAAAAATTTGATCAACAACCGACTTATAGTAACCGCTTTCTTTCAGCAACTTCTGCACAACTTCAACCTCGCTCCCCGTGCTACCCCGGCGGAGAGTCGGCTTTGTAGCCGTTAAAGCAGAATTTGCCTTTAGTGCTTTCCAGGTCAAATTACCAACAATTCCATCCATTTTCAACAAATAGCGATATTGAGCAGTTTTGACTCGCGCTTCAGTTACCTGACCAAAGATACCATCAACAACAATTGGCCCACCAATGGATGGCACTCCAAAATGTTTATTTAACAATGTTTGGAGTTCTTTAACTGCTGCACCTTGAGAGCCTTTTTGAAGAACTGGAAGAGTTGTAGGAGCGTTCATGGTGGATAACCTCGAATGTTTGACACTATTAACATCAAGTACCGCCCCAATCATTCCTAAGCCATTTAGTCACCTTTCTGAGGTATTTTTATCGTATTTTTTTCCTATTCACACTATTTTTTGCTTCATTAACACACACAAATCTAGTTTGCCAAGCTGGCTTTTATTTCTATCTAGACTGAAAATTTTGAGTCAATTCATTGCAATCAAATATTGGCTTAAACGGCGCGATCGCGCCTGCCCTGTACCAACCCTAATCGCCCTCTACCGTTGCAACCCATAATTGCAATGAATAACAATCCAAAGACCTGTGCTATTTGCTACTAGCCAGGGAACTCTAAAGAAACTTCCACTTTTAGTGAATTCTCCATTCAAATATGGCTTGCAACCGTCATCTACTGTCCATTGTTATGCTTGGTCTTGCCTTACCACTCCTACCGTTGCAGGTTCCACTGACAACGCTCACGTTCAATCACCATCGCGCCCAAGCCCAAGCTATTTCAGACTTTCACCTCATGAGTGAAGGTAAAGGAGGCTACACAGGTTGGAATGGTGGCGCGTATTATCACTATCAAGTTTGGGTCAATGGAACAAATACTCAATTTCTTTTGAAAATTTGGAACGATGCCGACTTTCCCCAAGCGGCCCCAATAACTACCCGTGCCTTTGCTTCAGGCCGCGATGCCCTAGATTATTTTGACTGCTACTATGCTCAGAAATCGCTGCCCGTTTGCCCCAAATAAAGCGTTACGACTCGAATAACCCAGGCGCGATCGCCCCAGTTTGATGGCCGCGCGATCGCGCTTTAGGGGAAGCCTCACACGAAGACATACTCATAACGACTTCATTTTACTGTTATAATCAAACCTAACAGGTCAAATTGTAATGTTCGTTGGAGGTTAACCCAATGCTGAAAGTTGTTGGCATTTCTGGCAGTCTGCGCGAAGGTTCTTACAGTTTGCAAGCGTTGCACGTAGCGGCAGCCCGGATTGAGGCGTTGGGCGTTCCGGTCGAAATTCTCGATTTGCGATCGCTCCATTTACCCTTTTGCGATGGCGGTGAAGACTATCCCGCCTATCCCGATGTCCAAACCCTGCGCCAAAGCGTGACCGCAGCAGATGCCATTATTCTGGCCACACCGGAGTACCACGGGAGCGTCAGTGGGGTGTTGAAAAATGCCCTTGACCTGATGAGCTTTGAGCACCTTGCGGGGAAAGTGACTGGGCTAATCAGTGTGTTGGGTGGGCAATCGAATAGCAATGCCCTCAACGACTTACGCACTATTACTCGCTGGGTACACGCCTGGACAATTCCTGAACAAATTGCGATCGGCCAAGCCTGGAAAGCGTTTGATGCCAATGGCCAATTGCAAGACGAAACCCTGGACAAACGGTTTGATGCATTTGCCCAAAGCCTGGTGGCCACAGCAGAAAAACTACGCGGCGATTCTGCCCAGAAATCCAACGCAGCTTAGGAGCCTGAAACGCCCAATTCAGCCCTTGTGGCCCCTTTACCGGGTTTGAGCCGTCCCATACCAGGTTTGATACCAGCGTTGCATTTGCTGAATTTCGGCAGTTTGGCCTTTGATGATGGCCTCCGCTAAGGTTTGAATTTCGGAATGTTGGCTGCGGTTCCGCACCATCTGAGCCATCATGACTCCCATTTCGTGGTGCGGAATCATTTGCTCGATGAAGGCGCGATCAAAATCAGCGGCATTGCGTAGGGCCTCCAAGTCGGTGCGCCCCATGCAGTTGCCCATCGGCCCAAAGCCTGAGAAATCAACTTGGTCGCGATCGAATCGCCGCTCCATCATCCCCGGCCCCATGCCGCCGCCCGCCCTCGGTGCGGTACCCCCACGCCAACCACCGCCCATCATGCCACTCCCAGTTTGCCAAGCGGGCACCGGAGCACCGTACCAGGCTTGATACCAACTGGCCATTTGCTGGTTTTCGCGGGTTTGGGTGGTTTTAATGGTCTGGGCGAGGGTTTTGATTTCTGGGCGTTTGGCTTTAGTGAGGGCCAGATCCGCCATTGCGATCGCGTCTTCGTGGTGCGGCATCATCATCACAATAAAGTGGCGATCGGGCTTGCCCATCATCCATCCCCGCCCCCCCGGCATCCCGTCATCATCGTCGCGATCGGCCACCAACGACCCCGCCAACATCAAGCGATCGGAGCGCGGCACAAAGGGGGCCAAGGCTTGCGGGGCCGCTTTAATCGTAGCCAAGAGCACGGCAATAGTTGCCAACACCCCACTCACCAGACCAGATAGGACATAGAGTAGCAGCTTCTGATTCATACCAACCTCCAGTGTTGCGATGGGACGGTACGGCGCAGTTCGCAGCATTCAATTTAGTTGTACCCACAGCCTGGAGGCCGCCCTTGATGACAACGCGACATAGGCAACCCCCAGAGCGATCGCCCTGGCTCCGCCGCGCAAGGCATAGATTGGGCGCTCACCACACCAAAACGCGAACATCACGCGACTCAATTCAATCCTAACGCGGGAAATCTGAGGAGAGCGTGAAGCTTCACCACTCTAAATGTCGAGATCAAATGTCGAGATCGGTGAGGTTCAGTTTGGGGCCATAGGTTTCGATGAACTCGCGCCGGGGAGCCACCCGATCGCCCATCAACACCGTAAAGACGCGATCGGCCTCCGCCGCATCTTCAATTTCCACCCGCTTCAACGTCCGCGTTTCGGGGTTCATCGTGGTATCCCACAGTTGAGCGGGCATCATCTCCCCTAACCCTTTGAATCGCTGAATTTCGTACTTGGCATTGTCTGGGAAGCCCGCAATGATTTGATCCCGTTCGCGATCGCTGTAGCAATAGTAATGATTGCGGCCCCGCTCAATCTTATACAACGGCGGACAAGCAATATAGACAAAGCCCTGATCCACCATCGACCGTTGATAGCGATAGAAAAAGGTCAGCAACAGCGTCCGAATGTGTGCCCCATCCACATCTGCATCCGTCATGATCACAATCCGGTGATAGCGCAGTTGCGACGACTCAAAATCCTCGCCCTTAATCCCCAAGCCCAGCGCCGTAATCAACGCCTGAATTTCATTGTTTTTGTAAATCTTGGAATCGTCCGTTTTTTCGATATTCAGGATCTTGCCCCGCAACGGCAGAATAGCCTGAAATCGGCGATCGCGGCCCTGCTTGGCACTGCCCCCCGCAGAATCCCCCTCAACGATGAAAATCTCCGATTCCGAAGGATCGCGGGAACTGCAATCCGCCAATTTCCCTGGCAACGTGGAAGACTCCAACACCGACTTCCGCCGTACCAATTCCCGCGCTTTCCGGGCTGCTTCCGCCGCCTTAAACGCTTCTACCGCCTTCTCAATAATCGCATCCGCCACACCGGGCCGAAACTCCAGGTATTCCACCAACACCTCACCCACCAGGGAATCCACAATTCCCCGCACTTCGGTATTGCCCAGTTTCGTCTTGGTCTGCCCTTCAAATTCTGGCTCCGGCACCTTCACAGAAATCACGCCCGTCAGCCCTTCCCGGATATTTTCCCCCGCCAGATTAGATTCATTTTCCTTAATCTTGTTGCGCTTCCGGGCCATTGAGTTAAACGTCCGGGTCAACACCGTCTTCAACCCTTCCAGATGCGTCCCCCCATCAATGGTGCGGATATTATTCGCAAAGCCAAATAGGTTGTCATTATAGGCATCAGCAGACCACTGCAACGCCACCTCGACCTGCACATTGTTGCGTTCCCCTTGCACATAAATAATCTCGTCATGCAAAGGCTGCTTTTCCCGGTTCATGTAGGAAACGTATTCCCGAATCCCACCTTCGTAATAATAAGTTTCGACCTTGGGTTCGTCTTGCTTCAGCAGTTCCAGGCGGCGATCGCTAAAGACAATTCGCACCCCCCCATTCAAAAACGCCAACTCCCGCAACCGTCCGGCCAGGGTCGCGTACACAAACGTCGTCCCCGTGGTGAAAATATTGGGATCGGGCTGAAAGTGAATCGCCGTTCCCGTGCGATCGCCCGCCCCCGACTTCACCTTCAGATCTGACACCGGCACACCCCGCTCAAACCGTTGCGTGTGCACCTTACCATCCCGCCACACCGTCACTTCCAACCACTCCGACAAGGCGTTGACTACAGACACGCCAACCCCGTGCAAACCACCGGACACCTTGTAGCCGCCACCACCAAACTTGCCGCCCGCCCCCAACACCGTCAACACCGTTTCTACCGCCGACTTGCCCGTGCGCTGAACAATATCCGTCGGAATCCCCCGACCATCGTCCGTCACCATCACCGAGCCATCGTCGTTAATTGCGACCTCAATATTCTTGCAAAAACCCGCCAGCGCCTCATCAACGGAGTTGTCAACAACCTCGTACACTAGATGATGAAGACCACGCTCTCCGGTGCTGCCAATATACATCCCAGGGCGTTTACGAACGTGCTCAATCCCTTCCAGGACTTGGATCTGATCCGCACCGTAATTATTCGTCGTCATGCAACTATGCGCTCCCACCGAACAAGTTAAGCCTTAAATGAAACCAAAGCCGCGAAATACCAAAACTATCAAAAATTCTAACACAAAAGCCTTATAAGCGATTTTAGCGTCGTTTCCTGCCGTTTTTATAGAAGGGGTGAACCGCCTCAACCCGGATGACCAATCTTGATTCTAGTCTAACAAGTTTTAGTGCAAGCGTACCAGGATTGATTGTGCTCTGCGGGCCAACGGCCTCTGGCAAGTCAAGTCTGGCGATCGCAGTGGCGAAACGGCTAAATTCTGTCATTCTTAGCGCGGATTCGCGTCAAGTGTATCAAGAATTTAACATTGGCACCGCCAAGCCCACCCCCACCGAGCAGGCCCAGGTGCCCCATTACCTGATTGATATCTGCAAACCCACCACCACCCTGACCGTGGCCGACTATCAGGATCAGGCCCAGCAACTCCTGGCGCAAGGGTTTAGTCCTGCAACGGGCCAACCCAGAATCCCCCTGTTAGTCGGCGGGACGGGGCTTTATATTCGAGCTATTACCCACGGGCTGAAAATTCCGCGCGTGCCCCCCCAGCCCAGCCTGCGATCGCAGTTCGAGCGGCTGGGGCAACCCTTTTGTTATCAACTGTTGAGCCAGGTTGACCCGATCGCCGCCGCCAAAATTCACGCCAACGATGCCGTCCGCACCGTGCGATCGCTGGAAGTGTTTTACACCACTGGCCAACCCATCTCAATGCAACAGGGAGAAAATCCGCCCGCCTACCCCATTTTGCAGCTTGGGCTAGATTGTGCCACTCCGGCAGCATTGACCGCCCGCATTCAGCACCGGACTCGGCAAATGCTGGCCGCCGGCTTAGTGGCCGAAGTCGAAACTTTACAGCAAAACTATGGCCCTGACTTGCCCTTGCTCAACACGCTGGGCTATGCAGAGATCCGTCGCGCTCTGGCTGGGGAACTTTCCCTGGCGATCGCCGAAGAGCAGATCGTCCTCCACACGCGCCAATTTGCCAAACGCCAACGCACCTGGTTTCGGGCCAATCCCGCGATTCAGTGGTTTGATGCAGAAGCCCCTGATTTGCTGGAACAGGTATGGGCCGTGGTGGCGGAGTTTGTGGGGGCGATCGCCATTCCCGTGAGCACCGCCGGGGGGGTTAGCAGTGGGGAGACACAAATTCGCCAAAGTAATGCTTAAAGCGTTCTTGCAACTGGTTTGTATTCAGGTTTTGCACCCAATATTCCGTCACCGCATGGCCAAAGGCCCAGGCATTGCGATCGGGTGGCAGGGGATTATCCAGCAAAATCGGCCACAGCGCCAACAGATCAAAGTTACGGCCTTCCGAGTCGCGATCGCCCAGCAAATTAAACAAATCGTAGGCCATTTGCAACTTCCCGATCACCACGGGCAACTGCTCCACCGGAATTTGCTCCGCCAAGAGATAGGCCAGGGTCGGGCTGCCCGTCGTCAAGGTGGAAATGAATTGCAACACCGGAGTTTTCAGCAAATTGGTCAACCCCTGAGTCGTCGCCATCTGAAAGGTGTAATGGTCAATAATCTGAGTTGCAGCCAGGGTGCGGGCTTCCAAATTCCGCAGAAACCGGGCAAGGCGCAATTGTTTCGTCGGGCCGATCGCCTCCACCAAGCTAATGGATAACTCTTCCACCCCCCAGGCAATGCGCCCAGTCTGGCGATCGCTCGTCACCAGGGGCAACACAAAATCGCACCACTCCCCCAACTGCTCCGCCCGGTACTGTACGGCTTCCCGGATGGCCATTTCCTTTGGGCGATCGCCCCACTCCCAGTCATAGGGCGGTGCCCACTCGCGGATCGGGCGCAGTTTATCCACTTGGGTGACGATCGCGATCGCCGGGAGATCAGGCACCACAGCCTGCACCTCTTTGAGAAAATCCGCATCCATTTGCAACGTGGGATCAAGGGCCGGAGTCACCAACAGCAACAAATCCGCCCGGTCAATCTGAGCCAAGACCTGCGATCGCAAATCGGCCCGCTGCGTCTGTTCATATCCCGGCGTATCCCACAGATGCAACACCGCTCCAGAGTCCGTTTGCCAGCGATAATCCTGCACCTGATCCGTGCTGGGCAACACATCCACCGTCGCCTTGTCCGCCCGAAACAGCGTATTAATCAAGCTACTTTTGCCTGCCCCCGTTCGCCCGACTAACAGCAAATTCACGGGCTTTTGTGCCACACTTTCCGGCGGTTCTGCCTGGGTCAAAATCCCTTGTAACGTCTGGGTCTTGGCCGCTGGGATGGCCTTGGTGGGCGCGGGCGCAGGGGCCAAACCGGGTAACTCGCCGCTATATAACGCGATCGCCTGCCGACTCAGGTTGCGGAGGGCCGCCTCCCGCAATAACTGGCTGATGTTGACCAACAATTGCTGCGTCGCCTGATTGCTTGATCGTTGGGTCGCTTGCCGCGCGATCGCCGCCGCCGGATTAAACACCCACTGCGCCCAGTTCCACACCTTTAACACTTTCCGAGCCGAGGGTTCCAACCGCTGATACACCTCGTAGGCTTGCACCGCCTGCCCAATCGTGACCTGGTTCAACACCGGCGACAGTTTCTCCATCCACTGATCCATGTCGTCCGTTGTCCCCCGAATTAAGCTATACGCCTGGGGAATATAGATATTCAAAAAAGGCCGTTGCACTTCGGGATGGTAGGCTTGGGCGATCGCCACCACCACACTCTGACACCGTTCCCAAAACAAACCCCAATCTTCCCAAGCCGGAGGATCGGCCTGGGCCGTTGCCAAAATCTCCTGTAACGCCGTCTCCGCCGCTTGGGCTGCATTGCGGGCTGGCCCTGCCTGGGCGATCGCCCCATTTACCTCCGCTTCCACCGCCGCCAGTTCCGTCTGCACCTCAGTCACCACGGCTTCGAGCTGGGTCAGCACAGGCCGCGTCCACCGCACCAACAGCCAGCGCCACCCCACCAACAGCACTGTAAACACAGCCCAAATCCAGTTAATGCCCCAGGTGTGAATTTGGAAGCCCGCCGCGATCGCAAAGAACCCCACAATTACGACTATCGGAAGTGCCAACACCACTCCCTGCCAGACCGTTAACCGCATCCCTGCCTGCTCCCTCTGCCCAAAACACTATTTCCAGTCTAGGCAGAAACCCCAACCACGACGACACCGCACACCAAACGTAAAGCCAACTCCCCCGGTTGGCCCCGGTGCTGCGGCAACCCGCCGACAACCGCCCTAGCGGTGCAACAAATTTTGAGTTTGCAGAAAAGCCTGAAACTGCTGCATCGGGTTAAGCTTAATCGGTTGATAGCCCGCTACAACAGCAAGCGCGATCGTAATGGCGATCGCGTTAACGATAATAGAACCTTTGGTCGAAACACAGTTAGGCATGGCGGCTGGACGTTGGGAAATGGGTGGTTGGTACCTTCAGTCTGGCCGATGAATTCTATCTCAGGGGTGATGAACCCGGCCCCAAACTGTGATCATCATCACAATTAGTACCCAAAGGCAGCAGCCATCGCTGGAGTTGGCCCCGAATCTGGCCCCGCAGCAACTGCCCCTAGACAGATCCCCACAGTCCCCACCGATGACTCGGCTACTTTACCAGATCCCCGCCGCCGTGCTGGGGATAAATCCGTGCTCCCCCTTGTCCATGTGAGGAAAATTTCACAAATCCAATGGATCCAGTCCCCTCGTTACATATCACTGTAGCCCTGGAGATTTTCAGGATTGCACCCCCGCAACACCCCAGTCGCCCGCTTGGTCAATGGTTCAGCCCCCTGAACCACAACCAGATATTTCCCCTGGTCTAAGCGATTGCGATAGGGCAAGGCATCCCCGCTGCCACTCGTCAGGCCCACCCCGCCCCCGACAAAAAAGCTGCCCATCGCCCCAGAAACCGCACCAAGCAAGCCCCCGATCGCGTGGTTGCCCAGTTCCCCCGCCCAAGCAAATGTATTGAGATTCGTGATCAGGCTAAAGGTAAAACCCGCCGCAAACCCAAAGGGAATCAACCAAAAAGACATCAGTTTAGCCAAGCGTCCGGCCCGCGCCTTGGGATCGATAAAGCCAAACTCGTCAGCAGATTTATAGCCTTTGCCCAAAATAGATACCGCACTGGTGGGAATCCCGGCCTGTTCAAGGGCAGTGTAGGCGGATTCGGCCTGGATGCGATCGCTCAATACCGCAATCAAATAATTCATAAATTTAGGACAATGTTACGAGTGCTTTACTTATTCAGGATATAAGACTTGTTCCTGCGGGGATCATGGCTTAGGGTTGCGCGATCGCCCCCCGCCTGCCCCCGTGCAAATTAAAAAAAACGGCAGATCCCCCAATCCGGTTTCAAAATGCCGTAAGGTTAAAAATCGATTTCTGCATTTTTGTTTCTGCGTTGCACCTCTCACAGCTTAATTTTCTCTCGGCGTTGTTCTCAATCTTGTCGGTTTAATTTTGTCGTTCTCAACTTGTTGGTTTCCTTCGTTGTTCTCGTTTTCCGCGTTGCTCTCATGGCGTATTCATTGCAGGTCGCGTGATTTGTTTCTGGCCTGCGAGTCATTTGATCCAGGCTCCAGAGCGCCCCAGGTCAATTGGTGCAAGGCTCAACCATTGTGACTTAGCTCCCTGCGATCGCCCCTGCCCACCCCCTCCACACCAGAGCCTTTTTCCTGCCCATCTTTCCCTGAATATCCAACATAGATTTCACCATGCCAAAGGTTCTAGTTTCTGACCCAATCGATCAAGCGGGAATTGATATCCTGTCGCAAGTCGCCCAAGTTGATGTCAAAACCAACTTACCCGTTGACGAACTGCTGAAAATTATTCCAGAGTACGATGCCTTGATGATTCGCTCTGGCACCCGCGTCACCCAAGCCATGATTGAAGCCGGGGATAACCTCAAAATCATTGGTCGGGCCGGAGTCGGGGTGGATAACGTTGATGTTCCTGCCGCCACCCGCAAAGGGATCGTGGTGGTAAACTCACCGGAAGGCAACACGATCGCCGCCGCCGAACACACCCTCGCCATGATGTTGGGGCTATCCCGCTATCTGGGGGAAGCCAACCAATCCGTGAAAAGCGGCAAGTGGGATCGCAAAAGCTTCACGGGCGTTGAGGTCTACAAAAAAACCCTGGGCGTAGTCGGTTTGGGTAAAATCGGTGCCCACGTGGCAACCGTCGCCCGCGCAATGGGGATGAAGTTGCTGGCCTACGATCCCTTTGTCTCCCTCGAACGGGCCGAACAGTTGGGTTGTCGGTTGGTGGAACTGGAGATTTTGATGCAGGAAGCCGATTACATCACCCTGCATTTACCCAAAACCCCAGAGACTACCAACTTGATCAACGAGGCGGCAATCGCCAAAATGAAACCCACCACCCGCATTATCAACTGTGCGCGGGGGGGCATTGTAGACGAAGCCGCCCTGGTCAAAGCCTTGAAAGAAGGCAAAATTGCGGGAGCTGCTTTAGATGTGTACGCCTCGGAACCCCTGGAGGCAGAATCCTCCTTGCGAGAACTGGGTAAGGAAATCCTGCTCACGCCCCACCTGGGCGCATCCACCGAAGAAGCACAGGTCAACGTGGCGATCGATGTGGCGGAACAAATTCGCGATGTGCTCCTGGGTCTACCGGCACGATCGGCCGTGAATATCCCCGGTTTGCGCCCCGACCTATTGGAACAACTGCGCCCCTATCTGCAACTGGCAGAAACCCTGGGCAATCTGGTCGCGCAACTGGCGGGCGGGCGTGTCGAGTCGTTGAATGTGCGGCTGCAAGGGGAACTCGCCACCAATCAAAGTCAGCCGATTGTGGTGGCGGCCCTCAAAGGCTTGCTTTCCCATGCTTTGCAAGAGCGGGTCAACTATGTCAACGCCAGCATCGAAGCGAAGGAACGGGGCATTCGGGTCATCGAAACGCGGGATGCCGCCATCAAAGACTATGCCGGGTCGTTGCAACTTACGGCCACGGGTTCCCTGGGCGAACACTCCGTTGCGGGTGCCCTGTTGGGGAATTCGGAAATTCGCATTACCAGCGTGGATGAGTTTCCGGTAAACGTCCCCCCCAATCGCCACATGCTGTTTACCATGCACCGGGATATGCCGGGGATCATTGGGAAAATTGGCTCGTTGTTGGGTAGCTTCAACGTCAATATCGCCAGTATGCAGGTGGGGCGCAAGATTGTGCGGGGGGATGCGGTCATGGTGCTGAGCATTGATGATCCCTTGCCAGACGGGCTACTTGCTGAAATTATGAAGGTGCCTGGTATTCGGGATGCTTACACGGTGACGCTCTAGCGGGCTGCGATCGCTGGCAGACGCTAGGACAGCGGCGTTGCACGATAGGGGTGGGCATGGCGACGGCGATCGCCCTTCCCCACCCCCAGCCCAGGCAAAATCAAACTCAATGCAGCACAACGCATGGCCAATAGTTGGTGGGAAATTCAGGTTTTGTGTGACCCAACGCTGGAAGATTCGATCTTTTGGCGCTTAGGCGAGTTTGGCAGCCGTGGCACCGCCAGCGAGTTTCACGGCTACTCCAGTTTGGTGCGGGGCTACCTCCCCCAAAGCCAAGCGAAAATGCTGGATTTAGCGGCCCTGGCGCTGTGGCTCCGGCAGGACGCGCTGTGTATGGGGCTTGCGCCACCAGCCATGCAGTGGAATTTGATTGATGAAGAAGATTGGGCCAGCAGTTGGAAGGTGCATTGGCAACCACAGAACATTGGCGATCGCTTTTTGATCCATCCCGCCTGGTTGCCCCTCCCAGAACACACCGATCGCGTGTTGATGAAGCTAGAACCGGGAGTTGCCTTTGGCACGGGGGATCATGCCACCACCCAACTGTGTCTGGAAGCCCTGGAGATGCGCCTGGGAGACTTGGCGATCGCCGAAGCGGAATCCACTGAACCACTGGTGCTGGCCGATATTGGGTGTGGGTCTGGCATTTTGTCCGTCGGCGCGTTGCTGTTGGGAGCCGCCAAAGTCTATGCCGTTGATACTGATCCCCTGGCTGTGCAATCGACCCTGGAAAATCGCGAACTCAACGCCATTGAGGGCGATCGCCTGGTTGCTGCCGAGGGCAGCGTTGAGCGCATCATCGAACTGATTGAAGCCCCCGTCGATGGCATTCTCTGCAATATTCTGGCCGAAGTCATCATTGACCTGATCCCCGCCATGAGCCAAATCGCCAAACCGTCCACCTGGGGCATTCTGAGCGGGATTTTGCTGGATCAGGCTAAACTCGTTGCCGACACCCTGGAAGAAAATGATTGGATTGTGGCCGCATTGTGGAAACGGGGCGAATGGTGCTGCTTAAATATCCGGCGATCGTGAGTGGCCCTGGCTACCGCGCCACCCCAATCAAGCCACCCCTCTTGTCTCCTTGCATTTTGTCAAGCCAAACCAATGTCTGACTATTCCATTGCCGATTTGCGGCTTAACTATACCCGCCAACAGTTGAGCGAAACCAACGCCAACCCCGACCCCTTGCAACAATTCCGCGCCTGGTTTGACGAAGCCCTGCGATCGGACATTGTGGAACCCAACGCCATGACCCTGGCCACCGTGGGCGCAGATGGCCTCCCCTCCGCCCGCATCGTCCTGCTCAAAGGGTTAGACGAGCAAGGCTTTGTGTTTTACACCAACTACGAAAGCCGCAAAGCCCAAGATCTCGCGGCCAATCCAGCGGCGGTGCTGGTCTTCTGGTGGCCCCCCTTGGAACGGCAAGTGCGAATTGAAGGCCAAGTCGAAAAAGTCTCCGCCGCCGAAACCGAAGCCTACTTCCAGAGCCGCCCCCGGGCCAGCCAGCTCGGAGCCTGGGCCTCGGAGCAAAGCCGCACCATCCCCGATCGCGAATTCCTGGAACACCGCCTGCAACAACTCACCGAGCAATACCGAGATCAAGAAATTCCCCGCCCCGACTTTTGGGGTGGTTATCGCGTCATCCCCACCCAAATCGAATTCTGGCAAGGTCGCCCCAGTCGCCTCCACGATCGCCTGCTCTATCGCCGAGAAACCGACCACTGGGCGATTGAACGGTTATCCCCCTGAGCGATCGCGACCCTCATCCCTGCCTTGAAGTATGATCAAAATGATGTAGCGAGGAGGGCAGGTTTATGTCTAGCGTCACGAAACTACGCATGACGTTTGAAGAATACCTGACCTACGAAGATGGGACAGACCATCGATATGAATGGATTGATGGAGTGCTAGTTAAGATGCCAACGGAGTCTGAGTTAAATGCATGGCTTTCGTTGGCATTGCAGCTTTATTTCATCCGTGCTGGGTTGGTGAAGCCTAGACTTACTCATCGATACAACTGTGAAATTGAAGTGCCTGTTCTGGAACCGAAACAAGCGCGAAATCGGTTTCCTGATTTTGTCATTTTGCGACCAGAACACATTGAATTGACTCAGAAACGATTGACAATTCGCTTGGATATGCCTGCTCCGTTGTTCGTCATGGAAGTTGTTAGTCCGGGGCAAACAAACCGCAACCGTAACTATGAAGATAAACGTGCTCAGTATCAGGCAAGAGGAATCTTAGAATATTGGCTGTTGGATCCGGAGGAGCAGGTTGTCACTGTTCTGGTACTGGTCGATCGCGTCTATCAAGAAAGCAAATTCCAGGGCCGCGATCGCATTGTTTCTCCTCTGTTTCCCCTGTTTGAGCTAACCGCTGAACAAGTATTGAACCCCGAAGAATAGAGCGATCGCCGTTTTATAATCCGCCGAAGGGAGCGATCAAAGCGAGATCGCAGTTTCGCCGTCGCGCAGCGGCCACATACTTGCCAAATTGTGCAGCATTAATAGCAGTCATGGTCATTGCGAGTTCCGGTGCACTTAGCCGTTGTGTACGCTTATTCTAGGATCGCCTCTTGTATCGTCGGGAAGCAGACCACTGGACAATTGAACGGTTATCTGCCTGAGCGATCGCCCCCATCAAGAGGCATCACTATTTGGAAGCATCTGCGCGACTTCCCGCCATTCCCGGACGGCGTAGGGCGGAATTTTGAGGGTGCGATCGCCCCCGGTGGTAGCTAAGGTGATTTGCAAGGGCGAGTTATTGGGTAAGGCCGCGATCGCGGGTTGCACGTCGTACTCTCCGGTGCTGAGGGGGAGTAAGGGGACTTCAGCAGTACAGTCGGGGGCCGTCCAGGCGGCAGTGGAACTGGAGATTCGCAGGGGATCTGGATGTTGCACAATCAATTTGCCCGGAAAACCAACCAGCCGCAAATGGACGCTTTCAATGGCTCCGTGCTGACTCCGGTTAAACAACACCAGTTGCCACGCCTGATCCCGGTCATCCCGCAAGGTTTGCAGCGATCGCACCATGACTGCGCCCGCTCCCTCCGGGTAGGTATGCACCGAAGCCCAAGTGGGTTGCATCTAGCCGAACCAACCAGCCAGACTGAGCCAAATGATTAGCGCGATCGCCCCCATGCGTTTGCCCATATTGCCCGACATCCTCGCCCAACGCCTCGATCTTCTTAATAAATGTAGGCAAAAGTCAACGGACGGAGGGATGCACCGCTATCTTTGGTAAGATTAAGAGTTTGCAAAGGAAGTGAACGCTGCAAGGAGACACCCACTATGGCGCGGATGTATTATGACGCAGATGCCAATTTAGATTTGTTGAATGGTAAAACAGTTGCCATCATCGGTTACGGTTCCCAGGGCCATGCCCATGCCTTGAATTTGAAAGATAGCGGTGTCAACGTCATTGTGGGGTTGTATCCAGGGAGCAAATCTGCCGCCAAAGCGAAAGACGCTGGATTGACCGTGCATTCCGTTGAAGACGCGGCCAAGCAAGCCGACTTCATCATGATTCTGTTGCCCGATGAAGTGCAGAAAACCGTGTATGCCAATGAGATTGCCCCCCACCTCTCAGCGGGGAAAGTGTTGGCCTTTGCCCACGGGTTCAATATCCATTTCGCGCAAGTCGTGCCCCCCAGTGATGTGGATGTGGTAATGATTGCCCCCAAAGGCCCCGGTCATCTCGTGCGCCGTACCTATGAGCAAGGGGAAGGGGTGCCCGCATTGTTTGCGGTGTATCAAGATGCCAGCGGTCAAGCCCGCGATCGCGCGATGGCTTATGCCAAAGGGATTGGCGGGACTCGTGCCGGCATTTTGGAAACCACCTTCCGAGAAGAAACGGAAACCGATTTGTTTGGGGAACAGGTGGTGCTTTGCGGTGGCTTGAGTGCGCTGATTAAAGCTGGGTTTGAAACCCTAGTGAATGCTGGCTACCAACCGGAACTGGCCTACTTTGAATGTCTCCACGAAGTCAAACTGATTGTTGACCTGATCGTGGAAGGTGGGTTGGCCAAAATGCGGGATAGCATCTCGAATACCGCCGAGTACGGCGACTTGACCCGTGGCCCCCGGATCGTCACCGATGACACTCGCGCGGAGATGAAGAAGATTCTCCAAGAGATCCAAACCGGGCAATTTGCGCGGGAGTTTGTGTTAGAAAACCAGTCGGGCAAACCGGGCTTTACGGCCATGCGCCGCCGCGAAGCTGAACATCCCATTGAGGAAGTCGGCAAAGACTTGCGGGCCATGTTTAGCTGGCTGAAGAAAGTCTAGGAATGAGAATTAAATAACTTCCGCCATCGCCTGTCCTGAAGGCTACTGTGTACACACAAGTTATTTAATCTAGCGAATGCTGGGGCTTGATCCTCTCTAACCCTCCTTCAAAAGGAGGGAACCGGATTGGAAGTCTCCCTTAAAAAGGGGGATCTAGCAGGGTTTTGGCATCTGAGTCAATATGTGTGTACACAGTAGCTCCTGGAGGAGAGGGGCACCGGAGGCGGGGTGAGTTCTGTCAGGAATCTGGCAATTGTGCAGGTTATTAAATTCACGATCCCTAGTTATGTTGAGAGCTGGTGAGAGGGGCTAGGATTGAGGCAAGGACGACGGTACATTCCAGTTGCGATCGCGGTGGAAACTGAGTCGGTGCCTTGAACCGTGCCTCTCTTGCTGGGGATAACTGCTATGTCTGATAGTTCTAAAATTGCTTCCTTGACTGCGCCGATTCCCCAATATTCCGTGACGATTTGGGAAACCATTGCGATCGCCGCGAGTGCGATGCTGTTGACGCTGATTGGGCTGGCGGGGCTGGTCTACAAGTTTTTTAGTAATGCGGCTGATCCGCAGCGGGCCATGTTAATTGCTCAATCTCTGGTGGAGTATCAGTTGCCGGGGGGGGCGCAGGGAATTTTTGGGGCGAATCTGGGGGGGGCGAAGGTGGCGATCGTGGCAAGTTCGGCCTTTCCTAAAGGGGATTTGACGCTACTCAGTGCTGACCAGGTGGCCCAGGCGGCAGGAGTGGAACTGTTTGTGGCGCGGGTGCCATTAGATGTGGATACAGCAACGGGCGACCAGACCAACTCAAAATTGCCCCCCGCCCCCAAGAAGGAAGCGGAGTCTTATGAGTTGTTTTCATCACCGGATTTTTCCTTTTCCTACCGCTCTGGCGAGGAGTTTCAGGTGCAGACCGATCGCACCGATAACCTGGGGTTTTGTGGCTCCCAGGTGCCCGTGCGGATACAGACGGGGAATTTTGTGATGAATCCCCAATTTGCGCCAGTGCCTGCTGTGAAGTACGACGCGATCGCGAATTTTAATGATAGTAAGCGCCAGGTCACGTTGTTTGCGATCGGGCGCGATGCCGCGACGACAGCAGCGACAACCTTTCAATCCTTGACCTGTAAATGATGGCTTGCGGCTAAATTCGGCGCGAAGCTTGTCGCGATCGCCCCACAATTTTTTCGGCCTGCCCTGCATAAACAGCCCGCCACCAACGTTAAAGGAGATAACGCCACCGTCGTTCATCTACCTGAATTGCAATGATGCTTTCTCCTGGACTCAAACAAGCGATCGCCACCCTCGAACCTATATCCCTCGAATTGGGAGCCAGTGGCGCTGCTGTCGCCGCATTGCAACGGGTTCTGAGCCTCTTTGGTTATGCCTTGCCCATCAGCGGGTACTTTGATGCCAACACCCAGGTTGCTGTGCAAGCGTTGCAACGCCACTACAATCTGCCAACCTCAGGCCGCTTCAATCCGCAAACCTGGTATGCGCTACATTTTGGCTTGCCCCAAGCAGGAGCAGGCGATCGCCGCCCGCCCACCAGCCCAGCCTTACTATCCCACCCTTGCCAGATCTAAGGAGCCGGTTGGGACGCAACAACCGAGGGGTTGGAATACCGCGATGCTGGTTTTTCCCGCGCTGCCACCTCCAACAAAGCACTGGCATTGGCCAATGGCTCGATTTGCACCGCACAAGCTTTTAACTCTGGCTGGTTGGAGGTCGGGCAGGACAGGGGATGAGTCAAGGCATTGGCCTCGGCCTGTTCCGCCCACAGCGCCCCCCAGTGCATTGGCACAAACGCCGTCCCAGGTGCAATTTGCCGCGTGAGCACCACCGGGAAACGGGCTTGGCCCCGGCGCGATCGCACCTCCACCCAATCCCCCTCTTCCACCCCTAACTGCGCGGCATCGGCCTGATTCAGTTCAATAAACGGTGCCGGATGCATCTGTTGAATCTTGGGAATGCGGCCCGTGCGCGTTTGGGTATGCCAGTGACCATAGAGGCGACCATTGGTCAGAATGAAAGGATAATCCTCTGTGCACGGTTCCGCCAAGCCCACCGAGGCACAGACAGCAAAGTTGGCCCGTCCATCGGGCGTGTTGAACTGCCCATCGGTATAGAGGCGCTTGGGCGTAAACGAGGTCGATGGCGGGGAGCCTTCGGGGTGGGGCCACTGGGTCGGGCCGTGTTGCCGCAAATAGTCGTGGCTTAACCCCGTGACATCACAGGGGCGATCGCGGGTCACTTGCACATATTCGGCATACACTTCAGCCGCCGTAGTAAACGGAAAGAATGACCCAAAGCCTAAGCGCCGCGCCACATCCACAAAAATTTCCCAATCGGGTCGGGCCTCCCCCGGCGGCTCCCGAAACGCCTGACACAGCGTGACCACCCGCTCCGAATTCGTCATCGTGCCCGTTTTTTCGCCCCATTGCGCTGCCGGTAACAGGATATGGGCATATTGGGCGGTTTCCGTGGGATAGTAAGCATCCTGACAGACCGTGAGGGGCGATCGCGCTAACGCCGCCTTGACCCGTTCTAGATTCGGTAAACTCACCGCCGGGTTGGTCGCCACCACCCACAACGCCCCCACCGCGCCCGTTTCCAACCCCTCAACAATCTGCCAAGCCGTGCGGCCTATCTCTGCCGCTACCCGCCCCGGCGGCAATCCCCAAAATTGCTCCATCGCCGCCCGGTGTTCTGGCACCTTGACATGGCGATAACCGGGCAGCAAATTGCACAACCCCCCCACTTCCCGTCCGCCCATCGCATTGGGTTGCCCCGTCAGCGAAAACGGCCCACAACCGGGCTTGCCAATTTGGCCCGTGAGCAAATGCAAATTAATGATCGCGCGCACCTTCAACGTCCCCTCGCTGGACTGGTTCACCCCCATCGACCAGAGCGACAAAACCCGCTGCGCCTCGCCCCACCACCGCGCCGCCAATTCCAGATCGGCCACCGCAATGCCACAGCACTTCGCCACCACCTCTGGGGTAAACGCAGCGACATGGGCCGCAAAGGGAGCAAAATCCGTGGTGTGGGCTTCGACAAACGCCTGGTCAAGATAGCCCCAGCGGAGCAGCAGATGGGCCATCCCGTTGAGTAAGAAAATGTCTGAACCCGGTCGAATCGCCAAATGCAAATCCGCATCTTCTGCCGTTTGGGTGCGCCGGGGGTCAACCACCACCGTTTTAACGTGGGGATTTTTCTTATGGTGTTTTTGCAGGCGGTTATAGGCGATCGGATGACATTCCGCAGCATTCGCCCCGATGATAAAGGCACAATCCGTCAGTTCCAGGTCTTCGTAACAACAGGGCGGCCCATCTGAGCCTAAGCTCCGCATATACCCGGCCACAGCAGAAGACATGCACAACCGCGAGTTGGAATCAAAATTGTTGGTGCCAAGACAACCTTTGAGGAGCTTTTGAGCCACGTAATAGTCTTCCGTTTGCATCTGGCCCGACCCATACATGCAGATAGCATCGGCCCCCTGGGTGGCAAGGACGTGCTGTAAATGGGTGGTTAGGCGGGTGAGGGCGGCCTCCCAGGAAACGGGCTGAAATGGCTCGTCTAACGAATCGCGCACCATGGGAGCGAGGAGGCGGTTTTTGTCGATCGCCTCGGCCACCGTTGCCCCTTTGACACAAACCATGCCCTGGCTGGAGGGATGAGCGCGATCGCCCCGCACTTTCCACCCTAGGGGGAGTTGGGCCATATCATTCTCTTTGGCCCCAGAGGGCATAACCTCCAGGCCGCAGCCCACCCCGCAATACGGGCACATTGTCCTCGTTGGCTTCGTTGTCATTCTTCAATCCAATCTGTGCGTATCAGTGCTTCGCTTTGCCTCCCCAACTCCCTCTGCCACGGTTGACCTTCGTGCACCTGCAACTGCAAACACGGGATCTGGGTGAGCAGCGTTTCGTGCAATCCAGATAGTCCATGAATTTCTAACAGGGCATCGGGCAAAGCTTCAAATAATAGCCGTTGGTGCGGAAACACAATCCGCTCAAAGACCCAGTTGGGAATGCTGGTAATGCAGGCTCGCTGCGTTTGTGTAGTGGAGTTGATGTAGTAACAAAGAATGCGATCGGGGAAGTTAGGAGGAAGTTGGGAAAACATCGCAGCCACCACAAAAATCCTTTGCGTGCAATCATCAGGCGTGACCCTTCGGCCAACAGAAACGGGCTAGCAATGCTCCCCAAACGACCGAGAGCCTGACTCGGATCTAGCGAAATCTTTACAGCAGTAAAGAGTTTGGCTCCTCTGCGGCAGCGGCTAACCCCGTCCCAGCACGGCAACTGGTGGGCGGCAAACGCTTGCCGTTGTCGCTGGGCTAGTCGGCCTCGTGCAGAGCATGACTGCCAAACAAAAAGTCGAGGGCATGGTTCCGCAGAGTATAGTATTCCGGGTCTTCGGCCATTTGGGCACGACTGCGCGGATGGGGGAATTTAACTTCCATGATTTCGCCAATGGTGGCGGCGGGGCCATTGGTCATCATCACTACGCGATCGGCCAGGTAGAGAGCTTCGTCAATGTCATGGGTAATCATCATGACGGTGAGCTTGTGCTCTTCCCAAATTTTGATCAGTTCGTCTTGCAGTTCTTCCCGCGTGATGGCATCCAGCGCCCCAAAGGGTTCGTCCAAAATCAACACATCGGGATAGATCGACAAAGCCCGTGCAATGGAAACCCGCTGCTTCATCCCGCCAGACAATTGCCCCGGTTTTTTCTTGGCGGCATCTTCCAGGCCCACCATCGCCAAATGTTCGCGGACAATTTCTACTTTCTCGGCTTTGGATTTGGTGGGGTGAACCGCGTTGACGGCCAGATAGACGTTCTCGAAGGCCGTTTTCCAGGGTAATAGAGAATAGTTCTGGAATACGACCATGCGATCGGGGCCGGGGCTGGTGATTTGCTTGCCTTTAAGCTTGACTGCGCCGGAACTGGGTTGAGTAAAGCCGGACACCATGTTAAGCAGGGTGGATTTGCCACAGCCAGAGTGCCCAATGACGCAAATAAATTCGCCTTCGTTGACGGTCAGGTTCACCCCATCGAGAACGGTGAAGTCGCCGTTGGGGGTGGGGTAGACCTTGGTCACATTTTCAACGGTCACAAATGCTGGACTCGACTGAGCCACAGAATCGACTGGAGGGGTGGTGAGGGTTTGCATATTTGTTTCAGCAGCCATAAGGCAATGTTGATAAGTTCAAAGCAAGGGTAGGGGAGACGCGAAGGCACAACGCAATTGGAGGCTTTGTTTCTCTTGTAAGGGCCGGCCTCCAATTCAGTTGTCTACGCGGCTACCGTTTCGGTGCTGTCGATCGCAATTTCTTCGACTCGGATTTCGCGCTGAATCGCCAGGGCGTTAAAGTACCCCAATGGATCATCGGGATTAAAGACGATCTCATCAAAGAGGGCAAAGGGGGTGCGATCGGGTTCGATCGCCGGATACCCAATGGCTTGGGCCGCTTCCCGGTAGATGTCTGTCCGGTGTATCCGTTGGAGAATTTCCACCCAGTTCTTCGGGAACGGTGTAATGCCCCAGCGGGCCAGTTGCGTCAAGATCCAGAGACTTTCGCTTTGTTGGGGGTAAGTGCTTTGGTCAACGTGGAAGCGGTTAAAGCGGTAAAGCGGTTCGGGTTCGTCGCCGTAGCCATAATCGTAGGGATCGATGAAGCCGGGGCGAGTGTATTCAATGGCAGAACCGACATAATGCGGTTGGCAAAGCCATCCCAAAATTTCATCGCGGTTGCGGCGATCGTCGCAATATTCGCAAGCTTCCAGCAAGGCTTTGGTGAGGGCCAGGTAGGTTTGGGGATACTGGTTGGCCCAATCTTCCCGCACGCCGAGGACTTTTTCGGGGTGGCCTTTCCAAATTTGGAGGTCAGTGGCGATGATGTTACCCAAGCCTTCATGGACTGCCCGCGAGTTCCACGGTTCCCCAACGCAGTAGCCGTCAATGTTGTTGGCAGTGAGGTTGGCGACCATTTGGGCCGGGGGAATGACAGACAGGTTCACATCGCGATCGGGGTCAATGCCACCTGCGGCTAACCAATAGCGCAACAGGAGATTGTGCATCGATGTGGGGTGTACCATCCCGAAGGTGTGGGGTTCATCGGGGGTACTTTTCACGAGGTTGGCGAGTTCTTCTAGCGATCGCACCCCTTTGTTGGCCACATCCCGGTCGATGGTGATGGCATTCCCATTCCGGCTCAATACCATCGAAATCGTCATCGGCAACGGCGCTTGGCCACCGTACCCCAAGGTCATCGCCAGGGGCATCCCCGCGACCATTGCTGCACCGTCTAATCGTTGCGACACAATGCCATCGGCGATCGCTTTCCAACCGGGTTCCCGCGACAGAGTCACTTCTTCCAGCCCGTACTTAGCAAATAGCCCCAATTCCTTGGCGACGACTAGCGGCGCACAGTCGGTCAGGGGCACAAAACCCAATTCCAAATTGACCTTTTCCAAGCCATGTTTGGCCACGGCCACCACTTTCTTGGTCTTGCGTTTCTTCTCGCGCTTTTGCTGGTTCAGGAAGTAAACCATTTCACCCCGCAGCGCGTAATAGCTGGGATGGTTCACAATTTCCAGCCGCTTCCGGGGATGCTCAAAGGGCACTTCCAGAATTTGGCCAATTTGGGCTTCTGGCCCGTTGGTGAGCATGACGATGCGATCGCTCAACAGCAGTGCTTCGTCTACATCGTGCGTCACCATCACACAGGTCATGTGGTTTTCTTCGCAGATCCGCATCAACTGTTCTTGCAGGTTGCCACGGGTCAGCGCATCCAACGCCCCAAAAGGTTCATCTAACAACAACAGTTTCGGCCGAATCGCCAGTGCCCGCGCGATCGCCACCCGCTGCTTCATCCCCCCAGATAACTCTGCTGGCTTTTTATCCGCCGCCTGCCGTAACCCTACTAGTTGAATGTGGTGATCTACAACTTGCTGCTGTTCACTGGCCGGGAGATGGCCCATCACCTTGCTGACTGCCAACGCAATGTTCTGCCGCGCGGTCAACCAGGGTAACAGGGAATAATTTTGAAAGACGACCATCCGATCGGGGCCGGGGTTGCGGACTTCGCGACCTTCCAAAACAATGCCCCCCACACTGGGATGATCCAACCCAGCAATGATATTGAGCAACGTTGATTTACCACAACCGGAGTGCCCAATGAGGGAAATAAATTCGCCTTGTTGGATTTTCAGCTCAATGCCTTTGAGGGCAATATATTGGGTTCCGTCAGCTAAATCAAAAATCCGATCAACGTGATCAACTTCTAAGAATGCAGACATAGGGAAAGCGCAGAATGAAAGGTGTTCAACAGTCAACTGAAAAGGACAGGCAGAGAAGCTCCAGCGGCGATCGCGCCACACCAAACCACCACATTAGCGATCGGAGGCCACCAGTTTAGACAGCAAACCAACCATGCGATCGAGCAAGAAACCAATCAAACCGATGTAGAACAAGGCCAGAATTACTTCGCTCAAGTTGCCACTGTTATAAGAGTTCCAAATAAAGAACCCAATCCCCGTGTCACCCCGCAGCATCTCAGCCGCCACAATCGCCAACCAGGCCAACCCAATCCCCAAGCGCAACCCCGTAAACATATAGGGCACGATGGAAGGCAACAGAATGCTAAAGAAATATTCTTTACTGGACAAGCGCAACACTTTAGCGACGTTTTTGTAATCCTGAGGAGTTTGCTTCACACCAACGGCTGAGTTATAAATAATCGGCCAGATAGCAGTGACAAAGATAATGAAAATCCCCGCTGGCCCAGAGTCTTTGAAAATTGCCAGAGCAATCGGCAACCAAGCCAACGGTGGTACAGTCCGCAAGACCTGGAACATTGGGTCAACTGCGTCATAAAGCATCGGGCTGGCACCAATAACCACACCGACCAAAATCCCAACAATTGCCGCCAAGAAATACCCGATCGCGACTCGAATGAGACTAGCAACGGCCTGCCAGCCCAGACCAACATCACCACCGGCCAAACCATTCCAGCCGAAGGCTTCATCACCCACAAAAAACGGACAAATAATCAGGGGGTCCCACGTTTCCTGCAACACCTGAATTGGCCCTGGCAAGGAATTGGTAATGGCAGAAAACAGTTGCCACAAGACTAAAGCAACCACAAGGGCAGCAACGGGAGCCACAAAATTCCGGGCACTCTTTTTGAAATAGGTTGCTAGCCCCGGTAAGGGACTGCGTCTGCTACGAGCAATTGCCATAAATGAGTACCGTCCTAAGTTTTGTTGTTGAGTGAACGAATGAACTTCGAGATTAGACTATCCGCTCTCCGAGATTGAGCCACATAGAGCACGCTCGACACGGCCCAATCCCGTAGGGCTTTCAGGTAGCGATCGCCCTTAAGCTTTCAGCGCCTTGATTTTTAGCTTCTTGAGGTAAGCTTCCGGGTCCTCCGGATCAAACTTGACTCCATCGAAGAAGGTTTCCACACCCCGTGAGGTGCTCTTGGGAATCGCAGCTTTTTGATCGATCGCCGCCGCTGCTTCCTTCCAGATGTCCTCACGGTTAACTTTGCTAATCAGTTCTTTTGCATCCAGGTCAGCGGGCAGGTAGCCCCAGCGCTTATCTTCGGTAATGAACCACAGGTCATGGCTCTGGTAAGGATAGGAAGCCTCACCGTCAGCCCAGAATTTCATGAGGAAGGGACTATCTTCAACGACTTTGCCATTGCCGTAGTCAAAATTACCTTTGACCCGCCCGACAATATCCTTCACGGGCACCTTGAAGTAATTGTTCTTCGAGACGATTTCGGTCATCTCGTCCTTATTTTCAGGCTTCTCACACCACATTTGCGCTTCAAGCACCGCCATCAGTAGAGCTTTGGCTGCTTTTGGATTTTTATCAACCCAGTCAGCCCGGAGCGAAAAGGCTTTTTCTGGATGATCTTTCCATAATTCGCCAGTGGTCAGAGCCGTGTAGCCAATGTTCTGGTTCACCAGTTGCGCGTTCCAGGGTTCCCCAACGCAGAAGGCTTCCATTTGGCCTTCTTTCATGTTGGCCACCATTTGTGGGGGGGGAATCACGATCAAGTTGGCATCTTTGTTCGGGTCAATACCGCCTGCCGAAAGCCAGTAGCGCATCCACAGATCGTGGGTACCGCCGGGAAACGTGACCGCACACTTAGACTCTTTGCCCTCTGCTTTGGTTTTGGCGATCGCCTCTTTCATCCCATCGCTCTTGAGGCCAATTTCCAAATCTTTGTAGGCGTTCGCCACCGAGATGCACTGCCCGTTCAGGTTCAACCGCGCCAGGATATACATCGGCACCGGCTTACCATTGGTCACGGCCCCTGTTGTCATCAGGTAAGGCATCGGGCTGAGAATGTGCGCCCCGTCAATGCCACCACCTTGAGAGCCAGTGGCCAAGTTGTCGCGGGTTGCAGCCCAGGAAGTCTGCTTGACGACTTTGACATTCTTCATGCCGTATTTGGCAAAGTAGCCCTTTTCCTTCGCAATGATGAGCGGAGCCGAATCCGTCAGGGCAATAAAGCCCAAGGTTGCGGTATCCGTTTCAGGCGCATCACCGCTGGATACATTCGTTGCTGCGCCTGTCGCTTCAGCCTCTTTTTCACTCCCTGCTTTGACTTTGGAACTACAGCCATTAATCAGGAATGTTCCCGCCGCAGTTGCGCCAGCCAGAGAGATAAATTTACGTCTAGATACGTTGCTCATTCAGCAGCCTCTTATTCTGAAGTAGTGCAATTTGTAGATTTCGCGGCCCATCGTCCTGGATAGTAGATAGGGCCAAGAAAATTGTGGAGGGCTTGAAACCAGCGATCGCGTCATCGCTTGCCCGGTGATTTATGGTTACTCCGCCATCTGGGTTGCTTTGGGTTGCGCGCCAAATTGTTGGGTGAGTAGGTCAGTTAACACGGCTTTTAAGTCATCACAGGCAATCCCTTTGGTCACGCAGTCGCCCAGTTTGGCTTCTTTGCCTACGGTGCCGCCCATAAAGATGTCAACGCCTTCTACGGTTTTGCCGTCTTTACGCACTTTGGTGCCCATCAGGCCAATATCTGCGACTTGGGGCTGGCCGCAGGAGTTGGGGCAACCTGTCCAGTGGATTCGCACGGGGCGATCGCACTGCAATTCTGCATCCAACTCTTTGATCAGTGCCAAAGCCCGATTTTTGGTTTCGATCAACGCAAAGTTACAAAATTGAGCGCCTGTGCAAGATACTAGCGATCGCGCGAGGGGCGTTGGGTTCAGGGTGAACTTTTGCAACAGGGGTTCTTGCAACAGCAGATCGACGCTGGCATCAGGCACATTGGGAATGATGATGTTTTGCTCCACCGTCAGCCGCAGTTCGCCCGTCCCGTAAACTTCTGCCAACCGCGCCAGTTCGTTCAGGTCATCCGCAAACAACCGCCCCACCGGAACATGTAAGCCAACATACTTCAACCCAGGTTGCTTTTGGGCGTAAACCCCGATGTGGTCGCGCTTGTCCCAGAGAAATTCGTCTTTTTCGGCTTCGGGGGCCAGCGATTGCCCCAGTTCTTGTTCCACCATTTGGCGGAACCGCTCCAACCCCACTTCATCAATCAGCCACATCAGCCGCGCCTTCTGCCGATTGGCCCGCAGGCCATGCTCGCGGTAGACAACCAGAATGGCACGACACAGATCCACTACATCGCTCGGTGCCACCCAAGCATTGAGGGGAATGGCCGCCGCACACCGCTTGGCCGAGAAAAACCCGCCAACCAAAACGTTGAACCCAAAGATACCGTCCTTAAACGCTGGGACAAAGGCAATGTCGTTGATTTCCGCGTGCACCGAATTGTCTCGGCAACCTGCGATCGCAATATTGAACTTACGGGGTAGATTGGTAAAGGCCGGATTGCCCTCCCCCCCATTGGTGATCAAGTCTTGAGCCTGCTGGCACAATTCGCGCGTGTCATACAGTTCGTCGGCATCCAACCCGGCAACCGGGGAACCTGTAATGTTGCGGACATTGTCCATGCCCGATTGCACACTGGTCAGGCCGACTGCGGTGAACCGTTGGAAAATATCCGGCAGATCTTCGATGCGGATACCGCGCAACTGGATGTTTTGCCGCGTGGTGATGTCAGCGTTGCCGTCTTCGCCGTAGCGTTGAATAATGTCGGCCAGGGTTCGCAGTTGGGTGCTGGTCGTCACGCCGTTGGGCAGCCGCAACCGCATCATGAACTTACCGGGGGTGACAGGGCGGAAAAACACCCCCAGCCACTTCAGCCGATGTTCGCGATCGGTAGCATCCATTGCTTCCCAGCCAATCTGGGCAAACTGCTCCAGTTCAGCCTTGACTGCCAGTCCGTCCTTTTCAGCCTTAAATTTTTCAAACTTATTGAGGCTTGCTGCTGGAACCGTGCTTGTCATGCTCTCTCTCCCGGACAAAGTTAAACTTAAAGATGATTTGATACCCGCCTCAATCAAGTTAGAGCACAGGGTCAGCGACGCGCGGATTTGGCTCTCGTCCCGTACCTGTTGTTGAAACTCAAAACTAGATTAAATCTCACAACCTTAACCAACCGTTCACAGCTAACATTCGCGATCGCGTCGCCGCGCTTTTGTCTAAGCCGTTTCGCTTCAGTCGTTAGATACAAATTAAGAGCAACCAAGAGTAGAGTTCGTATCTTTGGTTACAAAATATTTCTATTTATGAACTTTCAGCATATTTCTTATGCCACTTATTCATAATCCCAAGGCCAGTAACGGCCAGAGCGCAGGCTTTACCGCCTTATTGCTGCCGATTGGCAAAAAGCCGCGATCACCCCAAAGATTGATCCACAAATTTTTCCAAAAAGTCAAGCTAGATTGTTCGGAAATCGGTTCGTCTTGCCAGCAAATTCTGACAATCCCGTGATTTGAGCGGGTGGTCAACCGTGCGTCCCCCAACGCTATAACCTGTAATTATGGAAAAACAGTAATATTACTGGAGACAACAGCCCTGAAATTCTTGCTCGGAAAGCTGTCTTAAGCAATAGTCCGCGATCGCAAGAGATATAAGTTTTTCCATCGCTTCATCAAAAGATAAACTCCGATTTTGTTGCTTTTGATACAGAAATGCGTTTATACTAAAGCAAGAAAGAAGCAATCCAACCATTCTGTTGCGTTACCTTACTGAGGGAGAACCGAGATTATGACTATCCAAGATCAAGCACGGGCGTTAATGTTGCGGCACCAAAACATGATCCGCAATCGGGAAAATTGCATGTTGAGCCGCGCGGCTGACACTGTTGGGATGCCTGCGGAAGCCGCTCAGATGAGTCATGGCAAAACCTCGCCCAATCGCCAGGGGTATGACCGGAGCCACGTTGGCCTGAGCTAAATCTGGCGATCGCTGGCCTCCTTAATCCTGTAGCCTAGCGGCAAAGCACCGATAGATTACTTGAATGTATGAACTGCACAAAATGAGCGTGTCCTTTGTAAAGGGCACGCTCTTAGGTTTTAAATCGCTTTAGGTTTTCAGGATGGCGATCATCCCCGTTGGCAGCACAGGTCGCTCGTCAAGCAACCCCTATCTTCAGGCAATCAGTTGGCTGGGTTGGTTCGCTGCCCGCAAGGCTTGGATGGTGTTAACGGTGTAGTCCGCGATCGCGTCAATTTCGGCCTCGGTGTTGAACCGTCCAATCCCAAACCGGATCGATGCATAGGCCAGTTCTGGCGATCGCCCCAGAGCTTGCAAGACATGAGAAGGGGCCGCTTTGGCCGACGTACACGCCGACCCCGAAGACACCGCCACAACAGGTTGCAACCCAACCAGCAATGCTTGACCATCCACGCCATCCACGCTGATATTCAAATTGCCCGACAACCGCTGCGTCCCGTGACCGTTCAGATAAATCCCATCTAACTGACTCAACCGCTGCCACAGGCGATCGCGCAAGGCCAAAATCCGTGTATTCTCCGCCTCCAGGTCATCCACTGCCAACTGCACCGCACTGGCAAACCCCACAATCTGCGGGGTATACAGAGTGCCCGATCGCATTCCTCGCTCATGGCCACCGCCGTGTAACTGGGGCGCTAATTGCACTCTGGGGTTACGCCGCCGCACATACAACGCCCCAATCCCCTTTGGCCCATAGATTTTGTGCGCCGTCAGCGACATCATATCAATCCGCATCGCTTCCACATCCAACGGCACTTTACCAATGGCCTGGGCCGCGTCTGTGTGGAACAAAATACCCCGGTGATGACAGAGTTTGCCGATCGCCGCAATGGGCTGAATCACCCCAATCTCATTGTTGGCCGTCATGACCGAAACCAGGATCGTGTCTGGGCGCAAAGCATCTTCCAGCGCGTTCAGATCAATCAAGCCGTCGGGCTGCACCGTCAAAAACGTGATCTCAAAACCTAGCGATCGCAAATAACGGCAAGGATCAAGAATCGCATTATGCTCCGTCACCACCGAAATAATATGGCGACCCCGGCTGCAATACGCCTCAGCGACCCCTTTAATCACCAAATTATTCGCTTCCGTCGCGCCACTGGTAAAAATAATTTCTTCCGGTGATGCATTAATCGCCGCCGCTAACATTTCCCGTGACTGTTGCACAGCGGCCTCCGCTTCCCAACCGTATTGATGGCCAACACTGGCAGGATTCCCGAAATACTCGGTGAAAAATGGCAGCATCGTCTCCATCACGCGCGGATCAACGGGAGTCGTAGCGTGGCAATCCAAATAAATCGGACGGTGGGAAGTCTCCATAAGCCTTGTTGCCCAGTCAAATGTGTTTAGTTGAGGTTGCTTTAGTGTGCCCATCGTTGCGAAACTCGGAACAACGGCAACTCAGAGCAATTACGAAGTCGAACATGAAGAGAGTAGATACCTGTTCACCAATCTTACGGATAGATTCCCTCAGGAAAAGTCCCACTCCGCAGGTTTCACCAAATCCACACATCATAAAGTAGCAATCCAGCCTTCCAAAAGTTGAGCAAAAGACCAACCCACGGAGGCTAATTCTGCCTTAAGCCAAAAATTCTGGTTTATGAAAGTTTGGTAAGCTTTACAGAGAAAATATAGACAAACAGCAAACAAATTGGGGCCAGCCCAGTTGGTCGATGCCGGATCGCCGTCCCAGTCTATCTCGCGATCGCCGCCAACCCCCAGTCCATTGAGGCCGTTGGCTTTAGTTCTGCACCGATGACGTTGAGGGTAGTTCCGCCTCTTCGTCCGCTTGCGATCGCCGAACAACAAACGGCAGATAAGCGCCTTTCAGTCCCCGCTTGATCCGTTCCGGTGTGCCTTCAAAAATCACAAACAACGGATAGGTTGATTCTGCCCCCTCACTCAAAATATGCCGATGTTTTAAGGGCATATCCCATTCATAGCCCTCACTTAAATACACCTGGGTTTGTCGCCAGCGGCCTAAAAGATCCGAAAAATCTTCATTCGGACGATGAATAAAGATAAAAATCTCGACCCCGGTTTTAATTTTCCACTCCGGATCGCACATCAAAATCGCAATATCACAGGGCAGACAGAGCGTATTGCTACACGCGATCGCCGCCCCAGAGAGCAACTGCGCCTGCCGCAAATGCACAATCGGCATCGGAATCGTAATCACGCTTTCATCCGATCGCCGCATACTAGGAATCATCTCCAGGTAAGGGCGATATTGTTTGAGCAAGGCGATCGCCTCAGCCGAACGGCTAAACTCAGCCAACGCCTCCTCATACTGCACTTTTTGAATTGACATACTCCCAAAACGCCAACGTGACTTGCAACCTAACCTAACTGTTCAAACACCGCAAACATCGGCAAATACATCGCCAACAAAATGGCCCCAACCATACCGCCCAACACGACAATCATAATGGGTTCCAGGATACTGGTCAGCGCCTTCACCGCTTGCTCCACCTCATCCTCGTAAAAATCAGCCACTTTCGACAGCATCTGATCCAGTTCCCCCGTCTCCTCGCCAATGCTGATCATTTGAATCGCCATCAGCGGAAACACCTGTTCACGCTGCAAAGCAATGCTGATCATGCCCCCAGTCTGAATTTCTCGCCGAGCCTCATCTACCGCATTAGCAATAATTTGGTTCCCCGCCGTATCCCGCACAATCTCCAAACAGGTCAAAATCGGCACCCCAGAACGGGTTAAAGCCCCAAATGTGCGACAAAAACGAGCCGTTGCACTCTTTTGGATCAAATCCCCAAACAGCGGCATCTTTAACGCCAACCGATCAATGACCTCGCGGCCAGCACGGGTCTTGTAATACTGCTTATACGCAAATACACACCCCCCTACTATCACCACAATGAGCAAGATATTTTTAATGTCCTGCACAAAAGCACTGATGTTCATCATGATTTGGGTAAAGACCGGCAACTCTACCCCAATTTCCTTAAAAATATTGGCAAAAATAGGCAGCAAAAATCGCACCATTGCAAAAAAGATCAGCACCGCCAACGACCCAACCGTGACGGGATAAGCCATCGCCGACTTGATCTGGTTCTGCAACCGCGCCACATCTTCCAGCAACTTAGCTAGTCGGCTGAGCACTTCATCTAGAACCCCGCCCACTTCGCCTGCCTGCACCATGCTGGTATACAAGCCATCAAAACATTCTGGGTATTTCCGCATCGCATCCGACAGGTTAACCCCCTGCTGCACGTCCGCGCTTACCCCCATCAAGGCTCGTTTGAGTTTCGGATTCTGGCACTGCTCCGACAGCACCCCCAACCCGCGCACCATCGCCACCCCCGCACTGACCAACGCCGCAAACTGCCGCGAGAAAATAGCTTTGTCCTTGACAGTCACCTTGGTCATCGCTTCATTGATGGCCTGGGGACTCAGGTTGAGCGAAAACCCTTGTTCTTGCTTTAACTCTTGAACAATAAAACCTTGTTCCCTGAGCGCAGCTCTAGCCTCTCGCAACGATTCGGCGACAACTTTTTCTTTGCGTACGCCAGTGGAATCTTGAACTCGAGCAGTGAAAGTAGGCATTGGTAGTACCTGCGACGATTAAAAAGTGAGTCTGGCCAAAGTCTAGTTGTTGGGCGATCGCAATTCGGGATTTAACTCATCTCAGGCAAATCAACCGCTTCCCGCAAACAGCACCCGACTTTGGCCACAACCAACAACAATAATAGTCGGTGCTAGCGTCTAGCGGCACCCGCCCCCGCATTGCCAACCGGAGCATTACCAATCAGCCGTTGCAACTCGTCTTGTTTAGAAGTCTTAGACATCGCTGCTTCAAAGCTGATTAAACCTTGCTTGTACTGATCGGCTAACACCTTTTCCAGAGTTTGCATCCCTAACTTACCCCCGGTTTGGATCGCCGAATAGATTTGAGCGGTTTTTCCTTCCCGAATCATGTTAGAAATAGCAGGCGTTATGATCATAATCTCCTGCGCCATGACCCGCCCATATTCCCCTGGCTTCACGTTTTTCTTTGGCACCAACGTTTGGCTAAAAACCGCCACCAACGAGTTTGAGAGTTGCACCCGCACCTGCGTTTGCTTATCCGCCGGGAACACATCAATAATCCGGTCTACCGTCTGAGCCGCCGAACTGGTGTGCAGTGTCCCAAAGACCAAGTGCCCCGTCTCAGCCGCAGAAATCGCCAGAGAAATGGTTTCCAAATCCCGCATTTCTCCCACCAGAATCACATCTGGATCTTCCCGCAACGCCGCTTTGAGCGCATTGGCAAAGCTTTTAGTGTCTTCTCCCAATTGGCGCTGGTGAATCAAGCTTTTAATTGGTTCGTAGACAAATTCAATCGGATCTTCGACCGTCAGAATATGTTCCGCCTTGGTACGGTTGATCAGGTCAATAATTGCGGCCAAAGTCGTTGTTTTGCCGGAACCTGTTGGCCCTGTCACCAGGATCAGCCCTCTGGGCTTATCCGCCATTTCTCGAACCACATCCGGTAAGCCCAGCTTGTCAAAGTTAGGAATTTTGGAACTTAGGGCACGTAAACAGGCAGCATAGGTGCCCCGATCTTTGTAAACGTTGACGCGAAAACGGGCCAAGCCACGCACGCCATAGGAACAGTCAAGTTCCCAGTTTTGTTCCAGGTTTTTGCGCTGGGTGTTGTTCAACATGCTGAAGATGAGCCGTTGGCATTCTTCAGAAGTCATGGGTTGGTCGCCGATGGGTTGCAGTTTACCGCTAATCCGAAAATAGGGAGGCAGGCCCGCCGTCAGGTGCATGTCTGACCCGCCCATTTCGATTAGCTGCTCCATCAGGTCTTCGATCATTAACTCCATGAGGCTGACTCCTTTCGCGGTGAGGTTTGGTGAGCAATTAGACCAAGGTGAGGGCTGGCCTTGCGCGGGTGCATGATCATTACTGGTGCAGTGTACCCAGTTTGGCCACCAGAATTAATCTGCGACCCGACAAGGCGAGAAATTAAGGATCGAGGTCGTTATTCTTGAAATCTGGGGGTGAGGCAGTAAGGACAGTCGATCCATTCTTGCTTAAGGTCGGCGCTGCAAGTTCGGCAGGTGAGTGAGGTCTTCCGCTTCGCTTTCAGTTCTGATTCGAGGCCGGAATCAGTAAAGGTGACTCGTTCCACTTCTTCGAGGGTCGTTTGGCCTTCTTGCACCAGATTGAGGCTGTAGGCGAGGAGGGTTTTCATGCCTTCTTCGACTGCGGCTTCTTTGATGGCATCGGTGGTTGCGCCTTGGTTGATCATGGTTTGAAGGCGCTCAGTGACCCGCATGACTTCGTAGACCCCACAACGGCCTTTGTACCCGGCTCCTTTGCATTTGGGGCAGAGTTGGTTGCGTTGGCTGGCTTCTTGGATTTCTTGGGGTTGGAGGGTGTTGGCTTTGTAGAGGGTGAGTTCGCCATCGCGGGAGGCGGAGAGGCCGAAGCGGGCGAGTTCTTCGCGGCTGGGGGAGTAGGGGATCCGGCATTCATCGCAGACGCGGCGGACAAGGCGCTGGGCGACGACTCCGAGTAGTGCCCCGGAGACCATGAAGGGTTCAATCCCCATTTCGTCAAGGCGGGCGATCGCCCCGGCCGCATCGTTGGTGTGCAAGGTGGTTAAGACCAGGTGCCCGGTGAGGGCTGCTTCGATCGCGGTTTTGGCCGTCTCGCGATCGCGGGTTTCACCCACCAGAATCACATCCGGGTCTTGCCGCAAAAAGGCCCGCAGGATCATGGCAAAATCCATGCCCTTTTCCCGAATCACCTGCACCTGGGTCAACCCATGCAGCGTGTATTCAATCGGATCTTCAGCGGTACTAATATTCACCCCCGGATCATTTCGCTCCGCCAAGGCCGAATAGAGCGTCGTCGTTTTCCCCGATCCCGTCGGCCCCGTCACCAAGATCAACCCAAACGGTCGCGCAATCATATCATGCACAATCTTGAGGGTTTCAGGGTCGCCAATCATCTTATCCAAGCCCAACTGGGTCGAGGAATTATCCAAAATCCGCAGCACCACTTTTTCCCCGTGCTTACTGGGCAAGGTGCTCACCCGGAAGTCAATATTGCGGTTATCAAACCGGCGGCGAATCCGGCCATCTTGGGGCATCCGGCGTTCTGCAATATCAAGCTGCGACATAATTTTGAACCGCGCTGTGATTGCCGGAATAATCTTCTTCGGAAACGGCTCAAAGGCTTGACGCAAAACGCCATCTTTCCGGAATCGTACTCGCAAAAATTCTTCCTGGGGTTCGATGTGAATGTCTGATACGCCTTCTTGCAACGCCTTGATCATAATTTTGTTGGCCAAGGCAATCACTGGGGCCGCTTCGGCATCCGCCACGTTCAGATCCGCCTCGGTGTCGTCGGGCGCATCTTGCAAGTCCATGTAGTCGTCGATCCCTTCCAGATCTGCCGCCACATCAACTGCTTTGGCCTGATCCATCTGGTTTTGGCGTTCGACCTGCTGATCCAGATATCCCGAAATGAGGCGTTGGTAATCTTCGTTGGTGATGACTAACCGTTGCAGACTGAGGTTTTGGGCACGCAGAATGCGGTTCAAATCGTCTTGGGCGCGGAGGTCGTCGGGATTGACCATCGCGATCAGCACCGAGGGCGGATCAGCGTCTGACCGGGAAAGCGGGACGAGTTTATGGTTCCGGCAGAGGTCAATAGAAATTAAGGTATCAATCAATTCGCCCACGTTGTCTGTGGGAATTTGGCTCAGTTCTGGATCGAGAGATTCAACTCCGTACAGAATTTTCAGTTCAAATAACTGTTGTTTCTTGTACTGCCGGATGAGGTCGGGCGGCAGTTGTTGCCCAGTGAGTTTTTCTAAGACATCAAGCAGCGATCGCCCAGATTTGCGGCTTTCAACAAGAGCCTGTTTCATCTGGTCGCCATTGACGTAGCCAGATTGGACGAGTTTATTTCCGAATGGGGAAAGATCATTCTGGAGGGAAATGAGCGCACGGCGGGAAGATGAGGCGTTAGTCATAGCGGCTGGAAGATGAACTCCTTCTAGAGTATTCCCAAAGTTATGGAATTAGAACGGAACGGCACAAATGATATGGTTTGACGACAAAGCCCAGCCGATCGAGTTGCTGCGGCTATCAAAATGCTCGGATGACGCGGGAGAAGTGACGAGAATTCAAACTGGATCGAGCTTGCACTTTGCTTGCAGACGGGCACTGGGGCGGCTAATTGTCCGCGCGATCGCCACGATAGAAGTGGTTAATCTCGAATCGACTGCAACATTGCTATAGACTCAGCGAGAAAACATTCAGCGTTGGCTACGACCGTTGCACGCCGTTGCTTGATAATAACTTTTGTAGACCCTTTCGGTAGATTTTGCCGTAGATTCTTGAGAATTAATGCAGGCATTTGTAAGGTAATGTTAAGCCTCATAATTCCTGCCAGCCGGATGGCCGGGAAGCATCAGCATGTGGTTTTTGTCACCCAGATCAAGGGATTAGCGTCAACGCTTGATCTGGGCTAGAGCGGTTACATCTAATCCAGAAAATCGCTAGCAATCAAAGCATTTTAATCACTGAGGCCGCTTTTTTTTACACTAGCCTCAAGTTTCTAATCCGAGTATATTTGCGGGTTATAAATGTTTTAATTATTACGTTCAAGCAATGACGTTCTCGTGAAATGCGGATTAGGAGTGGCGGTAATCGGAGGGGCAAGGTGGGTGAGGGCGATTGTTTGAAGGATAGAAAAAATTTGTTTAAATGATTTCAATGCTGCTTTCGTAGGGCAGACTGATTAAGGGCAGGTTTATTTCACTGCAAGCTCGCCCATCGTGACGCTTGGGTTGCGTTTAAGATCGATGTAGCGAGATCGAACTGTTTGCATAGTTTGGGAAGCCCATAATGATTGACGAAGAAAATCAGGTCGCGGGAATGCAAGATTCAACGGCTGAGGTGGAAACTCCGGAGCCATCGCCCCAAGGTGAGGCTGAAGGTGTTGCACCAGAGGCACTGATGGAGGAAGGAGCAACCTTGGAGGCGGATGTGTCGGCAGAACCGGTGCAAGCTGCGGCAGAGGTGGCGGGTGCGGATGAGGCTGTGATGAGTGGGGCGGCGATCGCCTATGAAAAAGTTGCCGCATTGGAAAGTGAAATCCAAACGTTGCGGGCGCAATTAGAAGATCGCAGCGGCCAATATATGCGAATTGCGGCAGATTTTGATAACTACCGGAAACGCACCCAGCGCGAAAAAGAAGATCTAGAGCAACAGATTAAATGCTCGACGATCAATGAACTGTTGCCGGTGGTCGATAACTTTGAGCGGGCGCGATCGCACCTCAAACCCCAAACCGAGCAAGAAACCACCATCCACAAGAGCTATCAAAGCGTTTACAAACAACTCGTAGACTGCTTAAAGCGAATTGGCGTTGCCCCCATGCGGGCCGAAGGGAAAGAATTTGACCCCATGCTCCACGAAGCCGTGATGCGGCAACCGACCGCCGAATACGAAGAAGGCATCGTGATGGAAGAATTGCAACGGGGCTACATGCTGGGTGAGCGGGTCTTGCGCCATGCGCTCGTCAAAGTGGCCGCCCCCCCGGAAGATGGAGACGCAACTGCGGACTCTGCCGAAGCCGAGAGTACAGACGGTTAACGCCAACACACTGCTGGGGGGCGTTTTTCTGCGCCCAACCCAGCGCCTTGCCCAGGTTGCCCCAGAGGCACAAACCGCAAGGCACGCACCACTTGGGGGGCGATCGCGCCCACTAGCCCGCCCCCACCACAAGCACAAGATCGCACCATCCATTCACCGCCTACACCTTAGCTGCCACGAGTCATGGGAAAAGTCATTGGGATCGACCTGGGTACAACCAATAGTTGTGTCGCTGTATTAGAAGGAGGCCAGCCCGTCGTTATCTCCAACTCGGAGGGCGGACGCACGACTCCTAGTATGGTGGGTTTCGGTAAAGCGGGCGATCGCCTCGTCGGCCAACTCGCCAAACGGCAAGCCGTCACCAACGCCGAAAACACCGTCTTTAGCATCAAACGCTTCATCGGTCGTCGGTGGGAAGACACCGAACAAGAACGGGCCAGAGTCCCCTACAACTGCGTTCACGGCAAAGACGAAACCGTCGAAGTCCAGATTCGCGGCAAAAACTACACGGCCCAAGAAGTCTCAGCGATGGTGCTGCAAAAGCTCAAGCAAGACGCTGAAGCCTACCTCGGCGAAGAAGTCACCCAAGCCGTAATCACAGTCCCCGCCTACTTCAGCGATGCCCAGCGCCAAGCCACCAAAGACGCAGGCACCATCGCCGGCCTAGAAGTATTACGCATCATCAACGAGCCAACCGCCGCCGCCCTCGCCTATGGCCTCGACAAACAAGACCAAGACCAATGCGTTTTGGTCTTTGACCTGGGCGGCGGCACCTTTGATGTCTCCATCCTGCAACTGGGCGACGGCGTTTTTGAAGTCAAAGCAACCTCCGGGAACAACCACCTGGGGGGGGATGACTTCGATGATGTCATCGTCCGGTGGATGATCGAAGGCTTCAAAGCCCAAGAAAATATTGACTTATCCATCGACAAAATGGCCCTGCAACGGCTCCGAGAAGCCGCCGAAAAAGCCAAAATTGAACTTTCCGGCACCTCCATCACCTCCATCAACCTCCCCTTCATTACCGCCGATGAAACCGGGCCAAAACACCTCGAAACCGAACTCACAAAAGCAAAATTTGAGGAATTAGCCAACGACCTCGTTCAAGGCACCATCGAACCCACGGCCCAAGCCCTCAAAGACTCCAACATGAAAGCCGAGGACATCGATCGCATCATCCTCGTTGGTGGCTCAACCCGAATTCCCGCCGTTCAAGAAGCCATTCGCCAATACTTCGGTGGCCGCGAACCCGATCGCTCCGTCAACCCCGATGAAGCCGTCGCTCTGGGTGCAGCCATCCAAGCCGGAGTGCTGGGCGGCGAAGTCAAAGACCTCCTGCTCTTGGATGTCACCCCCCTCTCCCTGGGGATCGAAACCCTCGGCGAAGTCTTCACCAAAGTCATCGAACGCAATACCACCATCCCCACCAGCAAAACGCAAGTATTCTCCACCGCGACCGATGGCCAAACCTCCGTCGAAATCCATGCCCTCCAGGGCGAACGCCCTATGGCCAAAGACAACAAGAGTCTCGGTAAATTCCAACTGACCGGCATTCCACCTGCGCCCCGTGGTGTCCCCCAAATCGAAGTGTCCTTTGACATTGACGCAAACGGGATTCTCAAAGTCTCAGCCCGGGACAAAGGCACAGGCCGCGAACAAAGCATTTCAATTACCAACACTGGTGGCCTCAGTGCAGCCGAGATCGAACGGATGCGGCAAGAGGCAGATGTCTACGCGGAAGAAGACCAATCACGGAAGCAACTGGTTGAACTCAAAAACCAGGCTGACAGCTTGTTCTACAGCTATGAAACGACCGTGCGCGAAAATGATGAACTAATCGGGCCAGACTTGAAAGAGCAAGGTGCTCAAGGGGTTGGTGCCCTCAAAGCCGCGATCGCCAACCCCCACGTCACCGTCGAAGAAATGAAAGGGTGCCTGGATGCGCTGCAACAAACCCTCTTACTCATCGGCGCTTCTGTCTATCAAGGGGGAGGAGCCGCCAGCAGCCCCAACACCGCCGCCAGCAGCGACTATACCTACGATGGCGGCGACGAAGTGGATGCCACCGTGCAATACACCTACGACAACAACGAAGACCTGCTCGCCGAATCCTATCCCGACAGCGACTCCCCCTTTGGCAATATGGATTTTGACAGCGATGCCACAATGACCGCCGACTATGAAGCGGTCGATTAAGCCAGTTCGGCCCAAACGGGCCACTGCGGCACAGGTCATCAAACCATCGGCCCTGGCGATCGCGGGGTCAATCGTTCAACGCGATCGCCATCCCCACCCTGGCCCCACCAACCTGCAACTCAGCCAAATCCCCCCCAAAAATCCGCTAAGGTAAGGAGGGGCCACACCAGTCATGCAAAGTTATCCCCCCAACCGACCCACAAATGTAGTATTAAGAAAGAGGATCATCCCTCCCAAGCCCCCATCCACTCCACTCATCTCTTTAACTTCCTAAAGCAACTCGTTATGGCTGACTACTACGATATCCTTGGTGTTTCTCGTGATGCCGACAAAGAAGAAATTAAAAAAGCCTATCGTCGGTTAGCCAGAAAATATCACCCCGATGTCAACAAAGAAGCCGGGGCCGACGAACGCTTTAAAGAAATTAACCAAGCCTACGAAGTCCTCTCCGAACCCGAAATGCGCGCCCGGTACGATCGCTTCGGCGAAGCAGGAGTAAGCGGTGCGCCCGGTGCCGCCGGGTTCCAAGACTTCGGCGACTTTGGTGGTTTTGCCGCCGATATTTTTGAGAGCTTTTTCAGTGGCTTTGGTGGGGGCATGGGCACCCAGACCGCCGCCCGCAAACGTGGCCCAACCCGGGGCGAAGATCTCCGACTTGACCTATCCCTCGACTTCCGAGAAGCCGTCTTTGGTGGCGAAAAAGAAATCAAAATAAACCACTCCGAAACCTGCAACACATGCTCCGGCTCCGGTGCAAAACCCGGCACCCAACCCCGCACCTGTTCCACCTGCAACGGCGCAGGGCAAGTACGACGAGCCGCCAGAACCCCCTTCGGTAGCTTCACTCAGGTTTCCGTGTGTCCCACCTGCAATGGCACTGGGCAGATGATCGAAGACAAGTGTGAAACCTGCGGCGGGCGGGGCCAACGCCAGGAAACGAAGAAGCTCAAAATCAATATTCCAGCAGGGGTAGACAATGGCACCCGCCTACGAGTAACTGGCGAAGGCGATGCGGGCCAACGCAACGGCCCACCGGGCGACCTGTACGTTTATCTCTTCGTAAAGCCCGACCCAGAATTTCGCCGAGAAGGCATCAACCTCATGAGCGAACTCAAAGTCAGCTACATTCAAGCTATTTTGGGCGCACGGGTTGAAGTGAATACCGTGGATGGGCAGGCAGAAGAAGTGTTGATTCCCCACGGGGTGCAGCCCGGAACCGTGGTAACGCTGGAAGGTAAAGGGGTGCCCAAGCTAGGCAATCCAGTCGCGCGGGGCGATTATCTCATCACAGTCCAGGTAGAAATCCCCACGAAGCTTTCCCAGGAAGAACGGGAACTGCTGGAAAAAATTGCCAAACTGCGGGGTGAACGCCACGAACGCGGCGGGTTAGGAGGAGTCATTGGTAAGATGTTTGGTGGTTGAGTAGGTCACCATTTTGAAACAACCCGATGCCAAACTCGATTTACGGGGCACTCCTTGCCCAATCAACTTTGTGCGGACAAAGCTGCGTTTAGAGCAGATGGCTCCCGGAGAACTGCTGGAGGTTTGGCTTGATCCGGGGGAGCCAGTTGAACAAGTGCCCGACAGTTTGCGGATGGAAGGATATGCGATCGCGGCCTTAACCAACCAGGGAGAGTTTTTTGCTTTACAGGTACAAAAACCAGCGTTGGGTTCCTCCGAGGCATGAGCATGACGGCAGGGCATCAACACCCAGCGTCAACGCCCCCGCCCCTCTGGGGGACTGTGCTGGCAGTACAAGCCAATTTTTATCGGGTACAGTTGGCACAACCACAATCTGGGGCCGCTCCGCCAGCACGAGATAGTTTGCTATGTACCCGCCGATCGCGCCTCAAAAAACTGGGGCAGCGGGTCATGGTGGGCGATCGCGTCGAAATTGCCGAACCCGACTGGCAAGGTGGACGGGGAGCTATTTCAGCCGTATTACCCCGGCAAACCGAACTGGATCGGCCTCCCGTTGCCAACGCCGATCAGATCTTGCTTGTCTTTGCCCTGGCAGAACCCGCCCTCGATCCCCATCAACTCACCCGCTTTTTAGTCAAAGCAGAATCCACCGGGTTGCGCGTCCAGCTTTGCCTGAGCAAAGGCGATTTGTTGTCGCCCGCCGAACGCATCCAATGGGAACAACGCTTACAGCAGTGGGGTTATCGGCCCATCATCATCAGCGTGTTAGCCGGTTGGGGGGTGGAGCAGTTGGCGATCGCGTTGCAGCATCAAATGACCGTTGTCTCCGGCCCCTCTGGCGTAGGCAAATCAAGTTTGATCAACCAACTCGTCCCCCAAGCCCAATTGCGAGTCGCCGCCGTCTCCGGCAAATTAGCCAGAGGCCGACATACCACCCGCCACGTTGAACTCTTTGAACTGCCCAACGGGGGGTTGCTCGCCGATACGCCAGGGTTTAACCAACCAGAACTCACCTGTTTACCAGGACACCTGGCCCCCTGCTTCCCAGAAATTCGCCAACACCTGGCCGCAACCGCTTGCCAGTTCAGCGATTGTCTCCATCGCGACGAGCCAGATTGTGCCGTCCGGGGCGACTGGGAGCGTTACTCCGACTATCTCCTGTTGTTGGAAGAAGCGATCGCCCGCCAAACTGCGATCGCCCGCACCACCGACGACGAAGCCGTCACCAAAACCAAATCCAGCAGCCAGGGCCGCCAAACCTACGAACCCAAACTGGCCAGCAAAAAGTATCGTCGGCCCTCTCGGCGCACCCAACAACGAGAACTCCAAGTCTTGCAAGCAGAAGAAGAAGACCCATTAGACCCTTAACCATTGCCAAGTCAGCCAGAGCGCCAACTACCCCCATCAGACAAAACAAGGAGCCGTAGCTCCTTGTCCACACCAAAGCTAAATGATCAACCCCAGCCTACAACCCCAGCGTGCTGTTTTGAACGGCTCCCGTTGGGTCTACCCCCATCGGCGCAACCACGTCACGGAACAACGTAATCTGGCTATTAAACTCAAGCTGCTTAATATCATTCAGCAATTGTTCGGCTTCCGGGCTAATTTGGTAGCCATCGGGATAGGGCACAATCTGACCGCCAGCCATACCTTGGGCCAACTGATACCAGAACAACAGCTTGGTCGTATCGCTCATCGCCCCATACTCGCGGCTAATTAACGTGTTTTTGTTATTGACCAAATCCCGTTGGACTTCAAGCTGCTCTTCAAAAGACAACTCAGCCACCTGGTCAAACAAACCATCGGCGATCGCCGGGGAAGCCGTGCTGGCCCCAGGAGCCGCTGGCGTAATCGACTCACCCATTTGGGTATAAATCACCCAGAACAATGCCAATTGCTGATCCGTAGACAAAGCCCGAAACTTTTGTGCCAAATCGCTGGTTGTGTTCGATGTTGTAAATGTCATTCATTATCTCCGTCTCACTGTCCTCAGAGTAAGCAGCCCCCCCCCAGGAACCAACCAACCGAGGAAAGAAGTGCCCCCTAGAGAAATGTCCCAAAAGATAGAGTCCGGGAGCCGGAATCGCGATCGCGCCCCCGCCTAAAAACTCAGATAATGCAGCAAATTAGCCGTCAATTCCGGCGACAACCCCAACCGCCGCTGCAAATCAGGTAAATTGCGATATGGCCCCTGCCGCCGATTTTGCACAATCAACCGAGCCAGATAGAGATCAATACTCGGCACCCGCAGTAACTGTTCAGCCGTACTCGTGTTCACATTAATCGGCTGAATGGTCACTGCACTATCTGGACTGTAGTAACAAAACAACAACACCGGGGCCACCGCTTGCAACCGTTGCACCGGAACGTTGATCGCGGCCGCCACATCCTCCAAACAGTGAAAGGAAACGCCCCCCTGAGTCAGCTCCGTCAGCGTCCGCGCTTGGTGAATCGACAAACCGGGCAGCCGGAGCCAATCATCCACCCCGGCCCGGTTCACATCAATCCGCACACCACAATGGGCCGCTTGTTGCACCTCTTCAGCAGATTGAAAGCGATAGTACGGATCAGTCAGCCCCGGCGATCGCGCCCTGGTACTGCCCGCCAATTTACTCAACCAATCAGGCAACGGCATCAGTCCTCTCACCCAATCCGATCCAACAATTGCCGCCGCTTTTGCTCAAACTCATATTCCGACAACAGCCCATCTGCCCGCAGTTGATCCAATTGGCGTAAAGCATCGGCGATCGCCCCCACCTGCCCAGGAATAATCTCCGGCGGCGATATTCGCGCACTGCCAGCCCCATCCCCCTGGCCAAGATTAAACCGACTGTCAAACTCATCAGAATCTTGGAACAAATACCACACCGCCTCAATCCCACTAGCCACACGGGGAATCGGAGTCCAAGACAAAAGCAGATACAACACCCCCCACCCGGGCTGCCGCAGATAAAACTTGTGTAACCCAGAGACCGGCGCGATCGCCCCCGCCAACGCCAACAACGAAGCCACCCGCCGATTCTTCGGTTTATTCAATGTGGTTAGCCAATGGCTCTGTCCCGGTTGCATCGTGCCCCATCCTCCACTTTGCCTGTGCCTAACAATGGCCCGCCTGCCCGTGCGCCCTGATCCAAGCTGACTCAAGCCGCTCCCAGCAGGGTCTCTTCTCACCCGCACTACTCCTCTAACCGCTAGTCGGCGGGTCTAAGTCGTAGCGTGCTCTTGCTATTCTATGGGCTGTGGCTCTGTTTAGGCGGTTGCCCCCAAAATTTTTGGCCCCACCCAAGGGCGATCGCGCCAGTTTTTCGCCCCCCATCTCCGCCGCTCCTCAGGCCCACCCATTCCCCCCTGCAACGCCGCCGCGATCGCCCCCTCAACCTCAGCCTTGAGAGATAGCAGCCTTTAGCGGGATCAACCCTTAGAATAATAAAATATTCAGTCAAGCCCGTCCCGCAGGGTAAACCGTAGTGGAATTCAAGCCCCCTAACAGAGACTACATCGAACCCCTGCCCGATGTATAGAAACCATAAACCAGGCCCAAAGCAATCCGGGCCGCCAAAACCAATCTCAGTACATTACAGGGACAGGGAATCTCTACTGTATTATTGTTATTCTCTCTATCAAATTAAATTCTTTTGTCAAAAGCGTCTGGAACTGTAGCGTTGGTCTTGATAACCTGGAGTCATAGTGAATGTCATGCCAGTTACACCGCCCCTTCGGCCCCAACCCAGAGAGCATGTCTCGATTTTCTGTAGGATAGAGGGCAACGCATCCTCCCAATCAGGTTGACCGGGCGAGTGGGGTCGGTGTTGTGTTCACACAGCTTGCATTCACTGCCCAAATGGCTGAGCTGATGCGTCTTTAGTCATTGTCATTTACCTGTTGATTTCCCTTTGGTGTCAGGCCGCGATCGCGGTTACGTCTATCAAACCATTTCCATTGCCTCAACCCAGGGCCGTTCCGCCGCCCAAACCCTCAGCAATGGTGCAGTCATTCCCGATAGGCCGTTGGACTGCGATGCTACAGCAAATTCAGATCCAAACTCACAAGGTACTGTTGTCTCAATGTCGCAAAGTTCGCTGATTTCAGATTGGGTGACTCACTTTACAGATCCATTTTCTGTGCTGGGGGTTTCTGTCACGGCCGACGATCGCCGCGTCCAGAAACGTTATCGCGCTGTCGCCATGCGGCTACACCCAGACCGCTTCATTGATGCCGACCCAGACACCAAAGACATCACCATCAAACTTTTAGCGCGGCTGATCAACCCAGCCTACGAAAAAGTTCAACAGGAAAAGGGCCGCAAAGAACACCTCGCCTTGCTCCGGCTGAAAGTACGCCAACTCACCAAAAAAGGGCCACTCACGCCCACCAGCGCGATCGCCCAACAACTCATGACCCATCCCGCCAGCCAAATCGACGTATTTTATGAACAAGCCGTCGAGCAACTTGCCAGCGAACAATTTGCCCCCCTCGATCGCTTTCCCTCCATTGTCACCCGCCTCACCGAACTTAACCTGGTCTACATCCAGCTCAAAATGGGGGATCAAGTCAAGATTGGCACCGGCGGTGTCAGCGAAAAACGCACCGGCTTAGTCGCCGCCACAGAAGCGCGCCCCCTACAATTTACCCCTGCGCCCGCCAACCCAGAAGTCGCCACCGAAAGCTACGATCAACGCCACTATCGCCGCGCCCAAGAATATGCCAAGAAAGGAGCCTGGAATCAGGTAGTGCAAGAGTTGCGCGATGCCATCAAAATCAAAGCCGATCGCAGCAACTATCACTCATTGTTGGGCGTGGCCTACCTGCGGCTAGAAAAACCCATGCCAGGGATGGCCAAGGTACATCTTAAACGGGCCTTAGAGCTTGACCCAACGGATGAAGCCGCCCTGAAATTTGCCCCCAAATTAGGCTTGCCGCTGCCGCCCCAGACCGGTGGGGCCACCAATGGCAAGACCACCACCCAACCCAGCAAGGGGGTGCGCCCAACCGCCCAAGCAGCGAAAGCAAAACGGGGTGGTTTGTTTGGTTTATTTGGTGGGCACTAATCGGGGGCTGCAACCGCCGCGATCTGGACAGGCCCAGTTGCCAGCGATCGCCCCCCTTTCCAACCATCCACGCTGACCACACCAGGTAGTGAAAACACTACTTAATTTCTCCTAAAGACCTCTACTAGAATTGTGACAACAGCATCAGTTGAAAGTTGTTTTTGAGTCTGAATTTTAAAATTAGGCTTAATACATTAGCAGTTTAGAGCAATAGCGGTTGAGTACGGGTCATGGGATTTTTTGATTCTGAGATTGTTCAACAAGAAGCCAAGCAACTGTTTGAGGATTATCAATCGCTCATTCAATTAGGGAGTAGCTACGGCAAGTTTGATCGAGAAGGCAAGAAAATGTTCATCGATCAAATGGAAGCTTTGATGGATCGCTACCGGATTTTTATGAAGCGGTTTGAGCTATCAGAAGACTTCATGGCCCAAATGACGGTGGAGCAATTGAAAACTCAGCTAGGCCAATTTGGGATGACTCCCCAACAAATGTTTGAGCAAATGAATTTGACGCTTGAACGCATGAAGTCAGAAATTGAGCGATAACAAAAAACGGGTTGGGGCGATCGCGCTGGCGATCGCCGCAGCCACAGCCCCAGCACCCCGCCTGCCCCAGGTACAACCGAGGGTTTACCACATCCGATTCCCAACTTTTTTGTAGTTCGTAATCGTGGCCGAGTTGGTATTGATATTGGTGCGGCAGGTGAACTGATAGCGTTGAAACATACGCTGTCTGCCGCTCCAGTTCCCCGTCCCCTCAAGCTGCACCTCAGTATTAGAAATAAACTTTTCTCTCACCGTTTCGACGATCGCACTGAAACTGGTACCGCCGATTTTCCGCACCATTGCCGCTTCGCAAGCCCGGAGACTTTTCATTTGGCTTGGATTGTTGGGGTCAATCGGGTAACTGGGCGCATTCTGTTTCGTTTTGGCGCTTTCCCCCGCAACCAAATTTAGGGCGGGCTGGGGCGGGGCAGCGGGGGCTGGGGTCGGGAGGGAACAAAGCAACAACAGCGCGATCGCGCCTAGCCAGCCGAGTTGGCCACAGCGGCAGCAGTGAGCGTGGGCGTTTGTTCTCATTGTTATTGGCCTCCCAAGTTTTGTTTTACCACCACTATTGCCGTCTCACCGTTATTTTCCCTGGTTCACGTTATAGCCTGGAATCCCACAAAGTTATCACTCCTTGGGCGGCGATCGCCTAGAGCAACGCGATCGCCAACCGCGCCAACCCTAATAACCTGCAACAATCTATCAACTTTCCGCAGGATTGAAACCTGGCCCAAATCAAGATGCTATGATGACACCCTAAAGCTAGGGGTGCCCGGTCAACTGGCAAAAATCCTCCCGCCGCCTTTGGGTCAAGCGCCTTGCCGTTTAGGCCAAAAAGCAGCAGTGGATTGCGGGCTGAGATTACACCCTTAGAACCTGAGCCGTGGTCATACCGGCGGAGGGAAGCTCTCTATTTCAAGGATGAAACACTATGCGGACAGAGTGGGTTGCCAAACGGCGTGGGCAGTCTAACGTGACGCAAATGCACTATGCGCGTCAAGGGCTGATCACGGAAGAAATGCAGTACGTGGCTCAGCGGGAAAACCTCCCAGCAGAGCTAATCCGGGATGAGGTGGCACGGGGCCGCCTGATTATCCCAGCCAATGTGAACCACACCAATTTGGAACCAATGGCGATCGGGATTGCCTCCAAATGTAAGGTGAATGCCAACATTGGGGCTTCCCCCAACTCCTCCAACATTGAGGAAGAACTGGATAAATTGCGCCTTGCCGTCAAATACGGGGCCGACACCGTGATGGATTTGTCCACTGGGGGCGGCAACCTGGATGAAATTCGGACGGCCATTATCAACGCTTCCCCGGTGCCCATTGGGACAGTGCCCATTTACCAGGCGTTGGAAAGTGTGCACGGGCGCATCGAAAGCCTGACCCCCGACGACTTTTTGCACATTATCGAAAAGCACGCCCAGCAAGGGGTCGATTACATGACCATCCACGCGGGGATTTTGATTGAGTACCTGCCCCTGGTGCGCGATCGCCTGACCGGCATTGTCTCTCGTGGTGGCGGCATTATCGCCCGGTGGATGTTGCATCACCACAAGCAGAATCCACTGTATACTCACTTCAACGACATCATTGAAATCTTCAAACGATACGATGTGTCCTTTAGCCTGGGCGATTCCCTGCGGCCCGGTTGTACCCACGATGCGTCCGATCGCGCCCAGTTGGCCGAGCTGAAAACCCTGGGAGACCTGACGCGCAAAGCCTGGGAACATAACGTCCAGGTGATGGTTGAAGGGCCGGGACATGTGCCGATGGATCAGATTGAGTTTAATGTCCGCAAGCAGATGGAAGAGTGTTCGGAAGCGCCGTTCTATGTGCTGGGGCCATTGGTGACGGATATTGCCCCCGGTTATGACCACATTACCAGCGCGATCGGCGCGGCGATGGCCGGGTGGTATGGCACGGCGATGTTGTGCTACGTCACACCGAAGGAACACCTGGGTTTGCCCAATGCGGAAGATGTGCGGAATGGGCTGATTGCTTACAAAATTGCGGCCCACGCCGCCGATATTGCCCGCCGCCGCCCCGGTGCCCGCGATCGCGATGATGAACTCTCGAAAGCGCGGTACAACTTTGACTGGAATCGGCAGTTTGAGCTATCCCTCGACCCCGATCGCGCCCGCGAATACCACGACGAAACCTTGCCCGCCGACATTTACAAAGAGGCCGAGTTTTGCTCTATGTGTGGGCCAAAGTTCTGCCCCATGCAAACCAAGATGGATGCGGATGCGCTGACGGAACTGGAAAAATTCCTGGCACGGGAAGCTGTCCCCCAAAGCTAGGGGCAAATCGCAACTTGAATTCTAATTGATCTGTCTAGGGGCTGCGATCGCGGCCCCTTTTTTGCGCCCGTCTTTTGGCCGGGTCAAGGTGAGGCGATCGCCCCTAAAGCCTGGAGAGTAGACTGTTGGGCTTCCGTGAGGCCGGTGGCCTGGGTGATGATCATGCCTTCGTACAAGCGGGGCGATCGCAGGGTGGCCAGTTCAGTTTGCGTCTTTAGTTGCCAGACCTTGATCGTCTCGTCCTGACTACCGCTCAACAAAAGATTGGCCTGGGGCAAATGGATCAGTGACCAACACCAGTTTTGATGGCCCGGAAACACCTGGTCACACTGGCTCGTCGCCAGATCCCAACGGCGGATGGTGCGATCGCTGCTGCCACTAAATAGCGTCTTCCCATCAGGACTGAAGCACAAGGAGAGCACGCGGCCCGTATGTCCGGCCAGGGTTTGTAGGCAGCGGCCCGTCGCCAGTTCCCAAAGTTTGATAGTGTGGTCATCGCCTCCCGTCACCAACCATTCACTATCGGGGCTGAAGGCCACCGTCCAAACGCGATTCAAATGGGCGTGCCAGGTCTGCAAGCATTCCCCCGTTTTCGGGTGCCAAAGCTTGATTAGTTGCTCGTAGCCACCGCTGGCCAGCCATTGCCCATTGGGACTGAAGGCCACCGAGAGCACCGAACTGGTATGGCCTTGCAAGGTTTGGAGACATTCCCCCGTGGGCACCTCCCACAGCCGCACCGTATGGTCATAGCTGCCACTGGCCAGGAGGCGATCGCTAGGATGCAAGGCGATCGCCCAGACCCAACTGCGATGCCCATGCAAGGTTTGGAGGCACTGGCCCGTATGAGGATTCCAGAGTTTAATCGTGCGGTCGGCGCTGCCGCTGGCCAAGCATTGGCGATCGCGACTAAACGCCAGGGAAAACACCCGCCCCGTATGGCCCCGCAAACTCCGAAACGGCTGCGTCTTCGGCACCGCCTGGAGATCCAAATCCCATAATTTAATGGTTTCGTCTTCGTGGCCGCTCGCCAGGAGTAACCGCTGGTTCTGGCCCGTAGCCCCATCGGAGGCAGGCAGGGCGATCGCGTAAATCGAATTACTGTGCCCCTGAAACGTCTTGAGGCATTGGCCACTGGTCAAATCCCACAGCCGTGCCGTGTAGTCTTCCCCACCGCTCACAATCCAAGCGTGCAGAGGATGAAACGCCACCGCCATCACCAGATTGGTGTGCTTCTGAAAAGTCTGGACACACTGCCGCGTTTCTACTTGCCAGACTTTGACCGTGCGATCGTAACTGCCGCTTACCAGTTGCCGCCCATCAGGACTAAACCCCACAGCAGTCAAGGGCTGATGATGGCCCGTCAATGTTGCTTGGCACGGCCCGATCGCCCCTTGACCGTCCGCCACTGGGGCAATAGGCCACAATTTCACCGTTTGGTCAAAACTCCCGCTCGCCAACAGCGTGCCCTGTGGATTCAGCGCGATCGCCCGTACCCAGGCAGAATGCGCCTTCACCGTTTGCAAACATTGCCCCGTCGCCAGATCCCACACCCGAATCACATTATCCTCGCCACCACTGAATAGCCGCTGGCCATCGGGATGGAACGCCGCATTCCACACACAGGCAGCATGACCGTGCAATACCTGAACACAGGTCGCCGTCGCCACATCCCAAATCCGCACCGTTTGGTCACCACTGGTGCTGACGAGCGATCGCCCATCGGGACTAAAGGCCACCGCCGTCACAATCCCCGTATGCCCCGTCAGGACATGGAGACAGTGCCCCGTCAGCGGATTCCAAAGCCGCACTTGATGATCTTGCCCACAACTGGCCAGGAGCGGCTGAGTGGGACTAAACGCCACACTCCACACCCAACTGTCGTGGCCCTCGCACTCTGCAATGGGTTGGCGATCGGTCAGGTTCCACACTTGCACCCGGCCATTGGTGTCGCTAGTGGCCAACTGGGTTCCGCTGGGGTCAAAGGCCACAGATGTCACCCCGCCAAAGGTTGAGGCAAAGGCACAATCTAGAAACTGGGCCTCAGTAAAGTTGACCCGCTGCAAGTTCATGTCCTGCAAATAGGCTTGGCGGATACTCAAACGCGAAAAGTCATAGCCTGCTATATCCACTTCTAAATGCCGAAAGAGATTCAGCAAATTGCCTGCTCCATAATGGGGTTGGGCCGTGGGCTGGGCCTGGGCGATCGCCAACAACCGCTGGAGTTTATACACCACTTGCTTCAGTGACCCCAATTCCATCAACAGGCGATCGACCAACGGTTGCACGATCACCCGCGCTTGACTGTCCCGCAAGTAATCCTTGACCTGAGCTTTGATCAACGCATGGGTCAAAAAAACCTGGGGCTGCTCGGTAATGATTTCCGTCGCAACGCGCTCAATCAGCGACTCGGTGACATATTCCATCACCACAGGTTGCTGCGTAAAACCAGTGGCACTGCTTTCGATTAAACTCCGCCACCGCAAAGATTCCAGAATTTGCAGCAAAGTCGAGGGGGGCATTTCGGCGACCCCATCGGCCTGGAGTTCGCTGAGGGGCACGGGTTCCCGGTTAATCGCCAGCCAATCCATAATGCTTTGCTCTGCCGGAGTGAGGCGATCGCACTGTTGGTGCAACAACTGGCCAATGCCACTAAACGTCACCGTGCCCTGAGCCAGAAACTGGGCAATATTCGCCGCAAATAAATCTTGAATCGACGTGGCCGCCATCTTCAGCGCCAGGGGATTGCCCCGATAATGCACAATCAACTGTTCCAAATCGGCCAGGGCACCCTGCAACCCTTTGGCGTGGAGGATTTGGTAGCCTGCCGCCAGATCCACCCCTGCCAGCGGTAACGTCCGCACGGGCAAGAGGGCACCTTCCTGGGTGGCGACTTCCTGGGGCTTTTCCCGACTGGTCAACACCAGGCAACTCTGATGGGCCATTTCCCCCACATGCCGCAACAGTTCACCATAGCCTTCGTACCCGGCCCGATAGGTGCCCGCCCATCGCCCACTTTGCAAGACCGCATCGAAGTTATCCAGCACGACCAGACAGCGCGATCGCCGGAACAACTCGATCAAACGGGTCAGTTTCCCACTCAGGGTATCGGGGAGATCTTTTTCCTGTTGTTGGGCCAAAAATTGAATCAACACCGTCAGCAACTCATCCAGGGGCGGCGCATTGCGGAGCGATCGCCAGATCACCCCCTCAAACTCAGTCTGCATGGTTTCCGCAAACTTCACCGACAGCGAGGTTTTGCCCATGCCCCCCATGCCCAAGAGCGTCACCAACCGACAGCGATCGCCCCCGACCCACTGGTGCAACCGCCCCAATTCCTGCTCCCGCCCATAAAAAATGGCAACATCGATCGCCTCCCCCCAATCCACCGTCGCCGGGGTCTTTGGCGGCATTGTCTCTGCCAATGCTAGGTTGGAGGCTGCACTCCAGACCCGTTGCACCACCCCCTGCACATTTTTCTTGGTCACTTTTTCGCCCAACGCCTGGGACAGCATCTGCCACAGTTCCGCGCCCACATCTTTGACATGGCCCGCATCGTAGCCCGCGCTGAGGGCAATTTCGGCATAGGTTTTGCCCGCCCAAGCCTCCCGTAACACCGTAGTTTGCAGGGGAGTGAGCCGACCGCGTTCCAACCGGGGTTCAATCAGCGCGATCGCATCGTCAACCGTAATTCGAGACATACAGACACAAAAAATACAGACTCAGAAAGACCGACACATTCATCTTCTGTAATCTTCCGGGTCTGGTATTTTCGTCAGGATCATCCCACCCTGCAAAAGGCCGTGAATTTCCCGACTTTTTCCCGACTTTTTCCGACCGACAGTTGCATCAAAGACTCAGTACAGTCGTAACAGATCACAGTTCAGTGCTATTGCGGAGATGACCTGCCGAACTGGCCTTCGGTCTGGGTCAACCACAACCTTAACCCCGAAACCCCGCGATCGCAACCACGAGCGTAGGCATCGGCCCCCAGCCTGCCCTCCTTCCCACAACACTGTACTCTCACTGCAATCAGCAGCATCCCCCCTATTGTGCTGACCAACGGTTATGTCAAGGAATGCTCAACTCAATGTCTGATAGTTCTACACGCCAACGTTATCCCCGCTTAATTCGCTCCAGCTTGCTTGTAAGTCTGGCCCTCAGTCAACTTTTGGCGATCGCCCCCAGTTTTGCCCAATCCACCGCCAGCGATCGCATTGACTGCATCAAAAAATTCCGCGAGTTTTATCGAACCTATGAAGGCGGCTATTTACCTGGTAAGGATGCGCTTACCAAAGCTGAACAAACCTGTGCCGAGGAAAGTCGCCGCAACGCTGGGTCATCCAATTCTGGGCCGATGATAAACCCGAGCCTGGGTTGGCCAAATCAACCGGGCGGTTCTCCAGCCGCGATCGCCACCTGCATGAAAAAGCTAATGTATGAACGCAAACTGGTGTGTACCCGGACAGGTTTTCCCAGTTGTAGCAGCATCCCCCACGAAGGCTTTGCAGGTTGGGAAATGCAAGACGTGCGGACGGAGATTAGCGAAACCGCTGCCGTCCAAGCCTGCCAAAACGCCCGCTAACTACACGAACCAAACGTAGAAAAGCAAGCCGATTTCGCCCGGTGCTGTTTGATTTGTATTGACTTTATGGCTGAGTCACGGTTTGAGGCTCCCGCCTATCACTAGAAGGAATTGTGTAATGAACTGGAACCCTCGCTTGACGATCTTTGGGCTACTGAGCGCATCAACACTGATGGTCTTGATCACTCCTAACACTGCTGTTGCGGTTGAATGTGCACCAGGAACAGTAAAGCGCGATGCCCAAGGAAGAATCACAGAATGCCGTTTAGCTCAATCTTGGCGTTTTGCACAACGGCTGGTACCCCAAAATCCTCGGCCATCAGAAGAATTTGTTTGTGAAGGTCTACAACCAATTCAGTTTCATCGGAATGGAGCAGTTGCAACTTGCACGTTGGATCGGCCAATCGCGATTGTGCAAGGCAAGGTACGCGAACAATGCCCAGTAGGAAAACGAGTTTTCTTTACAGAACAGGGATTGCTAGCGTTCCCCAATTGGTGTCGATAAGTTTGAGAGCAGCTCACTATAAGCTTTGTTACACACGATCTGCCCAGAATCTATACGCCTTGAATCAAGAAATTACTTAAGCTTGCACAGCCTGCGATCGCCCCTAACCCATCCAGTGGGCGATCGCATTTTCTCATCAGATTTCTCCTTTTCCTTAAGTCAAACCGGAGCGCATCACCATGATTTACGAACAAACTCTCCCATCCGAAACCGCCCTGGTTGAGTGGGCACCTGTCCAAGATGTGGATAAGCCCGTATATTCTGTTTACCGCACGGAGCGGGCGATCGAGTTGCGGATCGGCTGTGCGAACCGGGCCGAGGCACGGCTAATCTGTACCCAAGCTTGCTATTACGATGCCTACGATCTGTGCGAAATCTTGGCGGATGAATTTGACTTGCCGATCAAGACCTACGCCTAAACGGGCCGGGGTACGGGAGGGGCGCGATCGCCCCTGGCAGAAACTATTGCAAGAGTGCTTGCGATCGCTGTACCAACGTTTCTGCGGAGATCCCATTGAGGGCCATCAGTTCGGCGGCGCTGGCCGTGGTTTCGCCCCGTTTCCAGGCAAAGGTGTCGCGCTTGGCCGTGCTCCGCAACATCACGGGTTCCAGCATGGCACTGGCCCCACCCGTCACCCCAAGCAGCACATCGCCCCCAAACAGGCGATCGAACCCAGCATCATCCAAAAAGCCACCATCGGCCTCAGAGCAGAGATCCCAGGCCACATCAGAAGCCCGATACAAACGGCGCGGACTCACGATGGAAACAATCCGTACCCCCAAACCGGCGGCTTCGAGTTGGCTGGCCGCTGCAAATACCGGAGTTAAGACCATATCCCCGATGACAGCAAAGACCACGGTTTTACTACCCTGGCTTTCGTGGAGGGCGATCGCGCCATCAGTCAAGGCTTGCCGCGTTTGCTCAAAGGTCGTGCGGATGGGTAACGGCGATTTACTCGCAGTAATAACAATCCCTTTATTCTGGGTGCCCAAGGCCCACTCGTAGCAGGCTTGGATGCTGTTGGCATCGGGCGGGAACACGGGAAACACATTGCCGTTTCGCATCATGGCCGCAAAATAGGCTTCGATTTCCGGGCGTTGGTGCGTCCAACCGTTGCGTCCCTGTTCCAAGGCTCCGGCGGTAAACAGCGTAATCGTGGAGGGGGTGGGGCGGCGCAATTCGGCCATTGCCTGGGTCACGGTCTGCCAAATGGGTAAACCATTGATGGCAAAGGATTCATAGGAACACCACAGCGTCCGCGCCCCCATCAGGGCCAATCCCGCCGCCAGCCCTGCACAGGCATCTTCGCTCAGGGGTTCGTAAACCTGCCCGTTGGGCGACTGGTTATACAGGCTGTCTTCCGTGGGGTGAATGATTTTGAGCGCCTGGTTGATGTTGGCAATCCCAGAGGCTTCGTTGCCGTCCGCATTGGTGACGACAAACTGGCGATCGCACTGCCCCACCGCCGCCACTAGGTGCCCCATCGCCGTTGTAGACACTTTCGGCTCACCCGCGATCGCGTATTCTTCCAAGGGCAAATTTGTTAAGGGCGCGATCGGCAACACCGCCTCCGTCACCGCAATCTGGCTTGCAGGGCCGCCCCCCGCCCGCACACAGTTCGTCCGCACCAATTCCCACGCTTCAACAGGCAACGCCCGCCCCTGCAAAGCATTGACAATATCGTCATTCTCCAGGGTGTGATGGCCATAGAGGTTATGGGCTTTGGCCCCCCGCGCGTGCACTCCGGCCCCTTTCAACTGCTTGATGATAAACACCGTGAGTTGGCCATTGAGCGCCGCTTGGGCCGCTTTGTTTGCCCCCGTCAGCACCGCCTGCGTAAAGGCGATCCGCTGCTCCATCGAAAACTCGGTGCTGTCTACAAACGCGCCGGATTGATCTTGGTCATCAAATTCTTTGGCATCAATCAAAATCACTTCATCAAAGCCGTTGCCCTTCCAGTAAGCCGTCATTTGCTCATTGGACAACAGCGAGACCATGCTGTGATGTTCCTGGGAAAACCCATTCCAGACCAGGATCGGCAGAAAATTCGTGACCTTGGGATAGGCCGTGTGAAAGTGGCCAAAGGCGCTCATGATGTAGGGTTCGCCCAAACCGCCATCGCCCACGGTAAAGGGGAATAACTTGCCTGGATGGAGCAGGGCACCGGCCATCGCAAAGTGTTGCCCCTGCCCCAATGGCCCAGCCGGAGCGAGGAGGCCCGGAATTTGCCCAGAGAGGTGGCCGAGCAACCCGTGGCGTTCCCGGAAGCGATCGCGCATGTGCTGCACCGACTCAATGCCCATCGCCTCCAGAGAGCGATCCAGAAACATCGCACTATAAAAACCGGGGGCGTGGTGGCCGACCTCAGTGACAAAATTCTTGTGCCCCAGCAACACAAACGACGCATAAGCTTCCGCCTGACTCGCAAACCCACCCGGATGGCCCGATGCTTTGCTCCCCGTCACTTGCAGCGTCAAATAGCGCAGGGCATCAGCATAGAGCAGGGTTTGGTAGGCCGCCGCCGCATCTGTAGTATCCGCGATCGCAGTTTGGCCCTCACCAATCACCGGAGCCTGACCATAGGCCGCAAACTCAGCCGTCGCCTCCCCAAAATATTGAATGCCATCACAAAATGTCGGAACGGACTGGAGGTTCGGAGAAACTGCCGTCATGCTAGAAATACCTGCTGCGTGGAAACTACCCGTTACCTATAGTACACAGCCACGGCCCCCAAAAGCGTGTCTCCCGCCTATACAAACCCCCCAACTTCTGAATTGACTTAGCCCTATGCGTCAGGTGACAAACGCTCATTCAACGGGTCACGATCAATCGCACACGCCATCAACACCACCGCCGATCGCGCCTCCACCACATACATCGCCTCCGTCACCATCATGGCCTTGGCCGGAGGATAAAAATCCTCTGGAGAGGGCAAACTCGTATCGACAATCCGCCGCCACGCCAACCCCCGCATCAAATTTGGAATCGCAAACGGCAACGCCTCCCAATACGCATTGAAAATCACATGCAAGTGTTCCTTCGCATCAGGATGGTAAAGACTGAACGCCAGACTATGAGAATTTTCGCCCCAATCCGGCTTGCCCAAATTCACCCCATGCCAAACGATATAGGGCTTGTGAGCCGAATACAGCTTATAAGGGCCAGTAAACACCTCCAGCAATTCCTCATGGCGGAACAACTCCAGGGATTGAATAAACTCGATCAACCCACTGGTAAACCGCAAAGCATCCTGGCGCTGCCCGACCAGATCCCAATCAAACCAACTAATCTCATTATTTTGGCAATAGGCATTGTTATTGCCCCCCTGCGTCCGCCGCACCTCGTCCCCCATCAACAACATCGGCGTGCCCTGAGCCATAAACAGCGCCGTCAAAAAGTTTTTGAATTGCCGATCGCGCAAAGCCACAATCTCTGGATCATCCGTCGGCCCTTCTTCCCCACAGTTCCAGCTATGGTTATCGTTGGCTCCGTCGCGGCTTTCCTCCCCATTCTCTTCGTTGTGCTTTTCGTTGTAACTCACCAAATCATTGAGCGTGAACCCATCATGACAGGTGACAAAGTTAATACTGCGGTTGGGTTCGCGATCGGGATCTTGGTAGATATCAGGACTGCCCAAGAGTTTGGCGGCAAATTCATCAATCACCCCCGTATCCCCCTTGATGAAGCGGCGCACATCATCCCGGAATGGCCCGTTCCACTCAGCAAAGCGATCGCCAATAAACGACCCCACCTGATACAAGCCCCCCGCATCCCACGCTTCCGCAATCAGCTTAATTCCCGCCAACACCGGATCAGACTCAATCATCCACAACAACGGCGGATCTTCCAACGGATGCCCCGTTTTGCCCCGCGCCAACGCCGAAGCCAGGTCAAACCGGAACCCATCAATATGCATCACATCCACCCAATAGCGGAGACTATCCAACACCATCCGCGCCACCACTTCATGATTGGCCTTCATCGTGTTGCCACAACCGCTGTAGTTGCTGTAGTAAATCGGGTTTTTCTCCAAAATGTAGTAAGCGCGATTTTCCAAACCTTTAAAAGATAAAGTTGGCCCTTCGTGATTGCCCTCGGCAGAATGGTTAAACACCACATCCAAAATCACCTCGATCCCCGCCTGATGAAAGGCTTTGACCATATCGCGAAACTCATCCACCGCCCCCAAAGGCGACTGGTTAGAACTGTAGGCCCGATGGGGCGCAAAAAAGGCCAGCGTGCTATATCCCCAATAATTCCGTAAACCGGGACGGGCATCCTGTTCATCAAATTCATGAATCGGCATCAGTTCAACGGCAGTAATCCCCAACTGTTTGAGATAGGGAATTTTTTCGATGACCCCAGCATAGGTGCCCCGTTTGGCCGCTGATACGCCGGAATTGGGGTTACGGGTAAACCCAGCCACATGCATCTCGTAAATCACCGTTTTGGAATAGGGAATATGCATGGGGGTATCCCCTTCCCAGTCGTAGGTGCTGGGGTCGAGCACAACGCCCCGCAATGCATGGGGGCAGTTGTCACCGGGGCGAATGGCGGCCTCGCGGCTGTAGTGTTCCCAGCCCACAACGGCAGTGGCATAGGGATCAAGCAGGACTTTGTTGCCGTCAAACCGATGGCCTTTTTCGGGGGCGTAGGGGCCATAGACCCGATAGGCATAGACTTGGCCTGCGCCAATATCGGGAACGAAGACGTGCCAATAGTAAAAGGTGCGGTGAAGTTTGGGGTTGAGTTTGATTACCCGTTCGGGTTTGGGGTCGTTGTAGGCATCGAAGAGCAGCAGTTCAACGGCCTCGCAGCTTTTGGAAAAGATACAGAAGTTGACTCCATCGGGATAGACGGTTGCGCCCAGCGGAAAACTTCGACCGGGCTGGATGTCGTGGCTACGGGTTCCCATGCTGAAGATGCTCCGGTGAAGTGGATAGCAGATTGCCCTATCATGCCCTTGATTGCAGGGGGCGATCGCCCCTTGCTTCATGGTTTGAGACAATTCGAGACAAACAGTAAGTTGCGCGGAGCGGGTTAAGCCTTGCCTGAATAGCGGCCTGCTCTGAGTATATTCCTGGAGGGCATGCGGCGGTTCATTGCCCCCAAGGCCCAAAGATAATTCCCGAAGATCACCCTTGCGATCGCCAATTGATCAAGATCACACCCTGGATCAAAAAAAATCACCTGTAGTTTAACGGACTCATCACAAGGTCAACCGAATTTTCACGGGATACTCAATCTTGACCATCAAAAGCCCCTTAAAACAATGACCATCCAACTTATCGCTACGGTTTCGGTTGAGCAGTTAGTCGCCCGGATTATGGATTCCCGCCAAATTACCCGCGCCGACCAGCAGATCTTGTTGACCCTCAAACAGTTGGAACCCCGTGAGCAAGCGTTGATTAATCGGGTCGCCGATCGCCTGCACATGGGGTTGTTGAAGGTTGTCGATTAACTGGCCGGATTGCACCGGGCTGGATTTAGTAGCCTGCCGCAGCGCCTTCGCCTCTGGGGTCTGCGGCTCCTTCCAGCAAGCCATCGGGCTGACGGATAATCACGGCAGCGTTGCCCCAACTCGCTTGTTCTTCGACCTTGTGGCCCCGTCGTTGCAGTTCCGCCACGGTCAAGCGATCGAAGCCGTTTTTTTCCAGGCGCACAGTATTTGGCAACCATTGATGGTGCAGGCGGGCGGCGGCGATCGCCTGTTTTGCATTCAGGTCATACACCAGAACATTCAGGATAATTTGCAGCACCGTGGTAATAATCGTGCTGCCGCCCGGTGCGCCGACGACCATCCGGAGTTGGTTGTTCTCCGTCACAATGGTCGGAGTCATGCTGGAGAGGGGCGTTTTGCGGGGGGCGATCGCGTTGGCCTCGTTCCCCACCAGGCCAAAGGCATTGGGCACACCGGGCGCACTGGCAAAGTCATCCATTTCGTTGTTCAGCACAATCCCTGTCCCCGGAGTCACCACACCGGAACCAAACCACAGATTCACTGTAAACGTGAGGCTGATGGCCCCCCCCTCCCCATCCACCACACTGAGATGGCTGGTGTCATTGGATTGTTTCCCTTGGCTATACCGCTGGATTGTGGCGCGATCGCCCGGTCGCACCTGGTCAAAGGGTCGTGCTTGGCGCGGATCAATTTCCTGGGCACGCCGCTGGGCATAGGCCGGACTGGTAAGCGCCGCTACCGGAACTTTGACAAAATCTGGATCGCCCAAAAACTCGGCGCGATCGGCATAGGCAATCCGCATCGTTTCAATTAACCGATGGAGCGCATCGGGATCATGCCAGCCCAGGGTCAGAAAATTCGTCCCATTCAGCATATTCAGCATTTGCACCAGATGCACCCCACCGGAAGAAGGCGGTGGCATGGAACACACCCGCGCCGCCCGAAAATTGCCACAGACGGGATCGCGCCAAAGGGGACGGTAGGTTTGTAAATCCGCCTGGGTGATCAGCCCCCGGTTGGCTTGCATATCTTGGACGATCGCCCTGGCAATAGGGCCAGTATAAAAGCTCTGGGGGTTCGCCGCGATCGCCCGGAGGGTTTGGCCCAAATCCCGTTGCACCAAGCGATCGCCCACCTGGAGCGGTTGCCCCTGAGGATAGAAAATTGCCGTCGCCGCCGCATTTTGTTGCAGCCGTTTTTGGCCCGCGATCGCCGCTGCCAACCGGGGACTCACCCGAAAGCCTTGCTCGGCCAACTGAATGGCTGGAGCCACCACCTGCGCCCACGGCAACCGACCATAGCGTTGATGCACCTCGTACAACCCCGCCACCGTTCCCGGCACCCCAACCGCCAAATACCCAGCGGTACTGGCTTCTGGCTTCACCTTGCCCTCCGCATCCAGGTACATCTCACGAGTCGCCGCCAGGGGTGCCCGTTCCCGGAAGTCGAGGGCTTCGATCTTGCCCTGGGGCGATCGCCAAAGCAAAAACCCACCGCCCCCAATCCCAGCCGATTGTGGCTCCAAGACCGAAATGGCAAAGGTTGTCGCCACCGCCGCATCCACGGCGTTACCCCCCGCCTGCAACTGCTTCAACCCCGCCTCACTGGCAAACCCATTCGCCGAGACCACCATCCCCTGCGTGCCCCAAGTCGCCTGAGTCGCCGGACTGGGCCGCTGCCAAACAATCACCGTGACGGAACAGAGCGTGGCGATCGCAATCCGCCGAAACAACGTTATACCAATCATGAATTCTATGAATCAACCCGTCGAGAGCGGAACTGCATATCCACCTGTCTCAACCCTACACTGGTTTGCCTGTCGTTTTCGCAGTCCTGCACGCCATAAAAAACCCCCTGATGTAAGCTCAGAGGGTAGAATCGCACACAACCAAGGAGATGAATTTTATAGACGGCACCCAGAAATGCAGGGAATCACAACAGGAGACGACAACTTTAAGCAATCTCGCACTTTCAAATTTTTGGCAGTCTTTTGATCCAAAAAATTAACTCAGAAAGAACGAATAAAAATCATGACCTTGTGGTTCTGACTATAGCAGATTGTTCAACTGCTCACTGCCCTAGCCCTGAACCAATGAGACGATTATTCAATGATTTCGCCCAATAAACAGGTGCATAAGCTACAAAAAGAAAGAAACTTGCACGGATAACTCGCGATCGCTATGCCTACCTATCCCGGAATTTCTAGCGCAGCCTTTCGTCATCCCCTCGACTATCAAGCCGAACAGACCCTACGCAGTGTCCCTGGCTTCGACTTGGTTGCCCGCAAATTCGTCGAGTTTTTGACTGAGCGCCCGCAATATGTATATCAAATGGGCAACAGCATCCAAGTTGGCCCCCGCCAATACGCCTCGGTTTACCAAATCTTTCGGGAATGTTTGCGCGATTTAGATATTTATCCCGAACCCAATCTTTTTGTCTCCCAAAATCCCTTAGTCAATGCCTTTGCCTTAGGCCAAGAATCTCCATTTATTGTGTTAAATTCCGGGTTATTAGACCTGCTGAGCGAAGCCGAATTACGCACTGTCATTGCCCACGAACTCGGCCATCTCAAATGTGGACACACCACGCTCATCCAAATGGCAATCTGGACAACCCAGGTCATTTCTGGCCTTGCCGAACGGACATTTGGCCTGAGTTTATTAGTCAGCACCGGCTTAGTTCTAGCCTTTTATGAATGGCTCCGCAAAGCTGAACTGTCCGCCGATCGCGCCGCGCTTTTAGTCACCGATGAACTCGACCCCATTTTGCAGAGCATGATGCGAATTGCAGGGGGCAGCACCAAATATGACCACGAGTTGAACGTCACCGAATTTATCCGCCAGTCAGAGCACTATCAAGGACTCGATGAAGACGGCCTCAACCAAATTTATAAGTTCTTTTTGTATAACAATCTGTCGGCGGGCATTTTTCTTACCCATCCCTTCACGGTCGAGCGCGTTACCTATTTGCAACATTGGTACGCCTCCGATGAGTATGCCCAGATCAAAACCGGGAACTACCGCCGTGCCGGAGCAGAGGGAGCCGTAGAAGTCAATGCGACCCCGCCGCCCCCACCGCGATCGCCCAACGCCCCCCCCGAAGTGGATGAACTGCGCCGCCAAATCGACCAGCTACAAGCCGAAATCGATCGCATTAAGCGGGGTGAATAACCACCGTAGTCCTGGGGTTTACCTCCGGCCCTGGGGCTAGCGGGGCGACTCCACATCCTCCGGCGATCGCGCGGCGCTAGCGGGGGCGGGGTGAGCCGTGCCGTTGTGGCCATTGCCGTTGCCAGTGCCGTTCGTTGGGCCTTCTGGGGCGATCGCGGGTTTCCGCTTTTCAGCCCGTCGCTCCATCAGGGACTTAATCACGATATACAGCACAGGCACAATAAACAAACTCAGCACCGTAGCCACCACCATTCCGCCGACCACTGCGGTTCCCAAGGATTGCCGCGAAGCCGCCCCGGCCCCCGTCGCCAACAACAACGGCACCGCCCCAATGATGGTGGAAATTGCCGTCATCAAAATGGGTCGCAACCGCTCCCGGCAGGCTTTCAGCACCGCTTGATAAATACTCAGCCCTTCATCCCGCCCCTGGTTAGCAAACTCAACGATCAAAATACTGTTCTTACTGGCCATCCCAATCAACATGACAAAGCCGATCTGGGTGTAGATATCGTTAGCTGTGCCCTTGAGCAACACCGCGATCAACGCCCCCAAAATCGCCAGGGGCACCGTCAGCATAATAATGACAGGGTCGATGTAGTTTTCGTACTGGGCGGCCAGGGTCAGAAAGACGAAGACAATGCCCAACCCAAAGATGATGAACGACGAAGCCCCCGCTTGCACTTCTTCCAGCGATAAGCCCGACCATTCATAGCCAAACCCTTTGGGTAAGGTTTCTTGGGCCACGGACTCCATCGCCGCGATCGCCTGCCCCGAACTGACTCCCGGAGCCGCTGCCCCCGTAATATTCACCGCCCGGAATAGATTGTAGTGGGTAATAATCGATGGCCCAATGGTTTGGGTAACTTTGACCAGGTTGGCCATTGGGATCATCTGGCCCGTTTGCGATCGCACATAGAGCCGCTTAATATCCGCCGGATTGGCCCGGAACTGACTGTCTGCCTGCACATAAACTCGATAGGCCCGGTTGAACTGGTTAAAGTCGTTCACATAGGTAGACCCCAACAACGCCTGAAGCGTACTGAAAATGTCTTCCACAGGCACCTGGAGCTGATTGGCCCGGATGCGATCGACTTCCACCGTAATTTGTGGGGTGTTGGCATTAAAGGTGGGACGTAGCCCCGTCAACTGGGGATTCGACTCCGAAGGATAGGTACTCGCACGGCCCATAAATTTACCCAAAACTTCGCCAAGCGTCGCAAACCCCGCCCCGATTCGATCTTGCAGATAAAAATCAAAACCACCAAACTGGCCCAACCCCTGAATTGAAGGGGGCGTGACCGGAATAACCGTAGCCTCTTTAATCGCAATCATTTTGGGAAACAACCCAAAGGGCTTGGGGAAAAACCCACCCACTACGCCCTGCACTGACTGCCCTGGCTCCGTGCGTTCCTCCCAGGGTTTCAGCAATGTGAAAATCAAGCCATTGTTGGGTGTTGCACCACTAAAGCTAAACCCACCAATAGCAAAGATACTGGCTACTTCTGGGCGCTCTTTCAGCAAGGTTTCTGCCTGCTCCAGCACATCCTCGGTATAGTTCAAAGATACGCCTTCGGGGCCTTGCACAATCGTAATGAAATAGCCCTGATCTTCTTCTGGCAAAAAGCCACCGGGCACAATAGTATAAACCCAATAGGTTAGTACCAGTAAGCCAGCAAACACGCCCAAGACCAGGTTTTTGCGCTTGATCACGCCTCGCACGTTTTGGCCATAGCCATCGCTGGTTGCGTCCAAAATTCGATTGATGCGCCGGAAAAACCAATTATCCGGAGTATCCCCGCGTTTGAGCAACAACGCGGACAGCATGGGGGTAAAGGTGAGGGCGTTGAAGGTTGAAACTGAGATCGAGAAGGCGATCGTCAACGCAAACTGGCGATAAAGTTGGCCCGTAGTCCCCGGAAAAAAGGCGATCGGGACAAACACGGTGATCAACACCAAGGACGTAGCGATGACCGCCCCATACAGCGCATTCATCGAAGCCAGGGCGGCATCAATGGGCCGCATTCGTTCCTCATTAATGCGGCGGCTGATGTCTTCCACGATAACGATCGCGTCGTCCACCACCAAGCCCGTCGCCAGAGTCAAGGCAAACAAGGTCAGAGTATTGATGGAAAAGTTGAACAGCCTGACAAAGATAAATGTCCCGATAAACGCAATGGGAATCACGACGGAAACCACCACTGCGGCCCGCCAGTTTTGCAGGAAGAGGAAAATGACCAGCACCACCAGGCCCACAGCCTGAAGCAACGAGAGCACAACTTCCCGCGCCCCCGCTTCGATAAAGGTCGTGGTGTCGAAGGCGATCGCGTACTTCATCCCCGGCGGGAAACTCGCCGATAAGTTCTCCATCTCCGCCCGAACCGCACTGGCCACATCCAACGCATTGCTGCCAAACTGCTGCGTAATCCCTAAGCCCACCCCTTTGTGGGTGATGCCATCTGTCGCCGTGAACCGCAACACCGAACTGTAGTTTTCGGCCCCCAGTTCTGCCCGCCCCACATCCCGCAACCGCACCAAGACTCCGTTGCTGGTGGTTTTGATTACAAGGTCGTTAAATTCTTCCACGCTTTTTAAGCGGCCCTGAGCAGTCACTGCATATTGATACTGCTGGCCCTCTGGGCTGGGGGGTTGCCCAATTTGTCCCGCCCCCACCTGGAGGTTTTGGGAGCGCAGCGCGTTGATCACGTCTTGGGCCACCAACTGCCGACTCGCCAACCGCTCTGGGTCGAGCCAAAGCCGCATCGCATATTTCCGTTCGCCAAAAATTTGCACACCGCCCACGCCCCGAATCCGCTTCAGAGCATCGCTGATGTACAAATCGGCGTAATTACTCAGATAGATGTCGTCATAAACGTCTTTTTCGGCGTTGGGTTCTCGGTCGGAATAGATCCCGATCGCCAGCAAAAAGTTGTTATTCGCCTTAGAAACCTGAACCCCCGTTTGGGTCACTGGCCCCGGCAAGCGCGATTGCACAGCGGACACCCGGTTTTGCACATCTACCGCTGCAATATCCTGGTTGGTGCCCAAATCGAAGGTCAGGTTAATCGTGCTGGTGCCATCGTTGGCGCTGGTCGAGGAAATATACTTTACCCCACGAATCCCGTTGAGTTCCCGTTCCAGAATGTTGGTGACTGTAGACTCAACGACTTCGGCGCTGGCCCCCACATAGTTGGAGACGACCGAAACCTGGGGTGGCGCAATTTCGGGATATTGGGCGATCGCCAAAGTTGGGATACAGGCCAACCCCAACAGCGTCACCACGATGGAACACACCGTCGCAAAAACGGGACGCTTGATGAAAAAATCTGAGACGGAGAAGATCATGGCCGAGTAGAAGCAGGGATAGCGTCAACAGAACGAAAAGCAAGGGAACGAATATACGCCAAGACGACAAACCGGCCCAATCGGCACGTTACCGGACATTAGGGCGCAGGACTGGGGGCGGCTTGGGTGGCTTCGGCAATGGGCATACAGTTTTGTAGTTGTAGGATGCCAGAGGTAACGATGCGATCGCGGGGCGTAATCGCCTTCGTCACTTCCTGGTTATTCCCCACAATTTTGCCCAATTCAACTTCTGTTTGGACTGCCGTTAACTGGTCAGGTTCAACGGTGGTCGGTGCCCCAAATCCACCCTTGGCTGGGGCTTCGCAACCCGAATCCTTAAAGGGTTTGGCAACAAAGAGGAAATTTTTCCCGCCCAATCGGGAAATCGCCGTCGTCGGCACCAACACCCCGGTTTGACGTGCCCAAATGACCCGCGCCCGGACAAACTGGGCGGTTCGCAATTGGCCAGCGTTTGCGAACGCCGCCTTGACCAACACCGATTGGGTTGTGGGATCAACCGTCGGCGAGATGAAGGAAATCCGCCCGGTCTGCAACACTTTGTCTTGTGTATCCAGCAGTTGCACAGGGAGGCCCGTACGCAGATCCGGCGATCGCTCCAGCGGAATCGCAATTTGGATTTCCAGTTGATTATTCTGCGTCAAGCTCAACAACTGCGTCGTATTACTCACAAAATCCCCCACCTTAGTTGGGATGTTGCCCACAATCCCCGTAAAGGGAGCCGTAATGGTGTAATACTGCAATTGCGCCTCTTGGGAGTCTACATTCGCCCTGGCCTGGTCAACTGCACGGCGGTTGCGTTCCACATTGGCCAACTCCCGGTTGATGCTGGCCCGTTGCGCCTGGATATCCGCTTCGGCCTGCCGGAGACTCGCCTGGGCCGTTTGCAACGCATTCAGCTTTTGGTCGAGGATTTGCCGACTTTCGGCCCCCTGGTTATAAAGGTTGAGATAACGTTCGTATTCCCGCTGATTCAGTTGCACATTAGCCTGAGCCGTGGCCCGTCGCGCCTCCAGGGACTTCAACGTGTCGCGGGCATTGTCAGCAGTGGCTCTTGCCGTTTCGACTTCAGCGATCGCCGTTTGCACCGCTGCTTCTTGGCTGGCGACCTGGGCACGCTGCTCCCTGGCATCAATCTGGATCAGGGGTTGGCCGGCAGTAACCGCATCTCCCGCTGCCACATAAATCGCCGCAACTTGGCCAGAGACACGGGGTTGGAGGTTCACCGCTTGGCGCGAATCCAGGCTGGCGGCATAGTCGGAACTATCGGCAATGGGGGCCGTCGTTGGGCTAGATAGCTCCACCTGGGTTAGCTGGGGCTTCATCTGGCTGAACATCAAAATGGGGTAGATGATCCGATTAAAGACAATCCAACCCACACCCCCCAACACCGCCAGCACAATCAGCGCCGGGACAACAAATCGCTTTGGTGACTTCGGTGTGGCAACCTCTGCATTATCCGGGGCATCCGGGTCACGGGGTTCCGTGGGGGGTTGTTCGGCGATCGCTGTCGCCGCCTTGGTATCCAAATTTTGATTGTCTGTACTCATGATTCAAAGCCGATAGGGTCTGCAACCTGGGTCTACCGAGAAAAGCGAACGTTAATCCAAGCGTTAATCCAACGGAGCGGAAGCATCGTATTCGTTTAGGTAAGAGAAGCGTGAAAGCCAGTCAAACGAGCAGATGCTCTGTTGAGAGCAAAATATTAAGACCAGCGGTGCCTGGGTCAGTGGGGCAAAACGCCCCTGGCCAAAACGCACCCCTATGACCAATGCAAACGTATTTGTTTAGTGTAAAAAAATGCGTTGCGAGGCACTTCCCCCAACTGGGTCATTCCATTGAGTTAAAAGTTTGGTTAAAAAAATTATTAAGCTATGTTACTACGGGAGTTTGGCCCCTGTCTTCATCCTGAAGGCTAACCTGATGGGTCGCTGATTCATTACCATGACAATGGTGTTTGCTTCCCGTAACTCATGAGCCTGTTAACCCTGCAATCTGTTGCCAAAGACTTTGGGATTAAAGAAATTCTGAAGGCTGCCAGTTTTAGTTTAGAAGAGGGCGATCGCGTCGGGCTGATTGGCACCAATGGTTCCGGCAAGTCCACGTTGCTGAAAATTCTGGCCGGGTTAGAACCCATCGACAGCGGCGACCTCTGGATCAACGCCAGCGCCAAGGTAGTCTACTTGCCCCAACAACCCGATCTAGACGAATCCAAAACCGTCTTAGAACAAGTCTTTGCCGACAGTGGCGCACAAATGACCCTGGTGCGGGAATATGAGGCCGTTTCCGACCAACTCGCCCACGGCCACGGCGACTCTGAGGTTCTCTTGAGCAAACTTTCGGCCCTGTCTCAACAAATTGAGGTGCTGGGCGCATGGGAACTGGAAACTAATGCCAAAGTTGTGCTGACTAAATTGGGCATTCAGGATTTTGAGGCCCGGATTGGGGATTTGTCCGGGGGCTATCGCAAACGGATCGCGATCGCGGCGGCCCTCCTCTCTGATCCCGATGTCTTGCTGATGGACGAGCCAACCAACCATCTGGATGCCCTCTCGGTAGAATGGCTGCAAAGCTACCTCAACCGCTACCGGGGAGCCTTGCTGCTCATCACCCACGATCGCTATTTTCTAGATCAAGTCACCAACCGCATCCTAGAACTCGATCGCGGCGATCTGTCCGCCTTCGCTGGCAACTACGCCTACTATCTAGAAAAAAAAGCCGAAGCCGAAGAGTCCATCGCCAGCAGCCAGAAAAAACACGCCGGAGTCCTGCGGCGGGAATTGGAATGGCTCAAACGTGGCCCCAAAGCCCGCAGCACCAAACAAAAAGCCCGGATCGATCGCATTCGGGATATGCAAAACCAGGACTTTAAACAAAGCCTGGGCAAAGTCGAAATCACCACCGCCGGACGACGCATCGGCAAAAAAGTCATTGAACTCCACACCATCAGCAAAGCCTACGGCGATCGCACCCTCATTCGCGACTTCACCTACCTCTTCAGCCCCGAAGACCGCGTCGGCATCATCGGCCCCAACGGAGTCGGCAAATCCACCCTGATGAACATCATCACCGGCCACCTCCCCCCCGATACCGGCACCGTCGAAATTGGCAGCACCATCCACATCGGTTACTTTAACCAACATTCCGACGACATCTTGGCCAACGAAAATCAGCGCGTCATCGAATACCTCAAAGACGTAGCCGAACTGGTCAAAACCGCCGATGGCAGCGTGATCACCGCCTCGCAAATGCTGGAACGCTTCCTGTTCACGCCGAACCAACAATATGCCCCCCTCCACAAACTCTCTGGGGGCGAACGCCGCCGCCTGTTTCTACTCCGGGTGTTGATGCAAGCGCCCAACGTGCTGATTCTGGACGAACCCACCAACGATCTGGATGTGCAAACCCTGGCCGTTTTAGAAGAATACCTCGACGATTTCAACGGCTGCGTCATCATCGTCTCCCACGATCGCTACTTCCTCGATCGCTGCGTCGATACCCTATTCGCCTTTGAACCCGACGGCACCTTGCGGCAATATCCCGGCAACTATTCCGTCTATCTGGACTACCGTAAACAAGAGGAACAAGCCCAAACCCCCCCGCCCCCCAAACCCACCAAAGAGCGATCGCCCGCCCCCAACGCAGCCACTCCCGCCACCGCTCCCCGCAAACTCTCCTTCAAAGAAAAACGCGAATACGAAAACCTGGAAACCCACATTCCCGAACTCGAAGCCGAAAAGGAAGCCCTCGAAACCTTGCTCTACAGCAACCCCCCCAGCGACTTCACCGAACTGCAAACCCTCACCGCCCGCCTCGCCGCCCTCAACGATGAAATTGACACCGCCACCGAACGCTGGCTCGAACTTGCCGAACGGGTAACTTGATTCAGGCACAATCAAATCGTTGCAGTCCCCTCAAATCTCACAGGGTTGGCTGCAATTCGTAAAAATTTTGGGAGTGAGCAATGGCGTGGTTAGCAGTGGCGATGGATGTGACCCAAGAGGCGGTGGATTGGGTGCGGACGAGTTTGGTGGGTGCAGCCTATCACGGGCCAATGCAGCTCACGCCGTGGCAGGCCGGAAACACCGTGGCCTCGGAGCCGTGGGCCTATACGCTGCGGTTATATCTTCTGGATGACCCAACTAGCCAACGAACCTTGAGCGCGATCGCCACCCAACTCACCCCGCTCCAACGCACCCGCTTCATTTCCGATTTCACGGTGCAACCCTGCGCTGCCCTGCCCGACCAAACTGATTTGTTGCAAGCACCTGTGCAAGCCATCGGCGATCGCCTGGTCTTGGTGCCACCCGGAGCCAGTTATCCCACGCCAGAGAACAAAGTAACCATCCAGTTGGAGCATTCCCTGGCCTTTGGCAGTGGCTTCCATCCCGCCACGCGCCTCAGTTTGCAGTTGCTCGATCGCCATGTTCAGCCGGGGATGCACACGCTGGATCTGGGGTGTGGATCAGGAATTTTGAGCGTAGCCCTGGCCAAATTAGGGGCAACGGTGGTGGCGTTGGATAATGACCCGATCGCCGTCAGCGCCACCGAGGCAATGGCCACCCAAAACGGCGTTACCGCCCAAATCACCGCGCAAACGGGCAGCTTAGGCCAAGGTAATACCCTGGGCCACTGGCTTGGCGAAGAACTATCCGCGATCGCCCCCCCGCCCAACCCAGGCCCCGTTGACCTCATCGTCGCCAATATCCTGGCCCGCGTCCACATCGCCCTAGCCACCGACTATGCCGCGGCCCTCCGTTCCGGCCAACCTGGCCCCCACCTGATCACCGCCGGATTTACCACTGACTATGAACCGGATGTGGTTGCCGGCCTGGAAGCAACTGGCTTTACCGTGCGCGATCGCGTCACCGAAGCGGATTGGGTCGCCCTGGCCTATGACCGAAAAGTTTAAAATCGCGATCGCGGGGCATTTTCTGGGTACGTTTAGAGGAAAGCCAAAATTCCGCCATTGCGCTGAGATTTATGATCACTCGTCGCTTGTTTACCCACCTTGCCCTGAGCACCCTGACCCTGAGCCTCGCCGTCGGTTGCAGCCAACCCAAAGCCTCGGAAACCGCCACCTCAACCACCGCGACCGGCGAACAGTTCAAAGTCGCCATGTTGTTATCAGGCACCAAAAATGACGGCACCTGGAGTCAGGCCGGTTACGAAGGCTTAAAACTGGTGCAAGCAAAATTCAACGCCCAAACCGCCGTCGCCGAAAAGGTGACGAAAAGCAACAGCGCCGCCATCATTCGCCAATACGCCCAAGACGGCTATACCTTCATCATTGGCCACGATGGGCTATTTATCCAACCCTCTGAAACCGTCGCCAAAGAATTTCCTCGGACAAAATTCGCCGTAGTCAACACCTATCCCGGCAATAACACCAACCTGGGGGCAGTAGCCGTGCGATCGGGCGAATCCGGCTACCTCACCGGGTTACTGGCGGGCATGAAAACCAAAACCAACAAAGTCACTTACATCGCCGGGGACAAATACCCCGTTTTAGAAGAAGAAGCCGCTTTATTTCAGCGGGGGGCCAAGGTCGCCAACCCCAAGGTGCAAGTTTCGGTCAAATATTTAGGCTCTTGGACTGATACCGCCAGGGGAGAAAAGGTAGCCCAGGATTTAGTCGCCAACGGGGTGGATATTCTGGCGTTCAATGCGGACGAAGCGGGATTAGCCGCCATTAAAAAAGTCACCCAAACCGATGGCGTGTTGGTGATTGGCTGGATCAAAGATCAACATGACCTTGCGCCGGGACGGGTGATTACCAGTGTGTTGCAAGACATTCCCCAACTCATTGTGAATGCGGCAACTTTAGTCCAGCAAGGCCGCTGGGAAGGCAAGTTATATAAGTTTGGCCTGCGGGAAAAGATCTATGATTTTGCGCCCTTTCGGGGCCAGTTGACACCGGAGCAAGAAGCCACATTTAACGAAGCCCGCGAGAAGGTGACAACAGGGGAAATCGATGTCGCTCCGTGAGCGATCGCCCCCCAATCCGCTCTTTACCCGTGCCCTTTGTTTACTGTGTCCTCCGCTGCAACCAATCCCGGTATGGCCCACCCCTCGCCCCCGCCCCTTCTCCCCGCCCCGCTGCATCATGGCAGACGACTCTCGATCGCCCGTCAACTCTATCTGAGCTTGATGTTACTGGTGCTGTTGAGCATTGTCCCGATCGGGGGCGTGCTGACGTATCTCAGTTACCAAAGCCAATTACAAGCCACCAAAGCCTTACAACGGGAGCGATCGCGCATTGCCGCCACCCAGATCGAAAACTATCTAGACGACCTCCAACGCAAACTCAGCTATCTCGCGCGGATACGGGGTTTTACCGATCTATCGCCTCAGGCCCAAAGCAATATTATTACTGGCCTCACTCGCCACAACGCCGCCTACGAAGCGGTTTCCATTGTCAATCGTGCGGGCCAAATCACCGCCACCGTGGCCCCCCTGAGTGAAGCCATCCCCACCCCCACCCCAGCCGCAGTCCTCAAGTCGCCTTACTTTTTGCGATCGTTTCGGCAACAGGAAGAATTTGTTGGGCTAGTGCAACCCGATCGCACCTCGCAACATTTACACACCACCCTCTCCGTGCCTCTGCGGGACAACGCCGATAAAATTAGCGGCATCGCAATGGCCCGCATTAACTTGGATTTTCTGGCCTTTGTTGTATCCCAAACGCAAGTAGGCAACACTGGGGACGTTTATGTGTTGGATGAACGCAACTACGTCATCGCCCGCAAACACGAAGCCGGGACACTCACGCTGGTGCAAGCGGTGCAACAACCAGAATTATTAAAAAGTTTAGAGACCGTTAGTAGCGATCGCCGCTCTGACCAAATCTACACGGGCCTATCGGGGCGACGAGTCCTGGGTTCTGGGGCCAAAATTTCCGGAGTCAATTGGGCCGTCATCGTTGAATTACCGCTGCAAGAAGTTTATGCACCCGTCCATCGCATGTTGCTGCTCATGGGCCTCGCCTTAACCGGGGGAACAGCGATCGCGGCAGCAGTGGGCTACAGCCTCTCCCGCAACCTAGTTGACCCATTGCGCCGACTGACCCAAGCAGCCACCAAAATCCGCGATGGCGACTTTCGCAGTAAGGTTGAAATCACGGCGGCCCAAGAACTCGAAATCTTGGCCCAAGCCTTTAACCACATGGGCACCCAACTACAACACCTATTTTCCACCCTGGCCCAAACCAACGAATCCCTGGAACAACGGGTCAAACAACGGACTGAAGAATTGGAGCACGCCAAGCAGGCTGCCGATGTGGCAAACCAGGCCAAAAGTGAGTTTCTGGCCAACATGAGCCATGAACTCCGGACTCCGCTAAATGGCATTTTGGGGTATGCCCAGATTTTGCAGTCAGCAGAACCCTTGACCGAGCGCGGCCAACAAGGCATCGATGTAATTACCCAATGTGGCACCCATTTACTGAACTTAATCAACGATATTTTAGATTTAGCCAAAATTGAGGCCCGCAAACTAGACCTATGCCCAACGTCGGTTTTGTTGCTCAGTTTGCTGCAAGGAGTGGCGGAAATGTGCCAAATTCGGGCTGCTCAAAAAGCGATCGCCTTCGTTTATGCCCCCGATGCCACCCTGCCTGCGGCTGTCCAAGTGGACGAAAAACGCCTCCGCCAAGTCCTCATCAATTTATTGGGCAATGCCATCAAGTTTACGGAACAGGGCCAAGTCACCTTTACAATTCGGGTGTTAGAGGCCACGACCGAGGCTCCCCCAGCCGCATCGATGGCAGCAGATCGCCCGCCCACCCCACCTATCGTGCGGGTACGCTTCCAGGTCGAAGATACCGGCGTTGGCATGACCCCAGCCCAAGTGGAGAAAATCTTTTTGCCCTTTGAGCAAGTCGGCGATCGCAAAAAGCAAGCTGAGGGTACCGGGCTGGGCCTTGCCATTAGCCAACAAATCGTTACCCTGCTGGGCAGCGAGTTACAAGTGCAGAGCGAATTCGGGCAGGGCAGCCGCTTTTGGTTTGATCTCGATTTAGCGCCCGCCGAGGGGAACATTGCCGCTGCCCCCCAGGCCGACCATCGCCCCATTCAGGGCTATCAGGGCGATCGCCAAACCATCCTCGTCGTCGATGATCGCTGGGAAAATCGCTCGGTGTTGGTGCAATTGCTGGAACCGCTGGGTTTTGCAGTGGTGGAAGTGAACAATGGCCAGGAAGCACTAGATTTCCTCCAAACCCGGTTGCCCCACCTGATCATTACCGACTTAATGATGCCCGTCCTGGATGGTTACGAATTTCTGCGCCGTTTACGCCAAACCCCAGCATGGCAGCAGATTCCCGCGATCGCCTCCTCCGCCAGCGTCTTTTCTTCCAACCAGCATCAAAGCTTTGCCGCTGGAGCCACCGCCTTCCTGCCCAAACCCATTTCCACCCAAGCCCTCCTCCACCTCCTCGCCGAGCATCTGCCGATCCAATGGTGCTATGCCGCCCCGGCCCCCGATCCCGGAACCCCCGCGATCGCCCCCACCGAACTGCGCCTCCCCCCCGCCGACACCCTGCAACACCTCTACAACTTGGCCCTCCAAGGCCGCGTCAAACTCATCAAAGACGAACTGCATCGCCTCGGCCCCGAATGCGGTGTCTTCGTGCAAACCCTCCAGCCCCTCGTCAAAAGCTTCCAGATCGAACAATTGCAGACCCAACTGGCCACCTATCTCGAACAAATCGCCAGCCCCACCGCCTAAGCCAACTGTCATGTCCCCCCCCGAGCACCCCGTCTCCATAGCCTTGTTTGATCGCCCAAACCTCAAAGTCAGCATTCAGAACTTGACCTATGCAATCTACTGAATCGATGGATACCGTCCTCATTGTGGATGACAACCCCAACAACCTAGAGGTGTTATCAGAAACCCTGATTGATGCAGGGCTGGATGTCGCTGTAGCAACCAGTGGCGAAGGCATGTTGCGCCAGATGGAACATCGGTTGCCGTCGTTGATTTTGCTCGATGTCATGATGCCAGGAATGAGCGGCTTCGAGGCTTGCCAACAGCTCAAAGCCAACCCCGCAACTTGGGATATTCCCGTTTTGTTTATGACTGCCCTGGCCGATACGGCGGATAAAGTCAAAGGCTTCAGCCTGGGAGCGGTAGATTACATCACCAAACCGTTTCAAAAGGAAGAAGTCGTGGCGCGGGTGCGAACCCATTTGAAACTGCGAAGTTTGGCAAAAAATCTGGAAGAAAAAGTGGAAGAACGCACTGCCGCCCTATCGCGATCGCTCCAAGAATTACAACGAACCCAGTTGCAGCTCGTCCAAAGCGAGAAAATGTCCACTTTGGGGCAACTGGTCGCCGGAGTGGCCCACGAAATCAACAATCCCGTAGGGTTTTTAGCCGGAAACCTAAACCCAGCACGGGAATACGTCACCGATTTATTTCGGTTAATCGCGTTGTATCAGCAAAAATATCCCAACCCCGATCCAGCCATCAAAACCGAGATTGAGGCAATGGACTTGGATTACATTCGGGATGACTTGCCGCAGTTACTCAACTCGATGGAAATCGGCATTGAGCGCGTCCGGGGCATTAGCACCAGCCTTCGTACCTTTTCGCGTTCCGATAAAGATTACAAAGTCGCGTTTGATCTCCATGAAGGCATCGACAGCACCCTTTTGATTTTGAAACATCGCTTAAAAGCCAATGAGCGCCGCCCCGAAATTCAAGTTGTGAAGACCTATGGCGACTTACCCCAAGTGACCTGTTTTCCAGGGCAGTTGAACCAGGTATTTATGAATATCCTGGCCAATGCCATTGACGCGCTTGAAGAAAGCAACCAAACGCGCTCTTTCCAGGCAATTGAGGCTGCTCCCAACCGCATCACGATCGCCACCACCGTTGCAGCGGATGGGGCGGCGGTGCTGGTGCAAATTGCCGACAACGGCGTGGGCATGGCAGAAACCGTGCAGCAACATATTTTTGATTACTCGTTTACGACCAAAGCCGTGGGCCAGGGGACAGGGTTGGGGCTGGCGATCGCCCATCAGATCGTGACCGAGAAACACGGGGGCACCTTGAGCGTCACCTCCACCCCCGGCCAGGGCACAGAGTTTGTGATCCGGCTGCCGCTGCTGGCCCCAGAACCAACGGGGACAATGCCTAAAACGGAGTCGCCGACCGTAGCACCACGGCGTGCGTCTTGTGGGGATGCTCTACGGTGAGGGCGCAGGCATGGAGACATAGGCGCGGGGCTGTAGCGGGTGGGCCATAGAGGCGATCGCCCACAATCGGCGCGTTTAACCCATCGGGATGGGCCGCATGAACCCGGAGTTGATGGGTGCGTCCGGTGCGGGGGCGTAATTCCAGGCGGGTGGTGGTAGCACTCCGGGATAAGACGATAAATTCGGTATCGCTGGGTTTGCCGTGGTGCCAGTCCACCAGTTGATAGGGGCGACGCTGAGCATCGGGCCGCAGAGGCAGGTGAATAGAGCCGCGATCGCGCTGGATCACGCCGTCCACAATGGCTACATAGACTTTTTCGACCTGGCGTTGCTGGAACTGGCGCTGGATCTGTCGCTGGGTCTCGCGATCGCGGGCAAACAAGAGCACGCCGGAAGTATCTTGATCTAACCGATGCACCGGGAAGAGATCCGTAGCCAAGTCCTGTTGCAGTTGCATCCAAGCATTCGCCCCGCGATCGCGACCCGGAACAGACAACAACCCCGCAGGCTTATCCACTGCCAGGAGCCACTCATCCTGATATAGAAGCGGGAGGGGCGGGGGGAGGGAATCTGCCAGGGGCGATCGCAACCCAGACAGCAGAAAGCCCATAATCGGTTGACAGCGATCGCGGCAAGGGCCATAAAATTCCCCCGATCGCTTATCCCCCTTGGGGTTGGCTGGCCCCCACCAAAATTCCGCGATCGCCACAGGCTCCAACTGGTGGCTGGCCGCATAGTGCAACAGCTTGGGCGCACAACACTCTCCCGTCCCCGTCGGAATGCCCCGCACACTAGATAGGGCACTGAGACTGGTGGATTGGCCCGCAAAATTACTAAGGGAATAGGCCATGTGCATTTGGGCCTGCAACTGGTGGGATAGGTGTTTGCGCCGCTGTTTTAAGCTCTGAATTTGCTGCTCCAGGGCGGTGGCTTGCGCTTGCAACGGGGCCAAGACCCGATCGCGATCGCGCTTCCAGTTCCGCCGTTCCCGCCCATCTCGCCGACTTTCTGCATCTAAAGCCGCCAGGGCGATCGCCCCAGCCTCCCCCCGCGCCAGCAGGTGTTGCCGTTGCTGCTGACGGGCCTGTTTCCGGGCAGCATGGGCTTGGGTCAGGTGTTGCCATTGGGCAGCAAAGGTGGCTGTCGCGGCGTTGAGTTGGTCGCGGACGGGCGATTGCTGCAACGCCAATAATTCCTGTTTAATTTCAGTCAATTGGTGTAACGTAGATTGCTCGGCCACCGCCACCACCTCTCGGCCTGGAATCGGCGGCACCCAGCCAGGCACCTTTGCCCATCCATTCAATAAGCCGGAAAATGCCTTCACCACGCCCACCTTGCCCTGCGGGGTTTGGACAATCAACACCCCAAACATCTTCCCTTCCCCTGTTGGTGGCGCTTGGGCAAACTCAGCCATCAACACCCGCGCGATCGCCTCAGCCCCCTTGGTGCGGGGCAACTTGAGTGAGGCTCCCGTTTGCGGGCAAACCCCTGTATACCATTCAGTCACCGTCGGGTCTAACCCCTGACCCGCCTCAGTGAACGGGCCAAACTCACAGATCGATCGCCGCATTCCCCGGATTGCCTCTAAAAACCAGTGTTTAGCAATGTGACGGTCGCCCCGTTTGTGTGCCCCCAGGGCATCGCCGCGATCGCCAAACCGTTGCCCTCCCTCCCCAGGTAGAGAGCTGCATTGCTCAAATCCCCCATGAGTGGCGGGATTTCGATGTGAAGCTGACTTATAAAGTCATCCATATCCATTTAAACCGTGGCTCTTCCCTATTGAATCATCTGGATTGACCTGATCCCAAGCACAGTCAACCGCTTGGCACAAAACCCAGAACAATTCAGTCGGAGGTTGGAAAAATTAGGCACTGCGATCGCGCCACCCGTGGCCAACCGCCAACCGCGCGATTCCTTCCAGGGTGGTCAGGGCAATGCCCCTAACGAAAACGGGTTCCTCGCCCCCGTGACCCAAATCACTCAAACCCCTGCCCCGAATCACGCATATTTCTCCGACACATCACCGAAAAATCAACGACAAAAGTGGATATTAAACTCAACCCAACTCTTTCGCCCTCACCCTCACACCAGAGAAAAACCATGACCACTCCTCGCTTTAATCGCCTCCTCCAGTTTCTGCAAGACGAACTCCGCGTGCCCTCCGAATCCATCCAAATTGCCCTGCGCCAAGAAGAACGCGCACCCAACTTGTTTCCAATGGTGCTATGGCAGTATGGCCTGATCACGTTGGAGCAGCTCGATAAAATTTTTGATTGGCTAGCAGCCGCTTAAGCTCAATACGCTCCAAAGCCAATCGAGCCTGCACCTTGCCGCCCTGCTGCCACAGGAGCACAGGCCCCGCCGACCATCTCGCCCCAACCATTCCCGCGATCGCTATAGAATACCAGGGGCACACTAGTTCTGTAGGGTTGAAATTATGGCAGATCCCATTCCCGTTCTCGTCAATGGTGCGGCAGGCAAAATGGGCCGCGAAGTCGTCAAAGCGGTCGCCCAGGCCGACGATATGGTTCTGATGGGAGCGGTAGACACCAGCCCCGCGTTACAAGGCCAAGATATTGGCGAAGTGGCTGGCTGTGGCCCGCTGGAAGTGCCCATCACCAATGATTTTCAGCCCATGTTGGCTTACGTTTCCCAGGAAAAAACGCCTGGTGTCATGGTCGATTTTACCCATCCCGATGCCGTGTATGACAACATTCGCTCGGCGATCGCCTATGGAGTACGGCCCGTCGTCGGCACTACTGGCCTCAGCCCCACCCAAATTCAAGAATTAGCGGATTTTTGCGACAAAGCCAGCACAGGCTGTTTGCTGGTTCCCAACTTCTCGATTGGCATGGTGCTTTTGCAACAAGCGGCGATTCAAGCCTCGCAATATTTCGATCATGTTGAGATCATCGAATTACACCACAACCAAAAGGCCGATGCGCCCAGCGGCACTGCCATCCAAACCGCGCAAATGCTCGCAGAACTAGGTAAAACCTTTAATCCGCCAATGGTCGAAGAAACCGAGAAAATCCCCGGAGCCAGAGGCAGCCAAGCAGACGAAGGCATTCGCATCCACAGTGTCCGCCTTCCCGGCTTAATCGCCCATCAAGAAGTCATTTTTGGCGCGGCGGGCCAGATCTACACCCTCCGCCACGATACGAGCGATCGCGCCTGCTATATGCCAGGAGTGTTGTTAGCAATTCGTAAAGTGCTCAATCTGAAATCCCTGGTCTACGGCTTGGAGAAAATTCTATAACCCCAGAACTTCAGCGGCGACGAGGCACGCTTGCCTACGCCATTGAATGTCCCAAATAATGTCCAAAAAAATCGCCTGACCCCTTAAAGCCCCCAGGGTCAGGCAAATCTACCTGTAAGGACGCTTTCCTATCCGAAAAAGCTGAACCAACATAGTTGCCCCCTAGTTGCTTAGCTCTTCCGAGTGCGTTCCTCAGATGTATCTTAATTCTGCTCTATTTATTGATTTAGATCATCCGCAAGAGCCGAATTTTTTTCTAAATCTCCGTTGAAGTGGGGATGCAACTTTGCGTAAATTTACTTTTGCCAAGCGTGTCTACCTCTGATTTGGGATGCGATCGCCTAGATTCCGGGCAACCGTACCCCCCATACGCCTCTAGCCACCGTGGCTGGCTCAAGTGAGCCGAGATTTGCCGGACTGCCCACCCAAGCAACCGCACTTGGCAGAGTAAATGCTAGGCTCGTAACAGCGATCGCGAGTCAGAGCGAGCCAGCATTGGGGCAAAAGCGGTGTTCATCACCCAGCCAATCTCCCGTGCTGACCTTGAACAGACCCATCGCCAACGACTCTCTCACAACGGTTTGCGCCTGTCTCTATGCTGATTCCGCTCACCCGCAAGACCTTCGAGACACTCGTGCCAATGGTTGCAACGGGAACTCAATACACCTACTACTGGGGCAAATTTAGCGATGTCCTCCAGCGGATTTTGATTTCTGTTGTCGGCATCTTTGCGATTATTCTGGTGCGGGTCTTGCTGCTCCAAGAAGGATTTGACGAAATTTTGCTGGTCATCGGCATCATCGTCGGCTTGTACTGGCTCTGGGGGCCAGTGCTATGGGCCAGCCGCCGTAATATTGACTGCCGCCGTTATGGCTACTGCGGCTTTTGGCAAGGAAAAGTGCTGGATGTCTACATGACTGAAGAGTTAGTGGGCACAGAGGAAAACGTCAACAATCGCGGCGATCTCGTTATTGTCGAAAACCGGGAACGCTGCCTGAATGTGGAAGTGGGGGATGAGATTGGGTATTTAACCCAAATTCGGGTGCCCCTCAAACGGAATCATCGCGCCATTGATGTCGGCGATACGGCGGAGTTGTTGGTCTTCTCCAATCGCAGTGACCTGCGGCGGATTGTCAAAACGTCAGACATTTATATGCCCGATCACAACATCTGGGTGAGCGACTATCCCTATGTGCAGCGGGAAGCCTTTGTGGATGTGAGTCGTCGGATCAACCAAGAAGTCGATTATGCGCCGCCCCCAGTTGAGATGCCGCCGGAACCGCCCCCTCGCCGCTCTAAACGGATTCCCCGGAGTCAACGATCGCCCGGTGCCCTGACTCGTTCAGAGGATTATCGGGATAGTAGCCAGAGCCGCGATCGCTATGGCTCTGATTCTTATCCTGCCCGCGACGATGCCCCCCGTTATGATCCCAAAAGGGATTACCCGGAGGCTGGCCCGCCCCCCTCGCGCCGCCGCTCCTCCCGCCGCTCTCGGCAGTGAATCCCAGCACGGCAGGGGCCACCCGATCAGAAATACATCTCTGCGAATTGCCGTCTAGTTGACACTGCCCTGTTCTTGCCCATAGGCTTGCCAGGACAAATCCACCAGGGCATTCACAATGGCTGCTGCTACTACGGCACTGCCCTTGCGCCCTTCCACATGAATATGGGGTACCAGGGATTCCGCCAGTTGAGCTTTGGCTTCTGCTGCGCCGACAAAACCGGAGGGGGTACCAATCACAAGGGCAGGCCGGATTTCTTCTGAGCGCACTAATTTGGCGATCGCCATCAGGGCCGTTTGAGCCTGCCCCACCACAAAAATGCCTTCGGGATACCGCCGTGCCAGGGTTTCAATGCCCCAAGCAGCTTTGGTCTTCTCTTTTTGGGGCCGGGTGAGCGCATCCAAGCTGCAATACACCGGATTCGCAAAGGTTTGCTGAATCGTGCGGACAATCCCGACTTGCACCATCGGCACATCCACCACAATGGTCGTGCGGGCCGCCAAGGCCGCTGCCCCTGACTGCAACGCTAAATCCGAAAAGCGAATGAGCGACTTGTACTCAAAATCGGCAGTGGCATAGATCACTCGCCGCACAATTTCATACTCTGCGGGTGAAAACGTGTGTTCGCCAACTTCCTGGTCGATAATTGCCAGACTTTGGGCATCACTGATATGCCATTCCATGCCATTCCCCACTGTGACGATGAGCCACGCCCATGACGTGCCATTGGATATTAGCAACAGAATAGGCGATCGCGTCCTGCTTAAACCGGAATTCCCGCGATCGCCGCCGAAAGTCTTAGGAAACTAGCCCCCATCAGGTTTCTGAGGGCGAAGACTGGTTGAACGTGGGCGACAGATAGGCCACCAGCGCCCCAATCAAAAACCCAGCTACATTGCGGAACAGGGGCAACCAGTCGGAAGTCCGGGTGACAACGGGGCCAATGCCAAAGGCAATAAACAAAATCCCCCATAGCGGCGAAAAAATCAGCATCCATTGCCAGGAAAATCCCTGACCGGGCTTGCGCGGATGGGCCGCAAACCCACAGACCACACCGCCGACAATGGAAGTCACCAACGTCAAAATCCACTGCTCCCGTGGCAAACCAGGCACCACCTGGCAACCGCCCTGGACAATGCACTCCTTGACCGACCCGATCGCCCCTAAAATCGCCTGGTCTTCGCCATTTTCGCGCACATAGAACTGGTTGCCGTAGCGGGTTTGCAGTTCAATCCAAAAAACACGGGGCATCAGCTCATACAAATCATCCCCAACACTGAAATTCAGAATATTGCCGCCGCGCGGATCGGCCACCAACAGAAGGCTGTGATCATCCAGACCCCAAAAATCTTTGACTGCGGTACCCGGTGTGCGATCGAACTGGGTCAACACCCGCAACTTCCACCCCGTTTGGGTTTCAAACGCTGCTAAATCCGCCGATAACGTATTTTCTTGATCCTGGGATAAGAACCGGGCCAGATCCACCACATTGGTCGGCGAATCGGGCAGCAGGTCGGGATTGTTGAAGGCATAGGCGGCAGCCAAGTGCGCGGGCTGCAAGGGGTTGCACCAGGTGGCGATCGCCAGCAACACCGCCAACACCGCCACTGTGCCCCGGCGGACAAGCCATTGACCCAGGTGGGAAGCACGAACGAATTCAGTTCTGAACATAGTCACGCTGAATACACGATTGAAGAAAGAATACGAGACGATTAACAAAAACCGTAGTTGTTAACATTTTTTAATCTCACTCTCATCTTAGGAAGCGACCCTCCTACCCGTCAATCGTTTCTATTGGTATCTTTACTGGATCGAAGCCAAAGGGAGATGCGGCAGTTGGGGCTGACCTGGTTTATGCTGGAGAAGTCCTTTGCAGAACTTAACGCGCTCCGCGATCGCGCCCTCTATGAAATGCACCATTAACCGACGGGCTACGTTCTCAGCGAGTCATCGCTATTGGCTCCCCGAACTCAGCGAAGCCGAGAACCTGCACCGCTTTGGCCCCTGCACCCGACTACCGGGACATGGCCACAACTACGAACTGTTTGTTTCCATGTTGGGTGAGCTAGACGAATATGGCATGGTGCTGAACCTGTCCGATGTGAAGCACGTCATTCGGCAAGAAGTCACCAGTCAACTCGACTTTGCCTACCTGAATGACGTGTGGGCAGAATTTCAAACCACCTTGCCCACCACCGAAAACATTGCCCGCGTGATTTGGCAACGCCTCGCCCCCCATCTCCCCCTTGTCCGCATCCAACTGTTTGAACACCCCGAACTCTGGGCAGAATACTACGGAAACGCTATGGAAGCTTATCTCACAGTTAGTACCCATTTCAGTGCAGCACACCGCCTCGCTCGTCCTGATTTGAGCTTTGAAGAAAATTGTGAAATCTACGGGAAGTGTGCCCGCCCCAACGGCCACGGCCACAATTACCATCTCGAAGTCACCATCAAAGGCGAGATTGATCCCCGCACTGGCATGATTGCGGATTTGGTGGCCTTCCAACAGGCGATCGCCGATCACGTTGTCGAACCGTTTGATCACACGTTTCTCAACAAAGACATTCCCTACTTTGCCGCAGTGGTGCCCACGGCTGAAAACATTGCCGTCCACATTCGCGACCTGTTGCAAGCCCCCATTCAGGCGATCGGTGCCCAACTGTATAAAGTCAAGTTAATCGAAAGCCCCAACAACTCTTGCGAAGTGTATTACACAGAACCCCAAGCCACCCAGCAATTAGGGGCGATCGCGGCTCCGGCGCTGGCTTCCGTCTAACTCCATCGGGCTAAAGATAGTGCCACTTGCGGTGTCAGCCGGCGATCGCCACCTATGGCTAGGGGGAAGCTCAATTGGAAAGATTATTCACAAACCTTGCGTCTACGGCCAAGCTGCCCTAGACTGTGAGGCTGATTAGGGGAATAACTGGTTCCAAGCCAACCTGACTGCTGGGCTAAATCGTGAAACTACGGCATCTGATCCCATTTTTTGACACCACCGCCCAAGATTGGTCAATGGAAGCCCGAATGCTCCGTTGGCTTACCTTTGTCTGGTTGTTCATCGGCTTGGCAATGGTGTTTTCGGCCTCCTACGCGATCGCCGATGCTGACCACGGAGACGGCCTGTACTACTTCAAGCTCCAGATTTTTTGGATCTTGGTGGGGCTAGTCGCGTTTAATGCCGTCGTGCACCTACCGATTCGGTTTGTCCTGGGCGTTGCCGACTGGCTGCTGCTCATCGTCTTGGGCATGATTTTGGTCACCCTCATTCCGGGAGTCGGCATCCTGGTCAACGGTTCCAGCCGCTGGTTATTCATTGGCCCGATCCCGCTGCAACCCTCGGAACTCATGAAACCGTTCCTGATCTTGCAAGGAGCGCGGATTTTTGCCCAGTGGGATCGCCTGCGCTGGCGCACCCGGTTGCTGTGGCTGGGGGTATTTGTGGTGTGCGTGGCCGCAATTTTGATCCAGCCCAACTTAAGTACAGCCGCCTTGTGTGGGATCACGCTCTGGTTAATTGCGTTGGCCGCTGGCCTGCCCTACCAACAACTAGGGGCAACGGCGATGACTGGGATTGCGATCGCGGTCATCAGCATTAGCGTCCGTACCTACCAGCTCAAACGGATTCTGTCCTTTCTCAACGCCTGGGCCGACCCCCACGGCAACGGCTACCAGCTCATCCAAAGTTTGTTGGCCGTCGCATCGGGCGGTTGGTTTGGCACCGGATTTGGCCTCTCCCAACAAAAACTCTTCTTTCTCCCCATTCAATACACCGATTTCATCTTTGCCGTCTACGCCGAAGAATTTGGCTTTGTGGGCTGCGTTGCCTTGCTGCTACTGTTGCTGGTCTACGCCACCCTGGCCTTGCGCGTCGCCCTACGCGCCAAAACCGCCATTCATCGCCTGGTTGCCGTCGGGATTATGGTGCTGATTATTGGGCAATCCATTTTGAATATCGGCGTAGCCACCGGAGTTTTGCCGACCACAGGCTTGCCCCTGCCGTTTATGAGCTATGGCGGCAGTTCCATGATTTCCAGTTTGTTCGCCGCTGGTCTCCTGATCCGGGTGGCGCGGGAAGGCAGCGAGGCCAATGTGATTCAACTGGATGAGCACCGCCAACAGCGGTCTACCCCAGCCCCAGCCACCAAACTCAAGCCAGGGACTCCCGCCACTGCGGCCCAACGCCGACAAAAGCGCCGGATGGGACGAGTTTAGTTGCGCCATGCGGAAGAATGCGGCTCTAGCTGATTAAGATAAAGAAGGTGGCTAATGGGCGATCGCCCCTTCAATTTAGAATGCTTGAGACTTTGCAAACCGACCTGTATCACCTCGCGCAATTTGCCAACCAGCTTGTGGCCTCCCAATTGACGCAACTCAGCCCCATCAGCGTTGGCGTGATTTTTCTGGCTGGCTTGCTCACCAGTCTGACCCCCTGCATGTTGTCCATGTTGCCCATCACCATCGGCTACATCGGCGGCTACGAAGCCCAAACCCGCATCCAAGCCGCTACCCAATCGACCTGGTTTGCCCTGGGTTTGGCAACCACCCTCGCAGGCTTAGGCATTGGCGCGGCGATCGTGGGCCAAATCTACGGTCAAGTCGGTTTTGGCTTGCCCATCCTCGTCAGTCTTATTGCCATCCTCATGGGGCTGAACCTGCTCGAAGCCCTACCCCTGAGGCTCCCCAATTTAGGCGGCATGGATTGGATCGCCACCGACCTCCCCCCCGGCGTGAAATCCTATTGTGTTGGGTTGACTTTTGGGCTGGTGGCCTCCCCCTGTAGCACTCCGGTTTTAGCCACCTTATTAGCCTGGATTTCCTCGACGCAAGATCCTTTATTGGGTGGGGTTTTGCTCTTGGCATACACCGCTGGCTATGTGGCCCCGTTAATTATTGCCGGGATGTTTACGGCTTCGATCAAAAAGCTGTTGGCCGTTCGGCAGTGGTCGGGTTGGATTACCCCCGTCAGCGGGGTGCTGCTAGTGGGATTTGGGGTCTTTTCCCTGTTAACCCGCGTTGCCAGTTTTTGAGCCTTGTGCCCCTGGGGGTTGCAGGCCGCTGGCACGCCAGTTTATCGTCATTTTCCAGTCTATCGTCGTTTTAATGATGCAATTACCGCAAGGGAATGAATGAATCCACGAGTTGGCCCCAGCGTTTTGCGACCTGGATCGCTGGCCCCAAAGTTTTTTTCAAACGTGAACTGATTCCGGTCTTAGCCGATCTGCGGTTGGCGATCGCATTGTTGCTGGCGATCGCCCTCTTCAGCATCACAGGCACCGTCATCGAACAAGGCCAATCCCTCGCGTTTTATCAAACCAACTACCCCGAAAATCCAGCCCTATTTGGGTTTTTGACCTGGAAAGTGTTGCTTATTCTGGGTCTCAATCAGGTCTACCGTACCTGGTGGTTTTTGTCCTTGCTTATTCTCTTTGGCTCCAGCCTGACCGCCTGCACCTTCAAGCGGCAACTCCCGGCCCTGCGCTGGTTTTCCCGCACCTGGAATTTTTATACCCAACCGCGCCAATTCCAGAAATTTGCCCTCAGTGCTGAATTCAACACGGGATCGTTAGAGACCTTAGTGCCCTTGTTAGAACAACGGGGTTATCGAGTGTTTCGGCAGGAGCGATCGCTCTACGCCCACAAAGGACTCATCGGACGGATTGGCCCCATTGTGGTGCATGTCGGAATTTTGGTGATTTTGCTAGGAGGAATTGCAGGAGCCTTCACCGGATTTTTTGCCCAAGAAATGATTCCCAGTGGCGAAACGTTTCAAATCCAAAACATCACCGAGGCAGGCGCACTGGCAACGCCTCAAACTACCCAAGACTGGTCAGTGCGGGTCAACCGTTTTTGGATTGATTATCTACCCGACGGCAACATTGATCAGTTTTATTCTGATCTGTCTGTCCTCGATCGCCAGGGCCAAGAGGTCAAGCGGAAAACCATTCATGTGAACGAACCCCTGCGCTATCACGGAGTCACGCTATATCAGGCCGATTGGGCGATCGCGGCAGTCCGCATTCAACTCAACAACAGCCCCATCTTCCAATTTCCAATGGCCCTGCTGGATACAGGCGGCAATGGGCGGTTTTGGGGCACCTGGCTCCCCACTAAACCCGATCTCAGCGAAGGCGTATCCCTGGTCGCCAAAGACCTACAGGGAACAATCCTGGTCTACGACATGGCGGGGCAACTGGTGGCAACGGTGCGGTCTGGCATGGCCACCCAGGTCAATGGAGTCACCCTCAAAATTGTCAACCTCATCGGCAGCACGGGCTTACAGATCAAAGCCGATCCTGGCATTCCGATTGTGTATGCAGGTTTTGCCTTGCTCATGGCGGGCGTAGTCATGAGCTACGTTTCCCATTCCCAAGTGTGGGCACTCCAGGGCGACACCCAATGGTTTATCGGCGGCAAGACCAATCGCGCCCAAGTCACCTTTGAGCGGGAAATGTTAGCGTTATTTGACCAACTGGCTGATAGTGCAGAACCCGTTGTATCAGGGGCTACGGCCTGAAGCTCCACCCCCCTCATAGTTTCCTCATGCCCTTACGCTAGCCTGCTGAGTAGATTGCGAATCGGCAGCGCGATCGCCAACCAGTTTGCCAGTGCCCCCGTTCAGTGCCCCCGTTCACAGTCAACACCTGGCACAATAGAACCTTTCCCCTTGGCCAAAACACCTGGCCTGGGAGCTTGTCAACTGGCACCAGATTGCCCTGCCCATTCGGCCTGAGAGTCTATTTGTAAGGGGACGTTTTTGCCCGATGACGGATATTCAACCTTCAGCTCTACCCGATCTCGACGATTCCTCCCGCGAGGAGCGCGTAGCCCGCCTACAAGCATTGATCGAAGCCCTCAGGATTGCCGACGAAATTGCGGAAAAGGGCCACCTGATTACCAGCGCCGAACTGGCCGATCTAATGGCCGTCAACGCCAATGCCGTCACCAGTCGCGGCGATAACTGGGTTTGGCGCAATTGGGTCGTCTCGCGGGTGCGCCGAGAAGGCAACCAAATTCTCTGGCAACTCGAACGGGTGGATTAACAGCACCGCCAACCCCCAAGGCCAGGGGAGAAAATCAGCAGAATCAGACGCGATCGCCCCCTTTTGGCCGAAAATCCTTGACCCACCTCACAAATCAGGAGAAAAGCTAATTTTCTAGCAGGTTATGCGCCAAACAGTCTAAAGTCCAAGATCAGGAGAGAATCTCAAGGAGGTTAAGATGGAAGACTTTCAAGACTTTTTAACCCACAAGATCGCCCATGTCACCGTTGGCGAATTTCAAATCGGCAAATTTGACGAAGCCCGCCAGATTTATCAAGAAGCCGTGAGTACCTATGGTGATGGCTTCCGGGGAGCCTATTTGTTGCAGGAACAAGACAGCGAACGCGGCATGGCGATCCTCCTGTGGGACAACGAGGACAGCATGAAAGCCAACGAAGGCACCGAAGCCCACAAAGCGGTGTTGCGGAAGATGATGCCCTTGTTTGCTGAAACGCCGACAACAACCTACTACGAAGTGGTGACAGAAATTGCCGCCGATACAGCGGAGCCCGCCCCCCAAAATATTCTCTAGTTCCCAGCTTGTGCTGCCACAAGAGTGTTCGTTACAGTTTGAAACTTTTGTACGTTAATATCACGTGGTTGAGGGCAAAGTCAGAACAATGGTTGAGCTTTGCCCTCAGCTTGTAGTTGCCAATTCTGCCTAAAGCTGAATCCTTCGCGGCGAGGCTCTAGGCGAAAGCGCGTTTCAATCGGGGTTGAATGCTGAGCAAGGCGATCGCGCAGAACCCCACCAACACCAACAACGCCGCCCCCAAGGTCACATCCCCAAAGGGCGCGTGCAACACAACGCTACTCAACGACCAATCAGAATGCAGATACACATACCGAATGGGTTCGATCGCGTAACTCAGAGGATTTAGGGCCGCCACCCATTGCAACCAACCCGGCATAAAGGACAGAGGCACCAGGGCCGTACTGGCAAACAACAGCGGCAAGTTCGTCACAAAAATGACCGCAATCAGTTCAATGTGGCCCGGTAAAGAGAACGCAAGGCCCAGACTCAAGGCCGTTACCCCCACAACCAAAAGCAGGACGATCGCCCCAACGAGAGCCAAGCCTGCCGCATTGGGCAACCCTGCCCCCAGCACCGCGCTCATAGCAATAATCGCGATCGTCTGGACGGTACTCATGGCCGTAATGAACAGCGCCGAGGCCATCACAATAGAATAGCGGGACACTAACGGGGCCACCAACAACCGATTGAGAAAGCCAAATTCGCGATCGAACATGACAGGCAACCCCGCATTCAACGCCCCACCAAAGGCCGTAAAGACAATAATTCCTGCCCCAATAAAACGGCCATAACTAATCTCGCTGCCCAGAAAACCCTTGGGCGCATTCTGAAACAAGGCTCCAAACAAAATCAGCCACATCAATGGTTGCACAATGCCAGCCAGCAAGGTGGAGGGTCGCCGTTGCAATTGGATAAACAAACGGCGGGTCAAGGCTCCGGTTTCCTGCCAAAAGTCAGCGATCGCGCCAGCGGTGGAACCAGACCGCACGGCCACTTTGCCATTCAGCGTCGAGGGTGTTGTGGTGCTACTACTCATAAGCGTTATCTCATTTGTTTTTTGCGTTCGGCTTTTTCATCCCGGCTTCCTGCGGCAGCAATTTCCGCATCCAACAACGTGCGTCCCGTGGCCGCCAAATACACATCATCCAGGCTGGGGCGGGCTTGGGCAATGCCAAAGGTGGGTAAACCCGCGTGGTTTAAGGCCGCCTGCACCGCCGCCAGGGCATCGCTCTGGGGTTGGACAACCAGGTTCAGCGAGTTGCCTTGGGCCGTGTTGATGATGACCTCCTGGACAGGCGCAAGGGCTTCCAGCAATGATTTTGCCTGCTCGGCCTCAGCCAAACTGGTAAATTCCCGAATGCGGAGCGTAATGCGATCGCCCCCCACTTTGTCTTTCAACGCCGATGAAGTACCCGCAGCAATCACTTTACCCTGGTCGATAATAGCAACGCGATCGGCCAGCAGATCAATCTCTTCCAGGTAGTGACTCGTGATTAAGACGGTGGTGCCCTCGGCCCGGATCTGGCGGAGAAAATCCCACACCGCGACCCGGCTTTCGATATCCAGGCCCACCGTCGGCTCATCCAGCACTAAAACATCCGGTTGATGCAGCAAACCCGAAGCCAGATCCAGGCGTTTTTTGATGCCACCAGAGTAAGTCCCGCTTTTTTTGTCGGCGTAGTCTTGTAACCCCAGGCGGGCGATCGCCGCTTCGATTTGGGTTTTGGCGATCGCCTTGGGCAAGTGATACAGCGCCGCCTGCAATTGCAGCAGTTCGCGCCCCGTCAACACTTTATCGATCGCCACTTCTTGCGCCACATAACCCAACTTTTGCCGCGCCAACTTCGGCTGATCTAACACCGAAATGCCCGACACTTCAATCCGGCCAGCATCCGGCTCCGCTAACGTACACAGGCAACGCAACGTCGTCGTTTTGCCTGCCCCATTTGGCCCCAGCAAGCCAAAAATTTCTCCCGGCTCAATCCGCAGCGAGATATCCTTGACCGCTGCCACTGCACCGTACTGTTTCTGTAGCTTTTCAATCAGAACCGCAGGAGCCATACTCCCCCCGATCGATACAAATCTCAATCTTCATTCTAATGGTCTGGGCTAACCCTGCGTGATCAAATCCCCCTCGCGGCGCGATCGCCCCCGACGCTGATCACCTCTTTTTCGCGGATCAGAATAGAAGCCAGCAGGAACTATTGAAGATTCTAATCAGTCGAGAGGAGCAATCCCCTGAAGGCAGCGTCAACTGCAATCGGGCTATTCGTTTCAGCGGCGATCGCCCCCTTAAACACCCATGCCCCCAAAACCTCAGAGCACACGTTATAACAGGGCTAAGTTAGCCTACCACCAAGCCCCTGCAAGGCTTGGGCACCGATGCGGCAAAACGTTATCATCTCAACCTATAATGTGGCGATGAATTTACAAGATGCAGCCCATACCGCAAAATAAGTAGGCATAAATTCTTAGTCAAGCTACGTTGAGGTTGCTTTGGGATTAGCGCCAAACACTAATTAGCGCCAAACACTTAGAGGTACACGTCCGCTTCTTTCTCTAACCTTCCTTATTGTATTGCCAGGAGCAGTCATGAAGTCATTGATTCGCTGGAGCACCACCGCTGCTTTAATTGGAACCACCCTTGCCGGAAGCCTATTCACCGGAGCCTTACAAGCCCTCGCCCTGCCCAAAGAGGAACTGCTGAAAGCATTGCGCCCCGTGCCCATGTTCACGATCGCGAATGCCGATGGTGCGCCCCTGGTGGCCTCTCCCCAAAAAGGCCAAACTGGCAACCCCGTCGCTGGCGTGTTCATCAGCCAACAAGATGCCCAAACCTTTTTGAACAACCTCAAAACCCGGAACCCCGAACTCGCCAAAGGCGTGCGCGTCGTCCCCGTCTCCCTGGCTGAAGTTTACCAAATTAACCTGGAAAACAAAGGCAAGAAAGACGGCCTCGATTTTGCCTTCGTCCCTTCAAAGCAAGATGTCACCGCCGCCCAAACCCTCCTGCAAAAGAGCGGCCAGAAAAACCAGTTTGCCGGTACGCCCTTATTTGTCGCCCGTGGTGGCCCCGAAAAAGGCTATCTGACCATTCAGCAAGGGGACAAAACCGTTATCCCCATGTTCTTCAAGAAAGAAGAATTGCAAGAACTGATGACCCGCTTCCAAAAGCAAGATCCCAAACTGGGGCAATCCTTGGAAGTGCAGGTGCTGAACCTGGAAGGGGTGATTGAAATTATGCGGACGAAGGATGATCCCCAACTCAAGCAAATTGTCTTGATTCCGCCGAAGGATTCAATCGAGTTTGTGCGCTCCATGAGCAAGACTGCACCTCAAGCCCAACCGAAGAAGTAAATTTGCGAGAATGGGAGCAGTCAGAGCGTAATTTTCTCGTTGATCCCAATGGCTCACAATAACGTGAATTCGGATTTGTCCTTGGTTCCTGCGGGGGATCAAGGGCATTTTGTTACGGGGGCATGGTTGTGGGACTGGTGGCAACAGGCCCGATCGCAGGCGATCGCCCACGCCGTTCCAGTCGGGGAATTGGACTGGTTGCTGCAACAGGTGGCGGCGTTAGAACGATTGGACTTGCGGCTGGGCACCCTGCGATCGCGGCCTCACATCGCCTTAACTCTGCCACCAGAGCAATTAGAACATCTGTGGCAACAACGCCTGCGCGATCGCGTCCCAGTACAGTATTTGGTGGGGCGAGTCACTTGGCGCAATCTAGACTTGCAGGTATCCCCGGCGGTCTTAATTCCCCGGCCCGAAACCGAACTGATGATTGACCTGGCGATCGCTGCCACTGCCCCCCCGGAACATCACGCCCTGCGGCAAGGGCATTGGGTCGATCTGGGAACCGGCAGCGGCGCGATCGCCCTGGGTTTGGCGCAGGCATTTCCCGCCGCCACAATTCATGCCGTAGATTGTAGCCCTGAAGCTCTCGCGATCGCCCAGGCCAATGCCGCCACCGCCCAACTTTCATCCCAAATCCATTTCACCCCAGGCCACTGGCTCGAACCCCTGGCCCAACTCCAAGGCCACATCAGCGGCCTAGTTTCCAATCCGCCCTACATCCCCAGCGCCCAAATCCCTGGCTTGCAACCCGAAGTCACCCGTCACGAACCTCACCTTGCCCTGGATGGTGGCCCCGATGGACTGGATTGTTTGCGCCAACTCATCGCCAGTGGCCCCGTTTACCTGCGATCGGGGGGGTTTTGGCTCGTAGAACTCATGGCCGGACAAGCCGAGGCGATCGCCGCCCTCCTCACGGCCCAAGGCGACTATGACCAGATTCAAATTCATCGCGATTTAGCAGGAATTCAGCGGTTCGTCTCAGCCTATCGCCGTTAAGCCAAGCCTCCAGCCTGCCCAAAAATCAAAATATGTTGCTGGGGCAAAAACTTTTGGGTACGTTGCCACTCCAGCCCGATCGCCGCCATTTCCTGTTTGACTTGCTCCTGGGTCATTTTGTGCAGCGGTTTAATCATCACCCGTGGGTCTTCGCCGCGATATTCCACCAACACCACACGACCATCGGGTTTCAGCGAACGGGCGATCGCCTGCATCATCTCGTGGGGAAACTCAAACTCGTGGTACGCATCCACCATCACCGCCAGATCCACCGCCCCCACCGGCAAATGGGGATCAGTCACCGTGCCCAAAATCGGTTCCACATTGGCAATTTGGGTTTGCTGCTTCCGGGCCGTCAAAATCTCCACCATTTCCGGCTGCACATCCACCGCCAACACCTTGCCCTGGGGCACACGGGGCGCAATCCGAAAACTCAAATACCCCGTGCCTGCACCAATATCCGCCACCACATCCGTCGGCTTCAGGCCCAAGCCTGCCACCAATTTTTGGGGTTGTTCCTCCGATTCACGGCGCGATCGCTCCAGCCACCCCGCCCCCCGATGGCCCATCACCTGAGCAATTTCGCGGCCCAGATAAAACTTGCCAATCCCATCGGGATGATGCAACGGGCGTTCCTCGTATAGACCCGGCGCAACAGGAGGTGTATCCAGGGCCGGAGCCGCCAGACCAGGGCGGGGCTGACTCAGCAACAAAACCACCAGCACCACCAGCGACACCACCACGATCGCCAAATTCAGCAAGAACCGCTGCGATCGCGCCCGCCAAGTGCTTAAGGTTTTATTCAAAGACGAATTAGGCATGGGCTTTGTACACTGAAAGGGTGAATTGCAGGGAGAAAAGGGTCATGGCCTATGTCTGCGAAGTGGGGTCAGGTCGGACATTGTATCTCGACCAGATGGGCACCCAAACCGTGATCACGGTGGCAAGCCACACCGCTGGGCAACAACAACAAGCCAGCAGCACCTTCCCCACAGGCGACTGGCAAGCCCCCCCCGAAGTCTACTTGACCACAGATGGCGCAGTCGTCAAACTAACCACCGCCAGAGGCGTACACTACATTCGCGTACATGGTAGCAGCATTGGGGTCAGTGAAGCTCTTTCTTTAGACTCGCTCCAGCAAATTCAAATTCAACAGGCCGCCGGAGTTACCACCGCCGCTCAGCCCATGCCACCCATGCCGCCGATGGAACCCATGCCACCGATGGAACCCATGCCGCCCATGAACTTGGGCAATATGCAGATGAATGGGAACCCAATGGAGATGCGGATGGGCAATATGACGATGCGAATGGGAGAGATGCCTAGCATGAATGCGCCTAAAACCGACGCTCCGCAAACCGATCGCCACTTCTGTAGTCAATGTGGGACGGCGGTGCGAGGGGGCGATCGCTTTTGCAGTCAGTGTGGCCACAAGCTAACCGACTAGAGACCGATATTCGTCGCTAAGCAAAAATCTAGAACCTTGCGGAATCAGCCGCCAGCCACCTGTAGTATGCGTAGTGCTTAACTACAAAAAATATTATGGCTGCTTTATTATCAACCCTCCAGGCGCGTTCCTATCGCGGTACTCAAGACCTGGCCGCGATCGCCGCCCTGATCAATACTTGCATCACCTGCGATCGCCTGGATGGCCTCTCCACCGTCGCCGCCCTCGAGCATGAATATGCCAGTCCCGACTTTGACATTGCCCAAGATCTCCGGCTGTGGTTCGACCGATCGAATACCTTGGGCGCGGTGGCCGAATGTTGGCTCCCTGAAGCGCCAGACGAGCAACGGGCCTATCTCACGCTCTGGGTACGTCCCGCTCTGCGCGGCCAAGGCATTGAAGAGGAAATGTTGGCCTGGGCCGAGCAACGCCTACGCACCGTCGCCCGCGATCGCCAAGTACCAGCCGCCCTACAAGTCACAGCACGGGAAACCCAAACCGATCGCCTGGACTTCCTGCGGCACCAGGGTTTTACCATCAGTCGTTCCTTTTATCGGATGGGGCGATCGCTGACGGCACCCATCCCCCAACCCCAATTGCCTGCGGGCTACAGCGTGCGGCCCTTGCAACCCACCGAACTGGAACTGTGGGTCGAGCTATTCAACCAGAGCTTTATCGATCACTGGAATTTTCTCCCTTTGACCGTCCGCGATCGCCAGCACTGGAACGCCGAACCCGGCTATCAGTCGGAACTGGATTTAGTCGCGATCGCCCCCGATGGCACCTTTGCCGCCTTTTGTTATTGCATCGTCGAAACCACCAACGCACAACGCGGCGTGAAGGAAGGCTGGATTGCCGATCTGGGCACCCGGCGCGGCTTTCGGCGGCAAGGCTTGGGCCGAGCCATGTTGCTCACGGGCTTACAGGCGTTGCAGGCTCAAGCCCTCGATACCGCCCTCCTCGGAGTCGATACCCAAAATCCCTCTGGCGCTTTGCGGTTGTACGAATCCGTCGGGTTTCAACGCTGGTATACCAGCCTCGTGCATCTGAAACCACTGGTCTAATGCAACAAGTCTCAGGCGGCATTCACCCAGCCCGGAAGAGTTTGCGTAATCTCGTTCCGGGCTGCTTGCTGAAGCAGCGTTGATGGAACACACCTTTGGCACCAAGGGAGCGATCGCCCTCACCACCGCCCAACTCCAAACTGCCTACTCTGACGCAAACACCCTCTTACCGCCACTGCCCAATCCATCCCCTGATAAGCAAAGTGAACTGTAGCGATAAACACAGACATAGAATGGTGTGACCCTCCAGGGCTTAGGATAGACAATGGCACAGGTCATCGCGATCGGGCGGCTGTGTTGGCCTTCATCCCAATACACCATGAGCTTTTACGTTTCTCCGCGCTTCCTCAACAAAGTCGCCATCCACATCACCAAAAACTATCTCACCTTGCCCAATGTCAAAGTGCCGTTGATTCTGGGCATCCACGGGCGCAAGGGCGAGGGGAAATCCTTTCAGTGCGAACTGGTGTTTGAACAGATGGGCATCAACGTGGTGCACATGTCAGCGGGAGAGTTGGAAAGTCCCGATGCGGGCGATCCGGCCCGGTTGATTCGGTTGCGCTATCGGGAAGCGGCGGAACTGGTGCGGGTGCGCGGGCGGATGGCCGTGCTGATGATCAATGACCTGGATGCGGGGGCGGGCCGGGTGGATCAATATACCCAGTACACCGTCAACACCCAGTTGGTGAATGGGACGCTGATGAACATTGCCGATAATCCGACGAATGTGCAGTTGCCGGGGTCGTATGAAGCAGAACCGATTCAGCGGATTCCCATTGTTGCGACGGGGAATGATTTTGCGACGCTGTATCAACCGTTGATTCGGGATGGGCGGATGGAAAAGTTTTACTGGGAACCCGATCGCCGCGATCGCATTGGGATTGTGGCGGGAATTTTCCAGGTGGATGCGGTCAGCCAGGGTGATATCGAAAAGCTGGTGGAGCAGTTTCCGGAGCAGGCCATTGATTTCTACGGTGCGTTGCGATCGCGCCTGTACGACGAGCAAGTGCAACATTTGATTGAATCAGTTGGTGTGGAGCGCATTTCCCAGCGGGTGGTCAACAGCAAAGAAGCGCCACCAGAATTTCGGCCCCCAGACTTTAGCCTGCCCCACTTGATTGAGGTGGGCCAACAAATGGTGGAGGAGCAACACCGAGTGCAGCGGGGGCAGTTATCCCAGGAATACAACAAGTTTTTGTATAACCGCCGATTAGGCGAAGTCGAAACCGGGAGCGATCGCGCCTCAACCGCAGCCCCCAGTCCAGCCTTTTTCCGCCGTTACGACCCCAACCAACCCGACCCCGCAGAACCCGCCCACCGAGACAATGGCCAAACAGCGACGGCGATCGCAACGGCATCTGGCCCACCCCCCAGCAGCAGCTACCCCGGCCAACCCTCCAGTACCCGCCTCACGCCAGACATGGTTACAGAGGTCAACCGGATTTTGGGGCAGGGGCTACGGTTAGGGGTGGAATATGTGGACAAACGCCGATTCCGCATGGGGTCTTGGCAGAGCTACGGCACCTATGAGGGAGATGGAGCCGCCGCGATCGCCGCCCTGGATACCTGCCTCGCAGAACACGCCAACGACTATGTGCGGATTGTGACCATTAATCCCCGCGATCGCCACCGCCAAACCGAAACCATCATCCATCGGCCCTAGCCCCACTGCAATGACACCCCCAGAGGCACAGCCTATAATCGAGGTGTTTTCCGAATCCTGTGCAGGGTGAACCTCATCGCTTGGCCATAAGCCCTTGGCCCTTACACCGTGAATCTTGGCTTGGAGTTTTTGAGTATGACTCGCTTTTTGTGGACACCCGTGGCGATCGCCACCCTCGTTGCGATCGGTCAGCCCGCCCTGGCCCAAGTGGCAGAAACCCCTAAACCCAGTCAGCAAGGGGATTTTCGGACAGCCAAAGTCATGGGCAACCGGGGATACTACAGCAACACCTCCTGGTTAGTGGTGGATCGCACGCCGCTCAATTGTCGTGTGTCGCCCAATGGCAACGTGCAGTCTACCCTCATGCCCGGTGCAGTGATCAAAGCGGTGTTTACCGGAGCCGCCAAAGAAGCGATCGTCATGCAACAGGGCAACCCGTGGTTGCGGGTGAGCACCAAGCACCCCAACATGATGTCGGGCAAACCGGGCACCTGTTACGTCCGGGCGAACCTCCGCCACATTGCGCCCATTAGCGAAGATTATATCCAGCGGGGCGGGGTGCAGTAACCACACCCACTCTTTGTCCCTGGCAGTGGAGTTGGGCTTAAACAAGCCACCAATACCTTACTGGGGAAGGGGCTGTGATCCAGGTGGGCAGGCGATCGCGGCTTCCAGGGTGCGGGGTGCGGTCGGCATGGCCGGAGCGACCTGGCTGGGTTCAACGGATTCGCAAATTTGGGTCGTCATCAAAGCCTCGTTGCCCTGGGCGATCGCAAACACAGCCCCGGTATAGCTCTTTAAACCCGCTTTCAACGGGGTTGCCGTAATGCGAATAGCGGTTTTGCCTTGGGGTTGGAGCGCATACTGGTACGAGGTGGAAGCGGGCAAGCTCAGGTTGAGCGCACTCACAGACGGTGCAAAACGGTTGTGTTCCAGGAAATGCGCCTGTTCGCCCCGGATGATCGCCCCCAGCGAGGATTCGGCTTCAGCTTGGCGGGCTTTGGTGGCCTGGGTCAAAAAACTGGGTAGGGCGATCGCGGCGATGATGGCCAGAAAAAATCCGATTAAACCCAGCCCACCCACACCAATCAAAATCCAGATGAAAACAGGAATCCCGGTTTGGGTGCGGGGCGGAGGTGACTGGTCTAACATGGGAGCGCTTCTCCAATGATACTTACCCAGTTTAATCGGGCGATCGCAGGGCAATTATGCAAGTGGTCAACCCAAAATTGCTTTACCCCCCCAAGCACCAAAGGCGACAGGCACACCAGGTTACGATCGCCGCGCGGATCTTTGCCACCACCACAGCCAAATGCCCGTAATGGCCATCGTCAGGAGGCCCAGAGCATTCAAAAAGGGGTAAATGATCTCCAGATTCAAAGGGCCAAACTTGCCCCGATGTAATGACATCAGCCAGCCTACAGACTTCGCCTTACCATTCAAATGAGCAAATTGATACACCGTTCCAGTGATCACAGTTAGCAGCAGGGGTAAGACCAAAATTGGGGCCAACGCCTTGTGCAAACGTCGCAGCCCAACAGGGTTAATCGTCATAATTCCCAACTCCAAAGAAAGCGTAGCGCGGGGCGGATGGCGGCGAGGGGGATAGTCGCCTGTGGTTGAGGGCCAGGTCGCCTTAGCGGATTTTGATGTGAATGGCTTGAAAAGCGCGGGCAATATCCGGGTCTTGCACCAGGTAGGCACGAAAGGGTTTACGGGCGGTGCTGGTGACAAAGGGAAAGGGGTTCTGGCGGGTCGGCCCCAGGAAGACATCAATATGGTTCCCCCGGATGGCACTACCCACATCAGCCGCATAGAAAAAGCCATCATGCACAACGCGATCGCCACTGGATAAGGTCAGAGCTTGGCCCCGCGCTGCCGGAATGTAGACAACAGAACCCAGGGGAATTTGATCCGGGTCAACGGCGATCGACCGAAATTCAACCAGTTGCGTCTTCCCCGCGCCATAGCCCAGGGGCGTTGGACTCAGCGAAAAGCGTGCCCGCCCCACTCGATTAACCATGCTGCCCGACAAACTTTTGAAAAAATCGGAACAATCCACCTGGACTGCGCCGCCGCGTCCGGCAAAGTTAAAGGTACTCAAAAATGCGGTTGGACTAAAGACCTGCACCGTGCCTTGCATGGCAGCATTACACCAATCAGCCCTGGCCAGTTTGATGCCCAGCGATCGCCCCTCCACATCCAGCAAGTCTTCGCCTTGATCGGCAGCGCGGGCCTGATGAATGTAATAGTACGTGGCCCACAGATCCAGCGGAGTCGCATGGGCTTTACTGCCAAAGGAATTGACCTGAAGCCATAGCCCCTGCTGATGCAACGCGAAATATTGCACTTTGGCGGGAGTATAGGCAAGGCGCTGGGGGGGACTGGTCTGCGCCTGGGCGATCGCGGTAGGCAACATGGCCCCGATCGCCGTTCCCGTTGAGCCAACCAACAAAGAGCCTAGAATCAGGCGAATTCTCGCAAGCAACATAGACCAGGGTGCAAACGTGTCTTGTGCATTATGATCGCCAACACCGGAAATGGCGCAGGGATTTTGCGCGTCATGCTGCCATCAGGAACAACCAAAGCCAGTCCGCTTTGCTACGGGCAAGGGGCAACCCCAGAGCACAACGGCACCAAGGGATGAAACGCCTCCGGTGGCCAGCGATCGCCCTGACCCACTCGGCCATTCTGCACCGTCACCCCCTCCGCCTGGAGCAGTGCCGCCTGCTGGGGCAAATGCTGGGCAAACACTTCTCCCCCTTTACTGACAATGCGATGCACCGGGAGTTGCGCTTGGACCGCTTTCATCCAGGCCGGAAACACGCGGTAGTGGGCCGCCGTCACCCCTAAGGCCAGCACCAAATCCGCCGTTGTGACGACAGCCCCCGGTGGAATCCGCGCCACAAATTCCTCAAAGCGATCCCTGGCGGCGGCGGGTAACGGGGGATAACACCGATCGCCCAAGATACCGCGATCGCCCACCTGAATCTGGCCCCCCTGCGTCACCATGCCCAGCCAACCCCGTTGATCTTTGAGCCGCTGCGCCAACCCCGGCTGAATCTCATTGAGGTAGCGGCAGGGTTCACACAAAAAAGTCAGCCGAATTTGGGCCGAGCCAAGCTCCAGCGATCGCCCCGATGCCAACCCCGGCGGCAACACACCACACAGCACGTTTTCCCGCAATACGCCCGGAGCCAACCCCACGCGATCGAGGGTGGCTTGATCCAGCAACAACACCTGGCGCGGACTGCCCACCTGCCGATGGCGATCGCCCACAATCCCCTCTGGGGCCACCAGGGTCAAGCGATCGCAGGCCACCAGCGGCGCATCGGCTTGCACTTTGACAAACAACTGAAGGATTCGCATAACGGGGCGATCGCCGCACACTGCATTCCCCATCGTAGCAACCTGTGCCCACCAGCCTAAACCCGGCCCCCGCCCTGGCTAGCAGCCCTCCAGACTAGCCCTTAAAACGGTTGACTCTGGCAAATTTCCTGCGCCCGACGACTTTCAAAATCCACCACCGCCTGATTCCGCACCGCCGGACACCATTGCTCGATCGCATTTAACGCCTTGGGTCGCCACTCCGCATTGTCCGCTGGAATTTGATCCATCGCCATAATCGCAATCTTCCATTGATTTTGTCTCGCCCGTTGTTGGGCAATCTCGTAAATCGTCTGGCTCCAGGTTGCGATATCCGCCTGGGCCGCTCCATAGGCCGGATCAGAGACGGGGATTTGCTTTGCTACGTCGATCGCGGCCCGATACGGAGTTGCCTGATCGCTGAGCACCAATTTCCGCGCTGCTGCCAATTGCGTTTGCCCGGTCAGCCCCCCGGCGGCGATCGCATTCGCCTCTGCCTTGACCGGAGCCACAACTGGCGGTGGGGCTGGTTGTGTCGGTACCGGGGCCGAAACCGGGGCCAAAGTTGGCTTTTGGGCGGCTTGGGTCGGCGTGCCCAAAAAAGTCCAGTTGCGCCACAACACACACCCAATCAACCCCGCAGAAAATAGCCCTGCCCACCACAATATGGGTTGCCACCGCACCTCTTCTTCCACGGCAACCGGGCTATCCTCCGGGGTTGCGGCGGTGGCTGGGCTGGCTTGGGCGGCGGAATTTTGCGCTTGAGAATTGGTGGTCATAACAAATCCTGTCGTTGAGTGAGATGATGAACTGGGCACAGAGACTGGGTGAGTCGGGCCAGCAACGGGAACAGTGACGGGCGGAGTCGGCTTGGCTCCATTGGTCGGCGGCGAGACGGAGGCAGCGGGCGATCGCGGCGCATGACCATTGGTGGCGATCGCCGCCGCCGGAGGAGCGGTAGACAAAAGGGGCGCGGCTGGGGTGGCCGGAGACTGGCTGAGAGACTGGGGGCTGGCTTCAACCGGCGGGGCGATCGCGGCCGGAGTGTGGCCATTCGTCGCTGGCTCTGCCACCAACAGCGGTTTGTGCAGCCGTTTCGGCGGGCAAATCGGGAAAGGCGTTTGGGTGGGTTGGTAGTAGTATTGGCTCAGTTCAGGGACGCGATCGGTCAGAAATCGGACTAGGGTAGCCAGGGTTGCGCCCTGCTCATAGCGCAAACTTTCGAGCAAGGCCACCGTAAACAACCCATGCCCCAAACTCGAAATTTCCCGCGCATATTGCCCCGGCTGGCAGGATAAAATTGTCGCGATCCCGGCCTGGTAGGCATATTGGGCCAGTTGCATCCCAATCACTTCGTTGTTCAGGGCGCTTTGAATGCGGCTCATGTCCATCAACACCAGGGACGTACCCAAGCGCAAATGCTCGGCCAGTTGGGTCATCAGCGGCACAATGGGAAGACAAGTGTCGGCGATCGCCTGGGGGTTCCCATCCAGCGGCACCCAATAATCAACGCCCTGCTGACACACCCCATACCCACTAAAAAATAGCCACAGCGTATCCTCTGGTTTCAAGCAATGCTCCGTCAATAACTGGAGCCATTCCACCAAATTGGCCTGGGTGGGCACCGTCGATCGCCCCCACAGGGCCGGGGAATTATCAGTGAGGAGTAAGCAATTTTCGGGAGCAAACCCCGCCTGCTGAATCAGCGCATCATGAAAGGCTTGAGCATCCTGCTGGGCAAAACTCAAGGGTTGAAAATGTTGATAATGGTTGAGGCCAATAATGACTGCCCAATGTTTCATACCCGATGCCCCACTGCTCGATTCACTTAGCATTCCCGTCCTGGACTGGAACTGCCACAGTTGCCTAGGATTTTGCTATTGCCATTGTGCGTGCTGCGGCTAGTTTTGTTGCACCGTTTACCCAACCTTTGCAGCCGCCTTTTTTATTGTAAGGAAACGAGGAACCCACCGCGATCGCTCCTGTCTGAACTGCCCCTAGCGAACCTTCTGGTCGGCGCAATTTTTCGCCTTTAATTTTTGTCATTTGTTTGAGCAATCAGAGGCAAAATGGATGGGTAGTTTAATCCCACTCCCCGGCGCAAAGCCCACCGCTGTCCTCTAAATTCCCCGCTGCCTAACCCGTGGCGATCGCCCGCTAGAAGCAACCCGTTCCCACGAACAAGAACCGGAGATGAGGGCAAGTTGCACAATTACACTGGAGTAAATTCACGGGATGCAGTGGGAAAAACCTGGTCATAAACCTTGAATCCTGCACAATGTCTCCCGCTGTCAAAGTTCCGCAACCAAAATTCATGCTTATAAAATGCAGTTTTAAACCCGACAATTGCCGCGCTGGTTACTTGTAAAAAGTGACATCGATGAGCGCCCTTGCGCGATCGCTCCAGTGAACCCCTTTTACTACTATACGGTCTATTTTTGGCGGGCGGAAAAAAGAATCAGGTTGAGTTCGCCCCCTGCCAACCACAACCCACGAAGGAAATAGTATCCACGAAGGAAATAGTGTTATGTCTCAGCGCCCTTGGCCCCGTACTGCTCTTGTTGCCCATAGCCTTGCGTTGCTTTGCCTCACGGGGGGGTGGCTGGTGACGGCGGCGATCGCCCCGCCCATTGCCCACGCCTACGTTTCCCGGCTGAATGTCACCCTGGAGGTTCAGGGGGAAGAATCCTACCGGGCGTTTATTAGCAGGGCCGAAACCGTGGCCAGAGCCGCAATTCAGCGGAGTTTCAATCGCGATCTTCTGATTTCGGAGGTGTATGTAATTATTACTGGACAACGCCGAGGCAGCATGGTGCAGGTGCTATCTGTTCAGGTGAGTCGGCAGCAATGGCGCGATCGCCCCGATCCCCAATATTGGGCCACCTACTACTCCAGCGCCAAGTTTCTCCTGGGGTTTGGCAACGCCCCAGCCACCACCGCGACCCCGGCCCGCCCCGCCAGCAATGCCTCGCCCACCGTCATCCAAACAGCCCCAGGCACCGTTGCCCCCACGGCCACCCCCGACGATGGTTTACCCTTTCCCCTGGTGGGACCCAGCCCCACGCCGCCTGCAACCACCGCGCCCACACCAATACCCGCGAACCCAACCACACCCGCGAACCCAGCCCCGCCGCCCGTCAACAGCACCACACCCCTACCGCCAACGGGCGATCGCTAGCCACATACACCGAGCACGATGCATAGCCCGTGGTTGCTAACAGCCGCCGGGAGTCACGCTGTTGATCACGACTCTATCCGCATTGCCCACGTAGGCTTTGAACTTAATTGTTTTGCCAGCAGGTAAATCATCCTCAATCAAGCAAATGCGTTGTTGTGGCCCCGCCTTCCAGTTCACCCGGTCTTTGCTGGACTGGAGCACATAGTTGATCGATAAATCCTTCAACATTTGCTTCGTCTTATTTTTGGCCGACCCAGTTAAGACATCATCGGTGTAAGAAACCCCAGAGAACGACAGGAGATTCCTCGCTGCTGGCGCAATGTCGTGAGACTGTTTCTTCTGGGGGCTCTGAGCCGTTGATTGGGGTTTGGTTTGGGGTTTGGTTTGGGGTTTGGTTTGGGGTTTGGTTTGGGGTTTGGTAACGATAGCTGGAGCAACGGATGAAGCAGGCGAGGGCGAGGGTGAGGGGGGCGGCAACGGTGGATTTTGGGCACAGAGGGGATTGAGATTGATTAAACCTTCAGGATTCGTGACCCCATAGCAAAAATAATCCGGTTCACGGGGCAACGCTTGCACAACACTCATAACAACAAACGGGCAACTCACGGCTGAGAGGGCGATCGCCCACCGCAATTGTTTTCTCATCATTTGAACGGCCTCTAATAAAACAACCTCAGACAACTGGTTTCCGATTCACTCCATGCCCAATCTGGTGCCCAGACAACTCAGCCCAGGCACCTGCAATTCTGATCAGGGCGCGATCGCCCGCATACTCATCTCAACCTCGCACCACTAGACCCATAGGTGGGGCCGTTATTGCGCTGTCGGAGCGCCTGGATTAGCGGCTACGGCAGGCTTCTCACCAACGGCTTTGGCCACTTCCACCCCATTTTCTTGCAAGATCACAATGGGGTCAGAACCATCCCCCAACTCAATCCGTTTCACTAAAACCTTGCCGCCCGATATGCGTTGCCCAACGGAGACATAACGGCTCGTGGCATCCCCCGGAGCCACCACGATCGCCCGCGCCTCACCACCGACGACAACCACACCCGTCACTTCCACAGCTTTTGCAGTATTCGTTGATGGCGGCGGTGGCGGCAACACAACTTTGGGTGCAGTTGCCGCCCCAGCCTCACTAGACCCAGACGCACTAGGCCCGGATGCACTAGGCCGAGATGCACTAGGCCCAGACACAGACCCAGATGGCCCACTCCCAACAACTGGCGGCCTGAAACGCGGAATTGGCGGCAAACTAAACCCTAATGGAGCATCCTGGTTTTTAGGAAGCGTTGGAGTTTCCACCTTTTTTGCAGGCTCGACAGGCGTGGGTGGCGCAGCAACAGGTACCTGAGGACGCTTAGGTAAAACTGGCGGGACGGCGGCAAAGGGGTCTTTGGTCTGGTTGCCCTGAATCTGCGTATCTACCTGCTTTTGTCGTTCTTGAATGTTGGTGGAAGGGATCAAACCGGGAACATTGGGGGGTTGTTGCGCCACGATGGTCGGCGAGGCCGTGGGCGCGGGGGCCGTCACGGCATTTGGCGCAGCCGGACTGACCGCAACGGGGCTGGGGGCAGGGGCTTCGGCGGCGGGGGGCGTTTCTTCAGAGGCACAACCACCCAGCGCGATCGCTAATATTCCTACCATTCCCAAAAACTGATTTCGGCGCATACCCAAACCCTCCCAATGCATAATAATTCCAGAATAACTTGCTACCGAATCCCGTGTCGAAAACCATTCGGTTTCTATGGGTTAATCTAACCAATTTCCGAAGCAAAAATCAGCCCCTCTTTGCTAAAAGCAACCCAGGAAATCAGGGCGATCGCCCCCATTCCTCCCGGCCATGCTTCTCTAGCAATACCCAAAAGCCGCCAAAACTGAACACACCGAAACCCGCGATCGCCCAAAACCCCGATCCACTTCTAAACAAAAATTTACATAACTTGAAGACGGCTGAATTGCCTACTTTCTTCCCTTACGAAAAACCTCCAATTTCTACAACTTCGGCTTAAAAGTCATTGCAACAAAGAAAACAGTTTCGTATTCTAGAACAGAGAGACTTTGCCTTTATAGTTCTTACCAAGCGCCACCCTTAATAGAGCGGTCTCCCATTTCAACTTGCCAAAAAAAGCTCTGAGGAGGTATGCATGAATCGATTTTTGAACCCACTGAATTCTTCATTTTGGGGTGGATTGGCGATCGCTGCGATCGCGACAGGATTGGGGTTTGGCACCGCAGCACCAGCCTGGGCGGGTTACGGATTTATCACCATTGGCAACGATGAAGGTGGTTTTTGGCAATGTGAAGGCAACTTTCAAGGGAACAGTGGTAACGGCCTCTGTGTGCGGCGCGATGAGGTCAATCCAGGCGAACCCTACAAATATTATCGGGGCGATGTTCAAAACGGCACGTTTTCCGGTCGCGGCAAGCTTGTTTACGAAAATGACGATCGCTACGAAGGCCAAATGCGGAATGGACGACCTAACGGTTTTGGCACATTTATTAGTGTAGAAGAGAACCGACGGTACACCGGGACATTCAAAAACGGTGAATTTCATGGTCGCGGAGCATACACCTTCGCCAATGGTAGTAAATACGTTGGGGAATTTGCTGGTAGCCAACCGCATGGATTAGGCGTGTTTACTGCTTATGAAGATGGGAAACCCGATCGCCCACTTTACACTTACACCGGACGGTTTTATTTAGGCACAATTAATGGCAATGGTGTAGTTGTCAGCGCCGACAATGTGCGTTGCGCTGGTGTTTTTTATAGCAACACGTTGTCGGGACGGGGCGTTTGTACCTATCCACAGGGCAGCGAATTCAAACGATACGATGGTGAAATTCGGAACGGGCGGCCCAACGGTCGGGGAGTCATGACCTATTCTGATGGTCGCAAACCTTACGCGGGCGAGTTCCGGGAAGGTAGACCGGGCTTGCCCAAAACCCCAAATTCCTGAGCGCGATCGCTGTTGCGTCCGGGTGATGGTTAGGGCGGGGCGGGGCGATCGAGGGAGTTGAGCGCCACCGCTGGACAAGCTCCCGGCACCAACCGCAGATACCGCAGACATTCTTCTGGGGTTAGTTGGCGGAGGCTGCGATCGCGGGCCAAGGTCAGCAAGCCCCCCCAGTTTGCGGCCCACAATTGCAACGTCCCGTTTTCGCTCAGGGTGGCCACATATTGCCCATCGGGACTGAAGAACGCACGGCGCACCGCTGGGGGCACGGGGGCATTTTCCCCTGGGCGCAAGGTGGTTTGTTCCACCCCCGTCGTCGCGTTCCACAGCCGCGCCGTCCCATCGGCCCCCGCCGTCACCACGCGATCGCCCGTAGGACTAAACGCCCCATCCAAAATCGCCCCCCGGTGCCCCGCCAAAATGACCTGGGTCGTGCCGCTGGCTATATCAATAATCCGGGCCGTGCCATCCAAACTCGTCGTGAGCAGTTTGGCCCCATTGGCGCTCACCCGCAGATTGGTCAACGCATCGGGATGGGCGATCGCCGTGATGGATTGCCCCGTCTGGAGATCCCAAATGCGCGCCGTCCGATCCCAACTGACGCTGACCAACCGCTGCCCATCCGGCGTAAATTGGGCCTGCTCCACCAGAGCTTGATGCCCCCGCAAAATCTGATGGCGATCGCGATTTCGCACCTCCCACACATGCAACAGCCCATCCACACTAATGCCCACCAATTGGGCACCATCGGGACTAAAGGCTAACTGCCGCAAAATCTGGCTTGGAGCCAGGGGCGCACCAGTCGGCGGCGCAGGCGTTTTGGAATCACCCTCAATCGGCCACGATCGCACCACCTGAAACCCCTGGTTGGCTTGCGCTTGCCAAACGGTGATCGTGCCCTGGCTATTCGCGATCGCAATTTGATTCCCATCCGCGCTGAACGTGGTCGCCATCAGCCGTTGCTCTGCCGCCACCGTCGCCAGAAAATTAGTCGTGGCTTGGGGGGGGGCGATAGATGCGGCGATCGCCGGAATCCCCTTGGCCCCATCCAGTCCCGCCGCCCTGCCCCCTGGCCTGCGCTCCAGCCACCGCGTTAGCCAGTGCCACCCCTGCCCCAACCCGTGATAAAGCTGCGCCCAAGACCCCAACTTTTGCCCTCCGGCCCCCGGCCCTTCCGTTTCAGCCACACAAGGCACGGTCTCGGCAGACGGCGGCGCAGCCCCCACCAAATTCCATTGATGCAATTGGCCCTTTTCCGTCATCATCCGCACCCCCAGCGTTGGCCCCGTGGCACAGGGCAATGTCCCCAAAGGAGCCACAAAAGCCGACCCTTGAATGGGCGACCCTGGAAAACGCACCGTCGGAAATTCGCTGGTTTGCTGCATCGCCCACAGTCGCACCGCCCCATCCAACCCCGCACTGACCAACAATGCACCATCGGCAGTGTAATGCAGCGCTGTAATTGGCTCCGTATGCCCCACCAAACTGCCCTCGTCCTGCCCAGTGGCGGCATCCCAGATGTGGATCGGCTGCGTCGTCGGCAAATCCGGGCGATCGCGGCGATCGCTCACCACAAACTGCTGCCCATCGGGGCTAAACCCAATCCGAGGCAAACGCCCCGCCGCTGAGTTTGCCCCCCCCCGTTGCGTCCCAGTCCAGGCCGCCCCCCCTTGCCACTGCCACACGCCAAACTGCCCCAGCCCATCGCCCCAGCCCAGCTTTTGGCCATCCGGGCTAAACTGCAACACCAGCCCAAACTGCGTTGGCGCGTCTTGTTCTATCGCTGCCGTCGGAGCGGGCAACGACACCACCTGAAGCTGCCGCCCCGTGGCCACCTGCCAAATACCCACCCGGCCAGACCCATCCGCGATCGCCACCGTCTCCCCCCCCGGACTCAGCGCTACCCCCTCAACCCGCGCCCCCAGCCCAAAGCGTTGCTGCCGTTTTTGGCTCACCACATTCCACACCGCCACCGCCTGCGGACTCGCCACCAACAGCCCTTGCCCATCCGCCGTAAACGCCAACGTCTGAATCGTTCCCGCCTGCCGAAACTGGGCCTGGAGCCGACCATTTGCCACCTGCCACACCTGCACCCTGTCTCCACTGCTCGCCGCCAGCAACGTCCCCTGAGGATTCACGGCGATCGCCTGAATGGGTGTCGAAAAATCTCCCAACCGCTGCTGCACCTCGCCCGTCGCCACCGACCACACCACTATCTGCCGCGCCGATCGCCCCACCCCCACCAGGGAATTACCATCCGGCGTAAATAGCACCCGCCCACTCACCGGAGTTGCCGCAGGTTGGGGGCGATCGCCATCCACCACCGCTAACACCCGCTCCACCTGCGCCGTCGCCAACGACCACAGCCGCACCGTCCCCTCCGTATCCACCGTCGCGATCCGGGTTTGGGCCGCATCCAACGCCACATCCACAACCCCCGCCGCACCCTGCACCAAATTCGCCTGCAACTGCACCTTTTGAAGCGCCGATCGCACACTGGATTCCGCCTCCATCGTTTGCCCCCGCTCCGCTGCCAACCGACTGATCAACAACGCCGCCATCGGGTCGCCATCGGGTTCCTGCAAAATCGATTGGGCGATCGCCGACCACTGCCGCGACGTTGCAATCTGTGCCTGATACTCCTTTTCCACCCGATTATCCGCCGCCACCTTGTACTGCGTAAACGTCACCCCCAACGCCATCAACAGCGTCAACGGAATCGACACCTGCAACAACCGCAACTCATGGCGCACCCGCCGACTTTCTTCCCGACTCAACGCAATATACTGCTGGGCACATTGGGACAACTCATGGGGATACTGGCTCAAAAAATCTTCCGCATCCAACAACCGCGACCCATGCAACAAAAACTCCGGCGATCGCGGCTGTTGAGCACTGTGCCATTCCCGGGCCGTCCGTTCAATCCGCCGTTGCCGCCGCAACATCTCCCGGCTTTCATCCAACCACGATCGCAACAACGCCCAATTCCGAATCAGCGCCTCGTGGGCAATATCCACCGTTTCCTGACTGCCCCCGCCATCGCTCCCCCCCGGATACCCCTTCCCCTCCAAGCCGTGGGTCAACCGCACCACATTAAAATCGTAGCCCTTCGCCCCCGGCACCCGACACACCGCCCCCTGCGCCGCTGCCCCCGCCTTGGGGTATTTGTTCCGAGCCACCTGAGCCAAGCGCAACGCCGTAGAAACATTCGCAAACCGCTGATCCACCTGGCCTTGATAACTCTCCACCGCCACCCACTGATTCGTCACAATCAGCTTCGCCCGCACCAGTTTTTCCACCACCGTCTCCACTAGAGCGATCGGGAACTGCCCCCCCACCAACTCCGACTTCAGCACCCGCCGCCGCGTATCTTCCGTCCCTTCGCCCAACTGCGTCAACGCAATAAAAATCCGCTTGGCAACCTGCTGTTCCTCCAGTTCCAAGCTATAAAAAATTTCGTCAGCCCGTTTTTGCAGCGTGCCCCGCACCCCCCCCAAAGCCGTGTAAGCATCCAGAGTCAAATGGGGTGGCCCGCCCTCCGCAGGCGTATACCGCCGCTGCCACAGTTCCATCAACGTATATTGCAACAGGGGCAATTCCCCCGGTGCCCCCACAATATCCAGCAAAATGTTGTAGACCAAATTGGGATCACACACCAGGCCCACCTTGTTTGCGGGCTTCAGGATCGAGGCTTTGATCTGGTCATAACTGAGGGGAGTCACCATCACCAAATGCTGCTCGATCTGTTCTGCCAACCCTTTGTAAAACGAGCATTTGCTGAAAAAGTCCGCCCGCAGCACAATCACCAATTTGAAGCGATCGCCCACCTCCCGCAACGCCGCCAACAAACAATTAAAAAACCGATGGCGCACATGTTCAGTCTGCGTCCCATGACACAGGGTAAACATCTCTTCAAACTGATCAATCACCAACACAAACCGACTCGCCTTCGCCGCCGGGTGATCTGCCATGAGGCTTGCCCGAATCAGATGACTCAACCCCGCACTGCCATCTTGCAAAAATAACTCCGCCCGTCGCAGTTGTTCGGCCCGTTCCACCGGAGCCGCCGCCGGACTCACAAACGCATTTGCCAAACTCTTAAACGGTTGCTCTGTGGGGGTAATCAGCCGAATTTGCCAGCGATCGCTCCCCGAAATCGCCTGCCCCCGCTGCAACTTGTGCATCAACCCCGCCCGCACCACCGACGACTTGCCACTGCCGGAAGCCCCCACCACCGCCAAAAAATTTCCCGTCCGCAGGCGATCGAGCAACTGATCCGTCAACCCTTCCCGCCCAAAAAAATAGTCCGCGTGTTCCTCCCAAAATGGCTGCAACCCCCGATACGGACACACATCTGCTACCGGAGTCGGCGGCAACAACGTCAGCGGATTTTGGCACCGCGTCAACACAATCTCACTGCCAGAGTTCTCAAACAACGGTTGCTGCGATTCGCCCTTCAGCGCACTGCTCACCCAATCCGTCAAGGCATAGTTCGTCACCACCCCCGTCGGCAACCGTCGCGCATCCAACCCCGCCAGCAGCGCCTCCGTAAACACACTATAAGGACTGGTCAGCGATTCGTAGGCCGTTTCATATTCCCGCGAAGCCGCCATAAACAGGCGATCGGTTCCCGTATGGGCACCCGGATCAGCCTCCAAAAAGTTCAAAATTTCGCCGCTATGGCAACAATCCAACAAAATAATGCGCTGCCGCACGGGGCTTTCCTGCAACAAGCGCCGCAACCAAAACAACGACAAACCATAAAAATTCGCCTCCGGGTTGGCCTCACTCGTCGCCAAATAGCCCTCGCGGATACCGGCTTCTTTCTGCAAACCGTGGCCCGAAAAGTAGAACAACGCCGTCTGGGGGACGTTTGCCCCGCTGGGCTTGAACAAGCGCACCAAGGCCGCTTCCAGTTCAGTTAACGTCACGGGAGTCTTTTGCCCCACCCGCAGGCGACCCTCTTGCACAATTTCGGGCAATCGCACCACCTGAAAATCGCCATTGGTTTCCAGTGCATGGGCGATCGCCTCCGCATCATTGACCGGGGCATTCAGGACTGGCAAATGCTGATAGCGACTAATTCCAACAACCAAAGCATCACGCACCATTATCCGTCCCTCAACCACCCAATTGCATCGTTCTGAAATTTCTCAAGGTATCGATTGATCGCCAATAATTATTTTTTTAGGATCTAAATCACGGGCGATCGCCAGAGCAAAATAACCTCAGCAATGCCAGAATTAAGACAACCTCCACTCCCATAAGGCCATCACGAAAACGCCCCATACCGAAAAAACAATCCATTAAAAAAGAATGAATTTTGCACAGTATAAAAATCTATCTTCCTTTAGGTTAGAGGGTCAAATTCCACCTGTAAAAGGGGTGAGACCCTTACTTAATCGATCTCTTCATTAGTTACACTAAAAGGCAATCTGCCAGCTTTCAACATTGCAATTAAAATAATATTGGAAGTATTTTCTTATTTTATTCAAAAGCAATTTATGTTATTTTCTTCGGCAACTTTGCCGAAATCTAAACTTTCAAGAAACCGTCTATTCCTTATGGATTAAGTGGAATTACGGAACCGACGATTATTTTGAATTCTTGATGTTGAAATTTACCTGAGTTGCTCACAAAAATATTTTTCGACGCTTCCTATAACAAAAAAAGTGATGCCCTTTCGCGATTCTTTGCTCCGTCCCCAGCGCGAAGCAGCAAAGGAGCAGTCACTGTTGTCGCTCTCCCCTGAATTCCTCTAGCTGAGTCTTTGCCCGATCGCGCCCCTTCCAATGACCAATTCCGGCGGGCTTCCTGAACCCGGCTTTCTTGTATCTTTGTTCAAAAATTAAGGTTCAGCTTGGGCTTTTGCGGGTAGTTTGGATAGCTGAACTGTTGAGAGTGGGCAGGATGAAACCGCGATCGCTCGTAGTGGCTTTTTTCATGGCGTTTGTCTTGGTCATAATGCTGGCGAGTCGCGATCGCGCCTGGTCGCGCCGTTTACCGACCACCCCGCCCGTGGCCTATCCCGTGCCAGCGGCGATCGCCCCCCTCCCAGACCTCCGACTGGCAGGCAAAACCCCCGCCAAACCCGCCGAACCCACCCGCTACCTCAAGCAATTTCAGGAAGCCACGGACGATCTAGACCAAATTGACGGGTTGTTTACCCTCTATCGCGATCGCCAGGGCAACAAACTCCTGGCCGAAGTGCGCGAAGACCAGTTGAATCAATACTTCCTGTGTGCCATGACCCTCGAATCCGGCCTGGGGGAACAGGGCATCATCAGCGGGCTATCCCTCGCCGACTTTGTGTTTAACTGGCGCTGGGTCAACAATTCGATTCAATTTGTGGCTTCCAACATTTACTTTCGCGCCCAACCCGAAGATGCCCTCCGCCGGGGCCTGCCGCGATCGTTCAGCGATTCCATCCTGGCCACCCTCGACATCAAAGGCTACAACCCCCGCCACAAAGCCTATCTCGTCGATCTAGAACCCATGCTCATGGGCGATCTGCCCGGTCTAACCCCCCTGCTCACCGTACTGCTGGGCACCCCCTACGAACTCGACCCCCACAAATCCCACATTAGCCAAGCCAAAGCCTTTCCCCGCAATGTAGAACTCGAATCGGTCTATGGCTTCAACGGCACCCCCGCCCCCGATGCCCTCCCGGTCTATTTCACCACCCTGCCCGATAGCCGCACCTTTACCTTGCGCGTCCGCTATAGCTTCTCTCAACTGCCCACCACCAACGGCTACCGCCCCCGCCCCGCCGACGAACGAGTGGGTTATTTTATCAGTGCGTTTCAGAACTTGTCCTTAAAAACCCCCAACGCGCCTTTTGTCCGTTATATCAACCGCTGGCAGTTGGAAAAACAAGACCCGGCTGCGGCCCTCTCGCCTCCGAAACAGCCCATTGTTTTTTGGCTAGAAAATACGATTCCCCAGGAGTATCGGGCTGCTGTGCGCGATGGGGTATTGATGTGGAACCAGGCGTTTGCCAAACTGGGCTTCCAGGATGCGATCCAGGTTGAACAAATGCCCGATCGCGCCAGTTGGGATCCGGCAGATATTCGCTACAACACGATCCGCTGGGTTTCTTCCTATGAAGACGCATTCCTGGGCATCGGCCAAACCCACACCAATCCCCTCACCGGGCAGATTTTGGATGCTGATATTTTGATTGATTCTGGGTTTATTCATTCCCTGCACCAGGAACACCGCAGTTTGGTGGAAGCCCGCCAGTGGCAAGCCATGCCCGCGCTGGCTCAGTGGGTGGGCGAACCGCTGTGTTCCTATGGGGCACTGGGCCGATCGCCCGCTCCCAAGCCGACCCCAGCACCGCCCCGCCACACCCCGACGCGATCGCCCGCTCCCTATCGGGGCATGAGTAACTATGACTTGTGCTATGGGCTGGAATCGGCGCAGCAGTTTGCGGTGGGGGCGTTGGCGCTGTCCTTAACTCAAGGCGTGGCGGTGAACAGTCCCGATATGACGGCCTATACCCAGGCGTTTCTGCGATCGCTGATTGCCCACGAAGTCGGTCATGTCTTGGGCTTGCGGCATAACTTCCGGGGCAGTGCCATGCTCACCCCCGCCGAGCTAAACAACACCGAAATTACGCACAAACAAGGGTTGGTGGCTTCCGTCATGGATTATAGTGCGGTGAATCTAGCGCCCCCCGGCACAACGCAGGGGGATTACTTTCCCCAAACCATTGGCCCCTACGATGAATGGGCGATCGCCTACGGTTACACCCCCCTCCCCCCCCACCGCACCCAGCCAGAAACCGAAATTCTGACCGCGATCGCCCGCCAAGCCCCCACCCCCGACTTCGCCTATGGCACCGACGAAGATGCCTATGCGGGCCTCGATCCTCAAATTCAACGCTTTGACCTCAGCAGCGACCTCCTCACCTACGCCCCCCAACAACTCACCCTGGCGCGGCAAATGTGGGCCAAACTGGATCAGCAGTATCCCAAACTGGGCGGGAGCTTCAGCGATGTGCGGATGATTTTTGATGAAATCTTTCGCTACTACTTTCACTATGCGCTGTTGTTGAGCAACTATGTCGGCGGGCAACATTTCAACCGCTACCAAGGCGGGGATGCGATCGGGCGGTTGCCCTTTGAAAGCGTCGCCCTCACCGAACAACAACGGGCACTCAGTCTCTTAAGCCAATACGTTTTTGATGCCGAGAGCTTCCAGTTTTCGCCTCGATTAATCAACAAACTGGCTCCGGCCCGCTGGTGGCACTGGGGCCAAACGCCGCTCATGTCGTCCTTAGACTATCCCATCCACGACCGAATTTTGGCCTTGCAGCGATCGGTGTTGTACGAATTGCTGGACGATCGCCGCCTTGCCCGGTTGCGCGATGCCGAACTCAAAAACCCCGCCACCCAAGCCCTGCTGTTGCCCGATCTGTTTACCACGTTGCAAAGCGCCATTTGGGAAACCCCCCTCACCGCCGCCAAACCCCTGCGTCTTTCCAGTTTGCAGCGGGGCATTCAGCGGGAATATTTGACCCAACTCAGCGAGATGGTTTTGGGCCAAACCACAGTACCGGAGGATGCACGAGTCTTGGCCTGGTACAACCTGAAGCAACTGCGCGGCACCCTGGATGGAGTGCTGAAACGGCGCGATCGCGAAATGGACACCACCACCAAAGCCCACCTCGAAGCCACCCGTGATCGCATCCTCAAAATCTTGGAGGCGCAACTGTTCACCCAGTAAATTTAACTCCATAAATTTACCCCGTAAATTTGCCACAATGGGACAGGCGATCGCCCACTCCCTTCAGGCTCCGGCTCAACGACAATCAACCGTGGCGATCGGCTATTGGGCAAAAGGGGCAGCCCCGCACTGGTCGGCTTGCGCGGCCCCTTTCAGCCAGCCTTGGGCGCTCTCCCCGTGTCCTTATTTCCATAGCCTTCTTTTGGAGTTCATCCCCAATGCGCGACTTTTTGAAATACACCTTTGCTAGTCTGGTGGCCCTGCTCATTTTTATGGGGCTAAGCATTGGTGCGTTAGTTTCCTTGATCATTCTGGCGGCCTCCCGCGACTCTGGCCCCCAAGTTAAAAACGAATCAGTCTTGACCTTTGACCTGGGCTTGAACGTTACCGATAGCGATCGCGGAGCCGGGAGCGCCCTGGAAGATCCGGTGTTGGGTGGCGGAGAAGCGAGCATTTCACTCAAATCGGTCATCAACGCGATCGACGAAGCCGCCAAAGACAAACGCATCGTCGGGCTATATCTCTACGGCCAAAGCGAAACCGCCGGAAACACCGCTGGCTATGCCGCCCTCAAAGAAATCCGCGAAGCCCTGCAACGGTTCAAAGCCTCTGGCAAAAAAATCATCGCCTACGATACCGACTGGCGGGAACCAGAGTATTACCTCGCCTCGGTTGCCGAGACGATCGCCGTCAATCCCTCTGGTAATTTTGAGTTCAACGGGTTGCAATCCGAAGGTACCTTTTTTGCGGGTGCCCTGGAAAAATTTGGCGTGGGGGTACAAGTCACGCGGGTTGGCAAATATAAATCGGCGGTGGAACCCTTTTTGCTGAAACAGCGGAGTCCCGAAAACCGCCAACAAAGTGAACAGTTGCTGGGGGATGTGTGGTACGAACTGTTGGAAACCGTTGGCAAAGACCGCAAATTAACCCCGCAACAACTCCAGGCGATCGCCAACCGTTCTGGGATCATGGAACCCCAAGAAGCCCTTCAGCAAAAACTGATCACCAAACTGGCCCACACCGACGAAATGATCCAGCAACTCCAGCAAGTTGCCGCCTCCGACAATGACAATAAATCCTTTCGCCAAATTAGTTTGGAAGAGTACGCGCCCTTAGCCGATCGCGCGGTACAGCGGGGGCGCAATGCACGGAACAAAATCGCTGTCGTCTATGCCGAAGGCGAAATCGTCAGCGGTGAGGGCGACCGGGAACAAGTCGGGGGCGATCGCTTTGCCAAACTCCTGCGGAAACTGCGCCAAGATGACGACGTAAAAGCGGTCGTCTTGCGGGTCAACAGTCCAGGGGGCAGCGCCTCCGCCTCGGATATCATCCAACGGGAAATGATTCTAACGCGCAAAGTCAAGCCTGTCGTCGTTTCAATGGGTAGTATCGCCGCGTCTGGAGGCTATTGGATCTCCACCTACAGCGATCGCATCTTTGCCGAACCCAACACCATCACAGGTTCCATCGGCGTTTTTGGCCTCCTCCCCAATGTGCAACAACTCGCCAACCGCAACGGGGTCACTTGGGATACCGTCAAAACCGGGCAGTATGCCGACATCACCACCATCAGCCGCCCCAAAACCCCCCAAGAACTGGCCATGATCCAAAAAAGCGTCGATCGCATTTACGACGAATTCATCACCAAAGTGGCCGACTCCCGCAAACTGGACAAAGCCAAAGTGGCCGAAATTGCTCAAGGGCGCGTCTGGTCAGGCAAACAAGCCAAAAACCTGGGTTTAGTCGATGAATTTGGCGGCTTGGAAGCGGCGATCCAAGATGCGGCCAAGCGGGCCAAGCTTGATGACAAATGGACTCTGGATGAGTATCCCCGGCCACTGACCTTCCGCGAAATCCTGTTTGGCAACGTGTCCAGCCACATTCTGGCGAATCATCAGCCCCAACTGAAAGGGCCACTGATGGCGGAACTGAAAAAAATGCAAGCCGATCTGAGCCTGTTGACCACTCTGAATGATCCCCGTGGGGTTTACGCCCGGATGCCGATGAATTTGCGAATTGATTAGTTTTACTAATGCGCGATCGCCAAATCTTCATCAATCTGGCCAGCAAGCCTCACACTTCTCCCACCGTCAGCCCTTGACAAGCTTGGGGGCCAACGGTAACAAATGAGACCCACCGAACAAAAGGTTAAGATAGGATTGGCAATGTTAACGTCTGTATCAAGGCGTGATGCGGCCACCCTTCCCTTTCGAGGTGCTTATGGTTAATTTGGTTGGAGTTTCGAGCACTCGCGCGGCCCAAGACGCTTTGGCACTCAGACGGGTCTTTGAAACCGTTCATTTTGAAAGTTGTCCCACTACATATAACTTTCACTTTCATACCGTCTGTTCCGACGGGCAACTGACCCCGGCGATCGCCATGCAGCAGGCGATCGCGATCGGCCTCAGCGGCCTTGCCATCACCGATCACCACACCCTGGATGGCTACTACCAGGCCCAAACCTGGCTAGCCGAACGGCGGGCCACCCGCACCGATGCCACCACTCACAATCTGCGGCTGTGGACGGGCGTGGAAGTGACCTCTAAACTCCTGGGCGTAGATGTACACATTCTGGGCTATGCCTTTGATCCCACCAGCCCCCACATGAGTCCCTACTTGCAACGCCACGCCCCCGACTTTGCCGATGCCCGCGCCGCCCAGGTGATCCAGTGTATTCAGGCGGCAGGCGGTTTAGCGGTTTTGGCTCACCCCGCCCGCTATCGGCGATCGCCAGAAGACCTCATTGCCGCCAGCGTCGATCTGGGGATTGATGGAGTCGAAACCTACTATGCCTACGACCACCCCAAACCCTGGCGACCCAGCCCCAAGCAAACCGAACAAATCCAACGGCTGAGTTCCAAACACGGTCTGCTCAACACCTGCGGCACCGATACCCACGGCCCTAACTTGCTCCAGCGCATTTAGCGTCTTACCCAATGGGCGAGTTTAGGACTGAACCAGGCGCAACAATTCCAGTGTTTGTTGGTAGCCGATCGCGTCCCCTTGTTCCTGAAACAGTTGGGCGGCCCGGCGCAAATCTGCGATCGCGGCAGTCTCGTTGCCCAGCGCATTTTGGACTAAACCCCGCCGCCCATAAGCCTCTGCAAAACTCGGTACCCGCTGAATCACCTGGTTAAAGTCGGTCAGGGCATTGGCAAAATCTTTGAGCCGATAGTAGGCCAACCCCCGATTGTAGTAAGCATCGATATAGCTAGAATCGAGGGTCAGCGCTTGCCCAAACTTGGCGATCGCCCCAACTAAATCACCGCTGCTGGCCAAAGCCGTGCCCCACCGCGCATAACCATCCACATGGGCCGGATCAAGTTGCACTGCCCGTTCAAACCCGGCGATCGCTGCGGTTAAATCCCCGGCCAACGCATAGGCCAAGCCCCGTTCGCAATAGGCTTCCGCATAGCGGGGGTTCAGCTTCAATGCTTGGCTAAATTGCTGGATGGCCGTCTGCACCTGCCCCTCGGCCAGCGATCGCGATGCCGTGTCAAACAACTGCTCGGCCTGGGTGGTGGTCGGTGGTGAGGCTGTGTATCCCGGTGCGACCATGCCTGTTAGGGCGATTGCGATCGCCCCACCGAACCCCAGCCAGCCGTGTCTGCGCTGCTTCCCCATGAACACTCCTAGATCCCACAAGCGGATCACACACATCCCCTTTACCCTACCGCTCTTGGCCGCCTTTGGTGGCAGCCCCATCCAGAATATCCACGTATACCGTCACTGCCGCTACAGCCATTAGCATTTCGTCATTCTGATCATCCAATTCCGCGATCGCCCGCCCCTGCACCACCATCCCCCCGGCTTCCACCTTCAGCGTCTTCTGGCCAAAGGGCAACACCGCCAACACCTCTTCCGCCCGTACCCGCTCTGGATAGGGCACCCCCACCTGCACCTCCACAATCATTTCATTGGGATGGCTCAACCCCGCCACCTCCCAAATTCCCGGTAACGCATTGTGGGCGATCGCATTCCGCACCGCCCGCGCCGCCGCCACCGTTGGCTCCTGCCCATGCTGATCCAACCCCATCCCCATCTCAATCACAAACCGCTTCAACGCCATTGTGTTACTCACAAAAATTCTTCCCAACTATAGGCTGTGTTGAGCCAAATGAGGCAGTTTGGGCAATGGGGCGATCGCGTTTTCTATGAGGGCCAGTCTTTAAATTTGGGAAACCTCAGAAAAGTAAGAATTTCGTTTGTTACTCAGTTTTCTTGAGGAAATAAGGGATATGGATCAACTTGTGAATATACTTGCTTCGCTGGGTGTACCTGGTCTAGTGTTATTGGCTGCTATGTTTTTTACTGGTTGGGTGGGATCTGCGGCCTTGACAACGGCTTTGGCTGCACTTGGAGGCCCGTTTGGAATGCTTGGAGGAATTGCAGCGCTTGGTATACTGGGCCTAATCGCGAAGGGTTTATCAGACTATGGATTTGAAGCTGTTTTTAAGGCTGTTGTAGATGAACTCAGAAGAAAGGGTAAATCTAAAGATGATATAGAGAAAGAAGTTGATTCTTATCCAATTTCTCGCGATTTAAAGCTAAAAATTAAAGAGCATCTGCGGACAATGGTATAGCTACAGGGTAGCTGTCTTGATAAGTCAAAACAGCTACCATTGATTAAAAGAAGCAATATTTATCCATTTTAGGTTTCTGACTATCTCCCTTATAGTAGCTAACGCAACATAGATAGCCTCGAGACGTGACAATGAGTACCCAGATTACGATTACATTGCCAGATGAGATTTATCAACGAGCGGAACTGTTTGCTCGATTAGCAAATCGAGACATTGCCAGTGTTTTAGCGGATACAATTCAATGTTCTATTCCACCTGTCAGAGCAAATGTTTTTGATCTTGAACCGATCGCCGAACTCTCTGATGAACAGGTTTTGGCGCTGACAAAACTACAAATGGAACCAGAGCAAGATGTGCGGTTGAGTGAGTTGCTCGATCGCCAACAGGCGGGTCTTTTAGCTGAAGCCGAGCGTTTAGAACTACAAGCCCTGATGCAAATTTATCAAGAGGGGCTGTTGCGCAAAGCCACTGCGCTGAGTGAGGCGGTTAAGCGTGGATTGATCGAGTCTTTGAACGAGTAGCCTGTGAGCCAAATCTCTGAAGCCGTTCGGATGCGAGTGAGGGCAGACGCGAATCATCAGTGTGGTTATTGCCGCAGTCTTCAGCAGTATGTGTTGGGCATGTTAGAAATTGAGCACATCATCCCTAAAGCCGCAGGTGGCTCTGATGATGAGGACAATTTGTGGCTGGCCTGTCGCCTTTGCAATGTTTATAAGGGGCCGCAAACTCATGCTAAAGATCCCGTTACGAATCGCAAGGTTAAATTGTTTAATCCTCGTCAGCAACAATGGAAAAGGCATTTTGCCTGGACAAATGATGGGTCGTTTATTTCAGGCTTAACAGCGACTGGTCGTGCGACGGTTCTTGCCTTGCAGTTAAACAACCCTTACGCCATCATGGTGCGGCAAGCTTGGATCTCTGCGGGATGGCATCCACCGACTGAATCTAGCCGCGATCGCTAGGGCTGTGAACTTAGAAACAACGCTAAAATTTTTTCTGAATTCTCGCTGGTATCCATGCATCCAACTCAGGGGACGGCGGCGTACTATGCCTGAACTCTACTTGATTTGAGGTTAGGTTTGCATGAGCAAGGCAAAGCGAACACTGTTCAACGTTGTTCTGGGCGCGATCGCCTGTATCTTTCTCGTTGGGTTGTCCACTTCATGGAGCCAAGCGGTTTCTCCTGCTCCTAACAGTTCGGCGACTCAACCGTTAATGGCGGATTTACCAACCACGGGAGCTGGGCTGATGGCACAGCGAGCCACTGGGGCAACGCAGCTTTATGCTGTGATGTTGATGAATCAGAATGTGGTACCCAAAGCGCCATCGACGGCGGCAACGGGCATGGCTGTGGGGGCTTTGATGGGCGATCGCCTGATGGTGAAGGGCGAGTTTAGCGGCCTATCCAGTGCCCTGCGGGATTATGCCACCGATCCGGTTGATCCCCCAAACCCCAAAATTACCTCGGCGGTTCACGTCCACCGGGGCGACGCGAGCCAAAACGGCCCCTTTCAATATCCATTGACCGTCACCTTAGATATGACTGGCATGGCTGGTAAATTTACCGGGGAATATGCCCTGACCCCAGAGCAGTTGCAAGCCCTCGCCGATGGCAAACTTTACATTGACATTCACACCAAACAAAACCGAGCAGGTGAATTGCGCGGAATTTTCCGTATGCTCTAAGTCCACGCAGGAATAGCAGAGTTTACGCCGCCTTTTGGGGTTAGCGTAGTATACTTGCGACGGGATATTGCAGAAAGCCACGGATACTGCGGCCAGATGGGCTGATGGCTGTTCAACAGGTGCAGTCGTCTGGTCGAAGGGGTCTGTGGCTTTCACGGTGCCTGGGGCAATCCCTGCCTGCCGCAGAGTGTAAATCTATGCGTTGACCTCTCACCTGAATTTTTGTCGGTATGTCGTCGTCTGAGCCTTCTGCGAATCCAGTTTCTCCCGCGTCAACCTCGACCGATGCCGAACTGATTGTGCTGCTCCGGCAAGGCCAAACGGCGGCCCTGGGTGTCCTCTACGATCGCCACGCCAGTCTGGTGTATGGAATTGCTCTACACACATTAGGCAACGCCCAAGAAGCCGAAGACTTAACCCAAGATGTATTTTTGACCCTGACCACCAAGGCAACTTACGATCCTGAACGGGGTGCGCTACGGACGTTTCTGGCTATTTTGACCCGATCGCGGGCACGGGATCGATTGCGATCGCGCCACAACACCCGCCAAACCCTTGAGCGGTGGCGACTGGGCAAACCTCCTGAAAGCGTAGCCAACGCGCCACTGGAACACGCCTTTCAGCAAGAGCAATCCCAAGAAGTCAAAACCGCTCTCGCCCAATTGTCTGACCAACAACAACAAATTTTGCAAATGGCCTATTACGAGGGACTGAGCCAAACTGAGATTGCCACCCAACTCGGCATCCCCCTCGGCACGGTGAAAGCCAGAGCTAGACGGGGATTGCTCAAATTGCGCGAAACCCTCACCCAGTTGATTCCACAGTAACGAGGATGGCGATGCCTTCAGACGAGTTACAACTCATCATGGCCGGGTATATTCTCGGTGATCTTAGCCCGGAGGAAGCCGCCGCCCTGGAAGAGTTATTGCGCCAAGATCCCGCGATCGCCCAGGAAATGGCTAACCTCCAAGCCGCCCTGGAACTGTCCCACAATCCGCCCGCCGTGCCGCCCCCGCCCCATCTGCGATCGGCCCTCCTGGCCAAAGCCCAGCCCGTGTCGCTGCCGGTTACTTCCTCGCCGCCGCCCGTCGCCAGACCACGGTTTCCCCGCTCCTGGCGCACAGGTCTAGAACTTGCTGCTGCCGGATTAATTGCCGCCTTGGCCATCAACAATTACCGCTTAGAGCAAGCCCTCCAAACCCGCCAAGCGACCCAACCCGATGCCGCTGTCACCTACGTGTTGGATGCCACCAAGCCCAACAGCCCCGCATCGGCGACGGTTGTCGTCAATCCCACCACCCTCGAAGCCACCCTTTCAGTCAAAAACTTGCCGCCCTTACCCCCCGGCAAAGTCTACGCTTTGTGGACGGTATTGAAACCGAATGCACCCTTTACGACCGACGAAAAAGCAGCCATCTTAACTGATGTGTTTCAAGTCGATGCAGCAGGGAATTTTGCAAAAACTATCCCTGTGCCCCACGCCTACCGCACCCAAGAAATCGTCGTTAAAGTTGCTGTCACCATTGAAGATAGTCAAGCGCCACAAAAACATGTGGGCAACCCAATTATGATCACAGGTTTGTAACCCATAAATCGCCGCGATCGCGCGATTAGCTTAGCCTCAACTCAAGCCCAAAGCACTTCAACGCGATCGCTTTATCCTGCGCTTAATTCCTTCAATAGTCAGTACTGAAAAAATTGAGATAGCTGGAGCGATCGCGTTCTTGCCAAAATGCCGCAACTTACAAAGAAAATGCAAAGAATCAAATTATCCTGAACGTCAATCGATATGGAAGCGTTTAAGCAACAATAATCCTCCCATCACTTTCAGAGGTAGATTATAGAAAAATTTTCTAAAAAATTTATTCGATTTCACGGCAAGTCCTTGCAATTGGTGCGTAAGACAACTGACTAACGAAAGAAACCCATTACAAAATATTTTTTGTAAAAAATGAAATACTCCCAATGTCGCGATCGCTCCCAATCATGCAGTCAGCCTCCAACCAAAACCAGTCCTATGACAAGTCTGATGCTCCTCCAGGCTATGCTGAACAACATCTAATTCCCCCCACCTTGACCAGTGCGGAAGCGGGGTGGAGCAATGTCAGTTTGGAGTACTACAATCATGTCGCGGCAGGGGAAACGCCGCAACTTTGTTTCGATCACTACGCGATCGCGGTTACTCTTGGACAAGGGTTCCAACTTGATTGGCAAATCGCGGAGGTTGCCAGAGGTCGGGTGCAGCGGCAAATGCTGTTTCACGGTGGCATGACCCTGGTGCCCATGAAACATGTCAACTGGGGCGCATGGGATCAACCCTTCCAGGGATTCAGCCTCAGCTTGAAGCCAGAGTTGCTGACTCGCAATGCCGCCGAATTGTTAGCCGTTGATCAGGTGGAAATACCACCGCAGCAGCCCTTTTATGATCCCCTGATTCTTCAGATTGGGCTGGCACTCAAAGCCGATTTAGAATCTCAGCGACCCGGCGGACGGCTCTATGCAGAAGCGATGGCAAATGCTTTGGCCGTGCACATTCTGCGAAATTATTCAGCCCACACCCATCAGCCAATTCATTATTTAGGTGGATTGTCTCCCACCCAGTTGAAACTGGTGACGGACTATATCATTGATCATCTCGCCCAGGAGTTGAGCCTGGAGGGGCTAGCCGCGATCGCCCAACTCAGCGTCTTTCACTTTTGCCGCTCCTTCAAGCGATCGACAGGCTTCACGCCACACCAATACGTGATTCGGCAGCGGGTGGAGCGGGCAAAAGTCTTGCTGAAAGACGGAAAAATGGGAATTTCAGAAGTGGCATTTGTCTGCGGGTTTACCCATCAAAGTCATCTGAATCGCCACTTCAAGCGCCTGACAGGCGTGACCCCCAAAAAATTTTCCACGTCATAGCAATTTTGTGCAAAACCAGCAGGATTGTATAGGGTTGTGCCAATGTACTCGATGGAATGTAGCTTGGCGATGCGATAGTCGGTTTAACGATCGCGGTTGTTCAGGTATTAGACAGCGGAGCCACATCCGCTTGCGTAAGGGGCAGCAAACTGCCTGAAAATGGTGGTATATTGTGAATACTTATCCTGAGTGTGTATTGATAGTAGATGGCATACCAACGCATTAACATCACACTGCCTACGGAAACACTGCAAGCGCTTGATCAACACGTTGCTAAGGGCGATCGCAGTCAATTCATTCATGCGGCGATTCAGGCTTACCTCAGCCAAATCCAGAAGGAGAAACTGCGGCAGCAGATCAAAGAAGGGGCAATACGGCGGGCCGAGCGCGATCGCCAACTAGCAGATGACTGGTTTGGGCTTGAGGAAGAAGGATGGCAGCAAAACGCAAATTAGCTCAACCTCAACGAGGAGAAATTTATCTGGTGAGCTTTGACCCAACTGTTGGGGCTGAAATTCAAAAAACACGCCCTGCCCTCGTTTTGCAAAACAACATCGCTAATGAGTATAGTCCGATCACCATTGTTGCTGCCATTACGTCGAAGTTTGATGACTCTTTATATCCAACTGAAGTGCTAGTTCAGTCACCGGAAGGTGGGTTGACGGTTGACTCAGTAGTGCTGCTGAATCAAATTCGCTCAATTGATAAACAGCGTCTGGTTAAGCGGCTTGGCAAATTAACAGATGAAACGATGGCACTCGTTGATCAGTCCATACAGATCAGCTTGGGGCTGATTGAAATCTAAGCAGGAAGAATTAGCCGCGATCGCGCGATTAGCTTAGCCTCAACTCAATCCCAAACCGCTTCGACGCGATCGCTTTATCCTGATAAGCAGCGAATAAAGAAAAATTTGGTCTATTAATGGTTCCACGGAACTGGTAATAAATGCTGCTGATTGGGAATACTAGATCCAATACAGTTTTCGTAAAAAGAGAAGTTAAGCACATGGCAACTAAATTTAGTGCTAGCAACAGTCAAAGTGGCATGGCTTAACTTGCTCTTATATTGCATCCGTTTAGATAACCACTTTACATAATTAGTTACAGAAAAAGTAAGGTTAATTACGATCAAACTAGGAAAATTACAGTAGCAAATGAGCTAATGGGGTAGTAGATGGAGTAAGAGTCAGATTCAATTAGCCAAACAAACATACTCTTCTGTGTATTCGACTAAAAGTTCAAACAAAATCTTCCTTTCCACATCTCCAGCTAGCTAAAAAGTCGATAGTGACTATGCAATATAAAGATCAATTTATTTCGCAAAAAGTAGACCAGCTAATTTACGCCTCTCAAATTAATAGCCTACAATCTTTTTTTAAGGATTTAGAATCAGAGTTTTCACTAGATTACTTGGAACTTTATAAAGCACGCATTCTAGAATTTTTTATAGATGAAGTAAAAGAGGAAGGTCTGATCAAAAAACTATGCGATCACTTAATTTATAACAATATTCTTCCAAGCGTGACTCAAATACTAAATACAACAAAAATAAATAATTGCCTATACATAACAAATTACAATAAAATCCATCAAAATCAAATCCGCCAATATGGCAAGGATCTACATGAATTTATATCTCTTTTCTTAAGGGGCTTTTCAGTGGATAAAATACCAGAATATTTAGAGCCTTGGTGGAATCCGGTAAAGCCATTAGTTACAGACATCAGGGCAATAACCGATCCTGAGTTCATTGAGAAAGTTGCTGTTTATTCAAAAGTAGAATTTGACAGTGAAAATCCATTTATACTTTCATATGTTGGCAGAGTAGATTGTGTTGGAGTATTCCAAGGGAAAAAGTATCTAATTGATTGGAAGTTTTCTTCCTCATCGTTTGATCAGGTTAAGCTAGCTGAAGCCTACTTACAATGTTCTGCCTATTGTTTAGCTCTTAAACAATCTTTTGATCTGGATCTAGACGGATTTAAAATCATAGGCGTAGAACCTAATAAAAATCCTAAGACTTGGACAGTCGAATCTAATTCAATAGATTTTTATTTAACTCAATGGATAGCAAGATTGAAAAAATTTTTACGCCCAGGGCAGCGAATAAAGTGCTCTAACAATTTATCTTTTAGAGTTCTAACTTATCCTAAAACGATACGTTCAGGTAAAAAAACAATTGTTTGTTATCAGGCTGATCAATTTTTACCAGATCAACAACATCAAAATATTTTGAGAATCAATGATATTGAATTAGATGAAAGTCGTTTTGAATATGAGACTTTGACTAACGACTCTTGTAGTCTCACGGCTTCCGAAGATCTGTTAAGATTTTCGGGAGTATATTCGCAAGGAAGAATAATTCAGCCGTGCTTTCTTGATGATGAAGCACCCCAATATGATGGCTGGTTTTATAAAGATGATATTCTCAATTCATATTTAGAGTCAAGCTATTATTTTGGGTTTAGTGGAAATATTAGTTCACTAAAATCCGATTCTGACAATATAAATAATTTTATAAATTATGAATGTCAAGACTATGATTTTCAAGATGACGTAGAAGTTTTATTAGATTACGCTAACAGTTATTTTGATGATGGTGATTTCAAAAATTCACTTCTAACCTTGGACATTTTTCTTAAGCAAAATAAGAACTCAGAGAGTAATTTTATTGCATATAAATTGAGGGCAGAGATTTTCTATTGTCTAGAAATGTTTTACGAGTGTATTGACAATTATACTAATGCCATTAAAATCAAAAATAATGTTGCAGATCTGTATAATAAAAGAAGTTCGGCCTACATTAAGCTTGGAATGTTTCAACAAGCACAATCTGATTTAGATAATGCACTAATTCTGCTAAGATAGAATCTTCAAATTGATCTTGTGTGCTTAGATTATAGTACGATCGCCACAAGATGCACTCCTATTGCAACTCTTCTGAATCTATGGATCGATTGTATGCGAAGGCACCATGCCCACGCCTTTCGTGAAACCAGCGATCGCCCGCTTCCATTCAAATTAATCACCAGACCTGACAACCAAAATCTTGCTTCGTTGATTCAGATTGCTAACAATAATGTGCAGACTTCTGCTCGGTTTATTTAGGCGATCGTCTATCCTGTATGTTGTGAAATGACGACAAATGGTAAATTTGAAGTAAAACTGACCAACGAAACCTGATCCTACATCTGATGACCCTCAACGAACGCCTGCAAGAAAACCGAGCAGAAATCCTTGGTCTAGCCACCAAGTATGGTGCTTATAACGTGCGTGTTTTTGGTTCCGTGGCTAGAGGCGAAGCGGACTCCGATAGTGACGTAGACTTTCTGGTGGAACTAGAACCAGGACGGAGCTTACTCGATTTGGGTGGTCTGCTGATGGAGTTGCAAGAATTGCTTGGTTGTCCAGTCGATATTGTCACTATTCAAGGCTTACGCAGCCGAATTCGCGATCGCGTGCTTTGTGAAGCCATTCCCTTATGAGAAGCGATCGTGAAAAACTACGCGACATTCTCGACGCGATCGAACGGATTGAGCGCTATTCTATCCAGGGAAAAGCCGCATTTGAGTAAAATGAATTGATCCAAACCTGGTTTACCCAAAACCTACAGGTTATGGGCGAAGCCGCGCGATCGCTCTCATTAGACATTCGAGATCAGCATCCACAGATACCCTGGACAAAAATGATTGGGATGCGCAACATTCTCACCCATAACTATTTTGAGATTGACTTGGATATTGTCTGGGTTGTTGTCGATCAAGAATTGTCAGACATCAAACAAAATGTTGAAACTATTCTGCAATATTTGTAATACGTTGGAAGATAATTGAAAGGTAGTCAGGAATATGGCGCAGGTATCGATCGGTGGTATGGCTCATCTTCGTCCGTAACGCGCAGACTCATTACTCAGTCAGTTCAGGCGATCACAAGCCATATCAAACTGCGCTGAATGCTGCTGAAATGCACTTCTATAGAATGGCCTGAAAGTAGGCCTGCGGAGCAAAAGCTGCTCAATCATCCCCATCTGCCGTAGACTGAGGGATGGTCATACACGCTGAGCGATTTTTGGAAGGGGAAAGCAAGCCATGCGCCTGTCTCAGATGCTTTTTGTCACATTGCGGGAAGATCCAGCCGAGGCGGAAATTCCCAGTCACAAACTGTTGCTGCGGGCAGGGTACATTCGCCGGGTCGCCAGTGGGGTGTATGCCTATTTGCCGCTGATGTGGCGGGTGTTGCAAAAGGTCTCGCAAATTGTGCGGGAAGAGATGAATGCGGCGGGGGCGCAGGAGTGTTTGCTGTCTCAGTTGCAGCCAGCGGAGTTGTGGCGAGAGTCGGGCCGCTGGGATACCTACACGAAGGCGGAAGGGATCATGTTTTCCCTAATCGATCGCCAGCAGCGGGAAATGGGTCTGGGGCCAACTCATGAGGAAGTCATCACCGCGATCGCCCGCGACATGATCCGGTCTTATCGTCAGTTGCCGCAAAATTTGTATCAAATTCAGACCAAGTTTCGGGATGAAATTCGGCCTCGGTTTGGGTTGATGCGGGGGCGAGAATTCATCATGAAAGATGCCTACTCCTTTGATGCGGACGTGGAAGGCATGAAAGCGACCTACGCCAAGATGGATCAAGCCTACCGGAATATTTTGAGCCGCTCTGGACTGGCGTTTCGGGCTGTGGATGCGGATTCTGGGGCGATCGGGGGTTCCGGTTCCCAGGAATTTATGGTGCTGGCAGAAGCGGGGGAAGACGAAATTCTCTACACCGAGGATGGTCAGTATGCGGCCAATGTGGAAAAGGCGGTGTCCTTGCCTGCGGAGGCAGTGAAGTCGCCGTTCAAGACCTCCGAAAAGCGGGAAACTCCCGGCACCGACACGATCGCAACCCTATGTGAGTTCCTAAAATGCTCCCCGACCAACGTAGTCAAAAATGTGTTGTATCAGGCGGTGTACGACAACGGCATGACGGTGCTGGTGTTAGTCAGCATTCGGGGCGACCAGGCGGTGAACGAGGTCAAACTGCAAAATGAACTGGTGAAATTGGCCCCCACCTACAAGGCGAATACGGTGCTGGCGTTGACGGTGCCCGATGCCGCCACGCAGGACAAGTGGGCCGCGAAGCCGCTACCGTTGGGCTATATTGCGCCCGATCTGGCTGATACTTATATTAAGTTGCCCAGTCCTGCCCCGGTGGAGCAAAAAGCAACGGAGACGATCGCCCGCAAGTTTGTGCGGATGGTGGATCAGACTGCGGTTGACCTGAAGCAATTTGTGACCGGAGCGAATGAATCAGGTTATCACGTCGTTGGCGCGAATTGGGGCCAGGACTTCAAATTGCCGGAACTGGTGGTGGATGTGCGGACTGCGATGGCGGGCGATCGCGCTGTGCATGAACCAACGCAAACCCTGCAAACCGCACGGGGCATTGAAATCGGCCACATTTTCCAATTGGGTACGAAGTATTCCGAAGCCCTGGGAGCCACCTACACCAACGAACAAGGGGAAGAGCAACCGCTAGTCATGGGTTGCTACGGGGTGGGCGTGTCGCGGTTGGCCCAGGCTGCGGTGGAGCAGTCCTACGACAAAGATGGGATTATCTGGCCCGTGGCGATCGCCCCCTACCACGCGCTCGTCGTCATTCCCAACATCAATGATGCCGAGCAGGTCAGCGCCGCCGAGCAACTGTATACCGCCCTCAACCAGGCCGGGATCGAAACCCTGCTGGACGATCGCAACGAACGGGCCGGGGTTAAATTCAAAGATGCCGATTTAATTGGCATTCCCTACCGAATTGTGACCGGAAAAGCTCTGAAAAACGGTAAAGTCGAAGTGGTTCAACGCTCCGACCACGCCGCGCAAGAAATTCCCCTTGAGAATGTGGTTTCCACCCTCCAAGACTGGATCACACAGGCAACCTCCGTTCACTAACCGCTGCTTCCCCTATGGAAATCCTGGTTCTCATCCTGTCCAGCCTGATCAGCGTCCTCTCGCCGCTCAACTTTGCGGCAGATAAAGTCGCCGAAAACGCCGTGCGATCGCAATTCAAAGCGGCAGAAGTCGTCAAAGTTCGCATCGACAGCGCCCCCCTGCACAACCCCATCTTGGGCAAAGCCGACAAACTGCGAATTGCAACTCGTGGCGTTTATCCCCTCAAAAGCCTGCGGATTGACACCATCGAACTCGAAACCGACCCCATTAACATCAGCCGCCAACAACTGGCCCAAAAACGAGGCAAGCTCCTCCTCGAAGAGCAACTCGGCATCGCCACCCGCGTCGTCATCAAAAAAGATGATGTCGTCAAGGCGATCCTTTCCCCAGAAATCATTGACCAGATTCAAAAACTCCTGGGCGGTTCCCAGAAAACCAAAGCCTTTGGCCTCCCCGACCTCAAAGATTTCCGCCTCTCCAACCCCAAAGTAGAATTTCTGGAAAACCAACGGGTTCGTCTGGAAGCCGAAATCGAACAACTTTCCACCGCCGAAAAACTCAAAATCGAAGCCGAAACCGGACTCGAATTTCTAGACGGGCAGCGCCTGCAACTGATCAAACCCACCCTCAGCATCAATGGCCAACCCATCCCCCCCGAATTTCTGGACGGCATTTTGGCCACCCTCACCCGGGAACTTGACCTGAAACGGTTTGAAACCCTCCTCCAAGTCAAAGCCAGAGTATTTAAGTTTCAATTCAAAGACGATCAGTTGGAGGTGGCTGCGTTTATTCTGCTGCCCAAAGGACTCAAGCTTTAGAGCTACGGAAAAATTCCAATACTTTACGGAAACCCTGCCAGCCCTGCGTAAATCTATTACATTGATAGAGCTTCGCTAGTCATCGCCAGGAGGCCCCATGCAAGATCATCCCTCTCGTCGTTTACCCCTTGGTCTCATTGCCGGCTTCTCGGTGCTGATTCTGGCAACGGGGGGCGGTGTGGCCTGGTGGACATGGAAATCCGCCCCGTCCAACACAGCAAAAATTGAAAATCCCAAGGTAACGGAGGGGCAACCCCCGGCGATCGCCCCCGACTCCTCCAAAACTGCCGCGTCTCCCGATGCCGCCACCAAATCCGAGCAAACCCTACAAGTCTACTGGCTCACCCCCACCGATACCAGCTTCAAACTTGCGCCCCAACCCGTCCAAATTGGGTCTACCACCACCCCCAATGACTTACTCACCGGAGCGGTGCAACAACTGTTAAGTGGCCCCAGCGACTCCGCCTACTCCACCACCGTCCCCAAGGGCACTAAACTCCGCGACCTCGCCATTAAACCCGACGGCATTCACCTCGACCTGTCCCAAGAATTTACCCAGGGTGGCGGCAGCGCAGCTATGACCGGGCGACTCGCCCAAGTGCTATACACCGTCACCAGCCTCGATCCCAACGCCCCCGTTTGGCTGTCAGTGGATGGCAAACTTGTTGATACCCTGGGCGGCGAAGGACTGGTTCTGGAACAACCCCTCACCCGTGAACAGTTTCAAAAAGATTTTCCATTCTAGAATGGGGGCATTGGTGATCAACCGTCGCGATCGCGCGGACGTTAACCCATGAGTAATCCCCCGAAAGAACCCCAAACCGCTACATCCACCCTTGACCCCGCTGAGCACCGCAGTCGCCCGTGGGGCACCGTCACGCTACTAGAGCAGGGCAAAAACTACCGCATTAATCGCATTGAACTGGCTCCCGGCCACCACATCAGCACTCAAATGCATTTTCATCGAAGTGAGCACTGGGTGGTCGTTTCGGGAACTGCCAAAGTCATTTGTGATGGCCAAGAAACGGTTTTGGTACAGAAACAATCCACCTACGTTCCCATGTGTACGCCCCACCGAGTAGAAAATCCGGGGGTCATTCCCTTGGTGATGATCGAAGTCCAAAATGGGGAATATCTGGGTGAAGACGATATTACGCGCTTTGGTGATACGCCACCCGACGAGTTGCCCTAACCCCGGTTGCCACTCAGCGGCAACCGGCTTTGAGGGGGCGATCGCCTCACTCTGCGGTCAGACTCCTCAGCCCCGCTTTAGCTCCAATAAAAAACCCTAGAAGCGAAGCCTCTAGGGTCATGAACTCCTGTAAAGACACAGCAAACGTTTTTTTAAGAGACTCAAGCTCTCAGTCCACACACACCACTAAAACCGCAATCCGGCACCGCCTTGAATCGAAACAGCAGTGCCATTATCGGATTCATAGCCGTCAAAGGAAATAATCGCGTTGGTAAACAGCGATAAGCTCGTATTGGGCAAAGCGTAGTCAATCCCTGGCTGAATCACAAAGCTACCTTTATTGCCAATGGGGGTTTTGTCCCCCCGCACAATGGAAGCCCCCGCGCCAATGTAAGCATCGGCTTGCCAGTTGATGGGAATGTCGTAAGAAACCGTGGGCACCACCGCCACCCCATTACCCCCGATCAAAACCTGGGTACGCAAAGAAATCGGCGCTTTGAGGAACTTGTAACGGACGGCAAAAAATCCAGAAGTATTACTGTCTTCATTAAGACCATCGCCGTTTGTCACCCCAAAAGCAGGGCCACCCCCTAAGTAGCTACCATAGGCAGCCTGGGCAGTGGCCGAGGTTGAATTGCTAAGGATAAGACCAGCAACGAGTGCAAAACTGCCGATCGCAGAGAGTCCACCCTTCGAAAGATATGCTATTCGCTTGTTCATACGCAAACCTTTTATTCGGAGCATATTTCAGTGATAATCCCTGCTGGGCAGAGGTCTCTATCATTTAAGCCGATTTCAGTTAAAGTGCACAACTTTTTTGGGATTTTCTACTTTATAAAAGTTTCTCAATTGAGGGCAGCGATCGCTCAGCCATGCCCAAGTTTTCAGACAGGGACACTTCAGGAACAGGATCATTGTAGGCGCTGTTCCCAATTGGATTTGTGATACTAAAAATAGAAAATACTTTTGTTTGGGGTGGAGAGGAAAAATGTTTTTGACTAACCGTTGGTATACCGTTCCATTGAGTGTGGCGATCGCCGTAGGTGCGGCCAGCGCAGCCTTTGGCCAACCGATTACCATTGCGCCGAACTCCCAACCCATTCAAGTTAGCGGCATGTCGGGGGGCGATCGCCAAGATGCCAGTTGCGCCGGGTTTATTTCCGCCAGTCCGAACCATGTTGTGCAGGTGACAGAAGCCGCTGATTTGCGGTTTGAACTGCAAAGTTCTGGTCAACCAGCTCTCCTCATTCGCAGCAGTACCGGCCAAAGCTTTTGCGTACCCGCCGACAACTATTCGCAAGGAAAAGTTACGATCCCCGGTCGTTGGCCGGAAGGAACCTATTCAGTTTTCGTCGGCGATCGCGGGAATGAACATCACGCTTATACCCTAACTATTTCTAATAGCTAAATTTAAAAGTAGTTAGGTTGCCCCGTTCCCACAGATCAAATGGTGGCTCTAAGGGGCGATCTAAAAAGTAGTTTAGAGCGGATGTCTGTCTTCCAGTCCTTCTAAATAGCTGGGCCAACTTAACTTTTTGGCCCTAGCCAATATCCGCTTTTGGGCGAAGTTTTTTGAGGTTTACAACCACCACTCGGCGCTGCCATTTTCAGCGGCAACCCCAGACAACGCTACCGTTCAAGACAGAGTTGTCCATGAGGTTTTGGTCACACAATCCAGCTTTAAGCAGCAGTCGCCTTTCCAGCCCGGTTCCCCCCGTCTCCAATCGGGTTTGCGCCAAGATTGAGCGCCATCGCCCTTCAGATTCCTGGGAACAGTATCTACAACCAGCGATCGCGTTTAAGCTTCATCAATGGCTTGAGGTGTCACATCCACCGCTTGCACATCAATGGTGCCAGGTTGCTGCAACCGCTCAAAGCGACCATGCTCAACCTTTAAAGGTTCGCTACAACTAGGACAACGAAATTCGGCCTGGTTGAGGCCCACCACTTCATAGCCGCATACCGGGCAATCCCCTTGGACTAAATTCCGCTTCAGCCACCAACGCAACCCGAAGAACCCAATCACCGGGGTAATTAATAATAAGCCAAATAAAAATAATAACGATTTAACAAGCCAGCCTAGCCCCACCGCCCCCAAGAGCCAAATGATAAATAAGGGCAACAGCCACCGACTGGCCCCAGCTAATCCTAATTGAATATTTTGATAAGTATTTCGATTCACCGTTAACTCCTGTAAGCAGCGAGTTCGCACTCTTTCTTCTATCCTAATCAGCGATCGCCCCGTCGCTTAACCATCCTCCCAGCCCAAAAGTTAATAATCATGTAACCCCAGTTGGCTTATGTCACACCAGCTTTAAACAACGAATGCCTGCCACACCCCAAAGCCTTTAGAACTTAGAAGGTATAACAGGCATTCTCAACGAATTCAACAATTGAGCAGTCAAACCAGCGAAATTAGAACAAACCCAGAGTCAAAGCCTTGTCGATCGGCATGACAGCGCCAACACCCAGATAGAGCGTTACCAGAGTCCCAAACAGAAAAATCGTGGTTGCGACTGGGCGACGGAACGGGTTTTGGAACTTGTTCACGCTTTCAATAAACGGAACAATAATCAGCCCCAGCGGCACCGAAGCCATCAGAACCACACCCAAAAGCTTGTTCGGGACTAAACGCAGGATATTAAACACTGGATACAGATACCACTCTGGCAAAATTTCCAGAGGAGTGGCAAATGGATTTGCAGGTTCACCAACCAACGCCGGGTCAAGCACAGCCAGACCAACACAGAGAGCGATGGTGCCCAAAATCACAACGGGAAAAGTATAGAGCAGGTCGTTGGGCCAAGCAGGTTCACCGTAGTAGTTGTGGCCCATACCTTGGGCTAGCTTGGCGCGTAGTTTTGGATCAGCGAGATCCGGTTTTTTAATGGTTGCCATAGTTAGGAACGCACTCCTAAATAATCTGAGAAATCGGCAGATGGGAAACAGTGATATCGAAAAAGTGTATCTAGCGGATGCTAAAAACACCAACATTAAAGATTACGGAATTGCCTCTTGTCTACCACTTGGGCAGCGTTAGAGGGGGCCAGAGATGCCTTGCTTCCGAATCATCAAAAAGTGCAGCAGCATGAAAACGGCGATGAGCCAGGGCAACACAAAGGTGTGTGCGCTGTAGTAGCGGGTGAGTGTGGCTTGACCAACGCTAGAACCACCACGCAACAAGTCGGCGATCAACGTTCCCACGACGGGGATAGCTTCTGGCACACCGGATACAATCTTGACGGCCCAGTATCCCACCTGATCCCAGGGGAGAGAGTAGCCTGTTACACCAAAGGACACGGTAATCACAGCGAGAACCACTCCAGTGACCCAAGTTAGCTCACGGGGTTTTTTGAAGCCACCGGTTAGATAAACTCTGAAGACGTGGAGGATCATCATCAATACCATCATGCTGGCTGACCAGCGATGGATGGAACGGATTAACCAGCCAAAGTTAACTTCCGTCATGATGTACTGGACAGACTGAAAGGCTTCAGCCACAGTCGGTCTGTAGTAAAACGTCATAGCAAATCCAGTGGCGAACTGGATCAGGAAGCATACTAAGGTGACTCCACCCAGGCAATAGAAGATATTGACGTGCGGGGGGACATACTTACTGCCGATGTCATCAGCAATGCCCTGGATCTCCAGTCTTTCCTGGAACCACTGGTAGACCTTTGAGTCGGTTACCTGCTTAGTGAACATGAAGCGAGAATTCCTAAAAAATTTATTGCTGTTCATTAAGACTGTAACACAGACCCCACACGGTTTTCATACAAGCCCTGACTTTCTGGATGGAGATTGCGATCGCGGCGGAACCAAACCCCAGCACCGGGCAATTGGGCGAACTGGGGGGCGATCGCCACCAGTGGAATGCGTTGCACCATCTTCCAAAAATCCTTAAGCTAGGGTAAAGGATTGTTAGGGTTAATAAAGTTTCTAGCTGGCCAGAACATTGACTGCCCCTGATCAGTCCAAATCATCGGTGATAATGATTTGATTAATTTTATAGATAAACCAGGTACGAATGGGATTGACAACAAGCGGTTTATGGCAGCGAGTCAATTTTGCCGCCAGGGCACTGATCACTCCTTGGGTTGGCCCGTTCAGCTTACTTGGATTTAGCCCGATGTCGCTCAGATTGGCTCACAAGGTTTAATGGGCGCGGGGGGCTAACTGAGCAAGGCATAATGACGCGGGCGGTTGATTCTCTATTGATGTTGCTTTCTTTAAAGATTAGTTAATTAATAAGTATGAGTTGGCAAGCCGTTGGGTTTAGGCGATGGGTGTTGGGTTTGGGCATGGCTTTGGTGCTGTTTCTGGGGGTGGCGGCTCCGGCGATCGCCCTCACCGAAGAGCAAAAGCTAGTGGCCGAGGCGTGGCGCTTGGTGGATCGGGCTTATGTAGATGATTCCTTCAACCATCAGAATTGGTGGCTGGTGCGGCAAAAGGCGATGAAGCAACCGCTCAACACGCGGGAACAGGCTTACACTGCCATTCAGCAAATGTTGGCCAGTTTGGATGATCCGTTTACCCGCCTGCTGAAACCCAACCAATACAAAAGCTTGCAGACGAACACGGCCGGTGAGTTGACGGGGGTAGGGCTGCAAATTGCGTCCGATCCCGACAGCGGTTTGCTAAAGGTGATTGCGCCGATCGCGGGTTCGCCAGCGGAGTTAGCGGGGGTACAACCAGCGGATACGATCCTGAAGATTGATGGGACTCGCACTGATGGGTTGAGCCTGGACGAAGCGGCCGACCGAATGCGCGGGCCAGTGGGGACTCAGGTGGTGTTAACGGTACAGCGCCAAGGTTCCGTGGTTTCTGACCTGCCGATTGTGCGCGATCGCATTACCCTTAACCCGGTCTCCGCCGAACTGCGGGAAGAACCCACAGCCCCAGGTACAGCGATCGCCAAGAAGAAAATTGGCTACATCCGCTTAACCCAGTTTAATGCCAACGCCACCACCGAAGTTGCCCACGCCATCCGCGACCTGGAAGCTCAAGGCGCAGAAGCCTACATTCTGGATCTCCGCAGTAATCCTGGTGGGTTGCTCCAAGCTGGCATTGAGATTGCGCGGTTTTGGCTTCCCGAAGGCACCATTGTCTACACCGTCAACCGGAGCGGGGTCATGGGCAGTTTTGAAGCCAGTGGGCCAGCCCTAACCAATGATCCACTAGTGGTTTTAGTCAATCAAGGGACGGCAAGCGCCAGTGAAATTTTGGCAGGGGCACTAAAAGATAACCACCGAGCACAAATTATTGGTGAGCGCACCTTTGGCAAGGGGTTGATTCAGTCCCTGTTTGACTTAGCCGATGGGGCGGGGTTGGCAGTGACCGTAGCCCGGTACGAAACGCCAAACCATATTGACATCAACAAGCATGGGATTCAACCCGATCACACAGTCGCCCTAACACCGGAGGCCATTGCCAAGCTGGGCACCCCAGCGGATGCTCAATATCAAGTGGCCGTTGAGACCCTCACAGCCCAACTCGCAACGCCAACGCTGCCCACCAAAGTTGCAATTACTGGTGCTGCCTAATTCCACCCGAACCTACTATGACCCGCTGCACGGGGGGATCACGCTGGATCGTGCTGACCCCACGGAGGCATTGCTCATTCAACTCATTGACACGCCAGAGTTTCAACGGCTCCGGCGGATTCGGCAGTTGGGGCCAGCCAGCTTCACGTTTCATGGGGCGGAGGCTTCCCGGTTTACCCATTCTTTGGGGGTGATGGCGATCGCGCGCCAAGCCTTTGATCAACTCTGTCATCCCTATCCCCAACTCAAACCTCATCGGCCCGTCGTCCTTTGTGCGGCGTTGCTCCACGACTTGGGGCATGGGCCGTTTAGCCACACCGCAGAGGAGATTTTTGGGTGTCAGCACGAACAGTGGACTGAGCGCATTCTGCTAGAATCCCAACCCCTCAACCACCGATTGACAGCATTTGCGGCAGATCTACCCATGCAGATTATTCAAACCTACCGCAAGACCTATCCGGTGCCCGTCGTCTGGCAGTTGGTGTCGAGCCAGTTAGACTGCGATCGCCTCGATTACCTGCTGCGCGATAGTTACTTCACCGGGGCCGCCTACGGCAAACTGGATTTAGAACGCATCATCAACGCTCTGGGATACGATCCCGTCTCCCAACAACTTATCGTTGCCGAAAAAGGCTTAACCGCCGTCGAACACTACCTCATCGTGCGCTACTTCATGTATGCCCAGGTTTACAACCATCCCAAAAACATCGCCGCCACCTGGGTCATGGAGCAGGCACTCAACCGGGCCAGCCGCCTCTTTGCCCAGCAACAGCTCACCACTGACCCCACACTCACCGCCTGGTTTACAGCGCAAACGCAGGGCGCAATTGACCAAGCCTTGCCCTTGTCTGCCTACCTGGATGCAGACGACGGCATCTTCAACTATCACTTTCAACAATGGCAGTATCATCCTGATCCATTGCTGGCAGATATGAGTCGGCGGTTTGTCCATCGCGATTTGCCCAAATGCTTGGACATTAGCGGCCTAACACCGGAGCAACAAACCGAACTCTTGCAGCAATTGCAGCATCACCTGGCGCAAATTTCCCTCGACCCCGCCAGTTATGCCGGTATCAAAGTGGCCCTCAGTCGGGGCTATACCCTATACCAAAAAGGCATCAACATCAAAACCAGTCGCGGTTTGACCGAAATCAGCCATTTATCCCCGTTGGTGCAGGCATTGACTCAAGTTCACAAGCGATCGTGGCTTGTTTATCCCGATGCGATCGCGGCCTTCCTTCCCCACACCCTAGACTTGCCACCGGAATCTGCTGCCCCCATCCCGTTTTGAACGATTCCGCAGCGGCTAACACCCACTTGACTGACCAAGTAATACCAAAAGCAGCGCACTACCTAGATGACTTCGAGCCATCGTCAATACGCTGCTTCCAGAATCGGATGATGATCAAACCATTAAAGCGGCGAGTTCGCTTAAACCATGCCACCCGTCGCCTGAAACCGTGCCCGTGCCCGCTTCAGCGATCGCGTCGCCTTCACAAACTCTTGCCGCGAACCACTCTGTTGGGCTTTGGCAAACTCCTCTTGAGCCGCCGCAAACGCAGCCCGTGCTTCCTCTTGGTTGATGGAATCGCCCCGCTCCGCCCCATTCACCAGAATGGTCACTTCGTCATTTTCAACTTCGGCAAAGCCACCCATCAACGCAATGGGCACCCAATTCTTATCCGATCGCACCCGCATGACTCCCGTATCCAGGGCCGTCAGTAGCGGAGCGTGCCCCCCCAGAATTCCCAGTTGCCCCGTGGTGCTGGGCAAAATTACTTCCTCTGCGTTAGCATCCCAAACTGTCTTGTCGGGTGCAATCACACGAACAGTTAAAGCCATAAGACTACATCGATAAGTTGATCAAAAGGACAAATGATGTCACAGCACTACGCTCTGACGGCAAATCCAAACAGCGCCAACCAGAAGCCAAAAGCAGATTACCCCTGGCCCCTGGTTCGCGATCGCTCTACTTGCCTTCCGCTTTCAGTTTTTCGCCCTTCGCGATCGCTTCATCAATGTTGCCGACGAGATAGAATGCCTGCTCGGGCAGATCATCCAACTCGCCTGCCAAGATCATCTTGAAGCCTTTGATGGTGTCGGCCAAGGAAACGTATTTCCCTGGTGAACCCGTAAAGACCTCAGCAACGAAGAACGGTTGCGACAAGAAACGCTCGATTTTCCGTGCCCGTGCAACCGTCAGACGGTCATCTTCCGACAATTCATCCAAGCCCAGAATTGCGATGATGTCTTGCAATTCTTTGTAGCGTTGCAGGGTGGCTTGCACTGCCCGTGCGGTGTCGTAGTGGTCGTTCCCAACGATGTTAGGCTGCAACATGGTCGAGGTCGAGCCGAGGGGGTCTACAGCGGGGTAAATCCCTTTCGAGGCCAAACCACGAGAGAGTACAGTGGTTCCATCCAGGTGGGCAAAGGTCGTTGCCGGAGCGGGGTCAGTCAAGTCGTCCGCTGGAACGTAAACCGCTTGGATCGAAGTGATCGAACCTTCGGTGGTAGAAGTAATCCGCTCTTGCAAGTCCCCAACGTCTGTCCCTAGGGTGGGCTGGTACCCTACCGCCGAAGGCATCCGACCCAACAGTGCCGATACTTCAGAACCCGCTTGAACGAAGCGGAAAATGTTGTCGATGAACAGCAACACGTCTTGCTTGTTCACATCCCGGAAGTATTCAGCCATCGTGAGAGCCGAAAGGCCAACGCGCATCCGTGCCCCAGGTGGCTCGTTCATCTGCCCATAAACTAGAGCAATTTTCGATTCGTTGAGGTTGTCTTTGTTGATTACGCCAGACTCGATCATTTCGTTGTAAAGGTCATTCCCTTCACGAGTCCGTTCGCCAACACCGCCAAACACCGACACCCCGCCATGCTGAGTCGCAATGTTGTTGATCAGCTCCATCATGATGACGGTTTTGCCGACCCCGGCACCGCCAAACAGGCCGATTTTGCCACCACGACGGTAGGGGGTCAGCAGGTCGATCACCTTAATGCCAGTCTCAAATACAGAAGGCTTCGTTTCGAGGTCAACCAGCTTGGGAGCGGGCCGGTGAATGGGGAAAACTTCTGAAGTGTCAACCGGGCCTCTTTCGTCTACGGGTTCGCCCAGGACATTAAAAATTCTACCAAGGGTAACTTTGCCGACGGGAACGCTGATAGGTGCGCCCACATCGATCGCTTCCATGCCACGCACCAAACCATCGGTGGAACTCATTGCAACGGCCCGTACTTGGTTGTCGCCCAAGAGCTGCTGGACTTCGCAGGTGACGCTAACTTCTGCGCCTGCGGGGTTGGTGGTGGTAACTTTAACTGCGTTATAAATCTCTGGCATTTTGCCGTTGGGGAATTTCATATCCACAACGGGGCCAATGATTTGCGTAATGTAGCCGATATTCTTCTCTGTGGTGGTGACCATGCCTACGCCCTACTGTGACTCAGCTGAATGTCCAAAAAATCAATAACTAACTTACGTAAAGCTTAGTGTCCGTGATGAAACTAGCGTCTTACGCGCAACAATTGTGAAATTGCCAAGAATTAGCTTATCACCGAACGGGTTACAGATGTTCACATTCAGTTTGACCCAGGATAAAAAAGATTTTGCGGGTATTTGACGGGAGCGAAACCCTGTTCCAAAGTGGGATAAGTGCCCTCCCAAGGAATTTCATTTCATTAAACTTAATATGTGAATTACCTCGTCTTAAAACCCAATCCCTACATTGAGAAGTGGCCCAAATCTTGGCCATGCTGGCATTCCACCTGATTGAGCGCGTTTATGACCGTGAACCGTCGCGAGTTTCTCTTATTCTTGGGGGCTGTTTCTGGGACTGCTGCTTGTAGTCAATTGTCCTGGTTGGCTCCACCCGGTACTCAATCGGCGATCGCGGGGGTGCCGTTCCAACCTATTCCAGGGCCTATCCCGCTGCCGTTTGTAACTTTGTCGGCTGAGGAGCAAATCAAAACCTATGGCCGCTACAACATTGCTGATAATTTGACGCTGCCCGAGGGGTTTACCTACGACTTGATCGCGGCCTGGGGCGACCCCCTGGGCACCTCGCGCATTGGGTATAACAACGATTATCTGGCGTTGCTGGAAACGGGTGAGAATCAAGCCTTGCTGGCAATTAATTTTGAATATATAAGTGCGCGGCCCTGGTTAGAGACCTTTACCCAAGTGGTGGGCAAAACCTTGCCCATTCAAGAAGTGAATGCCACGGTGCAACTGGTGACCAAGGCGGCAACTGACGACCAACCGCCCGGTTTGAATGCGTTTGCCCTAGCCGAGGGCAATCTCCTCAAGGCCCAGATCAAACAGATTTGCCGCGAGGCGTTGATTGACCAGGGCGTGGGAGTCATTGGCCTCAGCCGCAACGAGCAAGGCCACTGGCAACGGAGTCCCCATACCGCAGAACGGCGGATTACGGGCATTTCGGGTCTGGAGGATGGCCATTACCTGAAGGCCACCGGGCCAGCCACGCTGATTTTCCAAAAGCAAACGGGGCAGGGCTATCTCGATAAACTGGGCGATCGCATCATCGGCACCTTCCAAAACTGCGCCGGGGGCCAAACTCCGTGGGGCACGATCTTGAGTGCAGAAGAAAATGTCCAGATGCAAATTCCCGAAGCGGTTTATGCCGATGGCACCTCCTTTCCGCCCGCCACCAATCCATTTAATATTTCTGACGAAGAACTGACCGGGTTAGGCAATGTTTTTGGCTTGGCGGGAAATAAATACGGCTGGATGGTGGAGATTGATCCGGCCAATCCCGCAGATTACGGCACTAAGCACACCTGGTTGGGCCGTTATCGCCACGAGGCGGTGGGGGTGCGGGTGTTGCCGGGGAAACCGTTGGCGTTTTATTCGGGCTGCGATCGCCGGGGGGGGCACCTCTACAAATTTCTGAGCCGCGATGTTGCGACCAATCTTTCCGACAAAGCCAACTCCCAACTCCTGGCTAATGGAATGCTCTATGCGGCCCAATTTAACCCCGATGGCACCGGCCAATGGATTGCCCTTTCACCGCAAACGCCTGTTAATCCGCAGTTGCCCAGTGTGCACAGTGGCGGCATGATTCCTCTGCCGCTGCGGCCTGGGGGTGGGTTCTTTCGGGTCAAAGATGATGCTGAAATTGCCCAGTTCAAAGCCAAATATAAAAACCTCGGTACCCTTTACACAGGCACACCCCAGGAACAGCAAGGGGCGATTTTGATTGATGCTCACTATGCGGCGAATGCTGCTGGCGCAACCTGTACCGCTCGTCCCGAAGATACGGAAATTAGCCCAGATGGCTCGTTGTTTATTACCTTCACCTCTGGGGGCATCAGCAAGCAGGATGGCAGCCCCGATCGCCGCATTTTTACCGGGCCAGATGGTCGCGCTGATTACGAATATGGCTGGATTATGCAACTGACCGAAGCTGACAACGATCCGGCCGCGCTGACCTTCCGCTGGAAAATGGTGGCAACCGGAGGCGAACCCGCCAGCGGGGGGCATGGCTTCTCCAATCCCGATAACTTGACCTTTGATGGCAAGGGAAATCTGTGGATGGTCACGGATATGTCGTCAGATAAGATGAATCGGCCTGTCCGCGATCGCACCGACAATGGCAAACCGATCAGCCAGTCCAATCTGCGGGGCATTTTTGGCAACAACTCGCTGTGGTGGATGCCCCTACGAGATCAGCACGCGGGCCAACTGTTTTTGTTTGGCTTGGGGCCAATGGATAGCGAACTGACGGGGCCGTGTTTTGCGGCAGATCAGAAAACTTTGTTTCTCTCGGTGCAGCATCCGGGCGAGGTCAACGGCACCCGCCAATATTTCGCCACCGAGGAGCGCCCCTTTGCCCTGCAAACCCTGGATGGACGAGCCTTTATGCAACAGCGCCAGGTGCCCATTGGCTCGAACTGGCCCGGAAAGCAAGCCAACGACCCACCCAAACCCGCGATCGTCGCCATTCGGCGGGTAGATGGCCAAAGCATGGTGTAAGGCATCAACAGGGCGATCGCCGGGGTGCAACCCTGGGTTGGGAAGCAGAACCAAAGTTTCCTAAAATTTGCGGCTGTTTTCAGAAATTGTTGCTACTATGCTGCTTGCTGGCGCTTGTCCAGCGATCGCGATCGTCGAGAAACGCCTGTGAAATCCCCAAACCGTCCATCGATTCAAGGTAACGCTGCTCATCCATCTCTCCGCAAAATCCCCAAGCGATCGAGCGGGTTCCGCTGGGCCTGGATGCTGTTGGGCTTTACCGGAGTCGCCATGCTTTCGGCCACCGCAGGCGCAATTCTGGCAATGACCATGTCCAGTACGCCCCTCCTCCAACGCAAACTCTCCGCCGCCGAAGCCGCTGTCTTCTCCAAAAACGAACTCTCCTCCGTCAACAGCCTCCAACTCCCCGAACTGACCCGCCCCGTCAACATTCTGGTCTTGGGAGCCAAAGTTTTAACCAACGACGTGGCAGACGACTCTGGCCAGCAACAAAAATTGGGGTACCACGCCCTGGTAAACTCCTTCGATGGGCTAACCGATACCATGCTGCTCCTGCGGTTTACCCCGGCGACCAAAAAAGTGGTGCTGCTCTCCATTCCCCGCGATACCCGTGTTGAAATTCCGGGACACGGCGTTTCCAAAATTAACGCGGCGAACTCCTTTGGTGGCCCCGCTCTCAGCGCCCAAAGCGTGAGTAATTTGCTGGGTGGAGTGGGCATCGATCGCTACGTTACCATCAACGTCCAAGGGGTAGAAGCCTTGATCGATGCGGTGGGCGGGGTCACGGTGGATGTCCCCAAAGACATGAAATACCAGGACGACAGCCAGCATTTGTATGTCAACCTCAAAGCTGGTCGCCAGCATCTCAACGGCAACCAAGCCTTGCAACTCCTGCGCTTTCGCCATGACGAATTGGGGGACATTGGCCGAGTCCAACGGCAACAAATGGTGATGCGGGCCTTGTCAGAACAGACCCTCAATCCCACCATCCTGGCCCGTCTGCCCAAGATTTTATCGGTGATTCGATCGCACATTGACACCAACCTCACCGTGGAAGAACTCTTTGCCCTCGTGGCCTTTGGCACCAGCGTCGATCGCTCCAATCTGCAAATGCAAATTGTTCCCGGCGACTACGGCGATATTGAAACCTACGGCACCAGCTATTGGCTCCCCAACACCGCCCAAATTCCCGGCCTCGCCGCGCAGTTTTTTGATACGGGCACCGCCCCCAGCGACGGCAGTGGTACGGCCAATGTGCGGGTAGCCGTGCAATCCCGTGTCCAAACCGTCACCCCTGAAGCCATTGCTGCCGTGTTGGAGCGATCGGGCTACAGCAACGTCTTTCCCAGCGAAGCCTACGGTGAACCCCTCAAAACTACCCGCATCATCGCGCAACGGGGCGACGTAAAAAGCGCAGAAGCCATTCGGCAAACCTTGGGCGTGGGCGAAGTCCTGGTCGATAGCACCGGCGATCTCACCTCCGATGTGACGGTGCAAATTGGCACAGATTGGGTGCAACGGCAAACCCCGGCTCAACTCCCCCGTATCAAACAGTAGATTACACGGGGGCCGCGATCGCCCGGTTAGGCGAAGCCAGCTTAGGATAACTTGATGAGGAAACCCAATAGTTTTTGGCTCCGGGGAGTCAGTAGCGTCCGGCGATAGGCATCAGCCGCCTTTTTCAGCACCTCCGCCTGGGTGGGATAGGGATGAATGACGCTGGCGAGTTTGCCCAGGCCAATGCCCCCCACCATTGCCAAGGTGACTTCACTGATCATGTCCCCGGCATGGCTGGCGACAATGGTTGCCCCCAGGATTTTATCTGAGCCTTTTTGGTACAGGATCTTGGCAAAGCCCTCGGTTTCACCATCGGCGATCGCGCGATCGACCGACTCCAGACTAATTTTGATCGTCTCCGTAGCGATCCCTTGTTGCTGGGCCTCCGCCTCGTACAAGCCCACATGGGCGATCTCCGGGTCGGTGTAGGTGCACCAGGGCATCACCAGATCGCTGAGTTTGGCACGGCCTAAACCAAAGGGAGAAAACAGCGTATTTTTGATCACAATCCGGGCCGCCGCATCGGCAGCGTGGGTAAACTTCCAGTTCATGCAAATATCCCCCGCCGCATAAATCCGGGGATTGGTCGTCTGCAAGTAATCGTTGACTTTAACGCCCCGCCCATCGTATTCTACGCCGACGGTTTCCAGGTTCAAGCCTTCTACATTGGGCGATCGCCCCGCCCCAATCAAAATTTCATCCACTGTCACGGTATCGGGTTGGCCGTTGCTCGTGAAATGCAGCACTTTGCCCGCTGCCGTCGTCTCTACCCGTTCCAGTTTACTGTCCAGCACCAGATCAATCCCCTCGCGGACAAAGGTTGCCTGGGCAATCGCCGCCGCTTCCGGGTCTTCCTTGTCCAACAGGTGCGCGTTTTTGTGTAGCAGGGTAACTTGTACTCCCAAGCGATGCAACGCCTGCGCTAACTCGCAGCCAATCGGCCCACCCCCCAGCACCGCCAACCGGGCCGGACGTTCCGTGAGGGAAAACACCGTCTCATTGGTCAAAAATCCGGCTTCGTCTAAACCCGGCACTTGGGGACGAGTGGCCCGTGCGCCCGTGGCAATCACCGCTTTCTTAAATGTCAGGATCGCGTCATTGACCTGAATTTGGCGATCGGAGCAAAACTGCCCCACGCCCAAAAACACATCAACCCCCAGGCTTTGAAACCGAGCGGCGGAATCGTGGTGGCTAATCTCGGCGCGGATCTGGCGCATTCGGGCCATGACTGCCGCAAAATCCACATCAATCAACTCTGGGGGCCGAATCCCAAAGCGATCGCCCTGCCGCATTTGGGCCGCCACCCGCGACGACCGAATCACACACTTGGAGGGCACACAGCCCACATTCAGACAATCCCCCCCCAGCAAATGTTTTTCGATGAGGGCCACCTTCAGCCCCAGGCCCAAGCCTGCCGCCCCCGCCGCCACCACCAAGCCCGCCGTACCCGCCCCAATCACCACCAAGTCATAGACCGCCGCTGGTGTCGGGTTTACCCAGTCCAACGGATGCACCTGGGCGATCAACTGCTGATTGTATTCATCGACGGGGGTAATCAGATTATTCATGGCGATCGCCAACCTCATTATTGATGTCTTCAGCACCCACACTTTGGGCTAAGGCGGTGCGGGCAAGGCGCGTGATGTAGAGCGTCACCGCCACCGTTGCGACAAAGCCCACAATCCGAATCACCCATTGAGCCGCTTGGGCCTGGGGGCTGAGCGTAGTCTGGGAGCCGATCCGGGCAATATCCCCCGCCAGCGACCCAATGTAAACATACAGCACAGTGCCGGGAATCATGCCAACGGAACCCAACACATAATCCTTGAGGGAAACGCGGGTCACGCCCAAGGCATAGTTCAGCAAATTAAACGGAAAAATGGGCGATAACCGAGTCAGGAGAACGACCTTCAGCCCTTCCTTGGCGATCGCAGTTTCGATCGCCTGAAACTTGTTATTCCCCTCAATTTGGTGTTCGATCCAATTGCGTGCGGCATAGCGCCCAATCAAAAACGCCAGCGTCGCGCCAATCGTTGCAGCCAAAAAAACGTATACCGATCCCCAAAAAACCCCGTAAATTGCGCCGCCGCCCAAAGTCAACAGGGAACCGGGAATAAAGAAAATGGTCGCCAGGTTGTAAACCACCATGTATACCAGCACCCCGATCGCGCCCAGATCCTTGATCCACAGCAAGGCACTTTCTAAAGTCTGTTGCACAAAGGTATGGATATGCAAATGCTTCACCAAGATCACCACTACGGCAACCATAACAAGCCCCAACAAAAACTTCAGCCAGGAGGGAAGACGAACTTTGACAACAGCGGGCATAGCAGGTTTCCTGGTCATGGAATTTAAGGAAGTACGGGCAGTGGAAGGCTTGAGCGGGAGGCTTTAAATCAGCCTGGAACTAAGCGAACTACAAGAGCTACGCCGCTCACCCCCATTTTGGATTTTGGGTCAAGCCTTGATCCAGCATTCCCCGCTCCACCCCAAAAGCGCGATCGCGGGCTACTGTATCGTCCCTTCCCCACCTGAATATCACCTGAAATTTGCCTCAGAATTTGCAACCCTACCCGGTCTAGGCCACCCAAGCGTCAAAGTCTCCCGCAAACTGCGGCAAGGAAATGAGCTGAATCCCAGGATCGGCAGCGGCAGCTTGACGCTCCGGAGCCGTGTTGTAGCCCCAATCGGCCAGAAATAACTGCACGGCCTCCAATTCCGATCGCTGCTGAATGGTTTGCAAGGTTTTGAGCCGATCCTCAACAAACCAAAAGACCGCCTCTGGGCCAAAAACCTCCATCAATTCCAGCAAAATCGCGCTTTTGGGCCGCTTTACCTCTTTGCCAAAAATCTGTAACTTGGTCAGGTCAATGCCGCGCTGCTCCAGCAATTGCCGAATAAAACGGCCTTCTTTGGTACTAATGATGACAACGGGCAAGTCGGTTTGCAAAAGGGTCTGGAGGCGATCGCCCACACCGGGATAAAACTCGTGTTCTGCCAGCCAACTGGCAATATCCGTCGCAATCCAGCGATCGCGAATGCCATCCACCGCTTGAGCCAGTGCCGCCGGAGCCAGTTGCTCATCTGTCACCAATTGATCCCGGAGGCTAGGCCAATCCGCCAAAAGAACCTCTTCCGCAATGCCCCGCGCGATCGCCCGAATCACCACGGGCATCTCCCACCCCGTCTCCACCACAGGCCGCAACCGATAAAACGACTCCGCCATCCCATCGGGGGGAATGGGTTCCGGCACCGCCCAAAGCTGGCAATAGGCTTTCCAGGCCGTCAAAAAATATTCTTTCAACCCGTCACACAGCACCCCATCAAAATCGAGCGCCAACACAGTCGGAAACCGAAGAGTCATGGGCGATCGCACCTACAAGAGCTAGCCCCCCTAAATTACCGCAAGTTGCCCCCAGAACGCAGAGAACAAGCGACAACTCTATCCCTCGGAGGAGGAAGAAAAATAACCCACAAAAAAAGGCACCCCACGATGCCTTAGCGAATTGCTCTAAAAAATTAAATTGAAGCCAAACGCCTTAGCGCAACTGGGTCAAAATTGCATCCAAATTTTTCTTCGCATCCCCAAATAACATTTGGGTATTTTGCTTGTAGAACAGCGGATTCTCGATCCCAGCATAGCCACTGGCCATACTCCGCTTCATGACTACGGCCTTGTGGGATTTCCAGACTTCCATCACGGGCATTCCGGCGATCGGGCTACCCGGATCTTCCACCGCACTGGGATTGACCGTATCGTTCGCGCCAATCACCAACACTGCATCGGTTTCGGGGAAATCTTCATTGATTTCGTCCATTTCCATCACAATGTCGTAGGGCACGTTCGCCTCTGCCAGCAACACGTTCATGTGTCCCGGCATCCGCCCCGCCACAGGATGAATCCCAAACCGCACCGTTACCCCCAACCCCCGCAACACTTTTGTGATTTCCGAAACGGAGTGCTGTGCCTGGGCCACGGCCATGCCATAACCGGGCACAATGATCACGCTCTTGGCTGTTCGCAACGTTTTGACCGTATCTTCAACACTGATTTGGTGCACTTCGCCCTCAATCTTGGCGGTGCTGGCAGGTGCGGCTCCACTTTCCGCCCCAAAGCCCCCCAAAATCACGCTAATAAACGAACGGTTCATGGCTTTGCACATGATGTAACTCAGGATGGCCCCGCTACTGCCCACGAGCGCCCCTGTGATGATCAGCGAGTCGTTGGAGAGCATGAACCCTGCCGCCGCTGCGGCCCAACCCGAATAGCTGTTGAGCATGGAAATCACCACGGGCATATCTGCACCGCCGATCGCCATCACCAGATGCAGCCCCAACCCAATGGCGATCGCCGTCATGATCAGCAACGGCGTTAAACCCTCGGTGCCACCTACCCCCAAAAACCACGCGCCCAGCCAAATCGTCGCCGCCAACAGGCCCAAATTCAGGAAATGCCGCCCCGGCAACAGCAACGGCTTACTGGAAATCAGCGTCCGCAATTTGCCAAAAGCAATCACTGAACCAGCAAACGTGACCGCCCCAATGAAAACCCCGGCAAAAATTTCGACCTCGTGAATCACCTGTTCCACCCCGCCCAACGCTTCCGCCGGAGACAGGTAATTGGCAAAACCGACCAGCACCGCCGCCGCCCCGACAAAGCTATGCAAAATGGCGACCAATTCTGGCATGGAGGTCATCGCCACGCGGGAAGCCACGATCGCCCCAATGACTAACCCCGGCAACATGGCCGCCGCCAGAGTGCCATATTCATTCAAGCCAAACCCTTGCATCCAGCCTGCGCCAATGGTCGTCGCCGCGATCGCAATGACCATCCCCAAAATGCCGTACCAATTACCTCGGCGGGCGGTTTCCTGGTTCGACAACCCCCCCAAACTTAGAATAAACAGCGCACTCGCGCCAATGTAAGAAACCGTTAACAAGCTACTCGTCATACTCTCTCATGCCTTGATGGCTACGCAAATGAATCCAATCAACGAACGCCTAAAGTTAAAGTCCAGCAATAGACTCAGCGATGAAACATCTTCAGCATTCGTTGGGTAACTAAAAAGCCACCGGCAATATTGATCGTGCCGATGAGGATCGCGATCGCCCCCAAAATCGTCGTGGCCGTAAACGGTGCCCCCTGCAACTGCACAATGCCACCAATGATAATGATGCCGCTAATCGCATTCGTCACACTCATCAACGGTGTATGCAGCGAGGGCGAAACATTCCAAATCACCTGCCACCCCACAAAACACGCCAACACAAACACCGTCAAATGCGACAAAAACGACGGCGGCGCACCAATGCCAATGCCCACTAGCGCCAAGCCCGCCCCAACTAACCAGACCAGATCCTGACGACCGCCTGCCTGTTGAGTGGCCGCTGCTTTAGTCCCGTGGCTCACTGGAGCCGGGGTTGGGGTTGGGGCGGTTGCCACGGCAACGTTGGGGGCCGCAGTGGGCTGCGGAGTCGGCGCGGGTTGGGGCTTCGGCGGCGGCCAAGTCACCTCCCCGGCTTTCACCACCGTTGCCCCCCGAACCACTTCATTCTCAAAGTCAATCTGGAAGCCGTCATTGCCGCCTAGCTCATCCAACAGATGACACAAATTCGTGCCATAAAGCTGACTCGCCTGTTGGGCCATGCGACTGGGCAAATCCGTCAAGCCGACGATCGCCACGCCATGATGGCGGATCACTGCCCCTGGCTGGGTCACTTCGCAGTTGCCGCCTTGTTCCGCCGCCAGATCCACCACCACCGAGCCTTCTTTCATGCTCTCGACCATCTCACGGGTGATCAACAGAGGCGCTTTGATTCCCGGAATCAGCGCAGTCGTAATGATGATGTCTACATCCTGGGCTTGCTGGGCAAAGAGTTCCATCTCGGCTTTGATAAACTCGTCGCTCATGACCTTGGCATAGCCGCCCTGGCCCGTGCCGTCTTCTTCAAAGTGCAATTCCAGGAACTCTGCCCCCAGGCTTTCCACTTGTTCTTTCACCACGGGCCGAGTGTCAAAAGCACGGACGATCGCCCCCAAGTTGCGGGCGGCCCCGATCGCGGCTAATCCAGCGACTCCGGCCCCAATCACCAACACTTTAGCCGGAGGGACTTTTCCCGCCGCCGTAATTTGCCCCGGAAAAAAGCGATCAAAATTGTTTGCCGCCTCAATCACCGCTCGATAGCCCGCAATATTTGCCATCGAACTCAACGTATCCATCTTTTGGGCACGGGTAATCCGAGGAACGCAGTCTGTGGCTAAGACTGTGGCTTGCCGCAGGGCCATTTCATCCAGCAACTCGCGGTTTTGCCCCGGATAAATAAAGCTAATTAAGGTTTTGCCAGCGGTTAAAAACTCGGTTTCGGCCTTGCCGGAGTCTGGTATGAGCATGGGCGATCGCACCTTCAGCACAATATCCGCCTGCTCCCACAAGGCCGGAGCATCAGGCACCACCTGACAGCCCACCGCCTGATACGCCTCATCCGAGAAATTTGCCCGCTGCCCTGCCCCCGCTTCTAGGAGAACTGCAAACCCCAGCTTTTGCAACCGCTTGACCGTATCCGGCGTAGCCGCAACACGACACTCACCGGGATACACTTCCTTGGGAATTCCAACTTTCATACCCGCTCCAACTTCCGTGCAGATAATTCCCCACGCCAATCGGGCTATGAGGTCGAATCAAGTATTACTCTGGCAGTGAAATCCAACAGAGCAATGACGACAGCAGAATCTCTTAAGAAACCAGTTACGTCTGACAACATTCCCTTGCAAAACTTTTTAAGTCTACCGGGAACTGCGATCGCCAAAAAAACGTCTCCCCTGCTCGTAGGACAACGGGAAGCGTGATACCATCGATACAAATTTGCTAAATTTATGTAGATAAACAAAGCTTGATATTTCGTATCAAAGGTTTTACTGCATCCGTGGCCAAGTCGGTGAGGAGTCTATGGTTTCAAAATTATTCATGCGACGAGTTTTCTCTGGTCTAGCGATCGCAGGTTGCTTAACCGGATCTCTACCGCTGGTCAGCTATGCCCAGAGCGGATTGCCAGGTTTCACCTTGTTCGGCGGAGTCCGAGGCGAAGAAAACCTCAACTATCGGTTGGACTTTGGCGGCAAAACAGGCGGTTGGGATCGGTATCGGCTGCGTGTTCCCAAAAACAAAATGAAGCTGGCGGTCGCTCAGTTCGCCATTTCCTACCCCGATTACTACAAAGGCACCTTTGATCCAAAAAGCGTCGAACTCCTGGTACAAGGCAAGTCTGTCCCCATTCAGGAAGTAAAATGGAAGAAAGAAGACTATGTGATCGAAATTGTGCCCGTTGACCCAGTACCCGCCAACAGCAAGGTTGAAATTTGGCTAGAAAACGTCAAAAACCCCAGCACGGGCGGAATGTTTTACTTCAACTGCCAGGTACAGTCTCCCGGTGACCTCCCCTTGTATCGTTACATTGGGACCTGGGTTCTTCAGATCACCTAAAGCAGTTGCACAACAAGTTTGACATCGTTTCATGGCTAAGGCGCTACTGAGTGGTGCCTTTTTTTTGGCCTATCGCTTTGCTCTATGCTTTCATCGCCATCTCCGTGCCGCCATCATCGGGTACTGGGGCAGAGAGACAGTTCCAGGGCGATCGCGCCCGCCGCAAGTGATGGTATCATTGATAATTGTGACTTTTTGCAAGTTTAAGCAGCCTGGGAGAATTTGAACCATGACCCAACGCACCCTCGGCGGCACCCGCCGGAAACGCAAAAGAACCTCTGGCTTTCGGGCACGGATGCGTACAAAAAATGGCCAGCGCGTCCTCAAAGCACGGCGGAGTAAAGGACGGGCACGGCTGGCTGTCGCTTAGCGCAGCCCCAGACCGCACCCAGGGCCAGCGCTGTTTGCCCTCGGCCCCATCAAACATCTAATGATCTCCACTCAGTCAGTGTCCGCGAGGCTTTCTCCCCGTGGGATTACCCCAGCAACATCGGTTAAGACGACGGCAAGATTTTGGCCAGCTTCATGCCAAAGGGATGCGCTTGAAAGCTTTTTGCTTTGCCATGCGGCTCCGGCGGCGATCGCCCCAAGCCAGCGCCCCGGCCCCAAGCCCTAGGCCATTGCCCACCCGCATCGGTATTTCCGTAAGCTTGAAAGTGGACAAGCGGGCCGTTGTCCGTAATCGAATTCGCCGCCAAGTGCAGGCTATTTTTCGGCAGCTCCTCCCCGCCGTGGCTCCGGGCTGGGATATTCTGGTGATTGCGCAGCCAACGGCCACGCGATGCGATTACGCCCGATTTCTGCAAGAATTAAAGCAGTTGCTAGCAGACGCTGAGGTATTTCATGGCTATTAAAGAAGATGTTTACTACGAAGGTGGCCCCCACATTGGCGATCTCATCATTAACATCTTGCTGGGCTTTACGGTAATTTGTATCCCGTTAACGGTTGGTGCGATCGTCCGGGCACTGTGGTTGCGGTATCGGATTACGGATCGGCGGATTTCGGTGACGGGGGGTTGGCGCGGGCGCGATCGCTCCGATATCATCTACTCGGAAGTGGCCAGAATTGTCACCGTGCCACGGGGGTTGGGCCTTTGGGGCGACATGGTGATCACCCTGAAAGACGGTAGCCGCCTGGAACTCCGGGCAGTCCCCAAATTCCGGGAAATGTACGATTACATCAGCCAGCAAATCTCTCCAGCGGCCAAAGCTCGGAGCGGTGGCCTGGGCACCCAAGGCTAAAGTCGTAGTACCCGTACTTGTAGGAACGAAGGGCCGAACAGGTATGCTGGTGGAGTTGACTAACTCATACCTTGGTTGACATCGCTTGGTTGACATCAATAGTTTTAGCTAGAGTCTGCAAACTCAGTAAGGGTTGGGAAAACGCGAATGGATTTCGGTATTGGCTTTCTTTCAAACAACGTCATGTTGCCAATCCTGGACTTTTTTTATGGGATTGTGCCGAGTTATGGTCTTGCGATCGTCGCGTTGACCCTAGTGATTCGCTTTGCGCTTTACCCGCTGAGTGCAGGCTCGATCCGGAATATGCGCCGGATGAAAGTGGTGCAGCCAGTGATGCAAAAGCGGCAACAGGAAATCCGCGAGAAATACAAAAACGACCCCGCCAAGCAGCAAGAAGAAATGGCGAAGGTCATGCAGGAGTTGGGCAATCCTCTCGCTGGGTGCTTTCCGCTCTTGTTGCAAATGCCAATCCTGTTTGCCCTCTTTGCCACACTGCGGGGGTCGCCGTTCTCCGATGTCCCCTACAGCCTCAATTTTCAGATTTTACCGCCAGAGCAGATTGCTCAAGTCCAGCCCCAAGCCTACACTTCCAAGCCGCAGAACATCTACGTTTCTGATAGTGTTCATGCGCCAGTTGCGGCGATCGCACCTGGTGGCACCAAGCTAGGGGTCGGCGAAACCACCAAGATTGAGTTTCAATCCACCGAAGGCAAACCCCTGTCAGCCCTCCGGCAAGAGTATCCCGACTTTGCCACCAAACTTCAGCCTCGGTTTGAAGTGGTCAACGGGGCCGAACGAGTCCAACTCAACCCCGATGGCACGTTGGTGGCGCTCCAGCCCGGTGATGTCACGATTAAGGGTATTATTCCCGGTTTGGCAGCAGATACAGGCTTCTTGTTTATTGACCAGTTAGGCCGCGTCGGTGCGATCGATCCAGATGGGATCATCCACTGGGATATTGTGGGAATGATCATCTTCTTTGGGGTCAGCATCTACATTAACCAACTGCTCTCTGGCCAAGGCGCTGGCAGCAACCCCAACCAGGCCACCGTCAACAAAATCACCCCGATCATCTTTTCAGGGATGTTTTTGTTCTTCCCCCTGCCAGCGGGTGTACTGATGTACATGTCGATCGCCAACGTCTTCCAGACCCTCCAAACCTTTATCCTCTCCCGCGAAAAGCTGCCTGATGAGATTTTGAAGCTCGTTGAAGAAGAAGAGAAAAAAGCTGGGCCGAGCGCCAAGAAGGACAAGGACGCGCAACCAGAATCCTTGCCATTTGAACCCGGTCGCAAGAAAAAGGCACAGAGTTGAACATGATGGATACAGAACGCGGAAAACGGGGCCAGCAGTGGCTAGCAGAATTGTTAGAGCTATCGGGCATGGCAGCCCCGGTCTCAGTGCAAGCCAGTCCCGCCTCCTGGGAAGACAGTTGCTGGTTAGTGATTGATCACGACGCACTGGCAGAGGATGAAATTGTCAGCCTGATCGGGCCAAACGGTCATGTGATCGACTCCATTCAATACCTGGCCAACACTGTGCTGAATCTGGGCGTAGAGCAAGATCAGCAGGGAGCCTTTACGATTGACCTGGCCGGCTACCGCGAACAACGGTACAAGGAGTTACTGGACATTGCGAACAATGCCGCGACCAAAGCCCGCGAGACCGGGGAGGAAGTGGAACTGAAAGCATTGTCCGCCGCAGAACGGCGACAGGTACACACCATTCTCAAAGAACACGCCGATTTGGAAACCTACAGCCGTGGCCAGCAACCCGATCGCCGTTTGGTTGTGAAGTTGGCGGCTCCGGAGTCTTGAACGACTGCGATCGCTTCCGGCCTTGGCCCCTTGCAGGATAGCCCCCACCCTCGCTGACGGGTGCCTTTCGAGATGGCCCACAAGTTGGCTACACTGGTGAACAGGAGTACGCATAGGTAAACAGACACCAGGACGATACCTATGCTGAAAGGCAACAGAACATCATGCTAAAACCCATCCCTATCCCTCGTATTGCCAGAGCACCGGAACAAACCGAAACGCTCCGGTTTAGCGAAATGCTACCTGAGTTGGCAACTTTGACCCCGGTACAAGGCGAAATTTGCGTCATGCATCGCGGGAATTTTCTGGAAGTGACGGCCCAAGCAGAAGCGATCGTGACCCTGACCTGCGATCGCTGCCTCCAGCAATATAACTATCGCCTGATCGCCACCCCCACCGAAATTATCTGGCTTGAAGATAACGCCAACCCCGAACTCATTCTGCTCGATCAGGATTTAGCGCCTGAAGATTTAGTCGAAACCCTGCCGCCCCAGGGCTATTTTGAACCCGCCACCTGGCTTTATGAACAGTTGTGTCTGGAACTGCCGCAACGGAAACTGTGCGACAAAAAGTGTAAAGGGATCGAATTACCGCCGCCGCCCGCCGATGCTGCCCCCGTCGTTGACCAGCGCTGGGCCAGGTTAGAGTCCCTCAAAGATCAACTTTTTCGCCAAAATTGAGCCACTAACCAGATAAGTGGGGCAAAATCCAATCTTCGTGCCCCAATCCAGCGTCAGAGTTTTAGCCTTCAATGTCATGATGATAAAGGCTGTTAATTTCTCGCTATCTCGGTGGTAGCACGTCTCGATCATGAGTTTCAGCGACGAGTTTGAACTGCTGTTGCGGGCACGGTATCCGTTGCTCTATCTCCCAACCCAGGAAGAAGAACGGGTTGAAGCCGCGATCGCCCAATGTGCCAAAAATCTGGGCAACCGCGCCGTGTATAGCTGGGATTTTGTCGATGGGTATCAGGGCAACGCCAACGATGCCGGAGCAGGCAAGCGTAATCCGCTGCAAGCCCTGGAATTAGTCGAAAGCTTGCCGCCGACCGCTGCGATCGTATTCATCCTGCGGGATTTTCACCGCTTTTTAGACGACGTGGCCATTGCTCGTAAACTGCGGAACTTGGCCCGTCGCCTGAAATCGCAACCCAAAAACATTGTCATCCTGGCTCCCACCCTCAGCATCCCCGACGAACTCAGCGAAGTGCTCACCGTCGTCGAGTTTCCGCTCCCCTGCGAAGCCGAAATTCGGGCGGAAATTGCCCGCCTCCTCAGCACCACTGGCCAACAGTTGGAAACCCGCGTTTTAGATGAATTGGTGCGATCGTGCCAGGGATTATCGATGGAGCGGATTCGGCGCGTTTTGGCCCGGGCGATCGCCACCCATCGCGAAATCCAAGCCGCAGATGTGGAGCTAATCCTGGAGGAAAAACGCCAAACCATCCGCCAAACCCAAATTCTCGATTTTTATCCCACCACTGCGAACATTACTGACATTGGCGGCCTGGATAATCTGAAAGACTGGCTCCTGCGGCGCGGCGGCGCATTCTCCGACCAAGCCCGTCAGTATGGTTTACCCCATCCGCGCGGTCTCCTGCTCGTGGGTATTCAGGGCACGGGCAAATCCCTCACTGCCAAAGCGATCGCCCACCACTGGCACCTGCCCCTGCTCCGGTTAGATGTTGGCCGTCTGTTCGCAGGGCTAGTCGGCGAATCCGAATCCCGCACCCGTCAGATGATTCAACTCGCCGAAGCCCTGGCCCCCTGCATCCTGTGGATCGACGAAATCGACAAAGCCTTTGCGGGCCTGGATGGACGCGGCGACTCCGGCACAACCAGTCGAGTTTTTGGGACGTTTATTACCTGGATGGCCGAAAAAACCAGTCCCGTTTTTGTAGTCGCCACCGCCAACGACATACAAGCCCTCCCCCCAGAAATGCTCCGCAAAGGCCGCTTCGACGAGATTTTCTTTGTTGGCCTCCCCACCCAAGAAGAACGCAAAGCCATCTTTACCGTCCATTTGCAACGGCTCCGGCCCCAAACCCTAAAGCAATACGAGCTAAACCGTCTAGCCTACGAAACCCCCGATTTTTCTGGGGCAGAAATTGAACAAGTGCTCATTGAGGCCATGCACATTGGCTTCAGCCAAAACCGCGACTTTACCACCGACGACATTTTGGCAGCCGCCAGCCAAACAATTCCCCTGGCCCGCACCGCCCAAACCCAAATCGAGTTTCTACAAGAATGGGCCGCTGCCGGTAAAGCTCGGCTTGCCTCGAAATACAGTGGTTTGAGTAGTCGGATTCAACAACAACTGCGCCAATCTGATTCCCAAAGTTAGACCGTTGCGGGTTTTGCCTGCATGGGGGTGCTGTCCGTCTAGCAAATTGTAATTTTAGTGTGCCAAAGGGGAGCGATCGCTATAAGATCTCCAACATTGTCAACCTGAGAATTTCACATGGGCTGGTCAGGTTTTTTCAAAGGCATTAGCGCAACCCTTATCGCCTGCGCGTTGATCGGCGGCGGTGGCTTTCTTGCCGTCCAATACCTCATTAATCAATACTCGGCTCCCCCTCCCCGGCCCACCTTCCCCAACGATGCCCCCCCGGCAAAAGCCAAAGCGCCCGCCGCCAAGCCCAACCCCTCGCCAGCGGCCGCCAAGCCCAGCCCCTCGCCTTCGCCTTCCCCCAAACCCAGCCCGAACGAATACCGCGCCCGCATTACCTTATCCGAAGGGCTGAATCTGCGGCAAAAACCGGATGTTGACTCAGACCGCGTGGACGGCGTTGACTACAACGATGAAGTCCTCGTGCTGGAAGAATCTGCCGACAAGGAGTGGATCAAAGTGCGCGTGCCCAATAGCGGCACCGAAGGTTGGCTCAAAGCGGGCTACACTGAACGCCTGAATTAACGCCAATGCCTTCAAGCAGTCGCTTGGGCCATGCCACCCCTGAAGATATACGCGGGAGTGAACGCGATCGCCCGGAACAAACCCATGCCTTTAAACCAATGCATCAAGCAAATGCTAATGCGATAGATTGCGGTAAACCGTTCCCATGCTAAAAAGCCTCACCCACACGGAATGAGGCTTTTGATTCCAGATTAGAATGGCCGACGAAACCCCTTTTAGTCTCCTCAGCGATCGCATCATGGTTTGCGGATGGCTTATAGGTACTTTTCGAGCGTACTGGCTAACGTTGTCTTGGGAACAGCTCCCACAACCATGTCAACCCGTTGGCCCCCTTTGAAAATCATCAGGGTCGGAATGCTCCGAATACCATATTGGCTAGCAACCGATGGATTTTCGTCGGTATTTACCTTGACGACTTTCACCTGCCCTTCGTATTGGCTCGCGATGTCATCAACAATCGGAGCGACCATGCGACAAGGGCCACACCAGGGTGCCCAAAAGTCCACTAAAACGGGAACATCGCTTTCTAGAACCTCTTTGTGAAAGGTTGAATCCGTAACTTGTGCGGCTGCAGACATGCTCAGAATCCTTGCCTATACTTATTTCACCAGATTTTACCATAGCGAAAAAGCCTCACTCTTCCTAGAGGCTCTACACATATAGACATACTTGGCGCTAGAGGCCAATGCTACACGATGCTGCACCCACAAACTCAAAGCGGTGGGCTTGCTCGGACAATCGCGATCGCTAGGGTGAACCCAACTTTGGCACTGCTGCTTTAAAAAAGGAACCGCCCGAACGATGTTCAGGCGGAGTGTGGTGTGAGGAGTGAACGGAAACATGCGTCTCCGCTATTCCTATTGTAAACGACCATTCTCGCTTTGCCAGGTGTTGTTAAAAAGACCAAACAAAGTTTTAAGAATTCAGTCTAACTATGAGCAAATATTTCGCCCGGAAGAACATATATTCCACCTTAGGGAAATTGCGATCGCGCCTAGATTTTTGCCCATTCTATCTATTTACCCATTCCCAATTGCTGGGCTTTTTGGTAGACCTTACCTTCAGTCAACAGGGAAGGCGCAATGACGACTTCAACCTGTTGCATTTCTTTGATCGTTTTAGCCCCCAAGGTGCCCATGCTGGTTTTTAATGCGCCCAAGAAATTATGGGTACCATCATCCAGTTGAGCAGGGCCGCGCAAAATTTGTTCCAACGAGCCAGTGGTGCCCACTCGAATCCGCGTGCCACGGGGGAGAACCGGGCTGGGGGTGGCCATGCCCCAGTGGTAGCCACGACCGGGGGCTTCTTGAGCGCGGGCAAAGGGCGAGCCAATCATCACACTATCAGCCCCGCAGGCAATGCACTTGCAGATGTCCCCACCTGTCACCAGGCCACCATCCGCAATGACTGGGATATAATTGCCGGTTTCTCGGTGATAGTCATCTCTGGCAGCGGCACAGTCGGCGATCGCCGTGGCCTGGGGCACACCCACCCCCAAAACCCCCCGCGAAGTACAGGCAGCACCAGGGCCAATACCCACCATCACCGCAGCCGCACCCGCTTTCATCAAATTCAAAGCTACGTCATAGGTCACACAGTTACCGAGGGCAACCGGGATCGGCATTTCCTGGCAAAAGTGGGCCAGATCGAGGGGGGTAACGCTTTCGGGGGAGAGGTGGGCTGTGGAGACCACCGTTGCCTGGACAAAGAACAAATCAGCTCCGGCAGCGGCGACCGCTTCCCCATATTTCATGGCGGCGACAGGGGTGGCACTGACTGCCGCGATCGCCCCTTGAGCTTTGATCTCTTGCACTCGCCGTTCAATCAACTCCGGCTTGATGGGTTCGGCATACAGTTCTTGCATGAGCGTTACAAACTCATCTTTGCCCACGGCAGCGATGCGATCGAGTACCGGGTTAGGGTCTTCATAGCGGGTTTGAACGCCTTCCAAATTAATCACGCCCAACGCACCGAGCCGCGATAATTCGACGGCCATCTTGACATCCACAACCCCATCCATCGCGCTGGCAATAATGGGAATTTCGCGTTCAATGCCACCGATCGCCCAGCGGGTATCAGCCAAGGTGGGGTCTAAAGTTCTTGGCCCCGGAGCCAAAGCAATCTCATCAATTCCATACGCTCTGCGGGCAACTTTGCCTCTGCCAATTTGAATATCCACAGCCTATTTCCTGTTTCCCAAACGATTTAAGTTAGCCTAGCCTAGCAAATTTCGGGGATGGCTCATTCACCCAATTTTAGCCACCGATTTACCCGTGGAAAAAGCCAGAATATTGGGGAGCGTGTCACTTTTGTAGCCCTCACCCTCAATCCCGCTCCCAGAGGTAGAGGGACTTCCAATCCGGCTCCCCTTCTCCCTGGGGAGAAGGGGTTGGGGTGATGAGGGAAATTGGCAAAGGTGACATACTCCCGAATATTGATTGCTCAGTAGCGATCGCCCCTGTGCATTTTCTGCCCCCTTATTTTCACCGCAATTACACCAACGGAGACATGGGCGTGGCCTGGGTGATACACACCGACAAATTACGCCGCATCAGATTGGCAACCCGCCCCAACCCAAAGCCTCAGTGCGGCAATCGCTGCAACGCCGTGACCAAGGTTTGCAAATGGTCGCGGGTGTGGGTGGCCATCAGCGTCAGGCGGAGGCGACTGGTGGGCACGGTGGGGGGCCGAATTGCAGGCGCGAAGATGCCCCAATCTTGCAGGGTTTGGCCCCATTGCAGCGCGATCGCCGGACTCGCCACTTGCACACAGAGAATCGGCGATTCCGTGGGCAACAGCGTTAACTGCGGCGACAAATCAACCAGCCTGGATTTCAGCCAGTTTACCCCCTGCCACAACCGTTGACGGCGATCGGGTTCGGCTTGCACCAGTTGAATGGCCGCCAACGCCGCCGCCGCATCCGCAGGAGATAGGCCCGTAGTATAAATCCAGGTCGCCGCCCGATTGCGAAGAAAATCAATCAACGCGGCAGACCCGGCGACATAGCCCCCCAAACTGCCGAGGGCTTTGCTCAAAGTGCCCATTTGGATCAGGGGTTGGCCCGTGCAACCAAAATGCTCTACGCACCCCGCCCCCGTTGCCCCCAAAACGCCTGTGCCGTGGGCTTCATCCACTAACACCATGCTGTCGTAGGTGTGGGCGAGGGCCAAAATTTCCGGCAAGGGGCACAGATCCCCATCCATGCTGAACACGCTATCGGTCACAATCAAACATCGCCGATAGCGCGATCGCTGTTGTTCTAGTAAGGATTGCAGCGCAGCCATTTGGCCGTGGGGATACTCCACCACCGTTGCGCCGCTGAGGGTAGCCCCGGCTTTGAGGCTGGAGTGATTGTATTGATCGGCCAGGATCAAATCCCGTTTACCGACGATCGCCATCATGGTGCCCAGATTGGCCAAATAGCCAGAGCTAAACACGATCGCATCATCGGTTTGTTTGAGCGTGGCGATCGCCCGTTCCAAGTCGCGATGTAGGGGGCGGTGTCCGGTGATGAGGCGAGAACCCGTACTGCCCGTGCCATAGGTTTGGGTCGCAGCGATCGCGGCTTGCATCAGCCTTCCATCGCTGGCCAACCCCAAATAATCATTGCTCCCAAAATTAATTAGTGATCGCCCATCCAGCGCAATCACTGGCCCAGACAGCCCCGTGAGCGGCTTGACAGCCCGATACCAATTAGCCCGCCGGATCGTCGTCAAGGCTGGTTCCAGCCAATCGTAGGGATCACCCATGCAACAGGTCTTCCGGCGATCGCGGTTCGGGATGCTCATTGGGCCGAATTTCCGCGCTTTTTCCTTTCACCGGCGGCAACTGATCCACCAGGCCCAGTTCAAACACCGCCTTGGGCAACTGGCCAGCGTAGTAAACCCCCGGCTCAAACACCGCACTGGCCGTGAAATAGGTTTGCCGTAACACCACCTGTTCTGTGGGTTGAAACACACAATGCTGAAACACATAGTCAAAGTCCATTTCAGTTCCTCCCTGAGCAGGCTTACTGTGAATACCCAAAACTACAGCTTTTGTCCAGGTTATTTCGTGGGTTTGGCGGTGAGTTGAAGATAGCTCAACAGCCAGTTGGCGATCGTGGCACGGCGAGTTTTGCGGGGCACCAGTTCATCCACTTTGTAACCCTGGAAGCCTAGTTTTTCTTTGAGTAATTGCTTATTTTCTTTGGGAATCGATCGCGTCAATTTCACGGTAGCAGGCCGACTGTCAATAAAATCCGGCGGTTCTGGATAGGTCTCGCGCCACTCCGGATCGACGGCATCTGTGTTCCACTGGGCGGTTGCGGGATCAAACCGATAGCCCAAACACTCCCACACCAGGCGATTGGCGGTGTCGTCATCCAGGGTGTCTTGCAGAATGGCCCAAATCGTATCGGTCGTTAGCGGTGGCAAAGACATAAATCAGCGGGAAAAAGGTAAACGTCAGCGTTCCTGTCACTTAGAAACGAAAATTAAATCACTGCACCAACTGCAACCCTCACCCCGCCTGCGGCCCCCCTTTCCCTGGGGAGAGGGGACGGGGGTGAGGGCAATCAGCAAAATCAGATTTTATTTAATCCACGCTCCTTAGCATAAAGTTTTTGGTAGCCGCCGAGGCGCAGAAGCCAGATGACGACAATCAGCCAGTGGACAAATACAGGAGTCCACAGGGAGCCGCTTTGTTGGTAGGCGATCGCGCAGACAACGCCCAAAATACCGGCCATCACCAGAAATACAGGTTGCACAAACGTTGATCGGGCTGCCGGAAAAAAGGAATAGGCACTGAGGAGATGGGACAGGACAAATACCCCCAAACTCAAACTATTCCAGCCCCACCAGGCGATCGCGGCGGGCTGTTCCGCTGGATGGGGCAACAGCACCACCCGATACAGTAACTCTTCGCTAAGACCGGGCGACAACACTGAAGCCCCCAGCACCACCACCATTTGGGGCCAGGGCAGGAAATCATGCACCTGCAAAAACCGCTGTCGAAAGCCCAGTGGTAACACCACAGCCGCATACATCCCCAGCAACAAGGCCGCGATCGCCCAATCCTGGAAGGTTGGCAGCGTCGTCCAGGCAGACACCAACCGCTGCATCACCACCTGTCCACCCGTCAACACCAGATCAATGGCCGCATTGAACATCTCGGTTTCCCTCAAGTCAGCACATCCCAACCCGTACCACGATAACCAAAGGCACACTGCCCGGGATGCAAAATTTCAGTCAAAATTTCCAGAGAATCCACCAGGCGCGGCCCCGGACGGTTGAAATAGTGATTGCCATCGGTGATGTAAACCCGATTGTGCACCACCGCCTTGAGGTCGTGCCATTGAGGTTTTTGGCGCAGAATTTGGGCCTCGTCCCGTGTCCGTTCCAGGCCAAAGCCACAGGGCATCAAAATAATATAGTCTGGATCGGCTTCGACCAGGGCTTTCCAGTCTAGCCAGGGGGAATGGTGGCCCAAGGTGCCAAACAGCGATCGCCCCCCAGCCAACGTGACCAACTCCGGTAGCCAATTGCCCGCCGCCATCAGCGGATCAATCCATTCAATACAGGCGACCGTGGGCAAGGTTGCGGTATCCGTTTGGGCCAAAGTTTGGCACTGTTCCACCCGGTCTTTGAGCGGGCCGATCGCGCGATCGGCCTGACTCCCAAACGCTTGGGCCACTTGCTCAATATCCTGCCAAACATCACTCAACACATTCGGCTGGAGAGACAAAATCTGCGGTTGCAACCCCGTCAACTCAGTCATCGCCGCTTCGACCTCGGCCAAACTCACTGCACACACCTCGCACTGGGCCTGGGTCAAAATATGAGTCGGTTGCAGCGTTTCTAAAACCTCTAATTTCAGCCGATAGACACTCATCGCCGTCTGCAACAGTTCCGTGACGCGATCGTGAATTTCTGTGCTGTTGCCCTCTGGGTTAAACTTTGGCTCTGTGCAAATTGGGCGATTTTGGATAGAAATTGGATAATCGCATTCGTGCGATCGCCCGACCAGACACGCGCTCAACCCCAGCAAATCCACAATTTCCGTGGCACTGGGAATCAGAGACACAATTCGCCAAGCGGCGGCGGGTGGCCCAGGCACAACGGGCGGCACTAACGAATTTTCCATAAAACCTGAGGAGTCAAAATCCGGTACTATCTTGCAGAAGGATACCGTTCTCCCGCGATCGTTCCCTGTTCTCTTCTGTTTGATTTCCTATTCAAAGGGTACCTATTATGGAACCGATCCGCGCACATGTTTTGATCACGGGCCGCGTGCAAGGCGTTGGGTTTCGCTTCTCCACGGCAGATATGGCGGCAGTGTATAAACTCAATGGCTGGGTACGGAATTTGCCCGATGGCACAGTCGAGGCAGTATTTGAGGGCGATCGCCCAGCGATCGAAGCCATCGTTGCCTGGTGCCACAAAGGCCCACCCCATGCCCACGTCCAGCAGGTTGACCTCACCTACGAAACCGTGGAAGGCTTGAATGGCTTTGAAATCCGGCGATCGCGTTAACCGCCCTCCCCTCTGAAGCCTGGGCCGCGATGACCTGCCTTGCCTGCCCCTGGCCACCATTCGTCCCAGCCCCCCCAGCCAAATTGACCACCCCTGCGCCCTCTCGCCCCCCCAACTCAAAACTCAGTTGGCTACCCACAATCAGCCTCCCAATTTTGTTGAGTTAATCTTTAGAAAAGGGAATTCTGTAATGACCACATAAATTCATCGGGAGTAGGCTTACGGCTATGGTTGTCCAGTCCCCTGTTTTTGTTGTACCCACCCAAATTGCCGGGTACACCATTGTTGAGCAGCTTTACCAAGGCAGCCGTACCGCCGTTTACCGCGCCTTGCAGCCCGACACCCAACAGCCAGTTGTCATCAAAGTGCTCCGCAATGAGCAGCCCAGCTTTAGTGAGTTAGTCCAATTCCGCAATCAATATACCGTCACCAGCAATTTGGATGTACCTGGGATTGTCAAACCCCTAGATCTGGCAGTGCACGGCAATGGCTATGCCCTGGTCATGGCCGATGTGGATAGCGTGTCGCTGAACCAATATGTTAAAACTCAACCTCTGGCAGGCCATGCGGTGATGGCGATCGCCCTCCAACTCGCCGATATTCTCCATGATTTGTGTCAGCATCGCGTGGTGCACAAAGACATTAAACCCGCCAACATTTTGATTCAGCCTGAGACTCAGCAAGTCAAACTGATTGACTTTAGCATCGCCTCCCTATTACCCAAAGAAACCCAGGCCATTCAAAATCCCACTATGCTAGAGGGCACTCTGGCTTATCTCTCGCCGGAGCAAACCGGACGCATGAACCGGGGCATCGATTACCGCAGCGATTTTTACGCCCTCGGCATCACCTTGTTTGAACTGTTCACCGGCCACCTGCCCTTCCCGTCTACTGACCCAATGGAACTGGTACACTGCCACCTGGCCCAGCACCCGCCCGCAGTTGACGAGTGCAACCCGGAACTCCCCAAGCCGCTGGGCAAAATTATCCACAAGTTGATGGCCAAAAATGCCGAAGACCGCTACCAAAGCGCACTAGGGCTTAAGCATGATCTGCTGCAATGTCTGGAAGTATGGTACCACCCAGAACAACACGCCCAGTTTGAGGTGGGGCGGCGGGATGTGTGCGATCGCTTTCTGATTCCCGAAAAGCTCTATGGCCGGGAAGCCGAGGTCAACACCTTACTGCAAGCCTTCGGACGAGTCGCCCAGGGTGCCGCCGAATTGTTGCTCGTGGCGGGCTTTTCGGGCATCGGTAAAACCGCGATCGTTAACGAAGTCCACAAACCGATCGTCCGCTGGAATGGCTACTTCGTCAAAGGGAAGTATGACCAATTTAACCGCGACAGTCCGTTTTCAGCCTTTGTGCAGGCGTTTCGTGACCTGATGGGCCAGTTACTGAGTGAACCAGATGCCCAACTACGCCAGTGGCGCACCAAAATTCTGGCAGCGGTGGGTGAACAAGGCCAAGTATTGATTGAGGTCATTCCCGGACTAGAGCAGATTATCGGCCAACAACCGCCAGCCCCGCCCCTGTCTGGCAGTGCGGCCCAAAACCGCTTTAATTTGCTCTTCCAGAAATTTATTCACGTCTTCGCCACGCCAGAGCATCCGTTGGTGATGTTTCTTGACGATTTGCAATGGGCAGATTCGGCTTCCCTTAGCCTCATGCAATTGTTGTTAACCAATGCCGAGCAGCAGCATTTATTAATGCTTGGAGCGTATCGGGATAATGAAGTCTTTCCTGCTCATCCTTTGATGCTAATCCTCGAAGACATTCAAAAAATTAGAGGCAATGTCAAGACCCTCACATTAACACCATTAAGCCAGGATCATATCAATCATTTAGTGGCGGATGCATTCAGTTGTACCCAGGATTTAGCACAACCATTTACCGAATTGGTCTATCAAAAAACAGGCGGCAATCCCTTTTTTACAACCCAGTTTTTGAAGGCGCTCCATGAAGAGGGGTTGATTACTTTTGATTGGGCAATGGGTTCTTGGCAATGTGATCTAGCCACTGTGCGATCGCTGGCCCTGACTGAAGATGTGGTGGAGTTTATGGCGCTACAACTGCAAAAGTTAACGCCTGCAACCCAAGCGGTGCTGAAACTAGCGGCCTGTGTGGGAAATCAGTTTGACTTAACCACCTTAGCGATCGTCTCGGAACAGTCTGAACTAGAAACCGCCGCTGCACTGTGGAAAGCCCTTCAAGAGGGGTTTGTTATTCCCACCAATGAAGTTTATAAGTTTTATCAAAATGCCCCGATCGCCAGTCATCAATCCACGCTCCTCAATAGCGATCGCGCTACATCAACAGGCAGCTATAAATTCTTGCATGATCGGGTTCAACAAGCAGCTTACTCTTTGATTCCAGACGCTCAAAAGCAAGCAGTTCATCTCAAAGTCGGTCAATTATTACTGCATAACACCCCCAGTGAAACCTTAGAAGCCAAAATTTTTGATATTGTTAATCAGCTTAATCAAGGCAGTCAAATTATCCTGGCGCAATCCGAAAAGGACAATCTCGCTCAGCTTAATTTAATGGCTGGCAAAAAAGCCAAAGCCTCAACCGCTTATAAAGCCGCAGTTGACTATCTGAAAAGTGGGATTCATTTACTTGCAACAACCAGTTGGCAGACCCATTATCAATTAACGTTTGACCTGTATCGAGAAGGGGCAGAATGTGAATATTTGATTGGCAATTTAGAACAAGCAGAATACTGGTTTGATCTCGCCTTAAGCCAAACCCAGGATACATTTGCGATCGCTGAAATTCATGCCATCAAAATGTACCTAAAAATGACTCAGGGAGAAAATATCCGCAGCAGTTTTGCTGAAGGCTTGCAAGCGTTGAGCATTCTTGGAATGACTTTGCCCCACACTGAGGCAGAACAACAAGTAGCCATTCAAAATCAATTAGAGCAACTCCAGACTCAGCTCGAAAATATTACTCCTGCCGAGTTATTCGATCGCCCCCAAATCACCGATCAAACCCAGAAAGTTTGTATGAGTCTGCTGGCCGATCTTTGGGCCGCAACCTATATGGGCGGTGCTCAGTCCCTCGCTTATTTGAGTCTGCTCCTATTGCTTAATACTTCGCTGAAGCACGGCAATACCGAAGCCTCTGGTTTTGCTTATTGTCTCTATGGCATGAGCCTTGCACATCAAGGAAACTATCAAACAGCCTATGAATTTGGCACATTAGCCCTAAAGCTTGATCAGCATTTTAATAGCACAAAGTTTATCTACAAAACAAATAATATTTTTGCTCATACCATTAATCCTTATCATCAACACTTAAAAACAAACTTACCGATCTCCCGTCAGGCATTTCAAACAAGCCAGGAAGGGGGAGATGTTGTCTTTGGAGTCTGGGCTGTTTCATTCTTAATTTGGGTTATGATCATCAAAGGAGATTGTTTGCCCGAAATTTATGCGGAAACTGAGAAATATATAGGCTATGTTCAGGGCGTGAATGATGTCAATATGCTGTATGCCTTCACGCTCCAAAGGCAGTTTTTACTTAATTTACAAGATGCCTCCCATTGCACAGATTTACTCTTGACCCAAGCTGGTGATGCAGCCTCAGAGCCTCCTTATATCCAAGTTTGGCGAACCAAACAAAACTTTGAGCATGGAATTAACTGGTACTGTTTTCTAAAGTTGCAATTGTCCTATCTGTATGGGCACTATACTGATGCAATTGCGGCGGCAAAAGAAGCCGAGCCAACATTACCGACGAATGCGGGCTTTTTTCCAATTATTCTGTACTGTTTCTATTATCCGCTCAGTCTGACGGCGCTTTATCCAACGGCAACTTCAGCAGAGCAACAAGCCTATTGGGAGACTTTAAACCACCATCAGCGACAGCTTAAGATCTGGGCTGCTAGTTGTCCAGATAACTTTTTGCACAAGTATTTGCTACTGTCTGCGGAAATGGCGATGATTGCGGGTCAAACGTTGGAGGCGATCGCCCTGTACGATCGCGCGATCGCCAGCGCCAAAGCCAACGACTATCTTCAAGAAGAAGCCTTAGCCAACGAACTTGCAGCCAAGTTTTACCTCAACTGGGGCAAACCCCGAATCGCTCAAGAGTATATGACCGAAGCTTACTACGGCTATGCTCGGTGGGGCGCAAAAACCAAAGTTGATGATTTGGCCCGCCGTTACCCGCAGCTTTTGGCCGCCCTACTTCAGCAAGAGCAGACCGCCCTTTCTGTCAACGAAACGGTCTTTGCGATCGGCTCCGTCACCGCCACTGGTGCGAGTGCTAACGTTACCAGTACCCTCGATTTGGCCGCAGTGCTCAAAGCGTCCCAGAGCCTTTCGAGCGAAATTCAACTCGATCAATTGCTGGCAACCTTGCTGCACACCGTTATGCAAACGGCAGGCGCGGACAAATGCGTGCTGATGTTGTTGGAAGACGAAGAGTTGACGGTGCAGACGACGGCAGCCCTTGATGCTGCGAACCAAATTCAAACCCAGACCTATGCTCAGCCAGTGCCCATCCAGCATAGCCAGGACGTGCCGCTTGGCCTGATCAATAGTGTCAAGCGGAGTATGCAACCGCTGGTAATGATTGATGCGTCTCTACATCCTCAGTTTGGGGCTGATGTTTATATTCAAACTCACCAGACTAAAAGTATTCTATGCAGCCCAATTTTGCATCAAGGGAAACTGTTGGGCATTGTGTATCTGGAAAACAATTTGGCCACAGGAGCGTTCACCAGCGATCGCGTCGAACTGATCAATCTGCTATGTGCCCAAGCAGCGATTTCCCTCGAAAATGCCCGCTTGTATGGGCGATCGCAACAGGCACTCGTACAACTTCGGGATAACGAAACCCGCTTACAAAATCTTGCAGCGAATATTCCTGGGATGGTTTATCGATTATGTCTTGCCCCCGATGGGTCAGTCTCAACCCCTTACGTCAGTTCCGGTTGCTTTGAACTCTACGAACTAGATCCCGACGATGTTATGACGGGAAAAAGCAGCATCTACAGCAGGCATCATCCGGAAGATGAGGCAGCGCTCATCCAAGCCATGATGGAATCGGCCCAAAACCTGACTCCCTTTACCCAAGAATGGCGCATCATCACTCTATCGGGGACAGTGAAATGGCTCCAGGCGGTGGCTCGCCCTGCGAGCAAACCAGACGGGTCGATCATTTGGGACGGAGTTGCGCTGGATGTCAGCGATCGCAAACACGCAGAAGCCGCTGTCCTCAAACAATCCCAAGAGCTAGAGCAAGCTCTGACTGAATTGCAGAATACCCAACTGCAAATGGTACAAAACGAGAAAATGGCCACGCTAGGAAACTTAGTGGCGGGGGTAGCGCACGAAATTAATAACCCCATCGGGTTTCTTAATGGCAGCATTGACAATGCTAAAGACTACATACAAGACTTATTCGAGCATCTAGCACTGTATCAAGCCCAGCAACCGCCCAATCGGGTCGTACAGGACAATGCCGAAGATATTGATATTGAGTTTTTGCTTGAAGACTTACCGAAACTCATCGATTCGATGCAAGGAGCAACTGACCGGATCAAAGGCATCAGTACCAGTCTCCGTACCTTCTCCCGTGCAGACACCGAATACAAAGTTAGTGCCAATCTCCACGAAGGCATTGAGAGCACGTTGTTAATTCTCAAATATCGCCTCAAAGCGAATGAACACCGACCAGAAATCGAAATTATTAAAGACTACGGGGAGTTGCCTAAGATTGAATGTTTTCCAGGCCAACTCAACCAGGTCTTTATGAACATTCTGGCCAATGCCATTGATATGTTCGATGAAATGGCACAACAAACCACTTTTGAAGCATTGAAAACCAAGCCTCAGAAAATTACGATTCAAACCGCAATCGTACCCCAGAAGCAGATCATTGAGATTCGGATCTCAGACAATGGCAAGGGGATGACTGAGGCGGTGCAAACAAGAGTCTTTGTCCATTTGTTTACAACCAAAGGAGTGGGTAAAGGCACCGGATTGGGCCTTGCGATCGCCCACCAAATCGTCACCGAAACCCACGGGGGGCACCTAAGCGTCGAGTCGGCACCCGGTGAAGGCAGCACGTTTATCATCCAATTGCCCATGCAGCCCTAATCCAAACAACCGGCCAACGCCCTAGGAGGGAACCCAACCAGCCAAGGCGATCATGCAGAGTAGCCTGAATCCCCACGCCGGACGAATTCAAGGTGTCGGGCCATAAATCCGGCCGCGCCATTGTTTGGGAGTGCGTCGGGAAGAAAGGAAAATCCGCAGCACCGCTAGAGGATCGGCCAGGGGCGAGAGCCAAAACACCCAACGAGTCTGGGCTTGGGCCAGGTCATAGGACGGAGCGATCGCAAAGTTCAGGCCAACCCGGATGAGGACGAGGAGCGCATTTAGCCCCAACACCAACCACCGGGTGAGGGAAGTGGGGTCAGCGGCGATCGCCCACAGAGCCATCCCCAACAACGGCAACGGCAAACCTTGCACCAACAGGAGAAAGAGCCAATCTCCCCAGATTTGCGATCGCGAGGCAGCATCTTTCAAGTCCAGCGATCGGCCCCATTCCCGCCAAGTTTCAGCCATGCCTTCATACATCCGCACTTTTAGCACCCGTGCCCCATCCAAAAAGCCTACCCGGAAACCTTGGGCGGCGATCGCGCGGGCCAACGTCACATCATCACAAAACGATTGCCGTGCGGCAGTGTACCCCTCCACCTGTTGCAACACCGACCGCCGACAGAAAAAGCATTGTCCATTCGCCATCACCCGTTCTGGGGCATTAGTCGTCTCTCCCGCAGGGCCAAAGCGATACACCAACGTCATCAGCAGCGCAGGCTGGAGCCATAACTCCCCCGGATAACGCAGAATAAACCGAGGCGAGAGCGTAATCAGATCATAGCCCTCGGTTTGGGCCGTTTCCAACAGACTCGCCACCAGACCCGGTTGGGGTTGGGTATCAGCATCAATCCCCAAGATCCACTCACTGTGGGGCGAACTGGCCAGGAACCCGTTATGCAACGCCCACGGACGGCCCACCCAATCGCTAGGCAGGGGGTCGTCATTCATCAGCCGAAAGCGAGGATCGCGCCCCTGGGCTGCTTTGACCAAATCGGGAGTGCCATCGGTAGAGTAGCTATCCACCACCAGCACTTCGCGGAGTTCGTAGCTTTGGTGGGTGAGGCCATCCAAACAGGGATTCAGCCGTTCCGCTTCGTTTAAGGTGGGGACGATCGCGCTGACTTTACCCAAATCGGCGGGCTGGGGCGATCGCGGTTCTAAGGGCGGATGGCGCAGGGGGCCACGCAATAGCCGGGAGAATAACACCGCGATCGCGGGCACCTGCCCCACAAGGACAAGAAACAACAACAAATCTGGCAAATCGGCGATCGCGACTCCGGGCAGCACCGCCCCAACCCAACTTACTGCCCCTGGCAAATCGTTCAACAAAACAAACCTCTTTCAGCCACACTAATGACCTTGCACCAAACGCCTGCCCGCAAGCAGCTCACCCATTCTAAATGGAGCAGCCCAGCGAGGCCGCATTTCCCCAACCACTCACAATCCCGCTAAGGGGCTGAGGCCCCTTGCCAATCCTTCCCTAGCGCGAAAAAGGCTATAACCGCTGCACGGCAGGCTTTAGATCTTTCTGCGGTTCCTGCGCTTCTCCTGTCCCTTCAGGAGCCGTTGGCGTAACTACGGCACTCCGCCAGAGCCAGACAGCGGGCACCACCCCGATCGCCGTGCCGATCGCCGTCGGGATCACAAACTGAGCATCCAACTGCACCAGGGTAATCACAGCCCCAAAGGCAAAATTCACCAGGTAAATGGCCAGTGGCACCCCCGACTGACCGCGCGAGGCAATTTCTCGTTCTGAACGCCAAAATACCGTCGCCACAGTCATAAACAATGCCCCTGTGCCCAACCAACCAGTCAAATTCCGGTAAGGCATCCCAAAAAATTCACCCGCATCTTGAAACTCCCAGAAGTGGTAAGTCGCCTGACTCATAGCCGGATCGAGCACAAAATCCCAAGCCGTGAGCAACACCGCGCCCAGCGCGATCGCCCCCAACTTAGTCACCCAGGGATTCAGGCCACGGGCCGCCAAGCCAGCGCGGGCCAACCAATAAGCCGAAAAGCCCAAATAGAACCAGGAGAGAGGAATCGTAAAAGGGACTAACCCCGCGATTTTGTAGCCCAAACCGTTGAGATAGCCATAGTGCCCAAAGGGAAAGCCAGTACTGGTGCCCACCAATTCACTGCCCAGAGATAGGGCGATCGCCGGCAGCATAAACCCCAGCAAATTCTGCCAGCCCACCGTCCGGAGGCCATAGAGCGCCACGGTGACTGCGCCCAGAATAATGTAGACCACGCCACCGCCAGCCATCGACCAGCCAAACACCTGCTGACCAAAGGGCGGTAAGGACGCGATTAAGGCCGGATTGGGCAGGATCAACAACAACCCAGCCAACCCAAAGACGAGCGAGAGACCATGCCCCACCAAACAAACGCGCTCAACGGCAACCAAATTCCTCATGGAAGTTCCTCAAAACGTGGAGAATCCAGAACTGTCTGGTAACAGTTTACAAATGATCACTAAGAAAAATTAAGCAAATTGTAAAAATTCTAGCCTGTTCTGGCCCCTGACTCAATTGATCTAAAACCCAGGGAGCGATCGCGCCGCCTGCACCAACTCTGCAATTGCCTCTGCGGCCCATGTTCCCTCGCCCCTGCGCCCTGTTTGCACCATCAAGGATAAGCGATAGGCCATCGGATAACCCGCCGCCTCCAGCCAGATCAGATCACTTTCGACCTCGCAGGCGATCGCCTCTTCATCCATCAATTCTGCTTGCATCGCGGTCATGGTTTCAGCTAACTGCACCACCAACCGACAAAAATCCTTCAGTTCGGCGGCAGTCAATTCCAAGGCCCACTCATCGCTACCCACTAACCCCTGAAATTCTGCCGCCGCCGGGTTCCACCCCAAGCGCCAACCTGAACCCGATTTGAGCACCTGTTCCATCCCGTTGCGATCGCCCCGTTACCGGGTTCCCTTGGGGAGATCAACGCGCGGCTTGGGCACCGGAATCGGCGATCGCCGCATTTGGCTAGAAAACGCATCCGTTAACGCTTGCACCAACGCATTGCGCTGGGCCAGAGTGAGCTGCTGAACCGCTGTCACATCCCCCTTCAGTGGATTTTGATTGAGTTGTTCGCGGCTGGGATAGTCAGCATCGTTGAGAAAACCATTTACCCCCAGATAGTCAGCCAGGGTCAATTTCCAGTCCAACCGATAAAACGGGGGCCGCCCTTTGACGTAAAGGTGATACCGAATCATCCGGGCCACCAAGGTATTGCCCTCAGCCACTTGCCCCGTTTCTTTGCTGATGTATTGGTTCTCGCGGGGTAAGTCGGGCACAGCCTGATAGACCCGATCGCTTACCCCATCAGCACTAATAATTTGGGCGATCGCCCCGTGGCCCCCGCCCCCCAGATCACCGACGGGCAGCACAATCGCCGCGATCGCCACCACCGCCGCGATCGCCAAACCAACCTTTCGCTTCATGCCTTTGGGCCGCAGTTTTTCTATCATTTGCCTACGCCACAGCCGATGCATCCATCATTGTCTCAACGCATCCGCAATGAATTTACTGACTTGGAACCGTCGTGGGCCGCGTTATTCCCCAATAATTTCCGGTTGGGTTAGTTCGTCCGACATTTCAATGATGGCCCGCATCACAGGTTTCATCGACGGATCATCATTATTGTCAAAATCTTCAAACCGCCGCCGCTTGGCCCGGTTAGCCACCTGAACGGTGATCCGATAGCGATTGGAAGCCGCAGAAATTAACTCATCGGCCCGCCGCATCACCAGGGCACTATCCATCGCGTTGCGTTTGTGCATAAGACGTGAACCGCTTTTGCTAGTTTGAAAGTGAGTTTATCCAGTCTATCAAGAGTTGCCCAAATTCGGGAATGCACGGTGCTGAAGCCACAAAGCCCAGAGTTTAAGTAGCGATCGCCCAAGTTTGTGTGTAAAGATTTGGAAATATGAGTTTTCCGAACCCTCCATGTGCCGACTTTTGGGCTATCTGGGCGCACCGACAACCCTCGACACCCTGCTGTATAAACCTGACCATTCCCTCATTGCCCAGAGCTATCAACCCCGCGAGATGACGGCTGGGCTGCTGAATGCCGATGGCTTTGGCCTCGGTTGGTATCATCCCCATCAGCCTGTGGAACCCTTTCTTTACAAAAATACTTTACCGATCTGGAATGACAGCAACCTGCCGAGCCTCAGCCGCTATGTCGAGTCGGGCAGCGTATTGGCCAATGTCCGCAGCGCCACGCCGGGGTTGGCCGTTGATTTGGGGAATTGCCAGCCCTTTCAGCATCATTTCATTTTGGGAGTGCATAATGGCTTCATCGAAAATTTTCGCCAAACCCTCTATCGTCCTATTCGCAATCAATTGAGTGATGCGGCCTATCAAGCGATTCACGGCAACACCGATTCCGAGCATATTTTTGCCCTGGTGATTGACCAATTGCTGCGATCGCCGAGTCTGTCTTTAACCGAGGCGTTGAGTGAGGCGATCGCCCGCTTGTCTCACCTAGGAAAGACTCATCAAACCGAGTTTTCTGCCAACATCATTCTCAGTGACGGCCAACAACTGGTAGCCTCGCGCTTTGCCAGTCGTGACCCCGTGCCAACTTTATATTGGTTGCGGGATGACCCCACCTTGCCCAACTCGGTGCTGATTGCCTCAGAACCCTTTTTCACTGGCAATTGGCACGCCTTTGGCGATCGCAGTATTTTGACCATTGACCATGACCTCAACCTCAAAACCCACACCTTTTAACCCGTCCCCAACCGAAGTTCCCCCGCCCTTTCGCACCCAACTGCGGCATTGGATGACCACCTGCCGTCAGCTCACCCTCGATTTATTTGTTGACCTCGATCGCGAAACCCTTTGCCAACAAGCCCATCCCGATTTCAGCCCCGTAGGGTGGCACCTGGGCCATATTGGCTACACCGAAGCGTTGTGGATTTTGGAACGCTGTGCTGGCCAAGCCCCCCAATTCCCAGAATATCGCCGCCTCTTTGCTGCCGACGTTTTGCCCAAGCGCGATCGCCAGCAACTCCCCGCCCTCACCGAGATTTACACCTACCTGGAACAGGTGCGATCGCAGGTCTTCGCCTACCTGGAAACCGCCCCCCTGGAAACCCAAGAACGCCTCTGGCGCTGGCTCCTGCAACACGAAAGCCAACACTGCGAAACCATTGCCTTTCTCTTGGCGCTGCACCGTCGCCCCGCCCCTTCGGCCCCAGCGATCGCGCCCTTTCCCCCAGCCCCGCCCACACCCATGCTCGCCGTGCCCGCTGGCCCCTTCCAAATGGGCAACACCACCCTTGATGCCCTGGACAACGAACGCGAAGCACACGGGGTCACGTTACCAACCTACTGGATTGATCGCACCCCCGTTACCCAAGCGCAATATCAACAATTCATCGCTGCCGGGGGCTATGACGACCCCCAATGGTGGACTCCAGCGGGTTGGGCTTGGCAGCGATCGCAGGCCATCACCCAGCCCTTATATTGGTCAACCGCCGCCCACCACGCCAATCATCCCGTCTGCGGAGTCAGTTGGTACGAAGCCGCCGCCTACGCCAAATTTCTGGGCAAACGCCTCCCCACCGAAGCCGAATGGGAAAAAGCCGCCCGCTGGAAACCCGAAGCTACCACGAGCCTGACCTATCCCTGGGGCGACAGTTGGCCCACCCCAGATACTTGTAATTGCAGCCATTGGGTCGGCCACACCACCCCCGTCGATGCCTACCCTCGTGGCCTCAGTCCCGTCGGCTGTTTGGATATGCTCGGCAATGTGTGGGAATGGACAGACACCTGGTTCGATCGCTACCCCAACTTCCAGCCCTATCCCTATCCCGGCTACTCCCAAGTCTATTTCGACGGCGAACATCGCGTCCTGCGCGGCGGCAGTTGGGCCACCCGACCGTGGGCACTCCGGGCTGCTTTCCGCAATTGGTATCATCCCCACACACGAGAAATCTTGGCCGGATTCCGCTGTGTGAGCGATCGCCCCCCTACCCCCCATTAAGCCCTAGCCCCAAGGGCTTAATGATTAACTGGCATTTGCTGTTTAATCCGCCGCGTTTGGTCGAGTACCATCGTTGCATCTTCGGCAGAAAGACGCTGAATGTAATTGATTTTGATTTCCTCCAGCAAATCACTGATCAAGAGCTGCAACTCTTCCAGGTTGTCTTGTTGCCGTGCTTCTGCCATGAATGTACTGCCAAATTTTTGTACCAGTTGGGCAGTCAATTGGGCGGATTTTTCATCTTCCAGGCCCGATTGCAGCGAGTTATACATCGCCTGGATCACCTCGCTGACCAGCCGTTCCGTTATTTGAGCGGGCACTGCGCCCACACCAGGGAGTGCCGTTAACCCGCGATAGGCAGGCGATTGATTCAAAATACTGCTCACTGTATGGTTTAACAAGGCTTCTAGTTCAGGTTTAACTTGAGGCAAAGTTTGATGCACAACCAGGCGCATGAGCTGTTTCGAGATGACTTCCACCTCATTAATATTGTTGATGTCAACATATTGGCGCGAGGTACTACTCCGTTCTAGAAATTGGCTCAGTTCGCCCCGCCGGACAGCGTCTTGTAACTGGTTTACGACCTGAACCACGACAACTTCGGTAATTTCCTCTGCGATCGCCCCTACAAATCCTTGTCTCGCTCTGGCATTAATCGCCTGGAAATCAACCAATTCCGCCTGATGTAACCGGAGGCCCGTTGGCACCACCCGCAACAACGCCAAGGAGGGCATGAGCAAACTAAACGGCAAAAACAGTGGCACATCATACCAGCGCCAGACCATTGCATCTAACCAGTTCAGGCTGACATAGCGCCGACTGACATAAAACGTCCGGGCCAAAAACTCCAGAAAAAACAGGGTTACAAATGGCGCATCAATGATCCAGAAATAACTGGTTGGTTCGCCATTTTCGCCAATGGAGCGATAGTAGTTGGTGGCCAGGAGGGGACGCAGTTTGCTGTTAAACCAAGTCATTTCCTCTTTCCAGGTGGCCGGAGTTAAATAGGCGGGAGCGGTGGGATTATTGGTACTCCAAAAAATTTGAAAGGCTTGGCTAGAGGACAGCTTTTTGAGTTTGGTGCGATCGCGCACGCGATCGCGCATGGTATTTTTGATTTTTTCCAGCGTGCCACTTTTCCCCACCGCCTCAAACGGGTTCAGGGTAATCATCTCTGTGCTTTGTTGCTGGAGTTGGGTGAGGAGTCTTTGGCCTTGGGGCGATTGCAGCCCCACCGTTACCCCTTGTTGAAAGACCAAATCTTCCAATTGCTGCACCGTGTCCAAATACTGCTCCGTATCGCGATTGGGTTCAATCCCCTTCACGGGGTCATAGGCACAGGTAATGGCCGATTGGCGGATGGTACGGGGCGGGGCATCGAACTCAACAGAGCGATCGCGACAATCTACCATTGGGATCGGCACATGAATTTTGGTGGTGGTGAAGGGAATGGGAATATTGCCCTGGAGCCAAAAATTACGCCACGATACATAGGTCAGATCGAACACCACGAGCGTCAAATTCACAGTGGCCGCGATCGCCATCACCCGCTCAAACCAGAGATTTTTGCGGCGACTGGGGCGAGGATTCGGGACGTATTTTTGCAGAGTCATGGAACCAACCCTTGATGACACATCACACTGGGAACAGCGTACCCGGAAAAGACCACACTCAGCCGTTTTCGTTACCGAACTTCCCGTTTGCGGGTGCGTTGAGCCAACAAGGTGTTGCGCTCCCAAAAAACCCCATCCGCATAGCCCTGAATGGCGCGATCGCGATCGGCCAGGGCCAACCGTTTTTCGGCCAACAAACAATACTCAGCGTGTTGCTCAATCCCGAGATAGCGCCGCCCCAACTTCTTCGCCACAACCGAGGTCGTGCCACTGCCCAAAAACGGATCAAACACCACCTCATCAGGCTGGGTGCTGGCCAAAATCAGGCGGGCCAAGAGTTTCTCGCTTTTTTGGGTGGGATGGTCGGTATTTTCTGGCATTGACCAAAAGGGAATGGTCAAGTCTGTCCACAAATTAGAAGGGTGGGTATCGCGAAAGTTGCCAGCGGCCGTCTCTTGCCAATCCTTGGGGGTGCCATTTTGGCGATAGGGGGCCAAGACACGCCGCCGCAATTTCACCGCATCCACGTTAAACGTGTAGGTATCCGACAGGGTGCAAAACCAAATGTCTTCGCTGGCGTTTTTCCAGTTGGCTTTGGCTCCCCGGCCTTTTTCCCGTTCCCAGGTGATGCGGTTGCGGACGGTGAAGTGGGCGGCGGCGGCAGCAAAGACCGAAATGGAGGAGAACCAATCGCCACAGATATACACGCTGGCTGTGGGTTTGAGCAGGGGTTTAAAGGCCGCGATCGCGTCGTCTAGCCACAGGGTGTAGGCTTCGATCGTCTGGCGAGTAAATTTGTAGCCGTGAAAGTTTTTGTCGAGGTTATAAGGCGGGTCGAGAAACAGTAAATCCACACAAGCGGGCGGCAAGTGCGGCACCCAGTCAAAACAATCGCCCCAAAAGGTGCCTTGCAGGGGGTGGGGCAAGGGCTGGGTCAGGGGTAACTGCCAGAGGCGATCGCGGTAATACAGCCGCTCGGCATCGGTCAAAGTCAGGGTACGGTTGCGAGGGGCGCGATCGGGCATAAGGAGAACTTCAGCAGCAAATCAGTCTAGCAAACAGGGGCGCACGCCGCACAACCAGCCGATCGCCCCCGTTCTGCCCTTTTCTTTATCAACGCAATTGCCCAAAACTGAGCTGGCCCACAGCAAAACTTAACGTAGCCCCAGCCCTGGTTGGGATCAGCCATTCCAGCCCTGCTTCAGCGGAATCCGAATGACAAACGTGGTTCCCTGCCCCACCTCCGACTCACAGTGCAACGTGCCACCGTGTTTCTCGGTCACAATTTGGTAGCTAATCGAGAGGCCCATCCCGGTGCCTTTGCCAATGGGTTTGGTGGTAAAGAAGGGATCAAACAAGCGTTGTCGTGTCGCGGGGGGAATGCCGGGGCCGTTGTCCGTCAGGCGGATTTCTACGTGTTCCGAGGCCAGAACTTGCGTGTGAATGGCGATCGCCGGAGCCGCCACGCCTTGACCAGCCGCCTCTTCTAACGCATCGATCGCATTACTGAGGATATTCATAAATACCTGATTCAGTTGTCCTGCGTAACACTCCACCAGGGGCAACGGGCCATACTCACGCTGAACCATGATTTCGGGATGGGAGTCGCGGGCCTTCAGCCGATGCTGCAAAATCATCAGCGTACTGTCAATGCCCTCATGAATATCCACCGCCTTCATTTCGGCCTCGTCCATGCGGGAAAACGTGCGGAGCGAGGCGACAATTTTTTGGATGCGCTCCGCCCCAACTTTCATGGAATTAATTAACTTGGGCAGATCATCAATCAAAAACTCCAGGTCGATCGCCTCAATCTCCGTTTGAATGTCCGTATGGGGAGTGGGATAGTGCTGTTGATAAAGATCAACGAGATTTAACAAATCTTGAGTGTAATCGTTGGCGTGGCTGAGGTTGCCGTAGATAAAATTGACCGGATTGTTGATTTCGTGGGCCACCCCGGCCACCAGTTGCCCCAGGCCAGACATTTTCTCGTTTTGCACCAACTGGGCCTGGGTTTGCTGCAACTCCACGAGAGTTTGCTGTAACTGTTCGGCTTTTTCCTGGGCGATCGCCTCAGAGCGACGAATTTCCGCTTCTGCCTGGTGCCGCTCGGTCACATCCCGACACATCCCCAACATGGCAAAAATCACCCCATCCGGGTCATAAAGCGGGACTTTGCGAGAATCAAAAATTTGCACCGAGCCATCGGCGATCGTCGCTGGATCGTTGGGATTGTGCACAATTTCTCCCGCTAAAGCACGGCGATCGTCCGCCCGGAAGCCTCGAATCCCCCGTGTTGCATCCCCCAAAATTTGCGCCTCCGGAAATCCTAATTCCAGATCGGTTTTGCCCAAAATGTTGACACAAGAACGCCCGATCGCCCGCGCATAACTTTCGTTGACCAGGATATAGCGAAATTCTTGATCCTTGGCAAAGATCCAATCGGGGGTGGAATCCAACACCGTCCGCAATAGTTGGGATTGATATTCAGAATTCCGCAAAGTTTCCTGGAGCGCCGCCTCCACTCGTTTCATATTGGTAATATCCACCGCCGTCCCCACAATGCGGTAGACCCGCCCCTCAGCATTTTGCAATGGGTTAAAGGTGGTGAGTGACCAGCGATCGCCGGTTTTGAACGTCAAATGTTCTTCTTGAGTGATGGATTGTTTCGTCGCAATACACGTCTGATAAATTGCCATCATAGTTGCGGCTTCGTCTGCACCGAATAGCTCAAATGGTGTTTTGCCTCTCACTTCGCGCCGCTGCCGTCCGGTGAACTTCTCCGTCGCCCGATTGTAGTCCGCGTAGACGATTGCACCCGTTTCCAGCACATCCAACACGAAAATATTGGTCGAAGCTCCGTCATAAATACTACGGAGAAATTGCTCTTGCTCTTGGAGTTTGGCCTCGGCCCGTTTGCGATCGCTGATATTGGAGGCTGTCCCCAAAATTTGCGTCACCACGCCGTGCTCATCAAACACCGGGTTCAGCGTGGTCAGCCACCAGCCCGATGCCCCTTCAAACTCGCGCTGCTCCTCATAGCGAAATGTGGCTTTTGTTTCTAGGCAATGCTGATAATGCCAAGCAATATCCCCGCCCAACTCTGGCCCAAACAGTTCCACTGGCGTTTTACCCACCACCGCCTCAGACGGAATGCCAGTCGTTTGGGTGTTTTTGCTATTCCACCCGGCGTACCGCAGTTCCCCATCCTCTCCCACTTGCAGCACAAACAAACCATCTTCCACCCCTTCGTAAACACAGCGGAGAAATTGGGCTTGCTGCTGGAGTTGGGTCTCGGCCTGTTGGCGATCGGTAATGTCAAGCGCCATCGAAGCCATGCCAATCAGCGCGCCATCTTCGTCAATCAGCGGCGTGTTGTGCCACTGACACATGATCGTTCTGCCATCTTTGGTGATGTTGTCATTAATGCTATGCCGACTACAGCGGTCATTGAATAGCTGTTGCACGGTTTGCATCACCACGGGCTGCACGGCTTCTGGAATGACGATGGTAATGGGTTGGCCGATCGCCTCCTCGCGCCGGAACCCAAAGATCCGTTCGGCCTCCGGGTTCCAATCCCGAATCGTCAAGGTTTCATCCCATTCCACCAGGGCGATCGGCATTTGCTGGGCCAACAAGCGCAGACGACGCTGAGAGTTACGGAGTTCGAGTTCGGTTTGGTGCCAACGGTGCTCAGTTTCTTTTTGGGCCGTGATATCCCGCGAAACCCCTACCGTCATCACCACTTGGCCAGCTTCGTCCCGAATCGCCGACTTAATTGTGCTGAACAACCGCTCTACCCCATCATGCCGGACGACAGGCTCCTCAACGGTCAGGGGTTGCCCGGTGGTAAATACATAGGCATCGTCTCTGACGTATTGCTGGGTGTAATCCGGTTTGCTAAACGGCGCATCAATGATATCTTGCAAGGCTTCGTTGCTCATGCCGTAGTAAGCACAAAAGGCTTGGTTGGCCCACACAATGCGGGATTCTGGCCCTTTGACCAAAACCATATCGGTGATGGCGTTGAGAATTTGTTGATATTGTTTTTCGTTGGTTTTGAGGGTTTTCTCGGTGGCACGCAGTTGGGTTTCTAGGGTGAGGCGATCGCTAATTTCGGCTTCGAGGGAAGCAATGGTGTTGCGGAGTTGGTTGGTGCGTTGTGTATATTGATGTTTCAGTTGGCGGGTTGTTTGTCGCAGTTCGGCTTCCCGGAGTTTGTACTGGGTGATGGGCGTGAGGGCGATCGCCAAACTTTGCCCTGGCTCCGGCGCATCCCCTTGGCCCCACAGACTGGCCTCCCACCGCCACCACTCCAAACTGCCATCCACCTGCACCAGGCTAAATTCCACAGCAGACGCACCAGCCCCGGCTAGACAGTCCTGAAGCACTGCCTGCCAAGCCTCGGCGTATTCCGTGAAGGGAGCCAGAAACGCTTGACCAACCAGGTCAGCCGTTGTGGCCGCAGCCGGATTGCCCAAAAGTTGCCAAAAGTCGAGCCAGCGTTGATTAACGGCAAGGTAGTTTAACTCGCGATCCAACAGGGCGATCGCAACTGGCAACTGGTGCAGACAGCCCGCATCAGGGCGAGGAAAACGATCAGCACATCCATTTGGTGGGGTCAAAGCATCTCCGGGAGTAGCGAGTTGCGGTGGCATGAAAATTCTCTTTGTACAGGGAATTAGCTGATGATGGACATCAGCCCGCTTTCAGTATTCCCTGCGAATCAGGCGGGAGAAACGTTGGAAACGCCGATTCTTAGTCCACTGTCATTGTTGAAACATGCGAAGCTCAGTAGATCTACGACCATCGATTAATCGTTTGGCCTGGAAGGCAATCCCCTAAGCCTAAACACAAAGATAACCCCGGCGATCGCGCCTAGAAACTGGCTCTGGAAAATTTTGGGCCATAGAATACCAAAACATTCCCATGATATTAGTCAAAATTTCGGGTTAATTCCATCAATCTACGCTTCCTTCTTGCAGACGGGGGTTATCATGCTGCTGGACTACAAGGTAAGCCAGAAAAAAAATTGAGCGACTACTGCCATCGCCCAACGCTGGGTGCAAGTCTATCTTCCGATTCAAGGAATACTGGGAATACCGCAGGCAGGAGGATCTCGATCAACAGCGTGTTCACAATAAATTTGGGATGAAATCTCGGTTCAGTTGATACAACACGACCCTAGCGATTGCAAATAGCTCCTGCAAAATCATATCCATGCTGATAAAAAGGATCGAACCATGCCAACTCGTGAAACCGCTGATCCCTCAGTGAATAGAAAAGTAGCCTATGCCAGTGTCGCCTCAGCTTTAGGCTCAGTCACCAGTCTTTTTTCCACAACATTTTTGCTAAATTTGCCTATCTTTTCAGAAATGTCGAGTGAAGATAGAGGCACCTTCAAAACTTCTTTAACAGCAGGGATTACCGCCCTCACAACGCTGATTGTTGGCTATTACACCAGGCCAGGAGAAAGCGATGGGCTAAAGCCATTAGATGATATTCCATCCAGAGACTACGAGCAATTTTAATGCTTAAATCAGCGCCAAAAACTCATTTTTTACGTCAGAATATAGGAGAAAATCGCTCATTTTCTCTCAGCGATCGCCGTCAAGAATTACGCCAAATACGGGCAAATCGCAATTAAGTTTTTCGCCTCAAATACTCAATTTATGGCCAAGTCGGCGATCGCCTCCCAAAAAGTGGGTTGGGCGATCGCTGCTGTTGCTACCGTTTGGTGATGACAGGTTCCCGTTGGCTTTGCACACTCTCAAGCGCCGCATCTGCCGCCAGCACTTTGGCCTGGGTCGGCGCATCGGCCACCGCAGACACACTCTGTTGCAACTGCATAATTTCTTGCTGAAGTTGGCTCGGCACAGGCAATCCAACCTGCTCGAACATGGATTTCACTCGGTAACGCCAATCGTGGCGACGGCGACACTCCTGGTAATTACGGAGAGATACTTGGGCCAAGCGGCGTTCATCAGCCAACAGGGCTTCAAAAAAGGGAATCCACTCCTGCTCCTGATCGGGTAATTCAAAAGTGCTATCTGGCCAATCCATCAATTCGGCAACCCCCTGGCCAAACGGTTGTTTCCCCACAATGGCGCAGCCCATCGCCCAACCTTCCAACCAACGATAAAGCAATGGTGATTGGCCACAAAAACGAGCGATCGCACTGACTTCAAAACATAAGTTCACTTTTGACAAGCCTAACAATCGATTATGCAGGGTATTGTGCTCTTGGCGATCGTGCACATCCCCACCCTTAAATGTGGAATGGAAATAAAGCCGTTGGCTCTGAGGATTTTGGTTATAGTGCTGCTGCAAACACCGATGCACATCAGGCTGGGTGCGACCATACCCAATTACATCAATCGTTCGGTGTGCAGAATAAGGTTGCGGCAATGTATTAAACCCAAGCGGCAAAAACGACGTTGGAATCGACAAACGCTCTTGAATTAACTCTGCCTGTTCCGCCGAAATGACAAATAAATGATCGAGATAAGAGCTTAGAGTTTGCTCAAAATGATTAGCATCAAATCCATCTAAAACGTAGGCAATACGTAGATCAAACTGCTCTAGGATAGGTTTGAGCGTAAATATTGTCATCGGGAAAGAACCAGCCAATCCAACAATCAATAGAATATTGGGGCCGTCTCCCAGGGTCGGCAACTGATCCAACTGATACCACGACTTTGAATATCGCTGCCAAAGCCGCTTAGCAACATTGGGGCGGCCAGAAACTTCTGCCACAGAACGATAGCCACGCGGACGGGGATAGAGCAAGTTGGCCTTGCACGTCTCTGCCAAAACTTCCGTTAAACCGTAGCTACACGACCAACCAATATGATGATTTAATGGCGATAACTCAGACAATACATAGATATTCATACAGTTTAAACCCCTATTGATTCGCGTAGTTTTCGTACTCGAAGCAAACTCGTTTTTAGGTCAAAGGATGAGGACTATTTTGTTTTTATTTAGGAGGATAGCTCTAGCTTCCAAACCTATAAGCGGTGAGGTTTCACGGTAAGCGAGGCCCACCAGCATCAGAGGTTTGATATAGGTCTAAGCAGCAATTGGCTTTGGCCATCTATGCCTGTCTAGCAGGAACCAGATCACTCCAATAATGTTAGACAACTCTCGTCAATCCGATCAATGAATGGGGACTCAATTCGTTACCTTGACGGGGGCTAAGCTTTGTTTTGAACAATAAAATTTCCAGGCGCAATGTTCTATCTTGCACTTGTTTTCCAGCTATTATTCAGGCAACGAAGCGATCTGATTATGACGATGATTTAGAGCTAAGTACCGCTTAGTCTCTTTTACAAGGGATTAGGCCGACCGAGCCACCTTGGGAAACTAAAAAATCGCACCGATACGATCGCCATGCTTGGATTTTGTTCAAAACAAACGTATGCTTTTGGCCGTATATATTAGGTGCAAATTTCATTCTGCGATCAAAGCATATCAAAGTAGAAAAATACAATTACTGAGCAAAAAGGTTATCGACTCTTCAAAAAAAGCGGGAACAACGCGCCGAGCTTCATATTTTCTTCACAAAGCCAGTTAACTATCAAGATTTTTTACGGGTTAACACGCAAATTCCTCGTTTTGGTTTTTGCCCAGACGGCTTTCAGAGTGGCGGAACGGCGATCGCTCGTTTGGTGGGGCCGGGGCTGCTCGGAGCAGGGGCGCTGTTAAGTTTAGCTGCAAGAGACTAGACGAGTCCTCTAAAATTAACGTTATGGTAGAAACGAAGGTTGGCTGCCCCTGGAGCTGGATAGGCCGTTGGGCCACTCGCGTCGGCGCAGTTTGCCTGCATCTCCCAAACCATCAGTCTAAAGAAGGAAAAGGTCGTCATGGGATTGTTTGACCGTGTAAGTCGGGTTGTTCGTGCAAACCTCAACGATTTGGTCAGCAAAGCGGAAGATCCAGAAAAAATTCTGGAGCAAACCATTATCGATATGCAGGAAGACCTGGTGCAAATGCGGCAGGCGGTGGCCAGCGCGATCGCCAGTCAAAAGCGCACCCAACAGCAATATAACCAGGCCCAAACCGAGGCCAACAATTGGCAGCAACGGGCACAACTGGCATTGCAAAAGGGGGATGAAAATCTCGCGCGGGAAGCTCTGGTTCGCAAAAAGACCAACACGGAAACCTCGACGGCGCTGAAAACCCAGCTTGATCAACAAACCACGATGGTGGATACGCTGAAGCGCAACTTGATCGCGCTAGAGGGCAAGATTTCTGAAGCCAAGACCAAAAAAGATATGCTCAAGGCGCGGGCCAGTGCAGCCAAAGCCAACGAGCAGTTGCAAAATGTGGTCGGCAATATGAGTACGGGCAGCGCGATGGCCGCGTTTGAGCGCATGGAAGAGAAGGTGCTGCAAATGGAGGCGCGATCGCAAGCCGCAGCGGAGTTGGCCGGGGCTGATTTGGAAAGTCAATTTGCCATGTTGGAGTCGGGCAGCGATGTGGATGATGAACTCGCGGCGATGAAAGCGCAACTCTTAGGGGGGGCGGCTCCAGCCCAAGCTCAACTGACCGGCACCGAAACGGCTCAGCCCGCTGACCAACCGAAAAAAGATGAAGTTGACGACGAGTTAGAAGCGTTGAAAAGCAAGCTAGATCAACTCTAATCTCTCGGTATTGCGCGTTACTTGCGGTGGCGGCGGTGTTCTCTGGGTCAATCGGGGAGCACTGATTGGCGCGATCGCGCGGGGCACAACTGCGACGCATTTGCCTTAGCACCACGGAACAGGGGAAAATAACGACAGTCTGGCGGTCGGCAACGCGGTTGGGTCATAGGCTCACGCCAAGTCCCCCGCGGCCAAACCGAGTCCGTTGGCCTCAAGTTGATTGACGTTGTTGGGAAGTGATGCGGTCGTTATGAGTAGTGTAACTATCATTGGTGATGCTGAGTTCAAAGCTACGGTTCTTGACGCGGCCCAGCCTGTCCTGGTCTATTTTTGGGCGGCTTGGTGTGGGCCTTGCCGGTTGATGGCTCCGATTGTGGAAGGGTTGGCGAATAGCTATGGCGATCGCCTGAAGATCATCAAAATGGAAGTTGATCCCAATCCAGAAGCCGTCAAATTATGCAACGTGGAAGGCGTTCCGGCGCTGCGCTTGTTTAAAGATGGGGAAATGATTGCTTCGTCGGAAGGCGCTTTGCCCAAACAAAAAGTGGAGACGCTATTGAGCAATTACCTCTAGCCGTCATCCGGTTTAGGCCACCCGTGATCGCGATCGCCCCCGTGGAGCCATCGCGGTCAACAATGGCATTGCCGCCAGTCAGCCGTTAGATTAGGCTGGTGAATAGTACCGCAGGGAGCGTCGCGATGGAATTTGCCAACCGTCTCACCCCACTCCGGGCCAACGTCTTTGCCGATATGGATCAGGCCAAAGCCAGAGCCAGAGCCGCTGGCCACGCGATTATTGACCTCTCCTTGGGATCATCCGATCTGCCAACCCCTGAACCTGTGCTGGCGGCGATCGCGCGATCGCTCCCCGATCCCAGCACCCACGGCTATCTCTTGTTCCACGGCACCCAAGCCTTCCGGCAAGCCGCCGCCACCTGGTACACCCAAAAATTTGGTCTCCCCGTCGATCCCGAAACCGAAGTCCTCCCCCTGATCGGCTCCCAGGAAGGCACTGCCCACCTCCCCCTGGCCATCCTCAACCCCGGCGACTTTGCCCTCCTCCAAGATCCCGGCTACCCGTCCCACGCAGGCGGCGTATACCTGGCCAGCGGGCAGATTTATCCCATGCCCCTCCTGGCGGAAAATCAGTTTTTACCCGACTTCAGCACCATTCCCGCCCCCGTCTTGGCCCAGGCCAAAATGATGGTACTGAGCTATCCCCACAACCCCACCACTGCCGTCGCCAGCCTGGATTTTTTCCACACTGCCGTCGCCTTTTGCCAGCAGCATAATCTCGTGCTAGTCCATGACTTTCCCTATGTGGATCTGGTTTTTGCTGATGCAGGCACCGCCCCCCTTGCGCCCTCGGTTTTCCAGGCCGATCGCGATAAGTCAGTCGCCATTGAGTTTTTCACGCTCTCCAAGTCCTACAACATGGGCGGTTTTCGCGTGGGCTACGCGATCGGCAATGCCCAACTCATCCAAGCCTTGCGCCAGATCAAAGCTGCCGTTGACTTTAACCAATATCGCGGGATTTTGAACGGGGCGATCGCCGCCCTCACTGGCCCCCAAGACTCTGTACAAGCTGCCGTGACCACCTTCCGCCACCGCCGCGATGCCTGCATTGCCGCCCTCCATCGCATTGGGTGGCCCGTCCCCACCCCCGATGCCACCATGTATATCTGGGCCAAACTGCCCCCACCCTGGCAAACCCGCTCTGTTGAATTTTGTACCGAACTGGTCGAAAAAACGGGCGTGGCGCTGGCTCCCGGTGCAGGCTTTGGCAAATGTGGGGAAGGCTATGTGCGGTTTGCCCTCGTCCACGACCCCGCCATCCTCGAAACGGCCTGCGATCGCATCCACCAATTTCTCACGCGGTAACGGGCGATCGCGGCGTTGGCTGCCATTAGTGCAAATTGTGGCCAACTTTTAAGTTAAATAACTGGGTCTTGTTGGAACGAGGCGAGTATACTAAACTCTACCGAAAACAAAGGGGGTTTATCTGGTGGTTTACGTTTCTCAGCAGCAGCCCAAGCAAGCCGCGAGTCCAATGGGTGATGATACAGACTTTTCGGTTCTGCTTGATCCAGGGTTGATCCGAGCGGCCCGTAGCATCTACACCACATATTACGAAGTCCATCCAGAGCTAATGCAACGTCCGCTAGGGGTGGCCATCAGTCGGCTGACCTATCGCGGCAAACTGATCTTTTCCGGTAAGCCCGTGTTGTTGCCGCAAGAGTGTTTTGTGCCCTTTAGTCAGATTGAGTCAGATTTGTATTCTTGATCTGGAGCCATCATCTGAGTCGGGGCCATCGTTGAGTCAAAATTGGGTGGGATAATGGGTTTTGCTGTGAACCAAAATTGGGTGGGCAGCAAGGCCCGTTTTAGTTTGCGGAGCTAGTGAAACAGGCTGCGGTGGGGCGATCGCAAGGAGCGCAAATGCTTGGTATTTTGACGGGGCTAGTGTACGGCTTAGTGTTTTTGCTCGGCACGGCGATCGGGAGCTTTTTGAGTGTGGTGGTGCATCGGGTGCCTTTGGGCCAGTCGATTGTGTTGCCACCTTCCCACTGTCCGTTTTGTCAGCACCGTCTCACCCCGGCGGAGAATTTACCGATTATCGGTTGGTTACGGCTCAAAGGTCGCTGCTCGGCCTGCAAAACCCCCATCCCCCTGCGCTATCCCCTGCTGGAACTGGGCTGTGGCTTGGCTTTTGTGGGCATTTTTGGCTTGTATGGTGTGTCCTGGCAAACCGTGGGCCTGTGGGCATTTTTTAGTTGGCTGTTTGCCCTGGCCTGGATTGATCTGGAAACCATGACCTTGCCCAATCCGTTGACGCAAACAGGTTTAATCGCGGGGCTGATATTCCAGGTGTGGCTGGGCTTGGGGGCGAATGGAGCGATCGCCGAAGCCCTCACCCAACTCATGGTCGGAGTGCTTGGGGCCGTGGTGGGGATTTGGCTGGTGGAACTCATTAGCCTGCTGGGCACCTATGCCCTGGGCAAAACCGCGATGGGTGGTGGCGATGCCAAGTTAGCGGCGATGATGGGGGCATGGCTGGGGTGGCCGCTGTTGCTGTTGGCGGGGTTTTTGGCCTGCGCGATCGGGGCGTTTGTGGGGGGCGCGGCTATGACCACGGGCCACCTGAACCGTCAACAACCGTTTCCCTTTGGGCCGTTTCTGGCTGTGGGTGGAATGATTGCAGCCCTTTGGGGCGATCGCCTGATTCAGCTTTATCTGCAAACGTTTTTTCCGACTTTGGGCTAAATTCAGGCGAGAAAAGCCAGCCGCGATCGCCCTTTTTTATCCAAATCAGTGGTTCATCCTGACATGGGAACAGTATCTTAGATTGGAATATTATCTGGTTCCCTGGCGATCGCCCACAGGAGCCATTCGGTTAAACGCTGGCGATCATGGTGCCCTGCGACAATTCCATCATTTTCCACGTTCACAATTTTCCACGTTCACAATTTTCCACGTTCACAATTTTCCACGTTCACAATACTGCTACAGTCACACCTTCTGTCGTCACAACGCGGCTTTAACAATGCGGCTTTCTTTTACCCAACTCCCTTTCCCCAAAGCAGTCTTGCTCGCTTCCGGTGCGGTATCCGGCACCCTCTTAGCCCTGGCCTTGCTTCTGGGGGCCACCCGCGATCGCCCCGTTGCCGCCACCCAAACCGATCTGGAATTGCAGGTCGGTGTCGTGCAACGGTTTGGCAGCAAACCCAACGACACCATGACCATTAAGCCCCCAGCGGGCGATCGCCTCCAGATCCAACTAGACACCAACGGCCAACCCCAAACCCTGACCGCCGACTCCGCCAAGGTAGACGTGGTGATGCAACCCTTGCCTGCGCCCGTCGTGGAAGAACGGGTCGTCCTCAGCACCCATCGCAGTTTCGAGAGTGCAGAAGCCGACGCAAATCGCTGGCGCTCGCAGGGCATCCCCGTGGAAGTCGCCCAACCCCAGCGGTGGCAAGTCTGGGCCAAACGGGAGGTTTACCGCACGCCCCTCCTGCGCCGCCTGTTGCTCCAAAGTCTCCAGGCCCAAGGGTTAAACACCGCCTTTCTCGATACCCAAACCCTGACCCAACAACCCCGCGCCGCCCTCGTCATCAATGGTTATCGGTACGTCCGCGATCGCGTGCAGATCACCGCCCAAAAATCAGGCATTCAGGTCAGCAGCACCGTCCGGGGCGAAAAAGCCGCCAATCGCTACGCCGGGAGTTTACGGCTCCAGCCCAACGCCTACGGCACCTATACCCTCGTTAACCAGGTGCCCCTGGAAGCCTACTTGCGTGGCGTTGTTCCCCACGAAATTGGCACCTTTGCCGACCAGCCCGTCCTCGAAGTGCAAGCCATTTTGGCCCGTACCTATGCCCTCCGCAATTTGCGCCGCTTCAGCATCGATGGCTACCAACTCTGTGCCGATACTCAATGCCAGGTTTACAACGGGTTAGGGGGTGCCCATCCCGCCACCGATCGCGCGATCGCCGCCACCCGTGGAGCCGTTCTAACCTATGGCAACGAACTCGTTGATGCAGTCTACTCTGCCACCACTGGAGGAGTCACCGCCGCCTTTACCGATGTGTGGCACGGAGAAGCACGGCCCTACCTCGTCAGCCGGATCGATTCTGTCGCCAGTCGGTGGGATCTGGGGCAAAAACCCCTTTCCAGCGAACCAAACTTTCGCCAATTCATGCAGCAAAAGCAAGGATTTAACGAAACAGAGACTAAATGGTTCCGCTGGACTTATTCCAGCACCCTCGCAGAACTCAATCAAGACTTACGCAAGCACTTAACTGCGCTCCAACATCCCCTGGCCAACTTTAAGACCATTCGCCGCCTGGATGTGGTGGAACGAGCCGTCAGCGGACGAGTGCAAAAGCTCCGAGTCACAACGGATCAAGGCGCGATCGATCTGGAAAAAGATAATATTTTGATCGCATTTTACGCCCCGGCTAGTCTCCTGTTTTACATCGATCCCCAGTTTAATGCTCAAAAACAACTAACAGGCTATGCTTTCAAAGGCGGCGGTCTGGGGCATGGGGTGGGACTGAGCCAAACCGGGTCATATCACCTGGGCAAGTTGGGCTGGTCGAGCGATCGCATTTTGAGCTTTTATTACCCCGGCACCCAACTCCAACCCATCAGCGATCGCCTGGTCTTCTGGCGCGATCCGGCCCAACCCAATGGCAGCAACGACCAGGCCAATACAGCCCTCTAAACCCAGTGCGAGCCAGGAAAAGTCCTTACAATCGCCGTGCCAGCAAACTGCCCAATTCAATCCCCAGCACCCCTAACACCACACTACCAAGACAATAAAGCAGCGCAACGTGATAGCCCATCCGGGCCAGATTCACCGTGTCCAGCATGTAGGACGAAAAGGTGGTATAGGAACCCAGAAACCCCGTGGCAACCAAGAGGCGAACGTCTGGTGGAATGGCCGATCGCTCTAGGGCATAGGTGGTGAAAAAGCCCATTAGCAACGCCCCGGTGAGGTTGGCGACAAAGGTGCCATAGGGATAGCCCGTCCCCCACCAACGGGCCAAAATTTGAGCCAAATAATAGCGACACAGCGCCCCCGGAATGGCCCCCAACGCCACGGCCAACGGCGATCGCAACGCGGGATCAAGGGTTGCAAGACGACCCACAACGGTATGCCACACTGCACTCAGCCAATTCACTCCAGCCACCGCCTTTCTCCCAACCGCCAGTCGTGTCTCAATCGCCCCAAAGCTTGAAAACCTTTCCCACTGTAGGGGAATTGCCTGGTAAACACCAGAACGACCCAAAACCCATCAAGATGAATTTTTGTTAAGGTGAAGAGGCGATCGCCTCGGGCCTGCGGGGATGTTTGCGCCCTAGTTGGACTGCAAATCAGTTGTTTCTTGAGATTAAATTGAATGTGGAATTGCCTGTTAACCCAAGCTGGTTCACTCCTGGGTGCCGCTACGGCGATCGCCCTGAGCCTGACTAGCCCGATGGCCGCTGAAGCCCAATCGGCAGCCACCCCGCGCCCCGGATTGGCCCAATTACCCACCCAAACCCAAACCACGCTCAAAGCCGGTCAAGTTGTGGTATCTGGTGAAAATGGACAATATACAGGCCACGTCTTAGTGACTGCACCGGTTGATGTGGCCTGGAAGGTGCTGACCGATTACGAGCACTTCAAAGACTTTCTACCGGGAGTCGTTGCGAGTCGGATTCTCTCCACCGCTGGCAACGAAACCGTATTTGAACAGGTCAACTCAGTCCGATTGTTATTGTTCACCCAAACCAGTCGGTTGGTCATCGCGGCGACCCAGCAGTATCCCCAGCAAATCAAATTTCACATGCAGCAGGGGCAAATTAAATCTTTAAACGGAATTTGGCAACTGGAGCCAGTCAACACCAAGCAAGTTTTAATTACCCAAAAAGTCCAGTTTGATCCCGGCAACGCCGCCCCGCGCGGGATCGCCTTCAACATCTACAAAAATACCTTAGTCGATTCGCTCAAAGCCATCAAAAAAGAGACGGAAAAACGCGCCGATAATCCAACGCAACCGCTCTAGCTATTGGCATTGAAGACGACCACCCGCGATCGCCTTCCCAACAATAAAGCGATCGCCTTTCTCGATTAGTTGCCGTAACGCATTTGGATATTTTTGCGGGTGTTGGGGCCAGCAATCAAAAATACTGCTTGACCAAATTTGGGCGGGCCAGCTTTGACCACGGGATTATTCGAGAAGCCATAGCCTTCGGTGGGCATTCCAGCAGAGTTACGATTCAGCTTGCGATCGCCATTGGCATCATGGTAGACCGCGATCGCGTAGCTGCCAGAGGGTAAACCAGAATACTTAAACTGCATCGCGTTACCCGTAATTTTCGCACATTCTTGTTTCACCGCTTTTGCATCACCATCGGGGAAACCCTGGCTCCCAGCAAACAGCTTGACACACAGCGCCCCTTGTTGATTGCTCAGACCACTCACTCCAATCACTAGATTACCCTTAAGCTGGGCGGTCGCATTGCCAGCCGCGACCAACGTGGTGAGAACAGTCAGAGCCAAAATAGAAAATCTCAAGCGCATACACGAGCACACATAAACGACTGTAAAAAAACCAGACAATGAGTTGAGTAAAACTGCAAGCAATGGTGACGGAATGCGACTCCGGTTGGTTCCTGCAACCCGCCTTAACGTTAACTCAATCAACCCAGTTCAGGAAAGCGCGATCGCCGATTTAATTGAGCGATTCCAGGGAGTCATCGGTGCAGGGGGTGGAATGGGAAGCCGAAAGGGCGATCGCGATCGCGTCTACCACCCGGCCTACAGGAATAACTTCCAGCCCCACATTGGTAAAGCTCTGGCCCTTGGGCACAATAGCTTGCTGAAAACCGAGTTTAGCCGCTTCTTTCAACCGCAGTTCCATTTGCGACACAGGCCGCACCTGCCCCCCCAGGCCCACTTCCCCAATGCTCACTAAGCGGGGATTCACATCGCGATCGCGGAAACTGGCCACCACGGCGATCGCCACCCCCAGATCTGCCGCTGGTTCATTCACACTCAGGCCACCGGAGGACGCAACATAAGCATCCAATTTTGAGAGCGGAATGCCGACCCGTTTTTCCAACACCGCCAAAATTTGCAATAAGCGATTGTATTCAATTCCCGTTGTAGACCGCCGAGGCGAACTGTAACTGGTCGGGCTAACTAAGGCTTGCAATTCCACCACAATGGGGCGCGTCCCCTCACAGGCGACGATCGCCGCACTTCCCGGCGAGGCTTCTTCCCGGTTGCCCAAAAACAACTCCGAGGGATTGGTCACTTCATCCAAACCCTGATCCGCCATTTCAAACACGCCAATTTCGTGAGTGGCCCCAAACCGATTTTTGACCGCCCGCAACAATCGATGACTGGCAAAGCGATCGCCCTCAAAATACAGCACCGTATCCACTAAATGTTCCAGCACTTTTGGCCCCGCGATCGCCCCCTCCTTCGTCACATGCCCCACAATAAACAGCGACACATTCTGCCGTTTCGCCAATTGCATCAACATAGACGTACACTCCCGCACCTGGGCCACAGAACCCGGAGCCGAAGTCAACGTACTGAAATACAACGCCTGGATACTGTCAATAATGGCCACTTGCGGTTGGAGCGCCTCTAATTCTGCCAAGATCGTATCGAGATCAATTTCTGGCAACAAATACAACGCCGCGCCACTGGGGTTATCGGCCGCAGGCAAGGCTGCTGGGGCAGGCTCCGGTTCGTCAGTTTGAGCGTTGGCCGAACGCTTGCGCCCATTCCGTGCCGTCGCCTTTGCCTGTGTGCCTACCCCTAGCCGCTGCGCCCGCAATTTCACCTGTTGGCCCGACTCTTCTGCACACACATACAACACGCGATGGGACTGGGCCAGCCGATTCGCAGTTTGCAACAGCAGCGTAGACTTGCCAATACCGGGATCGCCCCCAATCAACACCAGGGAACCGGGCACAATGCCGCCGCCCAAGACGCGATCGAGTTCGGTGTAGCCAGAAGTGAGGCGGGCCTGGGGATGATCGGAAATTTCCGCCAGGGTGAGGGAGGCGCGGGGTTGAGCCGGAGATTTGGCCGAGGAGCGTTGGCTGCGGGGTTGGCGTTGAGTTGTGCTGGGGCTGGTGGCGCGTCCGGCGGTTTTGGGGCCAGCGATTTGTTCTTCCAGGGAGTTCCAGGTTTCGCAAGCGAGACACTTGCCAAAATATTGAGAAAATTCTGCGCCACAGTGATTACACACAAATAGCGATCGCGATTTCGGCATTGGTTTTAGTTCACATTCAACAAACGAAACATTTTGTTGCGGATTATGAGTCTGGCACTCAATAAAGTTTAAAAAAGTCTGAAATGTATCTAGGAAGAGAAGTTTAGCGATCCCATGCTTTACGAATGGAGTACCATTCTAATGATAAGGCACGAAAATTTAATGTTTTGAAATTCTGCTTAGGAGCGCGAGACAATTGGAAAGTCATAAGGAAAAGATTCTTGTCGTTGATGATGAAGCGAGTATTCGGCGCATTCTAGAAACTCGGCTCTCAATGATTGGGTATGACGTTGTCACGGCAGCAGACGGCGAGGAAGCCTTGGAAACCTTTCGTAATGCCGATCCTGACCTGGTGGTGTTGGATGTGATGATGCCCAAGCTAGATGGTTATGGGGTGTGTCAGGAGTTGCGGAAAGAATCCGATGTCCCCATCATCATGTTAACGGCTTTGGGCGATGTGGCCGATCGCATCACGGGGCTGGAACTCGGAGCCGATGATTATGTCGTCAAGCCCTTTTCCCCAAAAGAATTGGAAGCGCGGATTCGGTCGGTGTTGCGCCGGGTCGAAAAAACGGGGACATCGGGCATTCCCAGTTCTGGGGTGATTCAGGTTGTCAATCTCCGCATCGATACCAACAAGCGCCAGGTCTATAAAGGGGATGAGCGCATTCGGCTGACAGGAATGGAGTTTAGCCTGTTGGAATTGCTGGTGAGTCGGTCGGGCGAGGCATTTTCACGATCGGAAATCTTGCAAGAAGTATGGGGCTACACACCAGAACGCCATGTGGATACGCGGGTGGTCGATGTACATATTTCGCGGCTCCGGGCCAAATTGGAAGACGACCCCAGCAATCCGGAGTTAATTTTGACCGCACGGGGAACGGGCTATCTCTTTCAGCGGATTATTGAACCAGGAGAAAACGAGAAGGCGTAAGCTGGAAGAGTACGAACTCCGCCACCTGAATTCATGCAGATCTATTTGGATTACAGTGCGACAACGCCGGCTCGGCCTGAGGCGATCGCCGCGATGCAAGCAGCCTTATCGATGCATTGGGGGAATCCGTCTAGCCTACACTTTGCAGGGCAGCGGGCGGCAACGGCCTTGGAGCGATCGCGGGTGCAAGTGGCGCGGTTGTTGAATGCACCGCCAGAAGCCATTGTGTTTACCGCCGGGGGCACAGAAGCGGACAATCTTGCCCTTTGGGGCGTGGCGCAGCAGTATGCCGTGCCGCAGCATTTGATTATCTCCAGTGTTGAGCATTCGGCGATCGCGGAACCCGTCGCCCACCTAGAGCGGCAAGGTTGGCAAGTAACACGGTTGCCCGTTGACTCTACTGGCCGCATCAACCCCCTAGAACTGAAGGCGGCTCTCCGGGCCAACACGGTGCTGGTTTCGATCATCTATGGACAAAGCGAAGTGGGGACGCTACAACCCATTGCCACCCTGGCGGCGATCGCCCAGGCCCACGGTGCCCTCTTCCATACGGACGCGGTACAGGTGGCCGGACGCTTGCCTATCGATGTGCAGCAGCTTCCAGTCGATTTATTATCCCTCTCTAGCCACAAGCTCTATGGGCCACAGGGGGCAGGCGCATTATATGTTCGCCCTGGCACGCCGCTGTTACCGTTGCTGGGCGGTGGTGGGCAGGAGCAAGGGCTGCGCTCTGGCACCCAGGCACTCCCGGCGATCGCAGGCTTTGGAGCCGCCGCCGAACTGGCCCTCACCGAAATGGCCACCGAAACCCCTCGGTTAACGGCCTTGCGCGATCGCCTATTTACACTATGCAAAGAAATTCCTGGCCTCGTGCCCACGGGCGATCGCTGGCAGCGGTTGCCCCACCACGTCAGTTTTTGTCTAGAAACCGCTGATAACGACCAGTTCACGGGCAAAAGCCTGGTACGCCAGATGAACCTCGCCGGTATTGGCATCAGTGCTGGGGCCGCCTGCCAGAGTGGCAAAGTCACCCCCAGCCCAATTTTGCTGGCAATGGGCTATGGCGATCGCATTGCCAAATCCGGCATTCGCCTCACTGTGGGCCGCGAAACCACCACCGAAGACATTGATTGGACAGCAATGGTGCTGCGGCAAGTAATTGAGCGATCGCGGCTCAACACCCTATCGCGGGTTTAGCGGCCCCTTGCCAAATCATTTCCGGGCCATCATCAATTACTGGTCGCGCTCTGACCGATGGCATTGGGCGTGTGATCGGTGTAGCGGTCTTGGTCAAAAAAGTAGACACTCCGAATCGGGTAGGGAATGCTGAAATCAGCCTGGTCACACGCCTGCTTGAGCGCCATCACCACATGACTCTTCGTGCGGCGCACCTGGGCAATGGGGGAAGCCGTCCAATAGCGCACCATAAAATCAATCGAGCTATCCCCAAACCCCACCAAGTCCACCTCCGGGGCCGGATCAGCCAACACTCCTTCCACCTGGGTTAAGGCGCGTAACAGCGTTTGGCGTGCTTCTGGCAGGGGCGTATTGTAATCTAGACCAATCCCCAAATCTGTGCGCCGTGCTGGATAGTTTGTCAACACCTGTACCGGACTGGTAAACACCATCGCATTAGGGATGACCACCAATTCATTTTGATAAGTGCGGATCTCGGTGGCCCGAATACTGATCGATTCCACCGTCCCTTCATAATCACCCACAACAATCTGATCGCGCACCTTGAAAGGCTCATTCAACAGCAGCAAAACCCCGGCCAGGAAGTTCTTGAAAATATCTTGAAATGCAAAACCAATCGCCACAGAACTTAAACCCAGTAAGGCGATAATGTCACCCAGGCCCAAGTCAGGGAAGGCGATCGCGCAGGCCAGCAAAATTCCCCCCGCCCACACCGCCACCGAAGTCAATTGCAGAAACAACAGTTGCAAAGACAGATTGTGAATAAATCGATCAACCGTCGCCCGCACCAACCGCCGCACTGCCCGCTCCACAAAGCGCGTCATCACCAGAATTAAGCCCGCAATCACCAAAGCCGGTAAGACCTCGACCCCTTGCCCCACCAACTTCAGGAGGCTTGCATTCACCGTTTTTAAAACTTCACTCATGGATTATTCCACTTGACTCCAGCGCCTCAGCCCGTTGCGATCGCACCATTCCAACAAGGCCAAGACGACGGTATCTTAACCCACGCCCCACTCACCCACGGTCTAACAAACGGCTGATTTGCTGACTTTTTCTCGCTCCATCAGGCCACTAATTTCTGTAGCCATTGTCAACTTGAGCCAAGTCGTTGGAATAAATGTCACCCGCCGCAAGCGCTGGCTAGGAATACCAGGGATTAATTGCCAAAACTCGCCCAGGTCAAGCTTGTAATACCAATGCTCACTTTTGGCGTTTGGGGCTTCCATTGGCAACAGTTGAAACCGCTGCATCCGCTCGATTTGAATGACCTGGGCAATGCACTGAATCACAAAGGGTTGAGCCGGAGTCAGTTTTTTCGTTTGGTAAAAGCCCAACCATTGGGGTGGCAGCCATTGCCCTCGCTGTTGCAGTTTCTCCACTTGTGCCGCCGGAATTCGATACCAGTGCTGGGTTTGGGCAATCTGCCAATCGGCTTTGCTTTTCACGATCGCAATCAAGACTTCACCCTGTGCTGCCATACCAGAGAGCCTAAAGATACACTAGACAATAGAGTTGGGTTGCCGCGCCATTGGCGATCGCCCTTACCTTAGCTATCCCATTGGCAGTGCCTTTGCCTCATGGCTCTGGGGCAAATCTACGGCATCCCAGCGTGCCCAACCAGTTGGTTAATGGCAACAGCCCCAATTCAGAAATTTCCCCCTGCCCGGTTTTCTGAGATACGTTAATATTAATTAACATAGTAAAATAGGGCAGATAGCTCCGTACCTTAACGAGTGGGAGGACAGACCCCGGTGAATAAACGCTGGAGAAATGTTGGTTTATATGCACTGCTGGCGATCGTTGTGATTTCGCTAGCAACCGCATTCATTGATGGGCGGCAGGTCACAAAAAGTGAACCCGTCCCCTACAGTGACTTTATGAACAGAATCGAGGCGGGCAAACCAGCCCAAGTTGGTAGCGAGAATAAAAACATTAGCAATGTTCGGATCAGCGCCGATCGCTCCTTTGCCAGCTACAGCGAAGGCACGGCCCAGAAAACAGTCAACCTGCCTCCTGATCCAGAACTGATCGATATTTTGACCAAGAGCGGTGTAGACATCACCGTCATGCCCCAATCCGAAGGGGGCGACTTTTGGTTTAAGGCTCTAAGCAGCCTCTTCTTCCCCATCCTGTTGTTGGTGGGTCTCTTCTTCCTGTTACGCCGCGCCCAAAGCGGCCCCGGTAGCCAAGCCATGAACTTTGGCAAATCCAAGGCACGGGTGCAGATGGAGCCACAAACCCAGGTCACGTTTGGCGATGTTGCCGGGATTGACCAGGCCAAGCTGGAACTGAACGAAGTGGTTGACTTCTTGAAGAATGCTGACCGCTTCACCGCGATCGGGGCCAAGATTCCCAAAGGCGTACTGCTCGTAGGGCCACCGGGAACCGGGAAAACCCTGTTGGCTCGTGCCGTCGCTGGCGAAGCCGGGGTGCCGTTCTTCTCCATCTCTGGTTCCGAGTTTGTGGAAATGTTCGTTGGGGTCGGTGCATCCCGCGTCCGTGACCTGTTTGAGCAAGCCAAAGCCAACGCCCCTTGTATCGTCTTCATTGATGAAATTGATGCTGTCGGTCGGCAGCGGGGTGCAGGTTTAGGCGGTGGCAACGACGAGCGGGAACAAACCCTTAACCAGTTGCTCACCGAAATGGACGGGTTTGAAGGGAATACGGGCATTATCATCATTGCCGCTACCAACCGCCCTGACGTTTTGGATGCAGCCCTGCTCCGGCCCGGTCGTTTCGATCGCCAAGTTGTGGTCGATCGCCCCGATTACTCCGGTCGCCTGGAAATCCTCAACGTCCATGCACGGGGCAAGACCCTGGCCAAAGACGTTGACCTGGAGAAAATTGCGCGTCGGACTCCTGGCTTCACAGGTGCGGACTTGTCCAACCTGCTGAATGAGGCGGCAATCTTGGCCGCACGGCGTAACCTGACCGAAATCTCGATGGATGAAGTCAACGATGCGATCGATCGCGTCCTGGCTGGCCCAGAGAAAAAAGATCGGGTCATGAGTGAAAAGCGGAAGCAGTTAGTCGCTTACCACGAAGCGGGGCACGCTCTGGTTGGGGCGCTAATGCCAGACTATGACCCGGTTCAAAAAATTAGCATTATCCCCCGTGGTCGGGCTGGTGGGCTAACCTGGTTCACCCCCAGCGAAGACCGCATGGATTCTGGTTTGTACTCGCGCTCTTATCTGCAAAACCAGATGGCGGTTGCCCTCGGTGGTCGGATTGCCGAAGAGATTATCTTTGGTGAAGAAGAAGTGACCACAGGTGCCTCCAATGACTTGCAGCAGGTGGCACGGGTTGCCCGCCAGATGGTCACTCGCTTTGGGATGAGCGATCGCCTGGGGCCAGTGGCTTTGGGTCGGCAGCAGGGCAATATGTTCCTGGGTCGTGACATTGCGGCTGAGCGCGACTTTTCGGAAGAAACGGCAGCAGCGATCGATGACGAAGTCCGGAATTTGGTTGACCAAGCCTACCGTCGGGCCAAGTCAGTCTTAACTCACAATCGGGGTGTGCTGGATCGGTTGGCCGAAATGCTGATTGAGAAAGAAACCGTCGATTCGGAAGAGTTACAAGACTTGTTAGCATCCAGCGATGTCCGAGTTGCGTCGATCGCCTAAGGAGCCGATGGGAGTGGATGCAGGCGCGATCGTCCGCGTCTCTCCCCCCTGGGTTCAAGCCATAGCGATCGCTGAGTAGCACTCGTCCAAAACCAGCTACACGTCTGGATACCGCGCATCATCAGCGTTTATTCGGGTTCTGTTAACGCGAAAGGGGCAGATTTCTGCCCCTTTTGTTTTGCGAATTTTGCTTGGTGGAATCTTGATGGAATCTATTGAGTGGCAGCCGCTGCCAGGGCCGATTAAACTCAAGCCCCGTGAGCACGACCGCCAACACCGACATTGGCCTACATCTGACTACACTGATCTAACCACTCCTGGTAAGCCTCTTGGAGCTTGCCATCTTCCAGTTCCACTTCAATCCGCACACTCTTACAGCGATGGCGCAACGTCTTGGCGATCGCATCCAGAACATAGGTGGCTGTACGAGGAGATTTAAACTCACCACTGACAATCGGTTTGCCGCCGACCCCGACAATTTCGATATTCTCCAGCGCCCCTTGACTGAGATCGACCTCCGCCAAGGACTTTTGCTCCGGGCTGACCTGTTCAATGATGAGCTTCTCGTACCGCACAGGCACTTCGATCATCCGAGTTTCAATGCGCTTCCGGATAATCACTTCACCCACCTTGCGCCGTTGATACTCCACATTTAGCCGCTCTTCTAACAGCGGAATGATGACATCTACGGTTTCCGGTGCCGCTTCCGGGGTACTCGTCGGAGTCGGCAGAACGCCCTCAGGCTCGTCGCTCATCACCATTGCCGCAGGGGCAGAGAATGTCTCTTCGCCAAAATCGACTGGCGCGATCGCCTCTGCTTCGGTCAGCACCTCCCCTTCCGGCAACTCATCGGCAACAGGGCTTAACTCCAAATCGTCCAGATTCAGGGGAGGCGGTGTTTCTATCCCACTGGTCAAGCCCAAAGCCATATCTGGCTCTGGCTCAATCAAGGTACCTTCCGGCAGCGACGTATCTAGATCCAAACTTAAATCCAGACCATCGCCCCAGCCCTCTGTTGCCGCCAAATCCACGGGTTCTTCGGTCGGTTCACCAAGGCTCAGCCCCTCCGGTAACTCATCCGCCAGCTCCGGCAAGTCCAGATTCCAATCGGCAGCGGGTGGTTCGGCGGTGGCCTCTGGTTCAGGCGTTGGCTCGGTCAACTCCAGATCGAGCAAACCCGCAGCATCCGCTTCAGCCGGGGCCTCCGGTTCAAGGTCATCCGTCAGGGCGATCGCATCCAACCGATCAAACTCAAACTCGCCCAAGGATTCACTCGCCGGACTTGCAGCCGTGGCCTCTGGTTCAGGCAATTCTGCTGCCCCAAAATCAGTATCCAGCGTCATCTGATCCAACGGGTTCGCCTCATCCAACGCAAAATTCAAATCGGCAACATCCGTCAATCCTGTCGCCGCCAACAACGGCTCTGGTTGAGATTCGGCCTCATTCAGCCCATCCCAGTCCAGGCTGCCTGCCGCCCCCATCTCATCTGGGGCGATCGCATCGGTCTCAACCAGCGGCAAGTCCAGATCAAAGCCAGCCTCAGCCGACTCATCCACCGCCTCCAGCCCCAAAGAGGGCTCCTCAGTCCCATCCCCCTCCAGGGCGGCCCAGGCTTGAGACTCTTCAGACTCCAGCGCAAACTCCGAATCCGAGGCTTCGGCTCCTGACAAGTCTGCCCCAAAATCTAGATCACTCAACCCATCAATCGACGCATCAGCCCCCGGTTCAGCAAAGTTAATCTCTGCCAGGGAAGCGATCGCCTCAGGTTCTGTCTCAGGCGGCGTTACCTCCAAATTCCCAAACTCAAACTCAGCTTCGGCCTCATCGGGCGATCGCGCCGTATCCACCGGGTAATCAAACTCCGACACATCTTCGCCCATGTCGAAGGCTGCATCGGTTTCCGGCGCAGCAAAATCCAATTCATCCAAAAATGGTTCATCCAGCCGCTCCTCGCCCGCGCCAAACTCTGCCTCACCGGAAAAACCAAAGTCCGATAAGTCTTCTGTCATCGCGATCGCAGGTTCCGGCTCTGAGGTGCCAGTGTCTAGATTACCCAGACCAAAGTCAATTTCATCCGCTGCGGACAGCTCAGACTCCGGTTCTGCCGGAAAGCCAAAATCCGACAAATCTTCCGTCATCGCGATCGCGGGTTCCGGCTCCGAGGTAGCAGTGTCTAGATCACCCAGGCCAAAATCAATTTCATCCGCTGCGGACAGCTCAGACTCCGGTTCTGCCGGAAAGCCAAAAT